>Ga0209871_1000159_pt1 | contig 21087 bp, 18 predicted proteins | sample OrgsoiDNA2013045_FD_185795 | JGI IMG/M metagenome (GOLD analysis project Ga0209871, IMG submission 185795) | Permafrost soil microbial communities from the Arctic, to analyse light accelerated degradation of dissolved organic matter (DOM) -... | ecosystem: Environmental > Terrestrial > Soil >... | reverse complement strand
CGCGAGCATTGCGAGCATCGGCCGGATATCACCGGCGTCTTTCGTGCAGGCCTGGATGGGCTTCGGCCCGGCTGGCTACCGACGAACTTCTGGAGCCGGTTCATCAGCAACGGCCAGACTCACGGAGTAGCAGGTGAAGGATCTGATCGCCGGTTGCGGCGGTCGGGTCCTTGATCATTTGTAGGCAAACGCCCGGTAATGCTGGGGGTAGACGATAGCCACATGGCCTGCGCCCAGCCCGGCGATCTCCCCCAAAATCCACGCAATGCCGGGACGGCCGCCAACGGGGTAGAACTCCTTGGGGAGAGTCCGGTTCCGGGGTCGCAGGCCTCCGCGTAGGCCGGGCGTGCGGCAATGGCGGCGGCCGCAGAAGTGTAGAGATGATCTCCCACCAGCCACGCGGAGGCCTTGACGACGGCCGGCGCTGGCACGGCTGTGCGGACCGCAGCTAGAGCTGCCGCCGTTGGCAGCCACCGCACCCCCGGCCTGCCCTGAGGGTCCCGTGCTGACCTCAGAGCTTGCTGTGCAGCAACTCGACGATCTGCTTGCCCTGGGCGGCCGTGACGTAGGTGAGGCCGCCGATCTTGATATAGGTATCGCTGAAGACTGCACCGTAGCTGGCGAAGGCGCTCGCTCCGGCTGAGCCCGCGTTGCCCTTGGGGTCAGGTGCGGAGAACGCCTCATCACCCACGCCGGAGACCGAATTCGGAGCGTGGCTGACTTGTTTGAGCGCGGATATATCGGTGCTGAATTCCTGCTTGCCGAACTTGGTGTCGACGGAGATCTGCAGCAGGGCAGCGTCTGGTCCGTCGTATTCGCAGTCGAAGACCTGGCCTTCTACGCTGCTGGACTTCGCCGACGTGAAAGTGGTTCCGGTGATCTTCGATGCTGTGGCTGCTGGTAGCGCGGTGCACACGTCGATGTTCTTGGCCTGGCTGGACAGCGGACCCGCGCTGGCGCTGCCGGCGGCCTGGGATCCGCTGGTGCTCTGAGTAGGCTCGGCCGGGCTGCCTGCCGGACTTGAGCCGCCACATGCGGCGACGGCGAATGCCGTGGTCGCCGTGAGCGCGGTCATGAGTACACGTATGTTCATCTGCTGCCTCCTGTGTAGGTACCTCTTGAGCACAGCTAAACGTCAGGGCGTAATGGATGCGTAACGCCTCAGCGGTCGGTGACCTAGGCCGCTTGAGCAGGCGGGATCACTACCGCCGCAGCGTCAGCACTTCCCGACTACGGCGCGGCTAGATCGGTGACCGGAAACCGTCGCCTGCCCAGGTTCGCGGACCAACTGGGCGTGCCCGTGGCAGACTGCGCGAGATCCTCAACGAGGACTGGCTGCCGCACTCAATCGGCGGCCAGCACGGGCGGTCCTCGACGAGCTCATCCAGGTGCTGCATCTGGCCCGCCCGCACGAGCTCGTGCTGGACGGCCGCCGACTCTGGCTGTATTTCGCGGGGAACAGCTGACTCTGCCGCCCCTTGGCCGGGAGACTCCGGACAGGTCAGCGCGCGTGACCAGCGACCCGTCGACGCGGATCGCCCAGCACGCACGGCGCTCGCTCCAGGTCCCGGGACGGCCGGTGGTTGCCGGGCTTGATGAGTTCGCTACCGGATCCCGTTCCAGCGGGCGCGCTCGTCGGCGGCCGGGTCGTCGATGGCGTTGATGCGGTCTGAAAGCAGGCCGGTGGTGCGGGTGGTGGTGTCGTAGGCGGCCCAGCCGGGGTCTGCGCTGGTGATGAAGTCGACCCATACCTTGTGAGCCTGGTCAGCGACGGCCTGAGATGGCGTGTCGCCGATGCGGGGATGGACGTCATCGCGGGTGATGGTGTCGAACACGAACGGAAGTTCCGCCCCGTGGCAGGCGCCGAGCCGGTGGTTGTCCGCGGGTGCGAGGTGGTCGAACCGGTAGGTCCACGTGCCGGCGTTTCCTTGCCCGGCGCGCGCTTCGGCGACCCGGATGGGCGGGATGGCGAAGAACCAGTCGGTGACGACAGCGGCAAGGACGTCACCCGCGCTGGCGCCCGGCCGATTCGCCCGGTAGACGGCGAGAGCATCCGCTGACAGCCCGTACGCGCCGGCGGCGGCCTCGAGCGTGGCGTCGTCGATCAGGTCGATGCTGCCGGCCGCGACAAGGAACAGTCGCGCTTCGTCACGGTTCGATCCGATCAGCAAGCGAACGCCGCTGCCCTGCCCGGCGGTGATCGACCGAAGCGGCGCCTGCGGCAGGACCGCGCCGTCGATGGTCGGCGCGAATGGCAGCAGGCTCAGCGCGAGCTGGCCCCATCTGGCCGGGTCGGGGGCGGTCTGCACCTCCACGACCAGGTCCGATGCGGCCTGGACGAGCTTGGCCAGCGGAATGACCTTGATCGCGTCGCGGTCAGCGGGCACGCCGAGCGCGTCGGCAAGGTAGCCGCTGACCATGCGAGCTTCGTCACGGGTGAGCGTGTGGGCCGCAGCGCCGCTTTGCGCGATGGCCTGGCTGAACAGTCCCTCGGCCAGCGGCATCGACAACAGCGTCGTCACGCTCATGGCCCCCGCCGACTCACCAGCGACGGTGACGCGGGCCGGATCGCCGCCGAACGCCGAGATGTTGGCCTGCACCCACCGCAGGGCCGCCACCTGATCGAGCAGGCCGAGATTGGCGATGCCGTCGTCGAGGAACAAGAAGCCTTCGGCGGACAGCCGGTAGTTAATGGTCACGCACACGACACCATCACGGGCAAACGCCGCGCCGTTGTACTCGCCGACCGACCCGGACCCGTTCATAAACGAGCCGCCGTGGATCCAGACGAGCACGGGAAGCCCGGTGGCGTCCGTGCCGGGCGTCCATACGTTGAGGTTCAGGCAGTCCTCACCCGGGATCACCACCTCCGGGAACAGCGGGGCGTACTGCGGCGGGTAGCTGCCCTTGGGCACTGTCGGCCCGTACGCGGTCGCGTCACGCTCGCCGTCCCATGCCGGGACGGGCTGAGGCGGCTGCATCCGGTTCGCGCCGAACGGCGGCGCCGCATAGGGAATACCGAGAAAAGCCGAAACCCCGGATTCGGCCTTGCCGCGGACGGCCCCGCCCCTGAGCTGAACCAGCGGACTCTGCGTCATATCGCTCATTTGTATCTCCGTTGCGACGTCTGCATGATCTGTCGCATACTGTCTCTCAGGACCCCGGCATGTCAAGGTCACCGAGTCACCGCAGGAACAGGAGCCACCCTGATGGCAGACCGCAGCCCGCGCCGCGCCAGCACGCCGCTGCAACGTCAGCTCGCAGGGACCACGACGGCGCGACCGACCGCACTCGACGCCTTCCGCCATGCACGCCGGACCTTTCTCGCCGGCGACCGCGTCGACATGCAAGCACTAGCCCGGGGCCTCAACGTCGACCGGGCAACCCTCTACCGCTGGGTCGGCTCCCGCGAGCAGCTGCTCACCGAGATCCTCTGGTCACTGATCGATCCCACTATCAGCACGCTGCGAAAGGCACACAGCAACGCCAGCCAGCCAGTCGGCCAGTCACCGGCAGCGGCCGTCATCACCGGCACCGTTCGTGCCGTCATCGCCAACACGGGCATGCAAAGTTTTCTCGACCGCGAAGGCGACCTGGCCCTGCGCCTGCTGACGACCAGGGCATCCGGCTTCGAAACCCGGCTGACCGCCCTGATCGGCGAACTCATCAACGAGGAAGCGTCGGCAGGACGCCTCAATGCCGCCGTCCCCCAAGAAGACCTGCCCTACGTCCTGGTCCGCATCATGGAGTCCTACATCTACCTCGGACTCATTACCGGCGAGCACCCAGATCCCGACCGCGCTGCCAAAGTCATCAACGCCCTGCTGCCAACCGGAACATAGCCGCCCGGAGCCCATCATCGCTCTGCGTCCTCCTCCTTGCCCTGTCTTAGCTGGTGCCCGTCAGCTGTTTTACCTGTCAGGGTGGCCACGTGGGTGCTCCTGTCAGGCTGGGTTCCGTTCGGCCCGCGCTGCCTGGGCACCGCCACGCAGGGAATCCGCACGGTGATCTTCGTTCCCCGGTCTTGCGCCGACTCGACGCTCAAGTCGGCGTGGTGATTGGCCACGATCGTTCGGACGATCGATAGGCCGAGGCCCGACCCCGGAATGGCCAGTTCGATCGCGTTGGATGCCCGGAAGAAGCGGGTGAACAAGGAGTCCTGGTCCTTCTCCGGAATGCCGATCCCGGTATCAGCAACCGTCAGCACAGCGGAGTTGCCCTCACGAACCACGGACAGGGCGATGCTGCCGCCGGTGGGCGTGTACTTCACTGCATTCGTCAGCAGGTTGACCAGCACCCGGTCCAGTTGCTCCGGATCCCCCTCCACCATCAGGCTCTGGTCAGGGCAGCTCATCTCGAACTGGAGCCCGCTCGCCGCGGCTGACGGCCTGATCACATCCGCCGCGGCAGGCACCAGGCTGGTCAGGTCAAGCGGAACCAGCAGGGACGTGAAGGCACCTAGTTCGATCTTTGAGGTCGTGAGCATGTCCTCGATCATGGTCTTCAGCCGCCGCGTGTTACGGTCCACCGCGTCCAGCATCCCAGCCTGAGCGGGCTGCATAGGACCGGCTTCATTATCGGAGAGCAGTTCGACGTAGGAGATGATGCTGGTCAGCGGCGTCAGCAGGTCGTGCGAGGCCGAGGCGAGGAAAATGGCCTTGGCCCGGTCCAGGGACTTCAGTTCCGCAACCAGGCGCTCCTCGCCCTCATACAGTCGTGCATGCTCAAGTGCCCGCCCGATGTCGCCCGCCAGCGACTCCACGGCTTCAATTTCTGCCTGGGTCCAGGTATTCTCTGGGTCGCTGCGCAACAAGGTCAGGCACCCAAGCAGTACCTGGCCGACCCCGAACGGCGTGAGCAGCAGCGACGTGGCACCCTGGCTGAGCAAGATCTTCCTGATCTCGGCCGGAATCTCCTCGGCCTGTGCGTGCAGGTCCTGGACCCGGTAACTCGACCGGTGGCGGTAGACGTCCCGCATCCAGCCGACCGAGTCGGGCGGGAAGTAGCCGACGATGTCGGCGACCTTGCCCCAAGCGTCGGGATCACCGTCGGCGAGAGTGAGCCGCTCCCCGCTGACCATGCCGACCCAGACAAAGTCGACAGCCAGGTGCTCGTGGATCGCGGTCACCGCTTCCCGGATGATCGCCTCCCCGCGCAGATGCTTGCGAATCTGGATCGAGGCCTGGCGAACCTTGGCCTGCAAGCGGGTACGCTCCCCCTCCGTCGCCCGCATCCGGTCGCCCTCGTCCGCCAGGAAGTTGATGGACAATGCCAGATCCCTGACGTCAGCGGGCCCCCTGGGAACCGCCCGTGCCTCGGTGTCGCCGAGCGCACGCCTGCGCGCCGCCATGGTGGCGCCGTGCATCGGGGCGCTAACCCAGCGTATGGCCGCCACCACCGCGATCACGGGAAGCATGAGCCCGGCCGCCAGAAGGGCGTCGATCCAGCCCAGGCCGAAACCGGCAATGCGCTCGCTGCTCGCTGTCAGGACGTCGCCATCCTGTGCCAGGCGCACCTGCAGCTCGTCGGCCTGGTCGGTGAACACCTCGGCCCGCGCCGAGGCCCGCGCGTAGAGCCCAGCCGCCGCAGCGCTGCCTGCCGGGGCCGTCACCGCCTGATTGTAGGCCAGGAAGGCGGATTGCGCGGATCGCGCCGCTGCGAGCACCTCTCCACTCATCCTGGCCCGGACCAGCCGCCGGACCTGCCTAAGCGCCGCCTCGAACCGGTCCTGCTCGGCGTGGTAGGCCTGCAGAAGCCTGGCCTCGCCGGTCGCCTGGTACTGGCGCGCCGCGCGCTGCGAGTCGAGGAAGTCAGCCAGCATGGTGAGGTTTGCGACCTGGACTGCCGGAACCGTGGCGCGCAGGTCCGCGATGGCTGAACGCTGGTAGGCGCCCCCCACCAGCGCGAGGGTGATCACGCCTGCGGCGAGCACAGACTGCACGGCGAGCCCGGCCCACGCGTAGAAGATGATGGAACGCGACTCCCTCACGGCACCCCGATCCCCGTCACCAGTGTCGGCCCTTCCCTCCCCGGCAAGGCACCTCACGCGGGCAGAACCTGCCCGGCGGGGCGCGCGACATCCCCGCACTCCCTCAGAGACATCACTCTGCGTTACTTGTTACTTACCCATCAAAATGAAGATAGCCACAGCCGGCCAGCGCGGAATAGTGCGCCCTCGCCACGGGGTGCTGCGGCATCCTGCCACCTGTGCCGCTCCGTGCCGTCCTGCGCACAACGCGGGCAGCCGGACCGGCTCCGCAGGTAGCACGGCGGTGGCCGGGCTGGGCCGGGCTAAGCGCAGTGCGGCTTTGCAGCACCGCCATTTGTGTCGTATACGCAGACAATGGACATGAGAAAGCTACGCCGGAAATATCTACTATGATCTCGCGAGAGGTCAGACTGAGGGTCGTCGACCCGAAGCATCGGCGGCAGCACATGCTATACAGAGCTGCACTTAACGAGGCATTTTCGCTGCCCGAGTGGATATATAAAAGCACACACATTCGAGCGCTACGGGAGAATAGATGACAGATCAGTCTGCAGCTACCGCCGCAGGAACCGTGCCGGTCCCGGTGGCCCGGCTCGAGCCAGATGCCATTGGCGTAGCGCAAGACACTGTCATCGGTATGGCATCATCCGCGCCGACGGCAACAATCGGGCTGTCGCTGGCCGCGCTTGCTGCGGCGACCGCCTACGGCAGCGGGCCGATCCTCATCCTCACTGCGATCCCCATGCTCATCATCGCCAACGCTTACCGCCGGTGTAACATGTGGAACGCGAACTGCGGCGCCTCCTTCGAGTGGGTCGGCCGCGCGATTAATCCGTACCTCGGCTTCCTCACCGGATGGCTGATGATCGCCGCCTACATCATCGGGACGGTCGCTGAGATCCTTTTGCTCGGGCCATCGGTCCTCGCCGTCTTCGGCTCCAGCTCCGCCAACACCTGGGCGTGGATTGCCATTGGCAGTGCCGTTTGTCTCGTAATGCTCGTGATCGCGGTCGTCGGCATCCGCATCACCGCGCATATCCAGGTCGGCATGGCGTTGGTCGAGTATACGATCCTTATCGGATTCGCCGTCGCCGGCCTGTTGGCTATGCTTGGCCACCGTGCCGGCACCTTCCCCGTCACGAAAAGCTGGTTGAGCTTGTCCGGAATCGGCGGAAAGGGCAGCGCCGTGGCGGGCTTCCTCATCGCGGTGTTCGTCTATGGCGGCTGGGACGGCGCCCTGTACGTCAACGAGGAAGTAAAGCACCGTGGCACCAACCCAGGCCGAGCCGCCATCCTGGCGGTCGCCCTCCTCGCCGTCATCTACACGCTGTCGACCGTAGGCTTGCAGGGCCTGGTGTCGCCGGCCAAGCTGCAGGCCAACTCGGCCGCTGCCCTTGTCTACGTCGCCCAAGCGCTCGGCGGCAGTGGCTGGGCGAAGGTGATGGCCCTGTCTGTCGCGCTGTCGGTGATCGCCACCACCGGCACCGGCATCGTGCTCAGCGCCCGGATCGCCTATGGGATGGCGAGCTACCGGGCGCTCCCAGGGTTCCTCAGCAACGTGTCCCGCCGGTATTCCACCCCCGTCGCCGCCAGCATTATCGTTGGTCTGCTCCTCATTGGCCTGACTTGGGTGTACCTGCTCGCCACTTCGGTCCAGAACGCGTTCTCTGACGTGATCGAAGTGACAGGGCTGCTGTTCGCCATCTTTTACATCCTCACCGCGCTCGCCACCATCGTCTACTACCGCCGCCGCGTCTTCGGCAGCGTCTGGGACTTCATGATCCTCGGCATCCTTCCCCTCGGTGCCGCCGGATTCCTCGGCTGGATGTTTACAATGTCGGTGCAATCCGAGCCTGCGCCGGAGGTCTGGTCGCTGGTTGGCATCGTCGGCATCGGGCTGCTCCTGATGCTTTCCGCGCGTTTCATTCTGCGATCCCAGTTTTTCCAGATCCGGCGGGAGAGCGACACCGAGCGCCGGTAGCCATGGTCCAGGAAGGCGCTGGTCGGCTATTTTCGGATCAGCCGGTCAGCCGGTCAGGCGGCGTAGCGCGCAGTTGGGGCAGCGTCTCCGGCCGGGGGCAGCGACGGGCGGTCACCAAGCATCGCAAGGGACCTTCATCTTCTTGCGATGTTGGCCAGGCTCTGGCGTACGGCCTGCGTCAGCGGATCGCTGGGTGGCAGGGCCCGCTCACAGCGTGCGAGGGTGTCGCGAAGCACGTTCATCGCGTCGGTCACCCGGCCCGCGGCGTAGTAGGCGTACGCCAGGTTCGCACTGCTGGTCAGGGTGTCGGGGTGATCGGCGCCCAGAGTCCGCTCGTAGCCCGCGCGGGTCTGCTCGTGGAGCTGGAGCGCGGAGGCCATCCGGCCGGCCGAGCGGTAGGCCGAGCCGAGCATGCCGCGGACCGCGATTGTGTCCAGATGGTCGGGGCCAAGGACGCGCTCCCGGTCGGCGAGTACCCGCTTGTAGTGGGAAAGAGCGATCTTGAGCCAGCCGTCTGCCAGGTATGCGCCGGCCAGTTGCTGGCGGGTGGTCATGGTGTCGGGATGCTGCGGTCCCTGAATGCGCTCGCGGTCGGCGAGCGTGTGCCGGTACAGCAGGGTCGCGTCGGCGAACTGCCCCGCGGCATGGTGGGCGGCGGCGAACTCGTCCCGCGCGTCGAGGGTCTCGAGCTGGCCAGTCCCGCGGACGCGCTCGTAGTCGCCGACAACCCTGGCCAGGACGGTGACCGCGTCGCCGAGCTGGTTCGCGGCCACCAGGGCGTGGCCGAGGTCGCGCCGGGCCGCGATGGCGCTGGGATGATCCGGTCCGAGCACGCGGACCCGCTCGGCCAGAACCCGCCGGAGCTGCGAAACCGACTCCGCAAACTGCCCGGCGGCCAGGTACGCGGCGGCCAGTTGCTCGCCGGCTGCCAGGGTGTCCGGGTGGCCTCGCCCAAGGACCCGGTCGCTCACCGCGGCAAGCTCCGTCCAGTAGGCCACCGCAGGCCCGGGCAGACGCGCGCGGTCCAGGCTCCGTCCGGCGCGCAGCAGCAGCGGATGACAGCCACCTGCCCACAGCAGGTCTCCGGTGGCCTGCTGAAGGCTGGCCGCACACAACCGCAGGCTCCTGGCCAGCCACGTCGGCTGCTCATCCCCTGGCCACGCCTGCAGGAGCGCGTCCGCTGCCGCTATCGCCGCCCGGTCCAGCATCCCAGCAGGCATCGCCGCCCGGATCGCCGCCTGAACCACCGCGCTCATCCGGACCATCGCCATGACGCCCGCCAGGCCGGCAGACAGCAAACCCGCCCGTTCCGCGGCGAGCAACGCCTCGCGGGCACGCTCCGGATCTATTAGGCCCCCGGTGCTGCGTCCCGCAAGGTACTCGCAGGCGGCCGACGTCGTGAAAACCGCGCCGGGAATCCCGTGGCCGTCCAGTAGCGCGGCCAGTGCCAGCAAGGCCTGGGCGGCGCCGCTCGGCGACAGCTGGTCAGCATGTTCGACTGATATCGTCCAGGTGACCGAGGCGGCCGGCGGCTCGATGCTGGCCGCCTCCGCCAACTGCTGCCGCCTGCGGGCGAAGAGGTCCCGGTAGTCACGGCAAGACAGCGCCGAACTCGCGATCACCGCACTCGCCTGGGCGAGCGCCAGTGGCTCGTAGCCGACATCCTGGACTAGGTCTATTGCTCCCAGGCGCTGCTCCGGGTCCGCGGTGAGGCGGGCATTCAGGTAGCTCAGCGCCTCACAAGGGCTGAAAATCCCGACCGAGTGAATCAGCGCCCCCTGCTCACCGGAGAAAGCCGCAGGATTCGCAGTCGTGATCAGGACCCGGCCCGTCGGCCCCTCCGGCCACAACCCCTCCAGATCCGCGACATCGCAGAGGTCGTCGAGCACCACCAGCCACGGCCGGCTGGTCTCGCCGAGCCAGCGAACGAAACGCGCAGCGGCCGACTCGCCATCGCCCCGAGGATCGGCTCCCGTCGCATCCATCGCCGCCTCGGCAAAGCCCGACAGCACCGACGCCCGGCTCGTGGCGACGACCCACACCAGCAACACCACCGTGCGGGATCGCCACAACGACTCTGTGACACACACCGCGAGCTGAGTCTTGCCACGCGATTCCAGCCAGCCCCCCGATCCCTCCCCGGCCACCCGGCCAGACACCAGCACCACCACAACGCCCGCGACCAGGGCCGTCCCAAGGTCAGCCGCCACCTCCGGTCTGGCACTGAAATCATCAGCAAGCGACGGTACCGCGCCCAACCGAACCGGCCACACCACCCGCGCGTCCCGCGACCCCACCGGCCCCCCGCTATCCACAGCCCCGCTAGCCCCGACCAGAAGCGATCATCTGAGTATCACTCTCCGTAATCATAGTGTCACATTCACTTGTCAGCCAATCGACGGGGCTCCACTGGGCAGGCACGGCACGTCGCCGGGCCCCGGCCAGCGCGTGCCCGGTCTCCTCCCGCACATACGGCAAGGGCACGGGCCTGTCAGATCGTCGGTTTACGCCGTGAGGTGCTGATGTTCCGAGTGGCAGTAGGAGACCTTCGCCGAGCCGGTGACGCCTGCTCAGTCCTCACCGCGTGGCAAGCGGAAGGCCCCTCACAGAGTGTGAGAGGCCTTCGCTTGAGCACTGATCGACGGCTAGCCCGGGCAGGATGCTACGGCACCCTGCCCGTGACGGTCATATTTTTACCCGAAACTATCGAATTCGCCGTTCCGCGCTCCTCCGAGGAATGCATGCCATTCGCCCGATGTAAACCGGAGAACTGGACCTTCGGGATCCTTGCTGTCGCGAACGCCGATCTCGCCATCGGGCAGGCTCGCCACCTCGATGCAGTTGCTGTTGGAGAAACTCAGGGAGCTCTTGATCCAGTACGGATCTGAACCGGGCCTTCCCGGACGGCTCCCGAGCGTAGGTCTTCCCATGTTCTTACCTCGCTGAATGTCGTGTGGTCTATGGCCAAAGCTTGCGACTACATAGAGTATTCTAACAGCTACTTAACGCACTCGCTGGAATCTGACCAGGTTGCGTCCATGGATGTGGTGTTCGATGTTTCCGCTGGTAGGCGTGGCGCTGTGATGTGAACGGCCACGAGTGATCCTCATTGAGTTCCAGCCAAAGATCTCAAGAATGAGGAGCCACGCGATGGCCGCAGGACCCAGTATCGACGTGTCGGGCTGGCTGGACGAGCAGATGGAGGCGTTCTGGACCCGGCCGCTGGACGCCGGCCCGTCCACTCCTGGCCGCCACCGGCATCAACGCCGACCGGTGCCGGGAGATCCTAGGCTGCACGCCACCTCCGCTCAGGACGGCGCGGGTGGCTGGCCTTCTTCCGCGACCTGACCGTCTGCGGACTGACCGGCGTCGCGCTTTACCAGCCACGCGCACCGTGGCCTCTCCGAGGTGATCGCAGATCGACCGGGTCCGAGGAGGAGGAGGTGATCCTCACCGCCATTACCGCCTAAAGTCCAAACCGAGAATCACGCGGTGCCGTCTTCACCCCACGCCGCGGGACGTGCCCCCTGACCAATGTGACTCAGCCGTCTTGAGTATGAGCGCTCTAGACGACGCAGGGTCCAGCGCCGCACCGACGAGAATCTGAAATGCGAGCCTATGCAAATAGGTCTCTCTCTCGCCTTCTACGGAGAAGTCGTTTTTCAAATGTTCGGTGCTTACCACATCTTGTAGCATAGCATCTTCGTCTGGCCCAAAGCCGAATATAACAAATGACTCCCCGAAGACGGTGTGCTGCGCGTCAATGGGGAGGATCTGCAATGTTACGTTTGGCCGGTCAGACTCATACACGAGCCGCTGAAGCTGCTCATGCATTACCAAATTATTGCCGATCCGGCGTTTCAAGATCGACTCATCGAGCACGACTGAAAGCTGAGGCTCTGGTTCGCGAGTCAGCACCTGCTGGCGTTGCATCCGGATCTTGACTAGCCGCTCGATCATGCCTGGTGCGATCGGCTCGACCTGGTTGTAGCCGCTAATTATGTGCCTAGCATAAGCTTCCGTTTGTAAAAGACCAGTTACAACCTCAACGTGCCATATAGCGATCGAGCTGGCCTCATGCTCGAGGCCGATGAACTGCTGATAGTCGGCGGAAAGGACATCTGAGAATTCTTCCCACCATCCCTTCCGAGCCGCATCCTCGGCGAGCGAGAGCAGGAGCGCGCGGCGGGGTCCGGTGATCTCGTAGTAGTCGAGCAGTCTCTCGACTTCCCGTGGCTTTAAGCCGGTCCTGGCCAGCTCGTATCTGCTGATCTTGGAAGGCGACCATTTCAGCGCAGCGGCGACGGCATCTCCGCTCTTCCCCCTGCTTTCCCTGATCCCGCGCAGCTCCGCGGCAAGTCGGCGGCGCCGTACCGTGGGGCTTCCTGGCACGATCATCCGGCGTCCCCTCCTCCTCGGTGCCGCGCGAGCGGGACCAGTGTGACAGTCAGTAGATCTTACATAGAAGCAATAATGAAACTTTAATTGCACCTCACACTGAGATCCAGCGTAGCCAAACCTCGGCGCTCGCCGACGTGGACGAAGCGCAGGAGGAGGAGGAGGAGGAGGAGGAGGCAAACTCGTGGTTGGCCCGCAGCCTCCGAGTCCCAGGAAGCGCTGGCCAGTCAGGAACCGCTGGCCACTGCCGCTGCGGCCAGGTTGCGCGGAGTGGGCAAGCATCGCAGCAGCCACCCGGCACCGGCCGGAATCACGCAGCCGCAGAGGAGGAGCAGCATCAGCGCGCCGTTGATGTGGGGCGGGAGACTGCCCGGCCGCGCCGGGACAGTCCGACGGCTCTCCAGGCGGTGACCAGATGCCGCCAGCGCCTGACCTTCGGCGCAGCTGGCCAGCCACTGGTCCTGCTAGGTATCACCCGGCTGGGCTGCCAGCCAGCTGACCACGGTGACAGGGCCCAGCCGCCGGGGCTGGCTGAACGAGTTGTCCAGGACGAACAGGGGCGCGAGCAGCCAGGCGAGAACCCGCTGCCTGCTAGCCTCGGCGGTCGGCCATGACATACTGGCGGGCCGAGGCGGGAAACGAGTTAGCAGTTCGGCGCCGGCGCCGCTCACCGCATCTGCGCCACCGTTAGTCGTACGTTAGTCGCACGTCATGCTAGTTCAAGCGTGATAAAACACGTCGAGGCTCGCGGAAGCGGCAGTTGCCTGAACGTGGACACTAGCCTCGTGCCCGGCCGCAGCGGACATTGCTGGCCCGGTTAGCATTGAGCCGACCACGCCGAGCGCTAGGATAGCGGGAATAATGAGAGCTCGCCCGATGCGCATGATTCCTCCATGGCGATTCCCGAGGCCAGCGGCCCGTTGCGCCGTTCTGCCAGCCTGTACAGCGTGTCTACCGTCCTGTGGAGTTATTTCCCAACACCTGGTTATTCATGCGCCTTGGGTAGCCATTTCTCGTACTTAGCGAATATGAAAGTTCCGGTCCTTATTGCAAGCAATATTCTCATCTTCGTGCGGAGTAAGGTTCGTGTGTCCGTGCACTGCAAGTCCTGAGAAACTTGCAGTGCATGATGCAGCAACGCTGTAATGCCATTGCTACCGGAAGGCAAATTTGGCCAATGACTTACACCAAAACACCCACTTGTGTCCATAATGTTCTGGTAGTAAAATCCGCTCCGTGCCCACCGCCACCCTGGCCGACGCGTTAGTCGGCCGCGACAGCGAGACTGCGATGCTGGTCAGGTACATGACGGACGTGGCCGGGGGGCGAGGCAGTTCGGTGCTGATCGAGGGCGAGCCGGGCATCGGCAAGTCCGCGCTGGTGCGGGCGGCTCTGGCCGAGGCGGCGGATGTCGGCTGTCAGGTGTTCTGGGGCGCCGGTGACGAACTGGGCCAGGCGTTACCGCTGCTGCCGCTGTTAGAGGGGTTACGGGTACGCGAGCCCTCCACGAATCCTCGACGAAACACCATCGTCCGGCTCTTGCGCGGCGAGTTCATCGCCGATCGCGGCGCGGACGTGTCGGCTGCGCTGGCGGAGCAGCTGCTGGCCCTTGTCGCCGAGCAGTGCGCCACTGTCCCTACGGTCCTAGTCGTCGACGATCTCCAGTGGGCAGACCAGGCGAGCGTTGCGCTCTGGGGGCGCCTGGCCAGGTCGGCGCGGCAGCTGCCATTGCTGTTAGTGGGGATGATGCGCCCCGTGCCGCAGCGGGACGACTTGCTGGCCCTGCGGCACATGGCAGGCTTTGCCGCGCGCCTCCAGCTCACCGGACTGGCCGAGGCGGCGGTGGCCGAGCTGGTAGCGGCCCTGGCCGGCGGCAAGCCTGACGGCAAACTGCTGCGGCTCGCCGACGGGGCAGCGGGCAACCCGCTCTACCTGACTGAGCTGGTCGCTGCGCTGGCCCGCAGCTCCAGCTTGACCGTTACTAGCGCGGGAGCCGCCGCGTTGACGAGCGGTCCCGCCCCAAGCTCCCTGTCGGCGGCCATCGCGGATCGCCTTGGCTTCGTTCCCGGGTGGGTGCGCGAGGTGTTGCGGGCGGCAGCGCTGCTCGGCGTGGATTTTGCCGTGCCGGACCTGGCCACCGTTCTCGGTCGCGGCGTGGCGGACCTGGTCCCGGCCGTTCACGAGGCATGCGCCGCCGGCGTGCTGGCCGAGTCCGGTAACGGTCTCGGGTTCCGTCATCCGGTGATCCGTGCGGCGCTGTACGACGAGATACCGGCGCCGGTGCGCGCCGCCTGGCACCGCGCTGCCGGGCGGGCCCTCGCTGAGGCCGGTGCACCGGCGGACCGGGTTGCCCGGCAGCTGCTGTGGGCAGTTGATGGATCTGGCGGCATGACCGAGCCGATGGATGACTGGATACTGCGCTGGCTGGCCCGCACCGCAGAGCTGCTGGTCGGCCAGGCGCCGCGGGCCGCGGCAGAACTTCTCCGCCAGGGGGTCGCGAGCTCCCCGGTCGACTCGGCCCAGCACGATCGTCTCGTGAGCCGGCTCGCTGACGCTCTCTACCGTGTCGGCGATGTGGCCGAAGCTGAGCAGGTGGCAAACCGAGCGCTGGCCCATGCCGTCGAGCCCGATCTCCTCGTTGATTTGCACTGGACGCTAGCGCAGTGTCGCATGTTGGCCGGCCGGTCCGCGGAATCCCTGGCCACGCTGCACCGGGCCCTGGCCTCTCCGGGGATCTCGGCCCGGCACCGTGCCCGGCTGCTCGTGCTCGCCGCACGGACGCACAGCATCCTCGGCGAGGTCGAGACGGCCGGCCGGGTCGCCGCCGCCGCGCTCGCGGCGGCATCGGAGACGGGTGACAACTGGGCGATCGGCTGGGCATTGCACGTGCTGACCATCGTGACCGGGGTGCAGGGGCAGATGACTGACACGCTGCCGCTGTTCGACCGGGCGCTGACGGTGACCGAGGCCGATCCGGCCCTGACCGACCTGCGGCTGCTGCTGCAGATCAACAAGGCCATCGCACTGAGCGGCCTCGACCGGTACGAGGAAGCGTTCGCCGCGGCCCGGCAGGCCCGGCATCTCGCGGACCGGGTCGGCACGGTGGTCCGGCTGGCCCAGGCGCATAGCGCTCTAGGCCAGCTGCTCTTCGACACGGGGCGGTGGGACGATGCGATGGCTGAGGTGGAGGTCCTGCAGGAAGATCTGAAGGAGCCCGGCGCGGCCTGCTGCGATCTCGGCATCGCCGCCGTGATCTGTTTCCATCGCGGCGAGATCAGCACGGCGCGCCGCCATCTTGCTGTCGCCGTCCCCTACGCCGAGCGGATCGGAAACCGGGTCGTCGGCCCGCTGGCGCTCGCCCGCAGTCTGGACTCTGAGCACGCCGACGCGCTACCGGAGGCGCTTGCCGTGCTGACCGCCGGGTTCGCCGACAATACGGAAGAACTCGAGGAGATGGAGGACCTGTTTGCTGACGCCGTTCGCCTTGCAGCGAAGATTGGCGACCTCGGCACCGCGAAGGCCCTCGCCGGCCAGGCCGTGGCCCGCGCCGCTGACTCGGAGATCCCGCACCGGCAGGCGAACGCGCTCTATTGCCGCAGCCTGCTGGACCATGATGCCACCCGGCTGCTGGCGGCCGCGGAGCGTTATGGCGACGCCAGCCGGCCACTGCTCAGCGCGAAGGCGCTGGAGGCGGCCGCTGGAGACTTCGTCTCCACCGACGACCGCGACCAGGCACGGGCCGCATTCACCAAAGCCGTGGAGATCTATACCTCGCTCGGTGCCGCCACAGACGTCGCCCGGCTGCAGACCAGGTTCCGGGCTCATGGCATCCGCCGCGGCCCGCACGCTAAACATCGGCAGGCGCGAAGCGGCTGGGACAGCCTCACGCCGGCCGAGACAAAGATCGCCGCACTAGTGAAGGGGGGATTGTCCAACCCAGAGATCGCCGCCAGGCTCTTCCTGTCCCGGCGGACCGTCGCGACCCACGTCTCCCACATCCTGAAGAAACTCGACGTCCATTCGCGTATTGACATCGCCCGCGAGGCAGCCTTGCGCACCATCGCGCCGAGGTGATCGCGGCGCGGGCATGGGCGGGGCGCAGGGCGTGCCCGGTAGATCCGCTGGGGGGTCAGGATCTACCGGACACAACTGCGGTCGCCCTGCGGTCGCCCTGCAGGCTGTGGTCGTCGCCCTCGTCAAGATCGGCCTGGAACGCGAGCGTGAAGTACACAGCCTTGCCCGCAGGGGTCCGATAAAAACCCCAGTCAGTCGACAGGGTGGCGACCAGCACCAGGCCCCGTCCGGTCTCCGCGTCGGCTGGCGCATCCACCGGCACTGGCACGGACCACGATGTGTCGTGGACATCAATGCGTAACTGGCCACAGGCGCAGGTGATGACGAGCATGACAGTCTCGCCCGCCGTGTGCATTATGGCGTTGGTCACCAGTTCGCTGGTGAGCAAGACCGCGACGGGCGGGTCGACGGGGGCATCCCAGGCGTCGATGGCCGCCCGGACCTGGCTGCGGGCTTCGGCCGCCGCGGCCGGTCCTGCGGTTAGCGAGATGCGGCGCGGGCGTTGAACGGTCGGGCGGATCGGCGCCATCGTGTCCATCTGGTTTCCTTGCCGGGCCGGTTTGAGCCGGTCCGGGAGCGCAAGTCACCCTGCGCGGCCAGTCCGGGGAGATCCGATCCAACTGCTGCGCTGGATCGTGCCGGTAGTTGCACTACAAATAATTCTGCAAGTTGCAAGCGGAGACATCGGTCAGGTGACGGATCTATGAAGCCGTGACCTCAGCCACGGGGCCGAGGCCGCGCGGTAATCCTGGCCGCTGACCCAGGCTGGACAACCAGGTCCAAGCATCGACCGCCAGTTTCTCTCCGTATCGCTTGCTGCCCTCGGGGTTCGTCCCTAAATCTTGCCCGCCACCCTGCCGCCGGACCCGGGCACGGAAGCTGCAAGGCGGCCGGGCAAGGCTCTCCGGGAGCGGATCCCGATCTTGTCGAAGACGTGTCCGAGGTGGTATGCCACGGCCTTGACGCTGACGTACAGCTCGGCTGCGACCTCCCGGTTGGACCGCCCGGTGCAGACCAGGCGCGCCACGGCCATCTCCGATGCCGTCAGGTTCCACCGGGCCGGCTCGCGCTCGGGCTGTACCTCGGCCCCGCAGCCCTGAAGTTCCCGCTCGCAGGCCGCCACGTAAGGCCGGGCACCCAGGACGGCGAGGTGGTCACGTGCCTAGGCAGGCGCTACGCTCCGCTCGCTGGCCAGCTTCTCCAGGCCGTAACGCTCGACATGCTCGCGATCGGCCAGGCTGATGGTCCGCAGCCCCTGTTCGGCCAGCCGTTCGTTGATCTCGTCGAAGTGCTCGTCTACGAGCTGCTTCTCCGTGTCAGTGATCCTGCCCTTGTGGGGCTTGCCGGCATGCTCCAGGCTGGCGTAGTTGGCGCGATCACTGCGGGCCGGGCTGACAGCGCTTGCCTTGGAACTGCGCCTGACGGGCCGGGCAGTGATGAGGAGCTCGCTCATCGCCCTGTCGGTGGCTAGCTTGTCGAAGGAGTCCGCATCCATGGCCACCCGATGCGGCTCGCTGTCACCGGGCAGATAGAGGTCAACCACTGCTACCCGCAGAGCAGCCTTCTCGATTGCTCTGGCTTCATCGGTGAGGACCTCGATCTCCACCGGGCTGTCGCCGAGCTCTGGGTGCTCGTGGATCACGATGCGTGCCAGTGCGTCGTCCCGGGTGATGATCTCGCCGCTGAGGTCGCTGAACCTGACTGTCTTCTGACCCACTTGGTATGCCTCCTGCACGTCGGTAGCGCTGCCATCCGTGGTTCACCATGCACCACAGGCGGCGCGCTGTCAAACATATGTTCGATACTTTCCGGGGTGTCGGCGATGCCCGGTCGCTACCCGTTGACAGTGCAGAGACTCCGACTCCTTCGGCCGCGGCGGTCCCGTGAACGACCGCACCTTTCCAGCCGGTAATTGAAACGTGTTCTAGTTAACTCGTAAGCTGATCCCACTCGACCGGCAGAGGCAGGGCTCATGATCCTGGATCGTTTCCGCATCACCGACCGCGTGGCAGTAGTGACTGGCGCTGGCCGGGGAATCGGCGCGGCCACGGCGATCGCCCTGGCCGAGGCCGGAGCGGACGTGGTGATCTCGGCGCGCACCGAGGACCAGCTGGCCAAGGTCGCGCGTGAGGTCGAGGCGGCAGGGCGGCGGGCAGTTGTCGTTGCCGCCGACCTCAGCGACCTCGACGCCGCGGCGGGCCTGGCCGACGCTGCCGTGGAGGCATTCGGCCGGCTGGACATCGTCGTCAATAACGTCGGCGGCGCGATGCCGCGGCCGTTCCTGGCGACCAAGCCGCGGCACCTGGCGGACGCGTTCCAGTTCAACGTCGCGATCGCGCACCGCCTCACGCAGGCGGCGGTACCGCATCTGCTCGCCAGCGCCGCCGCGGAGGCCGGGAGCGGTCACGCTGGTGCGGTGATAAACATCTCCTCGGTCATCGGGCGGGTCGCTGGCCGCGGATACCTCGCCTACGGCACTGCCAAGGCGGCCCTGGCTCATTACACCCGGCTCGCCGCCGCCGACCTCGCTCCCCGGATCCGGGTCAACGCAATCGCGGTCGGCTCAGTAGCGACCTCCGCGCTCGACATCGTGCTCACGAATGACACGCTCCGCGGCCAGATGGAGGAGGCGACGCCGCTGGGCAGGATCGCCGACCCGGAGGATATCGCCGCCGCGGTTCTGTTCCTCGCCTCGCCTGCCGCCGGCTACATCACCGGAAAGATCCTCGAGGTCGACGGGGGCATGGACCGGCCCAACCTCGATCTCGGGCTCGCGGATCTCTGAGCCATATCCGGGCTCTTTCGGGACATCCGCCGCACGAGCAGGCCGGCTGAGCCCGTGACGTGCACCAGAACCAGGGGCCGCGCGTCCTACAGGCCAGCTATTTTTGTCTCTTGCCCCCGCTCACCCCGTTAGGGCGCTGATTGAAAGAGCTCTTGACTACCCCAGAGGCACGGCCCGCCGAGCCGCGCCGCCGCGAGCGCGAGCGCAAGCGCCGCCTCTGCATCGTCGTTGCGCTGCTCTTCCTGCTCTGCGCGGTCGGCGTCGCGACGGCGCGCCTGTTCGTCTGGCCGCCGCAGGGAATGCCGGCGCACGTCGACGCGATCGTCATGCTGAACGGGCCAGGCGACCGGCTCGACACCGCCCTGGAGCTGGCCTGGGAGCATCGCGCCTCCACGATCGTGATCTCGCGGGGCTCGACGTACTGGGGTCATGGCAGTGTCTGCGCGCCGCCCATACCCAGGATCAAGGTGATCTGCTTTGACCCAAGCCCGTCGACTACTCGCGGCGAGGCAGAGTTCGCTGGCCGCCTGGCGAAACGCTACGGGTGGCACTCCATGGTCGTCGTGGCGATCACCCCGCAAGACACGCCAGCCCGGCTGCGGGTCGGCAGGTGCTTCAGCGGAAAGATCTACTTCGTCAATGGGCGGCTGAGGCCAGTTGCGTGGCCGGCGCTGGTCGCCTACGAGTGGGGAGCGACCATCAAGGCGCTGCTTCAGCGAGGCTGCTAGAGCTTTGGGTCCGGGCAAACGTGACCTGCTACGCACTAGACTTGAATCATTCGTTGTCTTGTACCGTTCGTGTTTATGAAGGTAAGTTGGGCGGCATGACCGCATCCCAGGCTCCGACCATCGCCGAGGAGCTGCGCGGTGCCGGCCTGCGGGTGACGGCCGCCCGCGTCGCACTGCTCGAGACCGTCCGGGACGGTGACCACCTGGGCGTCGAGGCGATCGCCTCCGGGGTGCGCGATCGCGTGGGCCATGTCTCCCTTCAAGCCGTGTATGACGCCCTCCACGCGCTCACCGCGGCGGGACTCGTATGCCGAATCGAGCCGGCCGGCAGCCCGGCCCGGTTCGAGGGACGCGTCGGGGACAACCATCACCACGTCGTGTGCCGGTTGTGCGGTGTCGTCGCTGACGTCGACTGCGCGGTCGGCGAGGCGCCCTGCCTGACCGCGTCCGACGACCACGGCTTCTCGATCGACGAGGCCCAGGTCATCTACTGGGGCCTGTGCCCCGGCTGTTCCACCGCCCGCAGTTCCTGAGCACCGTGATCCGCGCTAGCCCGGAAGGATTCCCATGTCTGAGAACCATGATCCAGTAGTCATCGAAGACGCGACCCCGGAGAGCGGGGGATGTCCGGTCGCCCGCGGTGGCCTGACGCACCCCACCATGGGTGACGCCAACCGTGACTGGTGGCCGAACAGGCTCAACCTGAAGATCCTCGCCAAGAACCCCGCCGTGGCCAACCCCCTCGGCGAGGAGTTCAGCTACGCCGAGGCGTTCACGACCCTCGACCTCGCGGCCGTGAAGCAGGACATCGCGGAGGTGCTGACGACCTCGCAGGACTGGTGGCCGGCTGACTTCGGCCACTACGGCCCGCTCATGATCCGGATGGCGTGGCACAGCGCGGGCACCTACCGGATCAGCGACGGCCGCGGTGGCGCGGGCGCCGGCCAGCAGCGCTTCGCGCCGCTGAACAGCTGGCCGGACAACGTCAGCCTCGACAAGGCCCGCCGGCTGCTCTGGCCGGTCAAGAAGAAGTACGGCCAGAAGATCTCGTGGGCCGACCTCATTGTCCTCGCCGGCAACGTCGCCCTTGAGTCGATGGGCTTGGAGACCTTCGGCTTCGGCGGCGGTCGTG
>Ga0209871_1000158_pt1 | contig 21098 bp, 17 predicted proteins | sample OrgsoiDNA2013045_FD_185795 | JGI IMG/M metagenome (GOLD analysis project Ga0209871, IMG submission 185795) | Permafrost soil microbial communities from the Arctic, to analyse light accelerated degradation of dissolved organic matter (DOM) -... | ecosystem: Environmental > Terrestrial > Soil >... | reverse complement strand
AGCATCCCCTTGTGCAGCATCTGCGCGAGGGTCGAGTCGTCGTCGCTTGTCCATTGATTGGCCGCGACATCCACGGTGCCTTGCGCCAGCGCCAGCATTGCGTTTTCGTGGCTGCCGGTGAAGATGACCTTTCCGAAATAGGTGTCCGCGTCCGAGATACCCATCTTGTCGAGTTCGAAGCGTGGCACGTTATTGCCGGAAGTTGAGTTCGGATCGACCAGTCCGAGGTTTTTGCCCTTCAATTCGTCGATCGACTTGTAAGGGCTCGACGCCTTCACGAAGAACATCGAATAGTAGCCAGTGCCACCGTCCGCATTCAGGTCACTGGCGAAGGCATCGGTCTTGACGCCGGTCAGCCGGGCGCGCGCAAACGACGCTGAACCGTAGCACGCGATCTGGATGTTGCCGGAGCGCTGGCCCTCGATAACAGCGGCGTAGTCATTGGCGATACGCAAATTGACCTTCACGCCAAGCTCCTTGGATAAATACGTGACGAACGGCGTCCAGCGCTCGGTGACGCCCGACGCGTTCTCCGCGGGCACCACCGCGAAAGTCAGTTCGGGATATTTGGTTTTCCAGTCCTGCGCCGATGCGGCGGAAGCGGTGAACGCCAGCGCCGCGGCGCCGGCGAGAATGAATCGACGATTGATCATGACGTTCCCTGTCTTGTTGTGACGAATGGCTTGCAGCGAATTGCAACAAATCGGCTGATCGCAGTTTTGCAACGAGCCGTCTTGACGTACGCGATAGTCAGGCCGCGGCAGCCGTGCCGAGAGCCGGAATTCCCGAACCAGCAGGATCTTGCTGGGCCGAGCCGCCCATCACTTCGTTGGCTTCGAGATCGTAAAGCTCGCGCGCGATGTGATCGGTCAACATCGCCGGCGCGCCGTCGAACACTACGCGGCCGGACGCCATTCCGATCAGACGGTCGCAATAGCCGCGCGCGAGATCGAGCGAATGCAGGTTGCAGATCACGGTGATGCCGAAATGCCTGTTGATGCGCAGCAGCGCATCCATCACGATTTTGGTATTGCGGGGATCCAGCGACGCGATCGGCTCATCTGCTAGGATGATGTCGGGCTCCTGAACCAGCGCCCGCGCAATCGCAACGCGTTGCTGCTGCCCGCCGGAGAGCTGGTCGGCGCGTTGCGCGGCGAGCTGGGCCATGTCGAACTGCTCGAGGGCCGACATCGCCAGCGCCTTGTCCGCTTCGGGCCAAAATTGCGTCAGCGAGCGCCAGGGCGGGATTTCCGCGAGCCGTCCCATCAGAACGTTGGTCAACACATCAAGCCGACCGACCAGATTGAATTGCTGGAAAATCATGGCCGACCGCGCGCGCCATTGCCGCAGATTCCTGCCGCGCAGCGCCGTCACGTCCAGACCTTCGAACAGGATTCGTCCCTCGGACGGGTCGGCGAGGCGATTGATCATTCGCAGCAAAGTCGACTTGCCGGCCCCGGAACGGCCGATCACGCCGACAAAGCCGCCTGGCGCGATTGAGAATGACGCATTGTCAACCGCGGCTTTGGTGCCGAACCGGCACGTCAAACCTTCCACCACCAGCATGCAGTGCTCCAGGCGCGTAATCGCAAACCATCGCTAACGTCTGGATTTTACAGTGGTGTGACAGCGCGCTGCAGTGCGGCAATCATCCACACCTCAGGCGGCCGTTGCGCAACTGTCATGACTTTGTCATCAACGCCGTCGATGACGTGCATCCGTTGGACCGATTTCTCGCGGAAATTCGCATGGCCGGCAAAATGCTTTCCGTAGAACCGACCATCGATCCCAGCGCAAAATTGCACGACACAAGGCTCGGTGCCTATTGCGAAGTCGGCGCCCGCACGATCCTGCATGAGGTCACGCTCGGCGATTATTCCTACGTCGTGAACGACGCGCAGATCACCTACACCACGATCGGAAGGTTCTGCTCGATCGCGGCGATGACGCGGATCAACCCCGGCAATCATCCCATGCACCGCGCGTCGCAGGCGCACTTCACCTATCGCGCCAGCGCCTATTTTCCGGGAGAGAACGACGAAGCCGAGTTCTTCGAATGGCGGCGCCGGCATCACGTCCATATTGGTCATGATGTCTGGATCGGGCATGGCGCCATCGTGTTGCCGGGCCGAAGCATCGGCACCGGCGCCGTGGTCGCCGCTGGCGCGATCGTGACCAAGGACGTACCGGCCTACACGATTGTTGCAGGAAATCCGGCGCGGGCGATCAAGCGGCGTTTTTCGGAGGACATTACCAACCGGCTGGCGGAGCTTGAGTGGTGGGACTGGGACCATGAAACCCTTTGCGGCGCCCTGCCCGATTTCCGAAAACTGGCTGTCGAGGAGTTTCTCGCAAAATACGAGGCCGCGGTCACTTCCGGCCATCTACCCATCAGACGAAGAAGCGCGGTATCGTGACGGACATATTGATCGAAGGCGGCCGGGCTCTTCTCGGCAATTCCATTCTTGAAACCTCGGTGCAGATCGCCTCCGGAAAAATCAGCGCCGTGGGTTCGGATCACGGAGGCAGTTCATTTGGTCTCGATGCCCGCGATCTGCTGGTGTTGCCGGGGATAGTCGATCTGCATGGCGACGCCTTCGAGCGACAGATGATGCCGCGCCCCGGTGTCGATTTTCCCGTCGATGTAGCGCTGATCGACAGTGACCGGCAGGCCATCGGAAACGGCATCACCACGGTTTTTCATGCCACGACATGGTCCTGGGAACCGGGCCTGAGAAGCGGCAATAATGCCACGCGATTGCTCGAGGCCATCGAGACCCTGAGGCCGCGACTGGCGGCGGATACCCGCTTCCACCTGCGCCATGAGACCTACAATCTCGATGCCGAAACCGACATCGCGCAATGGTTGTCCGGCGGACGGATCGATCTGTTCGCGTTCAATGACCACATGGATTCAACCGTCGCCAGTCTGGCCAAGCCGCAAAAACGAAACCGCATGGTCGAACGTACCGGTCTCTCCAACGAAGCGTTCGATTCCCTGGTGGAGCGTGTCGTGTCCCGTGGTGACGACGTCCCTGCATCAGTGGCCCGGCTGGCCAAAGCTGCGCGAGACGCAAGCGTGCGGATGCTGTCTCATGACGATGAAAGCCCGGAGATGCGAAGGGCATTTCGCGCGCAGGGCGTCGGCATTGCCGAATTTCCGGTCAACGAGGAAACCGCGCGTGAGGCCGCCGAAGCCGGCGATTTCATCGTGTTCGGCGCGCCCAATGTCGTGCGCGGCGGAAGCCATACCGGATGGACCAAGGCGGCCGACATGATCGCCAAGGGCTATTGCTCGATCCTCGCCTCCGACTACTACTATCCGGCGCAGTTGCTGGCGGCTTTTCGCCTTGCTGGCGATGGTGTACTGCCCCTTGCCGAAGCCTGGAACCTGATTTCGGCGGCGCCCGCCAGAGCCGCAGGTCTCGCGGATCGCGGTGTTCTCGCGGAGGGGCGTCGTGCCGACGTCATCCTCGTCGATGACCAATTGCCGCTGCGGCCGCGCATTGTCGCGGTCATCGCCGCCGGCCGTCTCGTTCATCTGACGGGTGCGAGCCGACTGATCCATTCGTCCGTCAAGCCTCGCAAGGCGGTTGCGGCCGCGTGAGCCGGCTCTATTCTGCCGACATGGCAAATCATCCACGTTATGCGATCTATTATGCAGCCGCACCGGACACCGATCTTGATCGTTTCGGCGCGCGATTGCTGGGTTATGACGCCTTCAGCGGCAGGGACCTGCCCTTCCCGGACGGCGTCCTGCAGATGGCGCCGGATTGGCGCGAACTGACGCGGGATCCAAGAAAATACGGTTTCCATGCCACACTGAAGGCGCCGCTGTCGCTGGCGCCCGGCAAGACCGAGACCGAGCTTCTTGCGGCATGCGAGGCTTTCGCCAACACGCCTCGACCAATTCCGGTGATCAGGCCTGTCGTCGATTCGATCAGCGGCTTTATCGCGGTGGTGCCTGCCGAACCATCAACCGAACTTCAGCGGCTTGCTGCGGATTGCACCAGCGAATTCGATTCATTCCGGGCCCCGCTTGCGCCGGAAGACCGTACCCGGCGGAATCCTTCTGCCTTGACGGAAAGGCAGTGCGGACATCTCGATCGCTGGGGGTATCCATACGTCATGGAAGATTTTCGGTTCCATATGACGCTGACAGGCCGACTTGACGCCGAGCGGCGGGAGCCCGTTCTGAGGATGCTGCGCAACAGCTTCTCCGCAACCGGCATCAAGACGCTCGCGATCGATGGGATCGCGCTCTTCCGTCAGGACGACGCCGATTCGCGGTTCCGCATCGTCAGCCACCGGAAGCTGTACGTCAGGCGCTGAGGGCGAAAGACCCTGGCCCGGCCAAGCCGATGCGAAAAAGCCTTCCAGGAATTCTCCGATTCCCGCTTCTCGAGACCCCGTCGGCCGCCCCCACCAATCCGGAGCGGATTGTATTACCGTTGCGCACGGGTCGGGTTTCCGCATGGGACAGTGTATTCTAAGACCATTGGATTCGGTGAGCCGACCACGTACCGTATCTGCCAGTTCAGGAGCCCAGGAGATGGCCAGGAGATGGAAAGACGCCTAGCTGCCATAGTCTGCGCTGACGTCGCCGGCTATGCGCGCATGATGGGCGCCGACGAGGAAGGCACGCACGCCGCGTTCAAGGCTCATCGAAGCGCAACCTACCCAATCATCCTCAATCACGGCGGCCGTGTTGTGAAGAACACCGGCGACGGCTTCCTGCTGGAGTTTCCGAGCATCGTCGGGGCCATCGAGTCATCGATCGCGATGCAGGCGCTGATGGCGGAACGGAATAACCACCTCCCCGGTGACCGGGTCATGCAATTCCGTCTGGGCGTCCACATGGGAGATGTGATCGCCGACGAAGACGAAGTTTTCGGCGACGGTGTCAACATCGCCGTCCGCCTTGAAGCGGTTGCCGCCCCCGGCGGCGTGGCCGTTTCCGCAAAGGCCTATCATGAGGCCAGCAAGCATCTCAGCGTGACCCTTGTCGACGCCGGCAGTCACCGTTTCAAGAACATCGAAGAGACAATAAATGTCTGGACCTGGGCGCCAAGCGAGACCGACGCCCGCGGTCGGGAGCCCAAAAGCACATCAAGCCTGCCGGCTCAATATCGAACCGCGATCGTGGGCGTACTTCCGTTCGCTAATCTCAGTGACAACAGCGACGAATATTTTTCCGACGGACTGACCGAGGACTTGATCCACGCTCTGTCCTTGCAATCATTTTATCGGGTCCTGAGCAGAAATTCGACTTTTTCGTTCAAGGACAGAAATCTGAGCGCGCGCCTGATTGCGCGGGAGATTGATGCGACATACCTGATCCAGGGTTCGGTACGGCGTGCCGGAACGAAAATTCGTGTGACCGCCGAACTGGTGGCCCCGGAGAACGGCGAGCAATTATGGACCGGCCGATACGACCGGGACATCGGCGATCTGTTCGCGATGCAGGATGAAATCACCACCAGTCTATCCGCTGCGCTGGCCCCGGAGATATATCGTGCGGAAGCTTCCGCTCCGTCCCGGTCATCGTCCACCGATCTGACCGCATGGGATCGGTTCTTAAGGGGACTGTCTCACTATTATCGGCACACAAAAGCAGATTTCGAAGCCTCGATCGGTCTGTTCAAGGAGGCCATTGCGCTCGATCCGGCGCTTGCGATTGCACGCGCCTATCTCGCCACGATCATGGTGCAGGGCGTGCAGTATGGATGGCTCAAAAGTACCAGCCAGTTGTGGACCGAGGCGATGAACCTGGCGGAAAGCAGCGTCCGGCTTGATCCGCGTTCGTCATTCGCATTTTCGATTTTGTCCTACATGCATGCGATGCAGGGGCATTACGAGGCGGCAATGGCAGCCGCGAAGAGGGCGGTCAAACTAAACCCGTACGACATGGGTGCCCGCGGCGTACTTGGAATATCTCACCTCGTGATCGGCGAGCACCGGCAGGCCATCGAACTGTTTTCGGCGGCCGTGCAGCGCGGCAACAGTGACCCCCGCTATAAATGGGCGGCGTTGAACGCGTTCAGCCATTACCTTGTGGGACAATATGATGCGTCGCTATCCTGGGCGCGTGAAGCGCTGTATCTAAATCCCAATCATCTTCAGGTGCTCGCCGTACGAGCGGCGGCTTTGGCGCAACTGGGACGAACCGAGGAAGCGGCAAAGGCGGCCGAAGTGTTGTTGACCAACTTTCCGACCCTGACCGTCGAACGGCATCTCAGGAACTTCCGTTGGAAAACTCCGGCTGACATCGCCCATTATCGTGACGGACTTTTGAAGGCCGGCGTCCCGTTCGGCAAACTGACCCTGGTCGATTCTACCTCAAAACGCACGGCTTAGGCGCGGTTTCTCAAAGACTTGGCTGCAACAGTTGCGGGCTTGAGACGAAACCGAATCAATGTGTCACACTTCGAGGATATCTGAGCGGACCGGTTTCACCCGCTGGAGTTCTTCGAGAACACCCGGCTGGCCAGCACATCGGGCGCCTCCAGCGACATGATGTCGTCGGCGGTCAGTACGCGGTCGAGATCGGCGACAAGACGGTTGGCCTGGCGCAGCCGCATGCGGTCGAGAGCGTTGCGGATCGAGCGTGCGTTGGAGAATAGCGGCTGGGACTTGCGCAAGCCGATGTAACGGATGAACGCCTGGCGCGCGTCGGAGCTAAACCGGTAGTTCATGTCGCACAGCATCAATTCCGCGATCGCCAATAATTCATCCTCGGAATAATCCGGAAAATCAATGTGGTGGGCGATACGGGAGCGGAAGCCGGGATTGCTGGCGAAGAACTTGTCCATCCGGTCGCCGTAGCCGGCAAGGATCACCACCAGATCCTCGCGTTGCGATTCCATCACCTGTAGCAAAATCTCAATCGCTTCCTGTCCATAGTCGCGTTCGTTATCGGGGCGATGCAGGTAATAGGCCTCGTCGATGAACAGCACGCCGCCCATCGCCTTCTTCAGAATCTCCTTTGTTTTCGGCGCCGTATGCCCGATGTATTGACCTACCAATTCGTCACGGGTGACCGACACGACCTGGCCGCGGCGCACAAAGCCGAGCTTGTGGAGAATGCTGGCGATCCGGAGCGCCACCGTCGTCTTGCCGGTGCCGGGATTGCCGGTGAACGACATGTGCAACGTCGGCACCCCCGATGTCAGGTTCATGCGCTTGCGGATGCGCTCGATCAGCAGCAGCGAGGCGATTTCCCGAATTCGGGTCTTGACCGGCTTCAGCCCGATCAATTCGCCATCCAGTTGATCGAGTACCTCGCCGATGCCAACCTCGGCGAATTCGCGGCGCAGGTCGACCTGCTCAACCGGCGGCGTTTCGCCTGCGCTCCGCGGGATGGAAGATGAACTCGATTGCAAATTCATCTGTCACCGTAGCGCGTGCCTTCGGGACGATCGACGGCATAGGATGTCGTGGTATAGCGGATGTTGCGGCCGTTCACCTCGTGCCGTTCGAGACGGAAGCCGGGCTCCTGTTTTGGCCGGTTGACGATGAAAGACAGCCGCTGCGACTCCCAGCCGTGGCTGGAATCGAATGCCGACATCCGGATGTAGCGGTCGCCATAGACCTTGCGGCATTCGGTTAGCTCCATCATGACGCCGGCGGCATCGCGCAAATCGAACATCGGCAATCCCCACATCTCCCAGAAGTTGTTGCGGGGATGCGGATCGTCGGTGAATTCGATGTTCACCGCCCAACCCTTGCCGAGACAATACTGGACCTGGCGGGAGATCTGTTCGTCCGTGAGCTCGGGCAGGAATGAAAAACAGCCTTGGGTGACACGCATGATCTTGGCTCCTTACATCGAGACGCTGGCGGTGGGGGCATAGTCGGGCATGTCGGTGGATTCGTAGTTGAAAGTGACATCTTTCCAGACCTCCAGCGCGGCCTTCAGCGGCGTGCAGGTCGCCGCCGCCCTGGCGAGAATTTCCGGCCCTTCGTGCAGATAGTCGCGGCCTTCGTTGAGCGCGAGGATCATCGCCTCCAGGGCCACGCGGTTCGCGGTCGCACCGGCCTGAATCCCCATGGGATGACCGATGGTGCCGCCGCCGAACTGCAGCACCACATCTTCGCCGAGATGGTCGAGCAGCTGATGCATCTGGCCGGCATGGATGCCGCCGGATGCCACCGGCATCAGCTTGTTGAGGCTGGCCCAGTTCTGGTCGAAGAACACGCCGTGTTCGAGCTTTGCGGGATTGAAGTCTTCGCGGCAGATGTCGTAATAGCCGCGCGTCGTGGCCGGATCGCCCTCGAGCTTGCCGACCACCGTGCCGGCATGGATGTGATCGACCCCGGCGAGCCGCATCCATTTCGCGATCACACGGAACGAGACGCCGTGGTTGCGTTGCCGCGTATAGGTCGAATGCCCTGCCCGATGCAGATGCAGGATCATGTCGTTGCGGCGCGCCCATTTAGCCATCGACTGGATCGCGGTGTAGCCGATCACCAGGTCGATCATGATGATAACCGAGCCGAGTTCCTTGGCGAATTCGGCTCGCTCGTACATGTCTTCCATGGTGCCAGCGGTGACGTTGAGATAGGTGCCCTTGATCTCGCCGGACGCCGCCTGGGCCTTGTTGACGGCCTCCATGCAATAGAGAAACCGTTCCCGCCAATGCATGAACGGCTGCGAGTTGATGTTCTCGTCATCCTTGGTGAAGTCGAGCCCGCCCTTCAGCGCCTCGTAGACCACGCGGCCGTAGTTGCGCCCGGAAAGGCCGAGCTTCGGTTTCACGGTGGCGCCGAGCAGCGGGCGGCCGAACTTGTCCATGCGCTCGCGTTCGACCACGATGCCGGTCGCCGGCCCCTGGAACGTCTTCACATAGGCCACCGGCAGCCGCATGTCCTCAAGGCGCAACGCCTTCAGCGGCTTGAAGCCGAATACGTTGCCGATGATAGAGGCCGACAGGTTGGCGATCGAGCCGTTCTCGAACAGGTCGAGATCGTAGGCGATGTAGGCAAAATATTGCCCCGGGGAATTCGGCACCGGATCGACGCGGTAGCATTTGGCGCGATATTTTTCAGCCGCGGTCAGACGGTCGGTCCACACGACCGTCCAGGTTGCCGTCGACGACTCGCCTGCTACCGCCGCCGATGCTTCGATTGGATCGACGCCGTCCTGCGGCGTGACCCGGAACAACGCGATGATGTCGGTGTCCTTTGGCGTGTAGTCGGGCTCCCAGTAGCCCATCTTCTTGTATTCCATCACGCCGGATTTGTAGCGATCCTTGCCGCGGACGGTCATCGACAGGTCATTCATGGCTATTCTCCTCTATTGTGCGACCGGTGCATCCGGATTGACAGGCTTTCAAGTCATTCAGCGGCGGCAGCCATATTGCCGATGCGCGGGTCGAGCGATCCCGCGCGATAGCGTTTTGCCATTTCAGCCAATGGGACGACCTTGATCTTCGACGCATGGCCGGCTGTGCCGAATTGCTCGAAACGCTCGCGGCAGAGGTCGCGCATCGCGTCCATGGCCGGTTTGAGGAATTTGCGTGGATCGAATTCGCTTTTGCTCTGGCTCGCCACTTTTCTGAACGCGGCGGTCATCGCCAGCCGGCAGTCGGTATCGATATTGACCTTGCGGACGCCATGCCGGATGCCGCGAACGATCTCCTCGACCGGCACACCCCAGGTCTGCGGCATCTCGCCGCCGAACTGGTTGAAGGCGTCTTGCAAAGGCTGCGGCACGGAGGATGAGCCGTGCATCACCAGATGCGTGTTCGGCAGCCGGCGGTGGATTTCCTCGACCACCTTCATCGCCAGAATCTCGCCGTCCTGTTGGCGCGAGAACTTGTAGGCGCCGTGCGAGGTGCCCATCGCGATCGCCAGCGCGTCGACCTTGGTGGCGCGGACGAAATCGACCGCCTGATCCGGATCCGTCAGCAGCTGATCGTGACTGACCTCGCCTTCGACGCCATGGCCATCTTCCTGTTCGCCGCCACCATGTTCGAGCGAGCCGAGCACACCCAGCTCGCCTTCCACGGAAGCACCGATCCAGTGCGCCATCTCGACCACCCGGCGGGTGATATCGACATTGTAGTCATAATCCGCCGGTGCTTTGCCGTCGGCCTTGAGCGAGCCGTCCATCATGACCGAGGTGAAGCCATGCTGGATCGCCGTGGCGCAGGTCGCTTCCTCGTTGCCGTGGTCCTGATGCATGCAGAGCGGAATCTGCGGGTGCATCTCCTCCAGCGCGTCGATCATCTTCGACAGCATGATGTCGTTGGCGTAGGAGCGCGCGCCGCGCGAGGCCTGGAGGATGACGGGCGCATCGACCGCCGCTGCCGCCTCCATGATCGCAAGGCCCTGCTCCATGTTGTTGATATTGAATGCCGGCACGCCGTAGCCGCGTTCGGCGGCATGGTCCAGCAATTGCCTCAGTGTGATTCGTGCCATCGTTGTCTCCGTGTCATTCCTTGTCCGGTGCAAGCGTCATGCGTATGTTGCCGCCATCCTCGATCGCGCGATGCAGCGTTGTGCGGCCTTCGCGACAGCCTCTGCGGTGATGCCGAATTCGCGATACAGCACCTCCGCCGGAGCGGATGCGCCGAAGCCGGTCATGCCGACGAATTCGCCGCCGTCGCCGAGCCAGCGCGCCCAATCGCCTTCGACCGCGGCCTCGACGCCTATTCTGGGAACGCGTCCCAGGACCGCGGTGCGGTATTCGCGCGATTGCTGGCGAAACAGATCGAAGCACGGCGCGGAGACGACGGCAGCGCGGACGCAGTCCTTTGCAAGCAGCTTTGCGGCCTCGATCGCGATCGAGACCTCGGAACCCGTTGCGATCAGCGTCACATCGCGGCCGTCCTCCGGCTCAACGACAACATAGGCGCCAAACGCAACCAGGTTCGTCTCGCCGCTAACTTCACGAAACACCGGCAGCGCTTGCCGCGACAGGCACAGCACCGAAGGACTGACTTCCGCCCGCAGCGCACAGTCCCAGGCCTCGGCGGTCTCGACAGCGTCGCCGGGCCGGAACACCAGCAGATTGGGAATCGCCCGCAGCGACGCCAGATGCTCGATCGGCTGATGGGTGGGGCCGTCTTCGCCCAATCCGATGGAGTCGTGCGTCATCACGTGGACGACCCTGATGCCCATCAGGGCGGCCAGCCGGATCGCCGGCCGGCTGTAATCGGCGAAGGTAAGAAACGTGCCGCCGTAGGGAATGAAGCCGCCATGCAACGCGATGCCGTTCATTGCCGCCGCCATGGCATGCTCGCGGACGCCGTAGTGGATATAGTTGCCTTCGAAGGAATCGGCCCGCACCGGACGCTGTGTCTTGGCGCGCGTCAGGTTGGAGTGGGTTAGATCGGCCGATCCCCCCAATAAGTTCGGCAAGGCTTCCGCGATCGCGTCGATCACCAGCTGGGACGCTTGCCGGGTGGCGATGGTCGGCCGCTCAGCACCGAAACGGGTGCAGAGCTGATCGATCGCATCAGTGTATTCGCAGGGTAGTTTCCGGTTCAGCGCGTCGTGGAACGGCGAGCGCGAGACCGAATTGAGACGCCTGGTCCGTTCCATCCAGCTCAGGCGGGCGGCCTGCCCCCTTGCTCCGATCTTGCGCCACTGCGCGACGATGTGTTCTGGAAGCTGGAAAGGCTCGTATGGCCAGTCCAGCGCAACGCGTGTCTTTGCGACCTCCTCGGCACCGAGTGGCGCACCGTGGGCTTTTTCGGTGCCCTGGCGGTTCGGTGCGCCGAAACCGATAACCGTGCGGCACGCGATCAACGATGGCCGGTCATTGCTTCCAGCGCGTTCGATCGCGGCCGCAATGGCTTGCGGATCGTGCCCGTCGATGCGGTCAGCCGACCAGCCCGAGGCCTTGAAGCGTGCAAGCTGGTCATCCGAACAGGACAGCGATGTCGATCCGTCGATCGAAATCTGGTTGTCGTCGAACAACACGATCAGCTTGCCAAGCCCGAGATGCCCGGCCAGTGAAATTGCTTCGTGGCTGAGGCCTTCCATCAGGCAACCATCACCGGCGATCACATATGTATGGTGATCGACGAGATCGTCGCCGAACCGCGCGTTCAACAAGCGCTCTGCCAGCGCCATGCCGACCGCCGTGGCGATGCCCTGCCCCAGGGGGCCGGTGGTGGTCTCGACGCCCGGGGTATGGCCATACTCGGGATGACCCGGCGTCTTCGATCCCCACTGCCTGAATGCCTTGAGTTCGTCTGATGTAACGCCCTCGTAGCCCGTCAGGTGTAACAGCGCATACAGCAGCATCGAGCCGTGACCGGCAGAAAGCACAAACCGGTCGCGATCCGGCCACGCCGGATCGGCAGCGTCGAACTTGAGGAAACGCGAAAACAGCACCGTGGCTACGTCAGCCATGCCCATCGGCATGCCCGGATGACCCGACTTGGCTTTTTCGACCGCATCGATCGCCAGAAAGCGAATCGCATTTGCCAATTCCTGATGCGAGCCATCCGAACGATCGGCGAATGAAGAAAGAGCATGAATACTCATACGGTGCGCCTCTTGCGTTCCATCAGTTGCAGAATCAGCGGGGTGAGAATGAGCTGCATCGCCAGATCCAGTTTCGATCCGTGAATCACGATCGAATTGGCGCGCGACATGAAGCTGTTCGGAATCATCGACAACAGATAGGGAAAATCGATGCCGCGCGGGTTCCTGAGCCGGATCACCACCATCGATTCGTCCGGCGTCGGAATCCAGCGCGCGATGAACGGGTTTGACGTATCGACCGTCGGCACGCGCTGGAAATTGATGTCGGTCTCGGCGAACTGCGGGCAAATATAATTCACGTAGTCCGGCATCCGCCGCAGGATCGTGTCGGTCACCGCCTCCTGGGTGTAGCCGCGGTCGCTCCGGTCGCGGTGCAGCTTCTGGATCCACTCCAGATTGATGACGGGCACAACGCCGATCTTGAGATCGGCATGTTGCGCGATATTGACCCTGTCGGTCACCACCGCGCCATGCAGGCCTTCATAAAACAGCAGATCGGACTTTTCCGGCAGCGGCGCCCATTCGGTAAAAGTGCCCGGCGCTGCGCCGTACAGCTTGGCCTCGTCGTCATCGTGGACGTAATGACGGGTCGTTCCGGTGCCGGATTCACCGTAGTCGCGAAACAGCCGCTCGAGCTCTTCGAACAAATTGGTTTCGGCGCTGAAATGGCTGAAATGCTTGTTTCCGCGCTCCCCTTCCTCCGCCATTTTCGTGCGCATTTCGGCGCGATTGTAGCGATGGAAAGCGTCACCTTCGATATAGGCCGCGGATACCTTTTCGCGGCGGAAGATATTCTCGAACGTTTTTTTGACCGACGTCGTGCCGGCGCCCGATGAACCTGTGATCGATATGATGGGATGGCTGCGCGACATCGGACCGGTCCAGCTCAGAGAAACAGACCGCGCCGCGCAAACAGCGGTGCGTCGCTATGGTCGAACATCGGTTCAACACCTTCGTGAATGGTGGTGACGTCGCGAACGCCTCGCACCGATCCCATGATCAGCGGCACCCGCTGATGCGGCGTTTTCGCTCCGAGTTCCAGAATTCGCCGGCGCCCTGTCGTCGCAGCACCGCCCGCCCACTCCATCACCAGCGCCATGGGATGCGCTTCATACAGAAGCCGAAGCCTGCCTTCGCGATATCCGGGACGGGCATCGGCCGGATAAAGAAACACGCCGCCGCGCACCAGGATGCGCAGGGATTCTGCGACCAGCGACCCGATCCACCGCATATTGAAATCCGCCGCGCCGCCGCCGTTGGTACCGGCGAGGCATTCGTCGATGTAGGCCCGAACCGGTCCGTGCCAGTGCCTTTGATTGGAGGCGTTGATGGCGAATTCCGGCGTATCCGGTGCGACGCGGACGCCCTGGGCGATCAACCGGAATTCCCGCGTGCGCCTGTCGAGGATGAAGATATCGACGCGCGCGTTGAGCGCGAGCACGAGCGTGGTTTGCGGACCGTAGACGACGAAACCCGCCGCGCACTGCGTTGTGCCCGGTTCAAAGAAAGTCGAGAGGATGTCGTTGCCCCTGGGGCGGATCGAAAAGATGGTGCCGACCGAGATGTTGTTTTCAAGGTTGGCCGATCCGTCGAGCGGATCGATGGCGACGCAGAGTGGCGCCGCGGAATTGATGATTTCCGGCAGTGCCACCTCTTCGGAAAGAATCGCAGCGACCGGGGCCTCCCGCAGCGCGCGACGCATCATTCCGTCGGCTGCGACATCGATGTCCTTTTGCTGATCGCCATCGGCATTGGTGCCACCATTCTGGCCGGTGATGCCCGCCAGCGGCCCGTCCGCGATCAGGGCGGCAAGGTCGATCGCGGCGGCAGCAATGGCCGCGATCGCCTCGCCCACCGCCACGCCATGCGGCGTTTGCGAGGTGGACCGATCGAGATGCGAACGCAAGGTCGCGCGCTCGTCCATGGCCGTCTCCCTGCGCCCTCTTCGGGGTGCTCCCGCTGCGTTCCGCCGGTCGGCGGCCCGCCCATTCAGAGAAGCGCAATTTGCCGGATTAGTGAAATTTTGTTATCTTTGGAGCGGGCAAAGTTTTTCTTATAAAGGTGGATGCGATGCCGGGCCGGTTTTTGCGGGAATTGACCATCCGCCAGTTGCGGGCATTGGCGGCCGTTCAAAAACATCGGTCGGTGACCGCGGCAGCCAAGCAACTTCATCTCACCCAGCCCGCGGTCACCCTCCAGCTTCGCAACTTGCAGGCGTTGGCGGGACTGGCTTTAATTCAGCGCACCAGCGACGGCATGTTGCTGACCGATGCCGGGCGCGAAGTATTGGCGCTTTCCGAACGGATCGAAGCCGCGATCGCATCCTGCGAAACCTCGCTCGATATGATCGCGGGAAAGACCGCCGGGCGCATTTCCATCGGCGCCGTCAGTACCGCAAAATATTTCGTGCCGTTCGCGATCTCCGGATTTTCGCGGGCGTATCCGAACGTCGACGTCACGCTCTTCATCGGCAACCGGCAGGAAATCGGCACCGCGTTGCGCGGCTACGACCTGGATATCGCCATCATGGGCCGCCCACCGGTGGATATCCCCATGAACGTCCATCTGATCGGCGACCACCCCCATGTCATCATCGCGCCGACCGCGCATCGGCTGGCGCGGAAAGCGCGTCTGTCGCTGAGTGCCCTTTCCGATGAAACATTCCTGACACGCGAGCCCGGATCCGGAACACGCGGTTTGATGGAGCAACTGTTCGAACAGGCCGGTGTTCGCCCGAAAATCGGCATGGCGATGAGCAGCAACGAGACCATCAAACAGGCGGTGATTGCCGGTTTGGGTATTGCATTTATTTCAGCGCATACGGTCGCAACCGAACTCGACGAGCGGCGGCTGGTGACGCTGGACGTCGTTGGTCTCCCGGTGGTCCGGCAATGGTTTGTGCTTTCCCGCAAGGACAAGGTGCTGCTGCCTCCCGCGCAGGCCATGCTCGACTTTCTCAGCGCCAAGGGAGCTCAATTTCTGCCGCGCACCCACGGCAGGCTTCGCCTCACCCGGCCATCAGCACCCGCCAAGCTTACATGACACCTCCCACGGCGACGCGGCTCACCTGCGCCCGTGCCGGCATCAGTGGTCGACTGCAGCCAGTTCCGTCTCGGCACAGCCAAAACGGGCGCGCCAGCCAAACTCCTGCCCCGGACGTGAAGCCGACAGCGGCGCCCGGTCGGCCGGGCCGTGAAGATCGATGGTCGGCGTCTCGCCAGGTTCGGCGAGACGGCAGACGAAACCGGGATGCAGCTTCGCCAGATGCTCTCCCCATTGCAGCGCCGACCATTCGTGCCCGGTCGAAATGTTGTAGAGACGATGTTTCGGCTTCGGCGCTTCGACCAGCAACGTCACGGCGTCCGCGACATCCGGGGAGTAGATCCAGTCCTTGACGCCCGGACGCGGCAGAACAGCTTCGCCTTGCTGGCGAATGGTGGCAGAGATCTGCGCTTGTGGACTGAGCGTGTCGCGTACCCCGGTCGCCCTTTCCCATCTCCCGAAGACGCTGCTCAATCGCACACTGACGATATCGAGGCGCCAGAGCGCAGCCAGACGCGCGGCAACTCTCTCGGAAGCAAATTTGGTGATGGCATAGAGCGACTCGGGATCGCAGGCCGTCTCCTCATCGAGCAGGGCGTGCTGCGCGCCCGCAGCGCCATAGGCCGCGCCGGATTGACAGGTTGATGATCCGCGCGACGCCGCTGCGCCGTGCTGCGACCAGAACCGGTACCGCCGAAGAGCAGGATTTTCATGTCGCAGACCCAGCACCTGTCGCGATCAGCGGCGACGACCATCGCCATCGATGCATCCGGCGACAGTACGACAAAATGCTCACAGCAGGGTCGCACCGAAATTTCGCGCCGGGTCCATATCGGCGACAAGCCGGCCAGTCGGCTTCGCGGCATCGCCGCCGGAGCGCGCGAGGAAGCGGCCGGAGCCGGGCTCGGCCAAACGCTTGCCATCCGCGACGATCACACGTCCGCGCGACAGCACCGTGACCGGCCAGCCGCGCAGCTTGCGACCGGCATAGGGCGTGTAGCCGGCAAGGTCGTGCATCATTTCGTTCGTCAGCGTGAGCTCGCGCTCCGGGTCCCAGATCGCGATATCGGCATCAGCGCCGACCGCGATGGAGCCCTTGCGCGGATGCAAATTGTAGATCTTGGCAGGCGCGGTCGCGGTCAACTCCACGAATTTTTCCAGGCCCAAGCGGCCCTTCGATACCATCGCGTCGAACAGCAGCGGCAGGCGCACCTGCAGTCCCGGCATACCGTTCGCGATCTGCTTGAAGTTAGGATTGGCGCCAGCGCGCAATTTGCCGGTCTCGTCGAAACGATACGGCGCATGGTCGGACGAAACGGTCTGCAGATCGCCGAGCGCAAGCGCCTGCCACAGCGCGTCCTGATCGGCGACGCCGCGCGGCGGCGGGCTGCACATCCATTTGGCGCCTTCCGCACCCGGCTTGTCCAGATCGGCGGCGGTGAGAAACAGGTATTGCGGACAGGTCTCGGCGAAGACCTTCAGGCCCTGCCCGCGCGCGTCACGGATCACCTTGGCGCCTTCCGCCGTCGAGACGTGAAAGATCATGATTGGTTGATCGACGAGAGCGGCCATGCCGATCAGCCGGTTGAAGGCGTCAGCTTCCGAAAACCTCGCATGGCTGATGGCGTGGTATTTCGGCTGGGTGTAACCGCGCGCCAGCAGCCGCTTTACCATCCATGCGATGATGCCATGGTTCTCGGCATGGGCACACAGCATGGCGCCGGATTCACGCGCCGCGACCAGAATGTCGAGCAAGGGCTCGTCATCGATCTTCAGCAAGTCATATGTCATGAATATCTTGATCGAGCCGTGGCCCTGTTTGACCAATTCCGGAATGTCGCTCTGCAGGGTCTCTGGAGTCGGATCGGCGATGATCATGTGGAAGGCGTAGTCGATCACCGCGCCCTTTTTGGCAAGCGCATGATAATCCGCCACCACCTGAGGCAGCGCCATGCCGACATGCTGGGCGGCGAACGGGATCACGGTGGTGGTGCCGCCGAAAGCTGCCGATGTCGTGGCGGTCTCGAACGTATCGGCATTCATGATGCCCCCTGCCGAGAGCTGTTCGATATGGGCGTGGCTGTCGACACCGCCGGGCAGAACCAGCTTGCCGCGCGCGTCGATCTCGCGCCTGGCGGCCGGCAGGCCACGGCCGATCGCAGCGATGGTCTCGCCTGTTATGGCGATGTCGGCCTCGAATACATCGCTGGCGGTTGCGACGCGTCCGTTGCGGATCACGATGTCGTAGGCAGGCTCTGTCATGAAAGGCTCCGGATCGTTAAGCCGCCGTCCGCACGTGTGAAGGAATGGCTGACAACGGGCGAAACGAGAAATCGCTGGACGGCGCCAGACTGACGTTCGAAACTATGCCACTTGCAAGGAAGAAACCATGCCCCGCCCACGCATCCTCGTCATCAATCCAAATTCGAACGTCGTCGTCACCAGGGGACTGGAGGCGGCCTTGCAGCCGCTCGATTTCGCGGACGGGCCGGAGATCGTCTGTACGACACTCGCAGAGGGACCTTACGGCGTGGAAAGCCAGGCCGACGTCGACAGTGTTGCGATGCCGCTGCGCCGGCTGGTCGAGAGTGACAACGGCTCGGCAGCTTTCGTGATCGCCTGCTACAGCGACCCAGGTCTGCATGTCTGCCGCGAAGGCACGGATCGACCGGTATTCGGCATCGCGGAGTGCGGCGTGTTGACGGCGATGACGCGTGCGGAAACTTTTGGCGTGATCGCCATCGCGCAACGCTCGATCCGCCGGCACATCCGCTATCTCCGCCAGATGGGACTGATGGACCGGCTGGCGGGCGAGCGCCCCCTCAACATGAGCGTGGCCGAAACGGCGTCCGGCGACGGAACGCTGGCGAAGATGATCGAGGTCGGGCGCGCGCTGATGGATGAGGACGGGGCCGGCGCGATCGTCATGGGCTGCGCCGGCATGGCACGCCTGCGCCGGCCGCTGGAGGACGCGCTCGGGATTCCGGTGATCGATCCCACGCAGGCTGCCGTGGCCATGGCTTTGGGGGCGGTGCAGTTTTCGCGTCCCTAGGTGGTGTTTCATCGAACGGCGCTTCGCCCAAGTCTCACGTTTCCGGCGGTGGGACCGCACCGGCACGGCTGGTAATCAGGCCGTAATGCTCGATCCGACGGTGACGGGCGAAGTCGAAGATGGTCTTCTTCCCGAAGCTGGTCGCGTCGAGGTCGCAAGGATGGACCAGAACCTCGTCGCCCTCGGTACTGGCCTCCGCGACGATCTCGCCGTTGGGATCGACGATCAGGCTGCCTGCGATGAGTGGGAAGCCGTCCTCGACGCCGGCTTTGGCGACAGCCACGACCCACGTCGCGTTCTGATACGCGCCGGACTGCACCGACAGACGATTGTGGAACAGCCGCTTCTCGGGACCCTCCTCGCTTTTCTGGGAGTTGACCGCAGGCGTGTTGTAGCCGAGCAGGACCATCTCCACGCCTTGCAGGCCCATGACGCGATAGGTCTCCGGCCAGCGCCGGTCGTTGCAGATCGCCATTCCGATGATGCCGCCCATCGCCCGCCACACGTCGAAGCCGATATCGCCCGGCTCGAAATAACGCTTTTCAAGGTGCTGGAAGGCGCGCTCGGTGTCGAATTCCGAATGGCCCGGCAGATGAACCTTGCGATACTTGCCAACGATTTTCGCCGACTTGTCGGTGAGGATGCAGGTATTGAAATGATGTCCGTCAGGCGTCAGCTCGGCATAGCCGAAGCTCATCGCCATCTGATATTCCGCAGCGCGCGCAAACAGCGGCATTGTCGCGGTGTTCGGCATCTCGCGCTCAAACCAGCTATCGACCTCGGCTTGATCTTCCATATACCAGCGCGGAAAAAATGTGGTGAGCGCGAGCTCCGGATAAACGATCAGGTCTGCTCCGCCGGCCTTGGCCTCGTCCATCAGAGCGAGCATGCGCTTGACGACGACCTCCCGGCTATCGGCGCGCTGGATCGGCCCCATCTGAGCGGCTGCGACATTGATGACTCGCATAGGAAACTTCCTGGCTGCTTTAATTTCACGCTGCATTGGACAAAAAAAGAGCAGTCGAGCGCCGCGCCTTTTCGCAGTCCATTCCAAATTCGATTTCACCATTAGAATTCTGATTGCCGCGAAGTCAATTCCGTTCAGCGACGGCCGGTAAGACGGTTCTGCATGTCACGTTGGCTGAGATCGCGTCGCGATAGTTTAAAAGACTGACAACCAGAGCGACATTGCCCGAAGGCTCGCTTTTCATCCGCGAGATTGAAGATCAGCCTAAAGTTGTGATGCGCGAGATCCGCTTTTTTAATCCATGGCACCATTACGGACGCGACATCCACGCCAAAGAAGTTGGCGGCGAAGGCGTCCCCGGGGTTCGAATCGCCGTTGTGTTCAGTCGCGATTCGACTATACTTTCGCGTTCGGCTGCGGCCGCACTGCTAATATTACCGTTGGTGACCAGGCCCGTCTGCTTAGGCGGGCCGTCGCCATTTAAGGGCCCATGGCGATGACTGGTTCCAATCGGGTTGACCATATTCGTATTACCTCGCACCCGGCACCGGGTGCCAAGCACGACTACCCGATCGACTGGGGCGCAGCCAGCGCGCGCGAACGCGGACCGGTGATTGGCACGGTCTCGCGCCCACAGGATCGTAACGTCATCGGCACCCATGGCGGCTCCTATTCGGTTTATCGCGCGCTCGCCGTCTCATCGGGCGCACTCGATCCGATCCGGCGCCCGGACCTCACCAACACCCATCCCGCCGAGACGATCGGGCCGTTTTCGCAATGGGCCGATCCGCAGCGGATCGTTTCGCTCGATCCGTGGGGCCATCTCGTCGCGGAAAACTTCGCGAAGGAGATCGCCGAAGGCATCGATATCCGTCCGAGCATTGCCGTCACTCGCGCGCGTCTCGATCTGCCCGAACTGCAGGCGGCGATCGAAGCCGGCCGGCTCAAGCATGACGGCGAGGTCGTGCACAAGAACGGAAGCGTCTCCGTGGTCAAGATAGCGATCGACCCGGTATGGTATCTGCCGGGCATGGCGGAGCGCTTCGCGACCACCGAGAACAATCTGCGCCGACAACTGTTCGAACAGACCGCGGGCATGTTTCCGGAGTTGGTGACACGGCCCGACTTGCGGGTTTTTCTGCCGCCGATCGGCGGCACGACGGCTTATTTGTTCGGCGACGTTACCAAACTGCCGGACCACCGCACCAGCATAACCTGCCGCGTGCATGACGAATGCAACGGCTCCGACGTGTTTGGCTCGGACATCTGCACCTGCCGTCCCTACCTGCTCCACGGCATCGAGGAATGCGCGCGCGCCGGGCAAACCGGCGGACTAGGCATCATCATCTACAATCGCAAGGAAGGCCGCGCGCTCGGCGAGGTCACAAAATTTCTTGTCTACAACGCGCGCAAGCGCCAGGAAGGCGGCGACGCCGCGGCCCAGTATTTCGAGCGTACCGAATGTGTCGCCGGGGTGCAGGATGCCCGCTTCCAGCAATTGATGCCGGATGTGGTGCATTGGCTCGGCCTGAAGCGAAT
>Ga0209871_1000157_pt1 | contig 21144 bp, 22 predicted proteins | sample OrgsoiDNA2013045_FD_185795 | JGI IMG/M metagenome (GOLD analysis project Ga0209871, IMG submission 185795) | Permafrost soil microbial communities from the Arctic, to analyse light accelerated degradation of dissolved organic matter (DOM) -... | ecosystem: Environmental > Terrestrial > Soil >... | reverse complement strand
CGCGGCGCGACCTGACGCAGCAAACTCTTCCAGTCGGGCAGCCCCGAATAGGCGATGGCGCGGACGATCACCCATTCGTCTTCCGGAGCTACCGGAAAGAAGCTGGTGACGAGCTGTTCAGCCTTGGCGAGGTTCGATCCGATCGCGCCGGCAATGAAGCCGAGATAGATGCCGGAATTCTCCGGCTCCTTGAAACTTTGCGTGTGGAACAGCACGCGCACGGCCGCGGGGACATGCGCGTAATCGGGCTTGGCCCGGTAATTGTAGATCCATTGCTGGACGACGCCGAGCGAAGCGCGCGGGTCGATCTCCGGCGTGACCGCCGCATTCACGGGCTGGATCAGCAAGAACATGGTCGTGACAAGGGCTGCGTAGCGCATGTGATGCTCCCAGCAGGTGTTCCCGCATGCGACGGTCGCAGCGCGAACGTTTCGGCTGGGGCTTTGAAGCCGCTCTACGACAATTTTGGGATGGCGCTGCTCAATGCCGAAATTGTGATAAATCAGCAACATGCAAGACATTCTTTTGCCTTGCGGCGGCACTTCGATCCCGCCCCGTCAAGTCAGGGGTGCACATGATGGGGCGACGTATGACTTCGAGCCAACGCAACTACCGCTCGATCTCGGCGTGCGCGCTGCTGGTTGCCGCTCTCGGGCTGTTTTCTGCGCCGGTGGTGGCCGCCGCCCAAGCGCACGATATCATCGACGTGCAAGGCAATCGCCGCGTCGACGCCGAGACGGTTCGTTCGTATTTTCAGCCGGCGCCGGACGGACGGTTCGACGCCGCAGCGCGTGACGCTGCGCTCAAGGCGCTGCTGGCAACCGGCCTGTTCGACAATGTCACGATCGAGCGCGTCGGCGAGCGGCTGGTCGTGCATCTGACCGAAGTCCCGGTGCTCGATCGCGTCGCGTTCGAAGGCAACAAGAAGATAAAGGACACCGAGCTCGCAGCCGCCGTCGAATCCAAGCCGCGCGGCACACTGCAACGCGCCGTAGTGCAGGCCGACGTCGGCCGCATCATGGAAGCCTACCGGCATGTCGGGCGCGACGATGTCGGCGTCGTGCCGCAGATCATCGACCGCGGCAACGACCGGGTCGATCTGGTTTACGTGGTGACCGAGGGTGGCAAGACGACGGTGCGGCAGATCAACTTCGTCGGCAATCGCATTTTCGGCAAGCGACAGCTCGGCGCCGTTATCAAGACCTCCGCCACCAACGTGCTGAGCTTTCTGACCGGCGGCGACGTCTACGACCCCGACCGCGTCGCGGAGGACCGCGAGCAGCTGCGACTATACTATCGCAACAAGGGCTATGCCGACGCCAGCGTACCGCCGGCGAACGCCGAATACGATCCCGCAACACGGGGATTTACGCTGACTTTTTCGATCGACGAAGGCCCGCTCTATCATTTCGGTGACATCGATGTCGTCTGCAATGTGCCGGGACTTGATCCCGACAAGCTCCGCCGTCTGAGTGTGGCGCGATCTGGCGCGGTATTCGACGGCGGCGCACTGGACAAGACTACCGAAGCTCTCGCGATCGAACTGGCGAAGCTCGGTTTTCCCTTCGCGCAAGCTGTTCCCCGCACCACCCGCGATGCCGCCGCAAAACGCATCGACGTCGCGTTCACGATCGATCGGGGGCCGCGGACCTATGTCGAGCGGATCGAGATCCACGGCAATACCCGCACCCGCGGCTACGTGATCCGTCGTGAATTCGACATTGCCGAAGGCGATCCCTACAACAAGGCCCTGATTGACCGTGCCGAGCGGCGCCTCAAGAACCTGAACTACTTCAAGACCGTCAAGATCTCGAGCAAGCCGGGCTCGGTGCCCGACCGCGTCGTGCTCGATGTCGATGTCGTGGAACAGCAGACCGGCGATTTTTCGATATCAGGAGGTTACTCGACGACCGATGGCCTGCTCGCGGAGGTCAAGCTGGGCGACCGGAATTTCTTCGGCACCGGCAAGGCGCTGAACGCCTCCGTGACCTACGGCCAATACGCGCGCGGGGTCGATCTATCGGCGTCCGAGCCGTATTTTCTCGGCAGCCGCGTTGCGGCAGGGATCGAGCTTTACGGCAGGCAAAATGCAGCGAGCCCCTATCAGTCCTACGGCAACGACATCTATGGCGCGACCATTCAACTCGGAACGCCCTTGACCGAGCAGCTTGGCATGCAGTGGCGCTACTCCATCTATAATCAGAACATCACGCTCAATCCGACCGCGTTGACCGCAGCGCCATCGCTGCCGATCCAGCAGGCCGCGCTCGCAGGTTCGGCTTGGGTTTCCTCCGTCGGCGATACCGTCACCTACAATACGCTCGACAATAACAAAATGCCGACTAGCGGAATCAATTCGCAACTCAAGCAGGATCTCGCCGGGCTTGGTGGCGATGTGAAATTCCTGCGGACCACCGAGGACGTGCGCTATTATCACGAACTCAACAGCGACGTGGTCAGCCTGGTGCGCGCCCAGGGCGGCTATATCACCGGCTGGGGCGGTCAGCAGGTGCCGCTGATCAACAGTTTCTTCGGAGGCCCGTCGATGGTGCGGGGATTTGCGCCCAACGGTTTCGGCCCGCGCGATCTCACCCCCGGCACGACCATGGATAATGTCGGCGGCAGTATGTACTGGGCGACGACTGCGGAACTGCAGAGTGCGATTCCCGGCATTCCCCGGGAATACGGCCTCAAGGCGTCGGCCTTCGTCGATGCCGGCAGCGTCTTTAACTACGGCGGGCCGACGGCATTTCCAGGCTCCGCGCAATCGTTGCAGGTCGCCAACGCCAACGTCGTGCGCTCTTCGGTGGGCGCTGGGCTGACCTGGGCCTCACCGTTCGGTGCGCTGACCGTCAGCTACGCGGTGCCGCTGACGAAAGCCGCCTACGACGTAGTGCAGCCATTTAGTTTCGGCGCCGCACCGTTGTTCTGACGGATGGGGCGCGGTCGCGCGATGGAAGGCGTAAGCGGGGCGATGCCATATCCCTACCCGACGAATCTCAGGGTTATCGAGAGACATTATTGGTCGAGAGCCGACCGCGTCGAGCGGTCGTATTCGACATCCGGATGTGCCGTGGTGTTCGCGGCCCTCACAAAGAATAGGCCCCCGCCGAGTGGAATTCGGCGAGGGCTCAGCCTTATGGAGTTTCCCTGTTGCCCTGAGAAGGAGACAGAAACTTACTTCAGCGAGCCGTTGATATTGGTAAACTGGGTATTAAGGTTCGATCCGAGACCGTTAACCACTGCGATGATGGCCAGCGCGATACCGGCCGCAATCAGCCCATATTCAATTGCGGTGGCACCCGATTCATTGGAGAAAAAATTCAACAAAGTCCGCTTCAATACTGCCTCCTTTAGATTTTCAGGGTGGAATCCTTTGGCGGCATCAGGATAAGGTCAGAACTTCTAAGGCCGTATTAATACGGGGTGTTCAATTTTAACGTGGCGTTGATTTCTCCGCGCGGGCTTCGCCGGCGTGGCCAAGCCAGCGCCCCCTCACGGCAGATGCCACGACTACCCGAAAACGTTACCAGACCAGCGGGATCAGGCGATACCGCACTTTATTTTGGTACTCGGCATAGCCGGGCAGATTCCCTGCCAGAAATTTTTCCTCGTCGAACAGTCTCCATATCAGTGCGGGCATCATCGCAACAACGATGAGCACGCCCCACCACGAACCGAGCGCAATCGGTATGCCGAGAAGCATGAAAATGCCTCCCGCATACATCGGGTGTCGCATGAGCGCGTAGGGGCCAGTTGAAATGACTTTTTGGTCCGGAGCTAATTCGATGGTTGCGAAGCTAAAGCTATTTTCCCTGAAAACGAAAAAAATCGCGAGCCAGCCGAGCGCTACGAGCACATCGCCTGCCAGGGCAGCGTGCGGCATGATGTGAGACCATCCGAAGCGATGATCCAGTGCGGGAATGACAAGGAGACCGATAAATCCCAGCGACGTAAAAGACATGATGATCTTTTGAGAAATTTGCTTCTCGGCGACCGGGCCCCCTCTCATCCGTCGCTGCAATAGCCCCGGATCCTTTTTCATAAGATAAAAAGTGATCGCCAGAGACGCCGCGAAATATACAGCCAGGAACGTCCAGGCCTGCCAATAGTCCAGCGTCCACGCTGGAATGAACACCAGCGCGGCCATCACAAGAAGAAGGAGCAGAATTCCGCCGAACGCTTTTTTATGCAGGATGCTCATGCCGTGATAATAACACCAGCTTGGGCGCGATGCGCCCGTCCCCGCCAGTTGAACCTGACAATAAGGATTCGGAAAACAGAGCGCCGCACCTCGCGCCTTGCGAGATCTTTGCCACCGCCTGGTCCTGGTCCGCCGTTTTCGGTCCAGAGCATCCGACGCAGTGACAGTCAACCGGGCACTCGCGTCTCATCGTCCGCGGCTTGCCGCCCGCAATTCGTCTCGAATTGATGACGATTGTGGAAGCCTTTGATAACCGAAAAAAACGGACACTATTCGAATTATGCCTCCGTAAAGATACGGATATTTATAGCGTGTGGTGCGGAACTACCGCGAGGGGTTGCACCACATGTCCGTTAAAGAGTTTCTCAAACAGCAGGCCGTCAACATCGCGGTTGGCGGGCAGTACACGCTTTCGAACTGGTTCGACGCGCAGGGAAAGCCTCGTACCTTCGCGTGCCGGACCAGCCGCGTTTCACCGCTCCGGATGTTGGTGGCCGTACCTGTGGTCGGCAAGGTCGGGGATCACATCACATCCTATTTCGGCGATTTCGGTAAACTCGAGGGCGAGATCAGCGACACCACTGCCCGCAGCTTTCTGCTCGAACTCACCATGACCGCGCGGATGCGTGAGAAGTTCGCAAGCAAGCTCACCTGGCTGGAAAGGAAGCAGAACAATCCCGGTCTGCCCGACAGCAGGAAGCAGCCGCGCATCATCCCGGCAAGCCCCCATTCGACTCTGACCTTTGCCGATGGCAGCACCCGCAGTTGCTTTGTGATCGACATGTCAGCTTCCGGTGCCTCGGTCTCGTCGGACATGCAGCCGCGGGTCGGAATGCCGCTCGCGGTCGGAGCCTGCGTCGGCCGCGTCGTCAGACATTTACCCGACGGCTTCGCGGTCAAGTTCGTCGAACAGCAGAGCCGCGACGATCTTGACCGGCTTGTCATTCGACCCGCACCGCGCTCCGCAGGCGGGACGAAGGCTGCGCCTCGTTCCCAAACAACGCCAGCGTCGTCCACTGCAGGACGCAAAGTCAGCGCGTAAGGCGCAGTAACCAGCGGCCCGGCGCCCCCGGGTCGGCGGGCGGCGCGGCGGATCATCGGAATCCGTCCGGGGGCCGGCCGGACAACCCGTTGACGACGGCGCCCTGCGGGTTACTGACAAACTCAAACAAAGTTACCGCCGCTCTGTCGCGAACCCATAAATCAAAGCCAGCCGATCCAGGCACTCGCGGAATCGCCGCGCGAAATAATCGATCCCGCGCTGGCCGCACACTCCCCGCCGCTGCCCGATCTGGTCCATGGTCATGCCGAGGATTAAAACCTCGTGCACCAGCGCCGATCCGTCGGCGCCGAGTTCACGCTCGGCTCGGTTCAGCCGCAGCACGGCCTTGCGCTGACCTTCCGTGATCGGCTCCCGTCTCTGCCCGCCTTCGGCATATTCCCTGGTGGGATCGACAGCCTGAGGTCCGCGCTCGGCTTTCTCCAAATCGCTATGGAATGCCCGCCCGCCCTGGTATTGCGCCTCGTCGATCTGACGACGCGCGTGCAGCCGGCCCAAGGGATCGTTGCGGATCGAGCGCAGCGTGACGATCTTGTCTCCCGGCTCCAGGCCGAAGGGATCGTCCACTTCGACGGCAGCCACTTCCGCGTTGCGCAGCAAATCCCGGGATCGCCGGTCATGCACCTTCGCAGGATGATGCGGCTTGTTGCGTTTGGCTCGTGCCATACCTGATCGCTCCGTTGGGTGGTCAAATCTGAATGTATTGGTCACACCCTTCGCTCTTGCAATTCTCAGGGCGAGATGGGCTGGTTCACATTGCGCGCGTTGCTTCATCGGGCGGCGCCGACATTTCATCGCGCAGCAATGCAACCAGTTCTTCCCGGCGGATCGAATGTGCCGGCTGCTGCGGGATCAGCGCGCGCAAATGCGCGATGCGATGGCGGCGCGGCAACCGCTTCATTCGGATAATCATGATCGCCGGCGTCGGTTTCCGTCCGCGCTTCATGCCGCCTCCACCAGCCTGAGGGAGACGGTGGCGCCTGGTCGTTCCGGTGCGGCGCCGGGCCTGCGCGTCAGGTAAAAATGCGCGGCACAATAGCTCGTGCCCTGGCGCCGCGGGTGACCGCAAAAGGTGATGGCCTCGCCCTCCTCGTCGCCGCCGTAAGGATAACGGCAATCGCCGGGTTCGAGATCCAACAGTGAAAGACGGCGTGGATTGATCTCCACGCAACAGAGATCGACCGGCTCGACACTTTCGAGCGCCGGCATCGGTCGGCTGGATTCGGAAGCCAAGCGCTCGCGTAGCCTGTGCAGCCGCAGAGCTTCGGCACTCAGTGTCGGTTTCGGCCAGTTCCTGGGTCGGTCGGGACCGGGAAGTCCCATTCGCTTGGCGCGGCCGATGGTGGCGTTGCGGGAATAGGCGGTTTTGAATTTCGCATTGATGGCATCGGCTATTCTCGAATAGGACATGCCGCTCTGGAGGAACTCCCGCAGCGCCTTCGAATGCTCCTCTGCCCAGTCCGTCGATTGCATTTTTTACGCTGCCCTTTCCCGGCTTTCTGAAACGTGTTTCCACTCGTCGGGCATGGGGTCCGGCACGCGCGTGACCTCCCACCCGTTAATTTTTCGTCGCGCTCGCAACTTCGATTCCGAAACAACGCGCAAAAATACTGTACGGCACCCTCCAGTTGTGGCCGGATACCTCCATAACCTCGCGAATGGGGCGGCGAACATGAAAAGCGAAAAAGTCCTGGAGCCTTTCGGCTTGCAGGAATTCTATGTCGATGGTTTCGGCAACTTTCATCTTTCGAACGCATTTTGCGCTGCGCCGCGTTCACGCAACAACAGGCGCCAGGAGGACGCACGCAAAGCATCGCGGTTTTCAGACTGATCATTCCGGCGGCCGGCGCGCTTGGAAACAGCATCGCCACGCTGCGTGTTCTCAAGTGAAGCTCGCATCATCCGGCTCCGGGCGGACCGCCGGCGCGCCGGATCAGGAATTCTTGCGCTGTCAGCGCGATGCCGTGGGCGTCGGCGTAATCCAGCAAGCGGCGATGGTGCGGCTGTGGAATCAGTCCGCCGGTTCCGCCGCGGGATTTTTCATGCTGCCAGCGATACGGTGCTGATAACGCCGTGCCCGCGATCCCGGCCACCTTGGCCTCGCCGCCCAGTTTCTTGATGATGGCTGTTGCCGGGTCCACGCCGGCAACTGCTGATATTCCGAAATCAAAGTCAAGTCTAATTTCGAAAAATCGGAATTGCTTTCTTTTCTGAAATTCAGAAACATGGTGGCATGTTGGATATCAGAATGATCGAGCGGGGACTTGAGAAGCCGGGCAAGACCAAGGGCGGTCTGGCAATGGCGATGGGCGTCCGCCCCGGCGCGGTTTCCGAGATATTGGCCGAAATCCGCCTGATCAAGGCCACGGAGATTGCGCCCATCATCGAGTATCTCGAGCTGAATTCGGTGCCGATCATGGGACGCGTCGGCGCAGGGGCGATCATCGAACCGGAACACGAGCAGGTGCCCCCGGAGGGCCTCGGCGAGGTCGAGTTGCCCTTCCCCATCGCGGAGGAAACCATCGCCTTTGAGGTGGTCGGCGATTCCATGCTGCCGAAATACGAAAGCGGCGACATTATTGTGGTCTTCAAGGAACAGCGCCATCCGCCGGCGAGCTTCTACGGGGAGGAAGCGGCGGTCAGGCTGACGACCGGCGAGCGTTATTTGAAGACCATCGAGCGCGGCAAGTCCAAAACACAGGTCAACCTCACGAGCTTCAACGCCAAGCCGATCAACGGGGTCAAACTCGAATGGATCGGAGAGATTTGCGTCACCCTGCCAAGAGGCCAGATCGAGCGGCTGCGGACCAAGGCCGCGGGCCGGGCGCGCAAGGGCGCCAGGGCGCATACCGGGGCTCCCCCGAGAGAAATCAAGGCAACGAAATGAGCGCGCGCGCCGGGTGATTCCCGCCTTCAGCCGGGCGCTGTCTTGCCGAACGAATCCATTATTCTGATTTTCCGAATTTTGGAGCTTGCCTAACTTCTGATTTTCCGAACTATTTGCTTTCGCCGCGTGGCCGTGTACACGCGGGCAAAGCGAGCGCCGCCATGCAATATTTCGTTGTGATGATCGATTACGGACGGTGCGGACGCGAGGCCATTGTCGATCCTGAAATCACGCGGCGGGAGGTTGTCTCGCGCGTGGCCTCCGGCGAATACAAAAACATCAGCTTCATCCACGAGATCGCAGATTCTGCGGTGAATGACGTCACGGCCGAGATTATGGCCGAGACAGCCCTTCCCGAAGTCGCGATAATTGGCGCCGAACTGCAGGCCGATAGCTTCGATCACGCCCGCGATCTCGCAAAGCACGAGGCGGTATGATGGATATGCGACCCGGATTGGTTCGCAGGGCGCATCAAACAGAGCGTCTGACGCCCTCCCCCATTATCTTTCAAGCCGAAGCGATAGCCGTAACGCTCCTGATCCTTGTCGTGGCGCTTGGCCTGACGATCCGGAGCGACATCACGTCGGCGGCGCACAATGATGGGGCGCATGCGGGTTGCGGGTTGAACGCCCGGTAACAGTCGGAAGATCGCGTTTGTGTGAATTGTCCGTTCCGGTCCAGCGGTGGCCTCGAAAAATTGGCAAACCATGACGCGGCGTATGTGCAATGGGTGAGCCATGAAGAGTCACACCAAACTAGCCGCAGCCTTGCTGCTTCTCGTCGGCGTGGTTGAATTCTCAAATATCGCGCCGGCCCTGGCGCGGGGTGGTGCGCCGAGCATCATGAATTCCCCCGGCTATCAGCGGCGGCTCCAGGAATCCAGGCAGCCGGACTCTCGACCCTATGTGCAGACACTGGCGATCGACCCCCGAAAGAAACGGCATCATCACCACCACCGCCATTAAGAGCCTCTCGACATCCTACCAGGCATCGATGCAGGGCCGCTTGCGGTGGCTGCGTGGTTCGTGCTTCGGCACGGATTGAAGGCCAGCCATGATCCAACGGCGGGTCTCGGCCGGATCAATCACTTCGTCGATTTCCATGACAGATGCGATAGAGGTCGCCTTGCCATTGGCATAGAGTTCCGCGACCTTGGCCTTGTAGTATTTCTCCCGCTCGACGGGATCGGCGATCGCTTCCATTTCCTTGCGGAAGCCAAGCCGCACATAGCCCTCCAGGCCCATGCCGCCGAACTCGCCGGTCGGCCATGCCACCGTGAAGAAGGAAGCATGAAAGCCGCCGCCGATCATGGATTGCGCCCCGAGGCCGTAACCCTTGCGCAGCACAACGCCGAACAGCGGCACGGTTAGGCTTGCCCCCGTCACGAACATGCGCGCGACATGGCGTACAATCGCCGTCTTCTCCGCCTCGGGGCCCACCATGAAGCCGGGTGTATCGCACAGCGACACGATCGGAATGTCGAAGGCATCGCACAACTGCATGAAACGCGCGGCCTTGTCTCCCGCCGGCGCATCGATCGCACCACCGAGGTGTTTTGGATTGTTGGCGATCAGTCCGAATGGCTGGCCCTCGATGCGAATGAAGGCGGTGACGATCCCGACACCGAAATCCCTGCGTATTTCGAGCACCGATCCATCGTCGGCCAAAAGATCGATGACGTTGCGAATGTCGTAGACCCGCAGCCGGTTTTCGGGAATGGCGCGCCGCAGCAGCCGCTGATCCCGCGCTTGCCATTCAGTGACCGCGCCCTGAAAGTAAGACAGATATTTCTGCGCAGCGCGGGTGGCTTCTGCTTCGTCCTCAGCAAGAATGTCGATGACGCCGTTCGGCGCCTGAAATGACACCGGCCCAACCTCGGCGGGATGGTAGACGCCGAGACCACCACCCTCGATCATCGCCGGCCCGCCCATGCCAATCGACGCATTCTTCGTCGCAATGATGACGTCACAGCAACCGAGCATTGCGGCGTTGCCGGCAAAACAATAGCCGGACACCACACCCACCACCGGCACCAGGCCGGACAGCTTTGCGAACTGCACGAATGACGGACCGTCGAGACCGGTCATGCCAAGCCGGTCGGTGTCGCCGGGACGGCCCCCGCCGCCTTCGGCATAAAACACCAGTGGCATTCGCCATTGCTCGGCCAGGCCGAGCATGCGGTCGATCTTCTTGTGGTTCATGTGACCTTGTGTGCCGGCCAGCACGGTATAGTCGTAAGAGATCACCATGCAGCGGGCGTCTTTCGCACCGAATTTGTCCGCGTTGACCGTCGCAACGCCTGTGATCAGCCCGTCGGCCGGGGTGCTCCTGATCAGGTCATCGACCTTGCGCCGGCGTCGCTGGGCAGCAATCGCAAGCGATCCGTATTCGACGAACGAACCGTCATCGACCAATTGCGCGACGTTTTCCCGCGCCGTTCGCTGATTGGTCTTGCGCCGGCGCGCGACCGCCGCCGGCCGGTTCTCATCGAGCGTAATGGCATGACGTGCGATGAGCTCCGCGAGATCGGGGCGTATGTGATCGAGATCGATAGCGGCTTCTTGCTCCGCCTCGTCGCTGTCGACGTCAACCGGCTCAAGAAACAGGATCGGCTCGCCGTGCATCAGCGTCGCACCGCTGCCGGCTGCGACTTTTGTCACTCTGCCGCCGTCCGGAGCGGTCACCAGATGCTCCATCTTCATCGATTCCAGGATGGCAACCTGTTGCCCCGGACGGACCAAATCCCCTTCGGCAACCTCGATCGAGACCAACGTGCCCTGCAGGGGTGCCAGCACCGGCATCGATCCCGGTGGACCGGTGACGGGTTCGCCGGCTTTGGAGGGCACAGGCGTGTCGCCGATGGCACTCTCAAAGAACAGCGGTCGCGCGATCTCCTTGGTTGCGCCGACCAAAGCCGCGACGTGCGTATCGATGAAACCGGTGCTGATGCGGTTGGCGACGAAACCAGGATGCGCCAGCACCGCCTGAAGGAACGGCATGTTGGTGGCGACGCCGACAATGCGAAATTCGCGTAAAACGCGCGCGGCCTTTTGCACGACACCGGGCCAGCTCGTGGCAGGCGAATGAACGATGACCTTGGCGAGCAGAGAGTCGAAGGCAGCGCTGGTCTTGTACCCCGCGTAACCGAAGCTATCGACCCGCACACCAGGACCCGATGGCGGATCGAACGCCGCCAGTGTCCCGCCGGTCGGTTTCGTCAACCCCTTTTCATCCATCACTTCCATGTTGATGCGAAGCTGCATCGCGTAGCCACGTGGCGCCGGCACCGCGGCCTGCGCCAAGCCAAGCGACGCCAGCGTCGCGCCGGAGGCGACTGCGAGCTGCGCTTTCACCAGATCGACGCCGAGCACCTCCTCAGTCACGGTGTGCTCGACTTGGAGACGAGGATTGGCCTCGATGAAAGCGAACGCCGGATCGCCGCCGATTGCATCGTCGTCGACCAGGAATTCGAACGTGCCAAGATTGTCGTACTGCGCGGCGGCCGCCAGCTGCTTTGCGGCATCGATGATGCGCGAACGCAGGACATCGCTCAGAGACGGGCTTGGCGCCACTTCGATAAGCTTCTGGTTGCGCCGCTGGATCGTGCATTCGCGCTCCCACAGATGGCTGATCGCGCCAAAGCGGTCGCCGATGATCTGCACTTCGATATGGCGCGCTTTGCGGATAAGGCGTTCGACATAGACCTGAACGCTTCCGAAGGCGGCCTTTGCCTCGGACTGGCAGCGCGCATAGGCTTCCTCCAGCTTTGAGGCATCCTCGACGATACGCATGCCGCGCCCACCGCCGCCAGCCACAGCCTTGATCATGACCGCGCCATCGGCGCCGAGCGAAGCGAAGAATGCCCTGGCCTCGTCCAGTGTGGTCGGACCGGCGGTGCCTTCGATCACCGGCACGCCGCAGCGTCTCGCCAGCGTCTTGGCTTCGAGCTTGTCGCCGAACAAATCAAGCGCCTCGGGGGAAGGCCCGACGAAAATGATCCCCTGCTCCGCGCAGCGTCGCGCCAACCGCGCGTTTTCGCTGAGGAAGCCATAGCCCGGGTGCAACGCGTCGCAACCCGTCGCCATCGCGGCCGCGATCACCGCCTCGATATCGAGATAGGCGCGCGCCCCTCGCCCCGGAATTTCGTAGCTTTCGTCGGCCGCGCGAACGTGCAGCGACAATGCATCGTCCGCCGGGTAGATCGCGACGGAGGCAAGGCCGGTTTCACCCGCGGCGCGGGCGATGCGAATGGCAATCTCGCCGCGGTTGGCAATCAACAGCTTACGAAAGGGCATGAATGTTTCCGTTAAAACTCAGCGATCCCTCATGGTCGGATCGAGCACGTGCCTCCCCGAGCGCGTTGAACGCCAGCGAAACCACCAGAATGGCAGGGCCAGGCGCATACATCTGCTCCGGCGCGATCTCAGTGTATTGATAGGCGCGGGCCAGCATCGCGCCCCAGCTTGGGTTGGGCGGCTGGATGCCAAGACCGAGAAAGCTGAGGCTTGCTTCCGCGAGTAGCGCTGCCGCGAGCAGCAGCGTCACCTGGACGATCACCGGCTGCAAAGAATTCGGCAGCACGTGCTTCCACAGGATGTGCCAGGCCGGAGCGCCGAAGCAGCGCGACGCATCGACATAGAGTTCCCGACGCACGGTCAGCGTACGCGCGCGCACGATCCGTGCCGGCGCCGGAAACATCACGATGCCGACGGCGATCATGCCGTTGGTCAGGCCGATGCCCAGAGCCCCGGTCACCGCGATTGCCAGTACGATGGCCGGAAATGACAGAAAAGTGTCGATCGCACGGCTCATGATGTCATCCATCCAGCCGCCCAAAAATCCGGCCATCAATTCGACGGGTAGCCCGATGGCAACCGCCACGCTGACCGCAAGCAGGCTCGCATACACGGTAGCCGGTGCGCCGTAGATCAATCGACTGAAGATGTCGCGGCCGAGATCGTCGGTACCCAGCAGACGACTTGCACTCGGCGCCGCCAGCATGTTGTTGACATCCTGCGCGGTGGGTTGATACGGCGCAGTCCACGGCGCGCCGATCGCGACGACGACAAGCATGAGCAGGACGAAGATCACCAGCGCAGCGCGCAGGTCCGAGACCAGCCACCGGAAGAAACGGCGGAGGCGCGTCATTTTCGCAAAGCGCGCCTGGTTCGAAATCGCAAGGTCACTCATTGCTCGATCCTCGGATCGAGCGCCGCGCACAACAGATCGGCGATCAGGTTGACTACAATAACGACGATGACCATGGTGACAAGCGTGCGCAGTAGCTCGCTGTCGTGGCGCTCCGACCTCAACAATTCTGAGATGCGACAACGCCCCCATCGCGCTTCCTCACCACCAAAATGACCAGCGCGAAACGCGTCCAGCTTCTTGTTGCAAAGCATGAGAACCCTGCTCAGTTCCTGATGCAAGCGGAATTCTGTTCCGTGCGGAATTGACAATCAGCCTGATTTATAGGGACTTCTTGCGGTTGGCGAACGATTGTCGCGATACACGATGCAATTTGCACCTTTCATTGGCAGCTTCGAAAAGGAATGAGTCTGCCTTGCGGCTACAGCGCGAGATAGCGCTGGCGAATGTTATCGTTGGCTTTGAGATCATCGATTGTCGCGGTGTAGACGATCTGGCCCTTGTCGATGACAGTGGCGTGGCTGGCGAGCCCGAGGCAGAAATGCATGTTCTGCTCGGCGATCAAAACCGTAGCACCCGTGCCCCGCAGTTGCCGCAGCAACTCGCCGATCCGCTGCACGATGATCGGCGCCAATCCCTCGCTCGGCTCGTCGAGCAGCAATAGCGCCGGATTGCCCATTAGCGTCCGCGCGATCGCGAGCATCTGCTGTTCGCCACCCGACAGCCGGCCCGCGATCCGGTATCGAAGCGGCTCCAGCAGTGGGAACACTTCATAGACACGCCGGATCGACCATTCTTCCTGTCCTTCGGCGCCTTTCTTCTGGCCGATGACGAGATTGTCCTCCACGGTATGATCCGGAAAGATCTGCCGGTCCTCGGGCACGAAGCCAAGTCCGGCGCGAGCGATGTGGTGTGGCTTGAGCCCGGATATGACACGCCCCCGCAGCATCACTTTTCCGCGTCGTGCCGGCGCGAGACCCATGATGGCTTTCATGGTAGTCGATTTGCCGGCCCCGTTGCGGCCGAGCAGCGCCATGGTTTCACCCTGCTGCACCCTCAGATCGACACCGAACAGGATCTGACTGGTGCCGTAATAGACATCGAGATCCCTGACCTGAACGACGGGCTGCGCACTCATACGGCGGCCTCGGCGTGACGTTCGGTGCCTAGATACGCTTCGATGACAGCGGGATTCTGGCGGATCGCTTCGGGCGTGCCGGTCGCGAGAATCAGGCCGTAGCACAGCACCACGACCATTGGCGCGATCTTGAAAACGATGTCCATGTCGTGCTCGATGAAGACGATCGTGATCTTCTGCCGCTCCCAGAGTTCATGTACCTGATCGATCATGCGCCAGCGCTCTTCGGTTCCCATGCCGGCGGTGGGCTCGTCAAGCAGCAACACCTGGGGATCGAGCACCAGTGCCAGCGCGATATCGAGCAGCTTCTGGTCGCCATGCGAAAGTGTAGCGGCTGTCCGGTCGCGCTTGCCGGTGAGGCCCAGCACCTCCATCGCAAGTTCGGCACGGTCGCGCGTCTCGGCGAGCGGGAACCGCCGATGCAGCACGCTGGCGCGGCGCTGATCGGCGCCCACCGCGGCCAGCATCGTTTCGTGCACCGTGAGCGAAGGGAAAATACGCGCCACCTGAAAGGCCCGGCCGATGCCGTGACGCACGATATCAGGCGGTGAGCGCCCCGCCATATCCACACCGTTGAGCAGGATGTGGCCAGAGTCTGGCCTGAGCGCGCCCGTGATCAGATTGAAGAATGTGCTTTTTCCTGCGCCATTGGGGCCGATCACCGCGGTCAGCGATCCCTCCGCGAAACTCAATGTGATATCGTCGGCCGCCTTGACGCCGCCAAACGATTTGGAGAGATGCCTTACCTCCAGCATGGCTATACACGCTCCTTCGCGCCGTCGCGACGCTGTTCGTACCACTCGACCATGAAATCCATCAGACCTTTGCGCAAGCCGATCGCGAAAAACAGGATCACGATGCCGAGCACGATGCCGTAATACTCGGTCAGCCGCGTGACGGTGTCGTTGAGGATCAGCAGTAGCACGGTCCCGACCATCGGGCCCAGGAAGGTGGTGACGCCGCCGAGCATGTTGATGAAGATGCCCTCGCCTGAAATCGTCCAATAGGCGAATTCGGGATAGGCGCCCGACACGAACAGGCTCATGATGATGCCGCCGGTAGAGGCAAACAGCGCCGCCAGCACGAAGATCGTCAGCTTGGCGCGCCAGACGTCGATGCCGATGAAGCTGGCTCGACTGGCGTTGTCGCGGATCATGCGCAAGGTGTAGCCGAACGGCGATTGCGCGATCTGACGCATCAGCAGAAGTCCGCCCACCAGCAGCGCGCAGCTCGCGATGTACAGATGCATCTGGTTCGACAAATCGATGCCGAAAAACACCGGACGCGGAATACCGCCGCGCAAACCCTGGTCGCCGCCGGTCAGCGAAGTCCACGACAATATCGTGCTGTGGATCAGCATCTGAAACGCCAGCGTGACAAAGGCGAAGTAAATCTCCTTCAGCCGCACGCAGATGGCGCCGATCACCGCCGCGACCAGGGTTGTGATCAGCAGCGTGCCGATAAACGCCACCGGGATCGGGACGCCGGTGCGCTGCATGATCAAACCGAAACCGTAGGCGCCAAGGCCGAAGAACATGCCGTGCCCGAACGAAATCATGCCGGTGTAACCGACCAGCAGATTAAGTGAGGTCGCGAACAGACCAAACGCCGCGCATCGGATCACGAAATCGATCAGCGCCTTGCTGCTGAACAAGAATGGCAACGCGGCCAGCACTGCAAAGGCCACGACGGCAATCAGCACATCGATGTAACGCAAGCGCTTTGATCTTGTTTCGACGCGCGGAGCGGCCGAAGATTCCATGGTTCGTTCACGGGCGCGTTCGGCCTGCAGCTCGGTCATGCCACTTCCTTGCCGAACAGCCCCGTCGGCCGGGCAACCAGCACGATCACCATGAACAGATACATCAAGCCGTCGGTGAATAGCGGAAAGCCGAGCGAACCGTATGACCGGATCATACCGATCAGGAGCGCGCCAATCAGCGCGCCGAGGATCGACCCCATGCCGCCGATCACCGTCACGATGAAGGATTCGATCAGCACCGAAAATCCCATTCCCGGCGTCAGCGAACGCACGGGTGCGGCGAGTGCGCCGGCAAGGCCGGCCAGCATGCCGCCGAGCGCAAATACGCCGCCATAGATCAAGCCGGTGTTGATGCCAAGCGCGGATACCATGCCCGGATTATGCGCGGCGGCCCGGATCACCTTGCCGACTTTGGTGCGGGCAAGGCCGACGCCGAGAATCGCCGCAACCGCGAGCGCCACGCCAATCAGCAGTAGATAGTATGGCGGCACGACGCCGCCGGCGATAAACAGCGGCGGCACCTGGAACGCGCTGGGCATTCCCATCGACCGGAATTCCGGTCCCCACACCAGCCGCACCACGTCGTCAAAGATCAGGACAAAGGCGTAACAGACCAGAAGCTGCATCAGCACGTCGCCGCCATAGACGCGACTCATAAAGACGCGCTCGAACACGAGGCCGAGGATCGCGGTGCCGGCGGCGCCACAAAACATCGCCAGCGCAAAGCTCCCGGTGACCTGATAGGCCGTCATCGCGAAATAGGCGCCGAACATGTAGAACGCGCCATGGCTGAAATTCACGACCTTGAGCACGCCGAAGATCAGCGTGAGCCCGACCGCCACGAGGAACAGCAGCATTCCGATAATGAAGCCACTGGTGGTTTGCGTCACCAGACAGGCGGAGCTCGCAAGACAGCCGGTGAGCGCGTCGAGGTCCAAGGAAGATGTCCGTTACGGCATGCCGGGTTATCTCAGCGAAAAAAGCGTTCGGCGGTACGCCGAGGCTGCCTCCGCGTTCCACTGACGTGTCAGGTGTAGCCCTTCGTCTTCTTCCACTCGGCTTCAAGCGCCAAAATCTGCTTCCAGTCGCCGCTCTTGACCTCCGGGACATAAGGCTCATTAGCAATCGTGGTGCCCCAGCCGATTGCATAGCCGATCAAAGTCTGATCCTCGGCCCGCATCGTCACGGTGCCGTCGGCGCCGAACGGCGATTTGATGGTCAGACCACGCATCGCGTCCGCAAGCTTTTTGCCGTCCGCTGAATTGGCCTTCCTGGACGCCTCTGCGATCAGCATCACCGCTGTCGCATTCTCCCACGACCAGTTGGTGGGATACTCATTGTACTTCGCCTTGTAGGCATCGCCCCACGCAGCGTTCTCCGCCGTCGCTGGATAGGTCTTGATGTAGCGATTTCCGGAGTGGATGCCCTTCGGAAGATTCTTGACCACGGTCAACGCCGTATAATCGGCCATGTTGACGGCAAACACCTCCATCTGGCCGAACAGCGCGTAGATGTTGGCCTGATCGATGTAGGAAGTCAGATCACCGCCCCACAGCGCGGAATACAGTGCCTGGGGTTTCGCCTGCAAAATCTTGGTCACGACCTCGGTGTAATCAGGCTGGAACAGTTTCGGCCAGGCGTCGCTGATGATTTCGACGTCGGGCGCGAACTGCTTGAGGTAGTAGACAAACTCTCCCGTCGTGTCGCGGCCGTAGGCGTAGTCCGGCGAACACGTCGCCCATTTCTTCAGTCCCTTGGCCTTGGCGATGGCCGCGGCATAGCCACCGCCGACAATCGAATCATGAACGCCCTGACGCGCGGTGCGGAACGCGTTGGGGATGTGCTGCTTCGGATCGGCTGTCAGCGAGGAGGTTTCCGAGTTGGTGTGAATACAAAAAACGCCGAGATCGCGCGCAACCTCGTGCACCGCGAACGCTCCCGAGGATGCCTCTGCATCGACAAGAATTTCGCACCCATCGGTATTGACCAATTCGCGTGCGACGCGGGCGGCTTCCTGCGGCGCTCCCTTGGAATCGCGGATCACCATTTCGATCTGCCGGCCGGCGAGCCCGCCCGCGGCATTGATCTTGTCGACCTCGATCATCACGCCGTTGCGCGACGAGGTTCCGAGCTGCGCCACGCGGCCCGACAGAATCGTCGGCATTCCAATCTTGATCGTCTTGGCTTGCGCGCGCGCCACCCATGGCGTTGCGAATGTCACCGCGCCGGCGCCCATCAGCGCCAGCGTCGACCGCCGGCTCATGCCCGGCCTGCTGGTCTCTGTCATCCCGCCTCCTCGACGTCTGTGCGTCTCTCAAAATCCCTGTCGGAGATCGTGCCGTCTCCATGGCCTTTAGAATTTCAGAGAAAACGGGGTGACGTCAAGGCAATTATGAATTACGAGTCATAATTCATATTGCGCGCAGGTTGGGCAGTTCCGGGCGAGTAATGATCGATCCATCGAGCTTCATCGCATTTCACGCCCGGCAAACGCCGGAACGCTGTGCGCTGAAATATCGCGGCCAAGAGATCACCTACGCGGCCTTCCACACCAGGATTCAAACCGTCGGGGGGTGGCTGGCGTCGCGCGGGATTGGTCCTGATGACGTCGTCGCCGTGCTGATGAAGAACAGCGCGGCCTTTCTCGATATCGCTTTCGCCGCAAGCCATGTCGGCGCGATCTTCCTGCCGATCAATTTCCGGCTGGCGTCGGACGAAATCGCCTACATCGTCGAAAATTCCGGCGCGCGCCTGCTTATCGCCGACGAGGAATTTCGTGCGAGCGCGGCGGGACCTGCTCCCATCGTCCTGGTCGATGTCGCAGCGCAGTCCAACGCTACGCGGCTTGGGCCCGAAGCCAAGCCCGTAAAGGCGCATCGCCGGCGCACCTCCGACCTGATGCGGCTGATGTACACCTCCGGCACCACCGATCGGCCAAAAGGCGTGATGCTGACTTACGACAACATCCACTGGAAATCGGCGGATCATGTGCTGGCGCTCGGCCTCAGCCGCGATACAAGGCTGCTGGTCGCCGGCCCACTCTATCATGTCGGCGCACTCGATCTTCCCGGTATCGCGGTGCTGTGGCAGGGTGGAATGCTCTCTATTCAACGCGATTTCGACGCCGCGCAGTGCCTGGCTGCGATCGAAGCCGACCGGCTCGACGGAGCATGGCTGGCGCCCGTCATGACGACGTCCATCCTCACTCTCCCCGGTCGCGGACGCTATGACGTCTCCAGCCTGCGATGGGCGATCGGCGGCGGTGAAAAAACTCCCGAGGCGCGCATTCGCGCCTTCTCTCAATATTTCACCAATGCCCGCTACATCGACGCCTACGGCCTGACCGAAACCTGCGGCGGCGACACTTTCATGGAGCCCGGGCTGGAAATTACAAAGATCGGGTCGACCGGCCGCGCCGTCGCCCATGTTGAAATCGAAATCCGCGACGATATGGGCCGTCGCGTCGCCCCCGGCGAGAACGGCGAAATCTGCCTGCGCGGCCCAAAGGTCACACGCGGCTATTGGAAGGATCCCGAGAAAACCGCGGCGGCGTTTTTCGGCGACTGGTTTCGTAGCGGGGACGTCGGCTATCTCGATGAGGACGGCTTCCTTTATCTCACCGACCGCAAGAAGGACATGATCATTTCCGGCGGCGAGAATATCGCATCGTCCGAAGTCGAGCGCGTCATCTACGAAATGCCGCAGGTGCGCGAAGTCGCCGTGATCGGTATGCCCGACCAACGCTGGGGCGAACGGCCCATTGCGGTCGTGGTGCTGGCGGACAGCGCGGCGCTGGAACTGCCGGACCTGACGGAGCATTGCCGCCAGCGTCTGGCGTCGTTCAAGGTGCCGAAACAACTGATCATTCGCGACAGCCTGCCACGCAATCCCTCGGGCAAGGTACTCAAGCGCGTGCTGCGCGCCGAATTAGAGGCCAATGCATGACACAAGTACCCGAAGCTGCACCTGGAAAGCTGACAAAACTCAATCGCGTCCAGCGCAATGCATGGACCAAGCGCAAGATTTTCGACGCTGCGACCAAAATCGTCGGCAAATACGGTTACGCCGAGGCCTCCGTCGCCCGCATCACCGAGGAGGCCGGCGTCGCGCAGGGTACATTTTACAATCATTTTGAGAATCGCCAGGAGTTGCTGGATCAATTGTTGCCCATGATCGGCACAGAAATGGTCCGTTTCATCCGCGAGCGAACCGGTACCGCGCACGCGGCGCGGCAGGAACTCGAACGATTTGGCGCTTTCTTCGATTTCATCCGTGAGGTGCCGGAATTCCTGCGCATCCTCAACGAGGCCGAGTTTTTTGCACCGATCGGCTACCAGAAACACCTCGACAATATCTCGACGGCCTACGTCCGAATCCTGCGGCGCGCGCGGCATGCCGGCGCGATCGACGATTTCAGCGACGAGGAATTCGAAGCCATCGTTCATATGTTCATGGGAGCGCGCGGCTACCTCAGCCGCCGTTATTCCTATTCCGGCGACGCCGTCACCGCAGTGCCGGGTCATGTGATCTCGGCCTACGAGAAGCTGATTACCAGAGGATTGTTCACTCCGCGTAGCGAAGGCGACAATCATGATCGCTGAAGGCGTTGTTCTGGTGACCGGTGGCAGCCGCGGCATCGGTGCCGCAACCGCGGCCCTTCTCGCGCAGCAGGGACGGCGCGTCGTAATTGCCGATATCGCGCCCGAAGCTCTCACCGGGACGCAGACGATCCTGTGGCCTGATGGGTTCGACGTTGCCAGCGAGACCGACGTCATGAGCGGCATAGCGGACATCGAGACCGCTCACGGCCCGATCACTGGCCTCGTCAATGCGGCCGGCGTGTTCGGCAAGATGCATTCGGTCGAACGCGTGCGCATGGACAATTGGGATCGCGAAATCAACATCGATTTGCGAGGCACGTTTCTGGTGGCGCGCAGCGTCGGCG
>Ga0209871_1000156_pt1 | contig 21203 bp, 22 predicted proteins | sample OrgsoiDNA2013045_FD_185795 | JGI IMG/M metagenome (GOLD analysis project Ga0209871, IMG submission 185795) | Permafrost soil microbial communities from the Arctic, to analyse light accelerated degradation of dissolved organic matter (DOM) -... | ecosystem: Environmental > Terrestrial > Soil >... | reverse complement strand
CCGGCCTGACCGCCGGGACCGGCCTGACCGGAGGGAGCCCGGCTCGCTGCTGCGGTTAGCTCTTCGGCCACGCTGAGTCCTCGGTCGGTCGTGGTGCCTCTCGCCGCACGGGTCGCCCGTCTTGCTAGGATTCCGGGGATTTCCTGACGGGATAGATAGTACAATTCGGCGGGTTGAATGACGCAGTTCGGACTAGATCCGCCAGGATCGAATGGCGAGGAGTGACGATGGCAGGCCTGATTCGCGTAACCCCCGAGCAGCTCTCTAGCGTAGCCGCCCAGCTCAATGGCGGCGCCGGCTCCATCGATGCGACGCTGTCCCAGCTGTCGTCCCAGGTGGCGCCGCTCGGGTCTGAATGGGCCGGTGCCGGACAGGCCCGCTTCATGGCCCTGTACCAGGAGTGGCAGCGGTCATCGCGCCAGCTCCACCAGGCCCTCGTCGATATCAGTGTGCTCATGCGCCAGGCATCGGCCGCCTACGAGGCGAACGACACCCAGGTCGGCGCCAGCTTCAGGTAAGGCGAACACCAGTCTTCAGGTAGGGGCGAACAGATGCTTGTCGGCGGTGGCGGCGGCGGCTCCATCTCGGTGGAGTCCGCTGCCCTCGACACGATGGCCGCGCAGGTTGCGCGGGTCGCGAGCAGTACCTCCTCTACCCGCGGCAGCCTGGCCGGCGCGGCGTCGGCGGCGGCTGGCTGCCCGAATCCGGCCGGGGGCTCGTTCTCCCTGCTGCAGTCTCTGCTCGCTGGTGCGCTGTCCTGCCTGGATGATTGCTCAGTCTCGCTGAGCAGCGCTACCTCCAGCGCCGCGTCTGCCTACGTCTCGACCGACACGACGCAGATGCCCATGTCCATTCAGGGCTGCCCAGCAGCCCCTTAGGCCAGGTGAGCATCCTCCTATGCTTCCAAGCGACGGCGGCAGTGGCGGACTGTTTCTCAGTCCTGTCCCCGAGCCCCAGGGTGACCCTGCAGCGCTCTCACGGGGGGCCGCCACCTATACAGCCGCACATGGCGAGATCGAGCGGAACCGCGCCGCGCTGGCCAGCGCCGCCAGCCAGGCGGGCGGAACCGCCTGGTCCGGGACCGGGGCGGCGGGCTACGTGTCCGCCACGACCGACCTGGCCGCCACCTACGCCCTCACGTCAGCCGCCCTCGCCAGCGGCGCCACCGCGCTGCGGGCTTACTCGGCCGACCTGACTACCGCGAAGGAGACCACGCGGCAGGCCAATGCCGCGGTCGCTGCGAGCAACGCCGCGGCTACGGCGCTGCTCGCCGCCGAGGACACCGCGCGGCAGTCCGCGACCGCCGCCACGGAGGCTTCCCAGGCCGCCACGACGGCCGAAACCCAGGCCGCGGCAAACCCGCACTCGCCTGCGGCCACGGTTGCCGCCCAGAACGCCCGCTCGGCGGCCACCGGCGCGCAGACATCGGCCAACAGCGCCTCAGACCGGGTGAGCGTGCTGTCCGCGCAATACGACGCTGACCATTCCCGTGCGCTGACCCTCATCACCGAGGCTCAGACTCAGGCCACCCAGGCCGCGTCCAAGGCCGCATCCGGGTTCGACGCGGCCGCGACCGGTCTGCTGGGGAAGTCTCCCGCGCCCGCGCATGGCGGAGCCACGGGCGTGCCAGGCGGGAGCCCATGGCAGGACCTCATCGGCGAGCTTGCCGACTGGAACGACAAGGCCGGCTGGGGGCTCAACGCCTGGGGCGCCTTCGGGGCGGTCGTTCTCGGCAAAGCCGAGGTCGGTTACCTCGAGGCCGCGGCCGGGCTCGGCAAGGCGATCGACGGGTTCGATGGCGCGGTCAATGCCATTCAGTCCGGGGGCGGCTTCTTCAGTACCGGGTACTACGGCAAGGTTGACGCTCTCAATGAGGCGTTCGGCGCGAGGCGGGATGCCGCTGGTAACCTGCTGGATGCCATCCGCCCGGCGACCAGCGACAGAGGATTCGTCACCGGCATCCTCGGCCGGGCCGGGCTGGGGCTCGGGATGGCGTCCGATGTGGTGACGATGGTGGCTCCCACTAAGTCGTTCGGCCCTGACGGCCTACTCGGCGGCAACACCGACCGCGTGATGGCGGGCCTGAACTTCGGCGCCTCCGGCCTGGCGCTCGGCAGCAGCTTCGGACTCGAGGCGGCCGGCGCGGCGCTGGCCATCCCCGGCGTCAACATCGTGGTCGGAGGCGTGCTGATCGGGACGGCGGTTTACTTCGGCGGGGAGTTCGTCTACCAGCACTGGCACGACATCGCCGGGCTCGGCGACTCGGCGTGGCACGGCATAGAGGACGCAGGCTCGTGGGCGGGCCACGAGGCGACTAGTCTTGGCCACGATATCGGGAAAGCGTTCTCGTGGCTGTGAGGGCCGATGATCGACGCCCAGGTAACTAACCATGGCCTGGAGGTCGTCCTGACCGACGGCGATGCATGGCTGTTCGCTACGCAGCACCGCTGGGAGATTGTCGTGCCGCTCGAGCATGTGATCCGGGCGAAGGTCGCCCCCCCGGTCGGGTTCGCGGTCCGAAAGCACGTGCACGACGAGCCAGGCGGCGTCATGGTCTGCGCCCGGCAGCGAGCACCGACGGTCGTGATCGATCTCGATGGTGATCCCTTCAGGCGGATGACCCTTTCAGTTCCCGATCCGGAGAACACGGTCGCGACGATCAAGGGCGCCCTCCGGCTGCAGGGCCGATGATCCGGCGCGGGAGGCGGGCCGGACCGGCCCCGGTCTCCATGGTCGAGCGCTTTGCGCAGGCCTACCGGGCCGGCCAGGTAGTGCTCGATCCGTTTACCCAGGCCGAAGTGGACTGCGTGACGCTCGACCCGCAGGCCGTGCTCGCCGAGGCGCGCGGTTCCGCCTTGCAGGCAGTGACGCCCTTGCTGGCCCAGCTCGCAGCGGAGCGGGATAGTGCCAGCGACGCCGGAGTGTCGCCGGCGGACCCGGCGGCGGCTGCAGCGGCCGCGGCCGGACGTGCCAGCGACGATGGCGCTCTCGCGGCGGCGGCGGCCAGGCTCGAGCGCCTGGGCTACATCCGGCTCGGCGTTCCCGCTCCGCCGGATCTTCCTGTCCCCGATGAATTCGCCGGCTGGTCGAGGGGCCCGGCCGGGGAGCCCAGGCCGGTGGCGATCGCCGGGGACCTGGGCATCATCACCCGGATGCGATCCCAGCCGTACCTGGTGGCCGAGGTGTCCGCCTCGCCCCAGCCGACGCAGCGGGACCCGGCGGCCACTCGGTGGCGCCTGGTGGGGCGGATGTACGCTGCCTACCGCCCGCAGGCGGGCCTGGTCGAGCGGCCCGCGGGTCACGGCGGCAGGCTTCTTCCTTACGTTCTGCTCTGGGAGGGATCGGTGCTGCTGGCTCTGGCCAGCTGGTGCGGGGTTGACCTGGAGAAGTTCCAGGATCGCCGGCCGGGAGAAGACTCCGGCCTGCAGCTTCCCGACGCGCCCACAGCGGAACTGGCCGGCCGGTTTGCCAGCCTTGCCCAGCTGCGCGTAGCGCACAGCTACGGGCAGCGGGTGATGCTCAGTACCCTGCTGGTGGCGTCGGGCGAAGGGGGGCATTGGCTGCTGGAAGGCGAGCGAGGGGAGCGAGCCGTCCACATCCCGGTCGTCGAGCTCGGGAACCGGGTCGCCGCGCTCTTGCGAGCACCCGCCGAGCAGGCCGACCCCGGAGCCGGACAGGACGGCTGGCCATCGGGCGAGGAAGCCTGGTGACGGAGTCCGTCGGGCCAGCCGATCCCGCGGCTGCTCCGCGGGCAGCAGGGCGGCCGACCGGTCGTACCCTGGTCAGCTTGCTGCTGCGTTCCTCGCCTTCGTTCTCATCGACCTGCCCAACGGCATTGAGGTCTCCGGCGGGCGCTTTGCCGTCGGGGCACGGGGGGCCGCCAGCCGGCCGGCTGTGGCGGCGGATCACCGGGCCGCTCGACGCGGTACGCAGCTGGGACGTGCTCATGTTCTGTCACGTTCGGCGGGTGACTGACCGCATATGGTGAACCGCAGCAGGTAACGGGGCGTTGTTGAATGAGCGAGGCTTCGTCTTGGGCCGTTATGGGGCTGCGTGACCGCAGCAGGTTATATAGGAGGGCGGACATGACCGCCAGCAGCCAGGGGCATGCATACGGTCGGCTGCCACGATTAACCGTGCATGCTGAGTACGTCAAGGACTTCTCGTTCCGCAACCCCTGTGCGCCGCAGTCGCTCGCGCCCCGGTCGGTCGCGCCGCGGTCGCTCGCGCCGTCCATCCGGCCGATGGCGAGCGTGCAGGTCGACGTCAGCGCGAGGCCGCTGAGCGCCGTCGACGTCGAGGTTGAGCTGCGCCTGGACGGGGAGTGCAGCGAGCCGGCCGGAGCCCGAGCGGTTCTCTACCGCTTCGTCCTGGCCTACGCGGGCATATTCGGCACCCGGGAGATCCCAAGGGAATGCCTGCACTCAGTTGTCATGATCGAGGCGCCGCGGCTGCTTTTCCCGGCCGCGCGGGAGATCGTCGCCTTCATGGTCGGCAGTGCCGGTTTCCCTCCTCTCCTGATCGATCCAGTCGACTTCGCAGCGTTATACCAGCGCCGGTCAGTGCACGAGGCAGCGCCAGCAGCCCGGCCAGGCCGTTCGTAATCGCATTGCCCGCGCCTCAGCGCCCGTCATAGCCCGCCGGCAACCCGGTCGATGTGCCGTTGTATGGCACCCAGCACGATCACAGTGACATCGACCGGCTCGCGATGGCGGAGAGTCATGCCCCCGGCGCAGGCGCCATGCGCAGGCAGCTTCAGGGCGACGCCCTTCACCCGCTGGCCCTCTTCATCGCGCGAGCGTCCATCCCGGCCAGCGAGTCGGCCGATACCTCGGCGTTGTGCGCGTGCGCCACATGGTGCAGGCCGAAGACCGAGTCCATTCCCGGCCGCATGCCCATCAGGTCCTCGCACTGATTCACCGCCCGCTTGGCCAGAGCGAGGCCAAACGGGGGCATCGTGGCGACCCGATCTGCCAGCGCGAATGTCGCCTCGGCCAGCTCAGCGCGCGGTACCACCCGGTTGACCATGCCCGCCTGGTACGCGCGCTGCGCGCCGAACCGCTCACCGGTGAAAAGAACCTCTTTCGCGAAACGAGGGCCCAGCACCCACGGATGCGCGAAGTACTCCACGCCCGGGATCCCCATCCGCACGACGGGGTCGGCGAAGAAGGCATCCTGCGCGGCGACGATCAGGTCACACACCCAGGCGAGCATGAGGCCGCCCGCGATGCAGGCGCCCTGGACCATCGCGATGGCCGGCTTGGGCATCTCCCGCCAGCGGCGGCACATGCCGAGGTAGACCTCGATCTCGCGGGCGTACCTGGCGTCGGCGCCGGCCTTGCCCACGTGGTCCCACCACAGCACCGCCTGGCGGTCGAAGGACACATCGACATCCCGGCCGGGAGTGCCGATATCGTGGCCCGCACAGAAATGGTCACCGGCGCCGGCCAGCACCATCACCGCGATCTCGTCAGCATTCACGGCCCGGGTGAAGGCGGCGTCCAGGGCGTAGGTCATCGCCGAGTTCTGCGCGTTGCGGTACCGCGGCCGGTTCAGGGTGATCACGGCGACGGCGCCGCGCTGCTCGTACCGCACGACCTCATCGCCCCGGCTGGTCTCGCCGCCCCGGCTGGTCTCGCCGCCCCGGCTGGTCTCGCCGCCCCGGCTGGTCTCGCCGCCCCGGCTGGTCTCGCCGCCCCGGCTGGTCTCGCCAGCCGGGGCGGCCTCATCCGCCTGATCGGTCGTGTCGGTCACTGCGACTCCTCCCTGAGCAGGCGCTTGAGCGGCTTGCCGGACGGATTGCGGGGCAGCCTCGCGCGGAACTCCACCTGCCGGGGCATCTTGTAGTTGGCCAGATGATCCCGGCAGAAGGCCAGCACGTCAGCGGCGTCCAGGTCATGACCGGGGCGGGTCACCACGTACGCCTTGCCGACCTCGCCGAGCCGGGCGTCGGCCACCCCGATGACGGCCGACTCGGCGACGCCGCCGAGCCGGGCCAGCACCTGCTCCACCTCGGCCGGGTAGACGTTGAAGCCGCCGCAGATGTACATGTCCTTGAGCCGGTCGGTGATGGTCAGGTAGCCGCGCGCGTCCAGGCAGCCGACGTCGCCGGTGTGCAGCCAGCCGCCGGAATCGACCGCGGCGCGGGTCGCCGCCGGGTCGTCGAGGTAGCCGAGCATCAGGTTTGGGCCGCGGAGCAGGATCTCGCCAGGCTCGCCGGGGTCGGCCCCGTGGGTGCTGATCTCGTGGGTGCTGGTCTCGCTCGGGCTGGTCTCGCTCGGGCTGGTCTCGCCGGGGCCGGCCACCCGGATCTCGAAGTCCGCGGCGGCCCGCCCCGCCGTACGGGCGACGGTCCGCGGATCATCGCCGGGGCGGCACATCGTCGCCACTACGGCCTCGGTCAGCCCGTAGGCGGTGAGTACCGTGTCGAAGCTGAGCTCGCGCCGCATCCGCTCGACCAGCGCGACGGGGACGACCGCCGCGCCGGTGACGGCGAGCCGCAGGCTGGACAGGTCATAGTCGGCCCGGCCCGGGTGATCGAGGATCGTCTGGTAGATCGTGGGTGCGCCGGGGAAGACGGTGATCCGCTCGGCCTGAATCAGGCCCATCGCCTGCTCGGCGTCGTAGACCGGCAGTGGCACCAGGGCGGCCCCGCTGACCAGGCAGGCGAGGATGCCGGCCTTGAGGCCGAAGGTGTGGAAGAACGGGTTGACCACGAGGTAGCGGTCGGCGCTGGTGAGCTCGCCGCAGTCCGCCCAGGCCCTGGCCACGGCCAGGGACTGGCGGTGGGCGCTCATCGCCCCTTTGCTGCGCCCGGTGGTGCCCGAGGTGAACATGATGTCGCTGACATGCTCGGAAGTAACGGCCGCGGCCCGCTCATCGGCCCGCTCCGGCGGCACCACGGCCGCCCTTTCGTCGAGCTCGGCCCAGTCGACCGTCCGGCACGCGGGTGCCTCTGCCTGCTCGGCGAGGCGGCCGTCCGCGGCTGCTCCCGCCGTCCGGGCGTCCTCGATCGGCACCCGGATGACCAGGCGGAGGGCGTCGAGGCACCCCGCACCGTCCGTTTCGCTGTGTGCTTTTTCGGCGGCGCGCAGGGCGGCGAGCCGGTCGGTGCCGAGGAACTGATCGGCGACGATCAGGCCGCTGGCGCCGCTGCGGCTGATCACATCCAGCGCCTCGGGCCCGGTGAAACGGGTGTTGACCGGGACCAGCGTTGCGCCGGCGTGGAGCGCGCCGAGCGCGCCGAGTACCCAGTGATGGGTGTTGGAGGACCAGATGGCGAGCCGGTCACCTGGCAGCACGCCCTCGGCGATGAACGCCCTGGCCACGACCGTCACCCGCTCGTGCAGCTGGCGGTAGCTGAGCCGCGGGCCGCCGGGCTGTGCGAGGGCAGTCGAGTCGCCGAACTCCCGCGCCGCGCTCGCCACGGCGGCCGGGATGGTGAGCTCCACGGAACTCCTCTGACAAAGCAAGTGCTTGGTAGGCTGAGCCTACGCGCGGCGGCAGACGCTGGCCAGACGCGATGGCTCGGCGGGCCCGTCCCCTCTCCGGCGGGCCCGCGGGTCCGCCGCAGGGGAGGCAGGGTGCAGGTCAGCCCGCAGTACGAGGAGTTCCGCCGCCGTGTGCGGCAGTGGCGGGCGGGGAACCTCGACCTGCTCCGCGAGGTCAGACTGTGATCCCGCCGGGCGGGCCGACGCCGGGCGGGCTCCCGCCGGCCGGGCGTGACCTGCTGGTCGGCAAGATCACGGTGATCACCGCGGCGGCTGGCACCGGCATCGGCTCGGCGACCGCGCGGCGCTGCCTGGAGGAGGGCGCCAGCGTGGTGATCAGCGATCGCCATGCGCGCCGTCTCGCCGCGACCCGCGACGAGCTCGCACAGGGACACGGTGACCGCGTGTGGTCCGCCGCCTGCGACGTCACCGACGAGGGCGAGGTGGCAGCGCTCGTCGCCGAGACGGTACTGCGCTTCGGGCGCATCGACGTGTTCATCAACAACGCCGGGCTCGGCGGCACCAGTTCGGTGCTGGAGATGACCGACGAGGAATGGCTGCGGGTGCTGGACGTCACGCTCACCGGCACGTTCCGCTGCACGCGGGCCGCGCTGCGGCAGATGGTCGCCCAGGGCCACGGGGGAGCGGTCGTCAACAATGCGTCGGTGCTGGGCTGGCGCGCGCAGCCGGGCCAGGCGCACTATGCGGCGGCTAAGGCGGGGGTCATGGCGCTGACCCGGTGCGCGGCCCTGGATGTGGCCGAGCACGGCATCCGGGTCAACGCCGTCGCGCCGAGCCTGGCCGCCCATCCCTTCCTGGCTAAGGCGACCAGCGAGGAACTGCTCACCGAGCTGGCCGGCCGCGAGGCGTTCGGGCGCGCGGCGCAGCCGTGGGAGGTCGCCAACGTCATCGTCTTCCTCGCCAGCGACTATGCCTCCTACCTGACCGGCGAGGTGGTGTCGGTGAGCAGCCAGCATCCGTGACATGAGAGTGTCAGCTCGCTCGTTTCCGCAGCGGGTGTCGGCGATCGCGGCCCTCGCCCTGGCCCTGACGTGGCGGCATCTGGCATGAGGAGCGGGCGGGTTGGAGTCATGTGATGATCACGTTGTGGACGAGGAAGCTGGCGCCGTCTTTGACGCTCTTGCCGACCACTACGACGACAACGCTGAGCACGCGCAGATCGCAGCTGCTCTGGTCCGCCTCACCGGCACAGCAGCCGTCGACCTCGTCGTCGACGTAGCTACCGGGACGGGGGCCGCCGCGTTCGCCGCCCTTGAGCTGCGCGCGCCGGCCCGGATCGTGGCTATCGACATCTCGGCCGCGATGCTCAGCGTCGCGAGGAGACGCGCGGCCACCGGGGATCCCGGCAGGCGGATCCGGTGGCTGCAGTGCACTGCTCTTCCGCTGCCGCTTGCGGACGGCTCCGTCGACCTGCTGCTGTGCGCGTCATCCCTGCACTTTCTCGGGCGGGAGGCGCTCAGCGACTGGCAGCGGGTGCTGCGTCCCGGCGGACAGGCGGCCTTCAGCCTGCCGACGACCTCATCATTTCGCCCCTCACCGCAGTTCCGGCGGCTGCTTCCCGCTGCCAGCATCCGGCTGCCCGCCTCCCGAGACGACGCCGGGCGGCTGCTCGAGGGTACCGGCCTGCGGCTCCAGCGGGCTGCCGAGCTGCCGGTCGGCGCCTGCGAGCGGCGGGTCGTGCTCGTTCTGGCGGGTATTCCGTCTCGTCCGGGAGACATTTGGCATGATCGTTGAGTGGCCGAGAGCGATCTGACCCAGCTGGCGCGCGATGTAGATGCGCGCTGCCGCCTGCGCGGCACGTTCACTCTGCGGTCCGGCCAGGTCAGTGACGAGTATTTCGACAAGTACCTGTTCGAGTCAGACCCAGTCCTGCTGCGGCGAGTGGTCGATCATATGAGGGCGCTGGTGCCGGCGGGTACCAGTCTGCTCGGCGGGCTCGAGCTGGGAGGCGTGCCGCTGGCCACCATGCTCAGCAATGCGACGGGGATACCCGCGCTGTTCGTGCGCAAGCAGGCCAAGGCCTACGGCACGTGCAGGCTCGCCGAGGGCGGTGACCCGGCGGGGCGCACCGTCCTGCTGGTGGAGGACGTGATCACCACGGGAGGCGCCGTGGTCAGCGCGGCCAGGGCATTGCGTCAGCTCGGCGCGACCGTAGCAGCGGTCGCCTGCGCCATCGACCGGTCCCAGCCCGGCGGGAACGCTCTGGCGGCTGAAGGGATCACAGTGCGGTCGGTCCTGACCAAGAGCCTGCTGGATTCCGTGACCCAGGCGACCTGATCACCGGCAGCAGCGACCGGGCCAGCGACGGGGCCAGCGACTGGGCGAGTGCGTCGGCCAGGTCATCGTCCGCCAACCTCGACCGCGTTGTCCGGAGTCCAGCTCTCCCATGCTCGGACCAGCGGGTTGCGGGTCTCGAATGCGAAACGTCCGTCCTGCCAAGTCCTCTCGACGACCGCGACCGAATAACTCGCCCGCACTCAGCCGCCAGATGCGGACGTCAGCTACCGGCGGGTCGCTGCCTGGACGCTGGTGACGATGAGGTCAGCAAGGTTGCGGGCGATGCTCCCGTCGGGGTCGAGCCGCGGGTTGAAGATCGTGACCTCAAGACCGCGTGCCCGGTCACTGGTGAGGAGGCCGCTCAGGACCTTCGCGGCTTCCTCCCAGCTCATGCCGCCGGGGTGGCGATAGTCCACAGCGGGCATCAGGGCGTCATCGAGGACATCAACGTCGAGGTGCACCCAGAATCCTTCGAGCTCAGGCTTGGTAACAGCGGCCAGCACCTCGGCAAGAACGCGGCCGGTGCCTGCGTCCCGAAGTTCGGGGAGGTCCACGACCTTGATCGCTGTGCTCCGGACGTGCTCGTCAAGAAAATGGTCGTTATCGCCGAGGACGCGATAGCCGACGAGCGCGACGTCCTCGTCTCGGACGAGCGGCCTCAGCCCGTCCAGGTCCGCCAGCGCAGCAGGACCACGTCCTGTCGCTAGCGCGAGATCAAGCGACGCGACTTCTCCGTTCGGCTCTTCGTCGGGATGCTGGAAGTCGGCGTGGCCGTCAAGGAAGACGAGCCCGTAGCGGCCCCGGCGCTTCAGCGCGAGCAGCGGCCCGAGCATGATGCTGCAGTCCCCGCCGAGCAGGACGGGGAAGCGGTCGCCGTCGAGCGCGGCACCGACGGCACCGGCAACGTCGTGCGCGACCGCCGCGATACCGTGCGGATTCAGGACTCCGGTCGCCGGGTCACGCACGTCACTGTAGGGCGGCACGTGGATCCGTACTACCTCGGGGGAGCCGAGGCGCTCGTGCAGGCCCGCCGCCCGGAGCGCATCCGGGGCTCCTTCCAGCCCGGTCGCACGCAGCCCTAGCGGTGACGGCACCTCAATGAGCAGCGGATTCATCATCCGTCCCCTAACAAGTGGCCTCGAAGTTGCGCTGACGGCGGCTGGCGCGGCAGCGGGTGAGGTCTGGTGAGATCGGGTCGCGCCGATCGAGGCGACGACCACGGCCAGCATGCCGGCCCACTGCTGCGCCGTGATGTGCTGCCCGAGCGCAGTCAGGCCGAGGATGGCGCCCACGGCAGGCTCGGTGCTGGTCAGGATACTGAACAGGCTGCGGGGGATGCGACCTAGCGCTTCGCTCTGCACGGTGTAGGCGATGACATCCGACAGCAGAGCGACCACCGCGCCGAAGAGCAGTGCGTGCGCGGTAAAGATGCGGCCGTGGCCGGTGACGACCGCATAGGGCACGATCGCCGCGGCTGCCCACGCTGTGCTGAGAGCCAGTCCGTCACCGCGCCCCGCTCGGGCGGCGAGGACCGGGAACACGGCGATGTATCCAGCCCAGCAAGCGCCAGCTCCGAGCCCGAACGCGACCCCTGCGACGTTGATGTGCCCGATGGCCGCGATGCCTGCCGCACCGGCTACCCCGATGGCCGCCAGCGCCGCCCACAGGACGTCGACGCGGCGTTGGGAGCCGAGCAATGCCACGGTGAGCGGGCCGACGAACTCCAAGGTCACGGCCACGCCCAACGGGAGGCGGTGGATCGCCTCGTAGAAGAACAGATGATGCGCGGCGAGCACAGAGCCCACTACGGCCACCAGCAGGACCGTCCTTCGGTCAAGAGAACGGAGCCGAGGCCGGCTGAGAGCCAGGAGGCCCAGAGCGCCGAACCCCAGCCGCAGGCTGACCGTGCCCGCGATCCCGGCGCGAGGGATGAGAGTGGCGGCGACCGCGGCGCCACCCTCGAGCCCGACGACGCCGCCAAGAACCAGGACCGGAGCGGGAACGGCGGCCAGGGGCGGCCGGCCAGTCGCCGTTCGCCTTGTCACCCGCCCAACGCTGCCAGATCACGCGGATCGGTATCCGGCAGGCTGATCATCACGACCGCCCGTGGCGCCACTGCGGCTTGCGCTTGCGCAGGAACGCGCGCATCCCCTCACGTGCGTCCGGCAGCTGGCTGGTCGCGGCCATCACCTCGACGGCGTAGGCGTACGCCTTCGGCTGGTCGAGGTCGATCTGAGCGTAGAGCGCCTGCTTGCCGATGCCCTTGCTCTCCGCGGAGCCCCGCGTGACCCGCTCCAGGAGGTCCTGTACGGCTGAGTCGAGCTGCCCGGCCGGCACCACCTTGTTGACCAGTCCCCACTCGAGCGCGGTCCGCGCGTCAATAACGTCGCCGGACAGGGCCATCTCCATGGCCCGTTTCCGGCCGATGTTCCTGGCGATCGCCACCATCGGGGTGTGGCAGAACCAGCCGCCTTTACCTCCGGGGGCAGCAAAGGCGGCGTTCTCGCTGGCTACGACCAGATCTGCGGTCGCTACCAGCTGGCAGCCGGCGGCCGTGGCGAGCCCGTGCACCCGCGCCACCACCGGCTGGGGCACCTGCTGGATGAGGGTCATCAGCTCGGTGCAGGTCCCCAGCAGGGACCCGACCGCCGACAGGTCCGCCTCGGCCACGTCGGCGAAGTCGTGCCCGGCGCTGAAGACCGGGCCGTTGCCCGCCAAGACGATGCCCAGCGCGTCACTGTCCCCGATGTCACCAAACGCCGTGATCAGCTCCTGCATATGCCGCAGCGACAGGGCATTGCGCCGCTGCGGCCGGTTCATCGTGATGGTGGCGAACTCGCCGGACCGCTCGACCAGGATGTGCTCGAACCCCATAACGGACTCCTCCTCCAGATCGCCAGCCTACGTCGCCCAGGGCTGGCGGCCCAGGGCTGGCGGTCCAGTGCTGGCGGCTCAGTGCGAGGCGTTCAGCCGCCGCCGGTCTCGCGACTGGCCGCCTGTCGTTCCCCGTCCCGATATTCGACACAGCGCTCTCGGGCATGCACACTTCCCTATGTGACACGGTCAGCGCCGTTCGTTGGGCGGGCCGCAGAGCGGGAGGCCGCGTCAGCCGCTTACGCGCGCGCGGCGGGCGGCCGGGCGCAGGTGCTCCTGATCACCGGCGAGGCGGGCATCGGCAAGACGCGCCTCATCGAGGAGCTGGATGCCCTCGTCGGCGCTCCCCACGGTGCTGCACAACTGCGGATCGGCGAGTCCGTCCCGCTGGTCGGGTCGACGCTGGCCTACGGGCCCTTCGTGGCGGCACTGCACGACCGGGCCGAATGGCTGCTCGCCGACGACAGCACGGGCGACATGCTGGCCGCGCGCCGCCGCCTCTTCGAGCGGGTCCTTTGGCTGCTGTCCGACCTTTCAGCCCAGTCACCGCTCGTGCTCGTCCTAGAGGACCTGCACTGGGCCGATGAGTCCTCCCGTCAGTTGCTCGCCTTCCTCGCGGTCCGGCTGCGCGAGCAGCCGGTGCTGGTGGTCGCGACGGTACGCGACGAGGATCTGGGTAACGAGGCCCAGCAGTGGCTCGCGGAATTGGAGCGCTGCCTACGGGTGACGCGGCTGCGACTTACCGGCCTCTCCGACGCTGAGGTCGCCGATCTGGTCGCTGACCTGCTGCCGGCCGAAGTTGGCGCAGACCAGGTAGCCGCGGTGATCTCGGCCGCGGAGGGCAACCCGTTGTACGCTCAGGAACTCGCGAGCGCCGGTCCGCACTGGCCGCCCGTCTCGATCGCCGAGGCCGTGCTGGCCCGGGCGTCCGGCGTCGCGGCGTCAGTCCGGGAGGTGGTCGACCAGGTCTCGGTGACTGACGGTGAGATGTCCCATGAGCTTCTCGCCGCGACCGTGCCCCTGCCCGAGCACGTGCTGCTCGACGCGGCGCGGCAGGCGGTGGACCTGCGACTGCTGGTCGCGACCAGTGACGGCTACGCCTTCCCGCATGCGCTGACCCGGCAGATCCTGTACGCCCACCTGCTGCCGGGCGAGCGCCGCCGGCTGCACCGGCGCTTTGCGGGCGCGCTCGCCGAGCGCGAAGGGTCGGACCCAGCCCGCATGGCCCAGCACTGGCATCTGGCCGGCTGCCCAGACAGAGCCGCCGCGGCCGCCCTCATGGCAGCGCGCCAGGCCGTGGCGGCGCGCGCCTACCCGGAGGCCAGCCGTCTCTACGCCCTGGCCGCCGAGCTCCGGCGGTGGCTGCCCGAGTGGGGGCTGTGCGTGCTGGAGGAGGCGGCGCAGGCCGCCAGCCTCGCAGGATACCCGGGCCGCGCCGCTGCCTATATCGTCGACGCGCTCGGAGCGTCTGGTGCTCAGACACCGGCGCACGACCGGGCGCGGCGGCTGGAGCGGCTCGGGCGCTATCGCTGGGAGGCGGGAGATCCCAGGGCCGCGGCCGAGGCCACCGAGCAGGCGGTCGAGTTGCTGGACGGGACCCCGCCCTCAGCCCTGCGGGCACGGGTGCTTGCCGCGCTGGCGACCGGCCGGATGCTCGTCGGCGAGCTCGACAAGGCTCTGCCGCTGACGATCCGGGCGGTCGAGGTGGCCGAGCAGGTCGGCGCGACCGCAGAGCACGCACATGGCCTGGCGACGTTCGGCATCATCCAGGCGCAGAGCGGTGACCTGGATGCAGGGCTGAAGGCGCTGCAGACCTCGTCCGCCCTCGCGTACCGGGCCGGCAGCGTCGAGGATGTCCTGCGCGCGGCGAGCAACCGCATGTACCTGCTGTGCACTGCTGGCCGCTTCACCGAGGCGCTCGAGGTGGCGCGAGATGGCCGGCGTGCGGCGCGGTCCCTGGACGCGCCGGGCATGCTGACCGCCGTCCTCGACAACAACACCGCCGCGGTGCTCACCGCGACTGGGCAGTGGACGGAGGCCGATCAGCTATTGGCCGAGCTGGTCGGCGAGTCGGCTGAGAACGTCACGCGATACCTGCAGCTGCTGCAGCTGGAGCTGGCCGTCGGCCGGGGGGAAGGGCTGCGCGCGGCTGAGCTGGCCGCGGCGCTGGCGAAGTCACCTGAGGACCCGAGGCTCATCGGGCCGCTGCATGCCTGCCTCGCCGAGCAGGCGCTGAACGCGGGTGACCTGGCCACGGCGGCGGATGAGGTGCTCGACGGGCTAGCGGTGCTGGGCGGCGCCGCCCTGGCCGAGGAGGAGATCCGGCTGCTTGCAGACGGTGCCCGAGTCGCCGCCGACCTGGCCTTGCTGCCGGGCGTAGTACGACCGCGGGACATCGCTGCCCGATGGGGACCCTTGGCGGACACCTTCGCCGGCCGAGCGCGGACGATCGTCGATCGCAATGGCGGCGGCCAGCCGGAGGTGACCGCGTTCGGCGCGCAGGTCGCCGCCGAACACGCCCGCCAGCACGGGACGGGCGGCCGGGCGACCTGGCGTGCCGTGGCTGATGCATGGCAGGCCGCCGGCCAGCCGTACCGGCAGGCGTATGCGCGGCTGCGAGAGGCCGAGGCAGCGATCCGGGCGGGCCGCAGGAGCCAGGCCGCCCGCGCCCTGGCGGAGTGTGTGAGCCTGGCCAGCCAGCTCCCGGCGGCTCCGCTGCTTGAGCTCGCCCAGGCGCTGGCACGACGGGCCAGGCTGACCGGCCAGCCCGACTCGCCGGCCCGTTCCGCCGCCGTCGGCACCCAGCTCGACCTCACCCAGCGCGAGTCCCAGGTGCTCGCCCTGCTGACCAACGGCGATAGCAACCGCCAGATCGCCCGTACCCTGTTCATCAGCGATCGCACCGTCGCCGTTCACGTGTCACATATCCTTGACAAGCTCGGAGTTCGCAACCGCACAGAAGCGGCGGCGGTCGGCGCTCACCTCGGTATGGTCCCGTCCTCCCACCTCATCCCTGTTGATCGCCTCAATGCCCTGGCTAGGTCACCACGACCTGATGAGGAGCCCGATGCACAGCATCCTTCGTATCGAGGGTGACCCGGTTTCCTGGATCCTGTCCAGCGCGGAGATCGAGGTGGTGGCCGAGGGCCTCGCCCGGTCCAGCGATCTGGTCACCCTGCAGGTCGTCGCACCCTTGCAGGGTCGGCTGGTGCTGTCTGCGCAGTCCGCCGGAAGCTTTGCCCTGCTCAAGCAACCGGAAACTGTGGGCTGGATCCCAAGCTACTTCAGGGCGCCGACCGCGTTCCTGTACATACCGTCAGCGACCGGCCCGACCGCTGACTTTCCCGGCTACGCGCTTGCGCAGTCTGCCGATCTCGACAGGCTGGAGCGGGACATCGTGACTGCGATGCGCGACGGTACGGTCATCACCGTCGAGATCAGCGACGGCACTCTCAGTGGCGTCCTGGTACTCAATGGCGCCGCACTGCGCTTCGCCGTGCTCTGCCCGTCGGCTCCGAGCGGGTGACCCGCCACGCAGGGAGGGTTAGGCATCCATGCGGGAACTCTGCGGACGGCCGGGTGCCGGCCGTCCGCAGAGCTGCGGCCCCACCTGGCGCGTGGCGCCAGGCAGCCTGCTCACCTGTAGTGGCAGCCCAGGTTATCCAAGGTTCCTGGAATGACCTCCAGGCCAGCTCTCACGGGTCAGCACTGTCCAGCACGGATCAGCGGATCAGCGGACCGCCGGAGTGCTACGTTCCAGCGTTATGCCAGACAAGGTCGCGATCGTCACCGGAGGCGGCACGGGGATCGGCAGGGCGTCGGCTCTAGCCCTCGGGCGGGACGGATACTCGGTCGTGATCGCCGGCCGGCGGCCGGGTCCGCTAGAGCAGACCGTACGGGACGGCGCAGCAGGCAAGTCCGCTCTGCTGAGCGTAGTCGCGGACGTCTGCGATCCGCAGGATGTCCAGCGGCTGTTCGACCAGGCGCAGCAGCACTTCGGCCGGGTGGATCTGCTGTTCAACAACGCGGGCCAGGCTTCCCCGCCGGTGCCCCTGGAGGACGTGTCGTTCGCCGACTGGCAGTCGATGGTGGGCGCGAACCTGACCGGGGCGTTCCTGTGCACCCGGGCTGCCTTCAGGGTCATGAAGGAGCAAGACCCGCGCGGAGGCCGGATCATCAACAACGGGTCAGTGTCGGCACACTCGCCCCGGCCGTACTCGGCGCCCTACACCGCGACGAAACACGCGGTGTCGGGCCTGACGAAGGCCACGGCGCTGGACGGGCGCAGGTACGACATCGCCTGCGGCCAGATCGACATCGGCAACGCCGCCACGGATCTGTCGGGCTGGCTGTCGACAGAAGCCCTGCAGCCAGATGGCAGCACCCGGCCGGAGCCGATGATCGATGTCGAGCTGGTCGCCAGCGCGGTCGTGCACATGGCCAATCTGCCGCTGGAGGCAAATATCCAGTTCATGACCCTGATGGCGACGAAGATGCCGTTCATCGGGCGCGGTTAGGTGGTGCTCGGCCGCGCATCCCTCACAGGCTCATCAGACCAGCGGTCGGCTGCCGGACTAGACGTGGTGGGGCCTGGCCAGCGGCCAGCCGCCGCCGGCCAGCCTGGCCCGGACCCGGCCGACATCGGAGTCGAGCGCCTTGCCGTTGGTGACGGTCACGATGGCTTTCCGGATCGCCTCCGCGGAGTGCGGGTCGCTGGCGTTCTCGAGCTCTCCGGCGATCGCGGCCACCTCCGCGTCGGTCAGCTGGCTGGCCAGCAGAGCGAACAGCGGGACGTAGTCGACATCGGGGACGCCTTCCGGATAGCCCGCACGCAGCCAGCCGATGATCGAGCCCAGGACAGGTGGCAACGCCATGTTCTCAAACCCTCTCGATGGGTAGCCGCAGACTCGGGTTGCGCCTCGTCCGGCGGTGATTATTTGGCGGCGGGGTGACCGATTTTGTAGACCTCGTAGATACCCCAGGCTATTGCGGCCAGCACGACCAGGAAACAGAACGCGGCGGCGACCATGCCCGCCGGGTTGCCGCCGACGACGACGTCGGAGTCGGCGCCGGCGGTCTGGGTACGGCCGCCCTTCGACAGGCTGAGCAGGCCGAGGGCGAATATCGCCGGGAGCCCCGCGCCGGCGAGCAGGCCGAAAACTACGACCTTCCAGACCTCTCCCAGGTTGATCCAAGACATTGTCTGCTCCCTGCCGCTCAGGCCGCTGCCGCGGGCTCAGGTTCGGCCGGAGCGACCGACCCGGTCCATTCGTCGTTCACGTTGTTGTGGTCCACCTTGGTCGCGCGGGACCTCAGGTAGATCGCCGCCGCCACCGCGAGCAGGAGGACGAGATCGACGATCACGCCCGCGTTTCCGCCGATGAGATGCGCCAGGGCGTACGCGCCGGCACCGACCACCCCGGCCGCCGGGAGGGTGAACAGCCAGGCTGTCGCCATCCGCCCGGCCACGTTCCAGCGGACCTCGGCGCCCTTCTTGCCGAGCCCGGTGCCGATGATCGAACCGGTGGCGACGTGCGTGGTGGACAGCGAGTAGCCGAAGCTGCTGGACAGCAGGATGACAGCGGCCGAAGCGGACTCGGCGGCCATGCCCTGCGGCGACTCGATCTCCACCAGCCCCTTACCCAGGGTGCGGATCACCCGCCAGCCGCCCAGGTAGGTGCCGAGGCTGATCGCCAGACCGCAGCTGAGGATGACCCAGAACGGCGCGCTGGCGGTGCTCGGCACCGTCCTGTTCACGATCAGGGCCAGCGTGATGACCCCCATCGTCTTCTGCGCGTCGTTCGTGCCGTGCGCGAGAGAGACCATGGATGCCGACCCGATCTGCCCGATCCGGAAGCCGTGGGTGCGGGCCCTGTCGGTGAGGCTGCGGCTGATCCGGTAGAGCAGGTACGTGCCGGTCGCCGCGACGAGAGCGGCGATGATCGGTGACAGGCCGGCCGGGATCACGACCTTCGCCACCAGGTCCTTCCACTGGATCGCGTGCCCGCCAGCGGCGGCGATCGTCGAGCCGATCACTCCGCCGATGAGCGCGTGCGACGAACTCGACGGTATGCCGAAGAGCCAGGTGAGCAGGTTCCAGGTGATCCCGCCCGCCAGGCCCGCGGCCACGACGGTCAGGGTCACCAGCTTGGTGTCCACCAGGCCGCTGGCGATCGTCGCCGCGACACTCAGCGACAGGAACGCCCCGACCAGGTTCAGGACCCCCGAAAGGGCCACGGCCACCCGCGGGCTGAGGGCCCTGGTGGCGATAGAGGTCGCCATCGCGTTGCCCGTGTCGTGGAAGCCGTTGGTGAAGTCGAAGCACAGCGCCGTTATGACGACCAGGACCAGCAGTGTGTCATTCACCCAGTAATCGTCCCGACCGGAGCAGCCTGCTGTCGAGATGCGCGATTGACAATCAGGCAACTTGTCGGCAACGCGACACCTGATATTCACCGATTCGTTGATACGACAGGCGCCAGACCCGGCAGCGACCCACCGAGCCGACCGCACCGCGGCCCGCTTCCTCGACGATGCCGCCGGTCGGCGGCGGCTGCCTGCCGGTGATATCACCCGCAGCGCCCGCATAGTGTCGAAGAATGAGCGAGACGCTGCCGTTGTTCCCTCTCGGCACCGTGCTCTATCCGGGACTCCTGCTGCCGCTGCACATCTTCGAAGATCGCTACCGGCGGCTGGTCCGCGACCTGCTCGCAGGGCCCGCGCCACGGCGTTTCGGCGTTGTCGCGATCCGCAAGGGCCGCGAGACGGGCATCGAGGGCATCTCTGCGCTGCATGAGATCGGCTGCACCGCGACGCTGCGCCGGGTCACCGAGCGCGAGGACGGCCGGTTTGACCTGGTGGCCATCGGCACGCAGCGGTTCCGGCTGGGCGAGCTCGACGACTCGATGCCTTACCTGCAGGGCGAGGTGGACCTGCTCGCTGAGGAAACCGGCGACGAGACGGCCGCGAGGCTGGCAGCGCGGGCGGTGCGAGAGGGCTTCGTCACCTACCTCGACGCGCTTGCCGCGCGGGGAGGCACTGCGGTCAGCATTCCCGAACTGCCGGAGGAGCCAGTCCTGCTGTCGTACCTCGTGGCCGCATCGATGATCGTCGATGTGAGCGACAAGCAGATCCTGCTCGATGCACCGGACGCCGCGGGCCGCCTGGCCGCCGAGCGCGCCCTGCTGGCCAAGGAGACCACGCTGCTGCGCTCGCTGACCTCGACGCCGGCCCCGGACCTGAGGTACTCGCCCTACAACCCCAACTGACGCTCGGGGCGGCCGGTTCCCGTTCGGGAGGCCGCGGCATCTTCCGCCGTGCCGAGGATCAAGTCCGCGGCAGGAGCCGGAAGGCGATGAATCCCTTCGGCTCGCGGGTGAGCTCCGCATAGTGCTCACGGTCAATGGCGGCTGCTTCGGGTTCCGGGCGCGGCTCCAGCAGGCGCTCAATGAGGAACCCTGCCTCGAATATCTCCTCACACGTGGTCTGCAGCGGCGCCAGCCAGTAACGCAACGACCAGCCCTTGCTCCATGTCTCATGCAGGACCCGGACGTCAAAATAGCTGCCGCCGTGCCGCAGCCAGTCACCTGTCGGATGCTGCCGGGAAAGGACCAGCGCGCCGCCAGGGCGCAGCACCCGGCGCAGCTCGCGCAAGGCGGCCACCCGGTCATCGACGTACTCGATCGCCAGTGCGCACAGGGCCAGGTCGACCGAGCCGTCGGCCAGCCAGCTGAGCGGATCGCCGAGGTCGTGCACCCGGAAATCGCCCGCCGTGACCCGGCCGCGGCTGATCTGCACCATGCGCGGGCTCTGGTCGAATCCCACCACCTGCGCTCCGCGGCGAACGAGTTCCCCGGCATACAGGCCAGGGCCGCACGCCGCGTCAAGGACCCGCTTGCCGGTCACGTCACCCAGCAGTTCCAGGCAGGCTGGACGGTCGTAGTGGGCATTGAAGAACCCGTCCTGCGCATGCTCAAGGAACTCGTCAGCGAACAGGTCGTATTGCGGCTGCCGCCCGACCTGGTCACCCACGATGCCTATCCTTCCCGATCGTCCGCGGAGTCGAAGCTTGCCTGGCCGGCGTGACGCGCGGAATCCCGGCTCCCGCACGGAACTGGCCGGGCCGGATGGGACAGCAACAGGTCATTCGGGCCCAGCCTCGAACAGGTCGTTCAGGCGCGCGAGACGTGGTCACCGACCTGGCCGAGATCACAACGGCACTCCGTACCGCCCCGAGCGCTGCGCTGCCGGATTGAGCCGTATTAGAAATCAAGGCGGCGCCGCTACGCGGCGCCTCTCAACGTCAGGTCGGCCTACTCATCCTTTGCTCCGGACCGCGCTTGGATCCGTACGGCCTCAGCGGCCGCACGAGTCTGATTCGTCTCAGCGCTGCACGCGCCGGATAACTAAGTTCGATCGCCGGCCTGCGACTCGCCCTCGGGACAGCAGATGCCGCTACCTGATCGGCCTGACGGCTAGCGTGAGGTCAGCAACATCGTTAACAGCCTTAAGGAGTACTTGTCATGCAGCTGAGCGCGCGAA
>Ga0209871_1000155_pt1 | contig 21524 bp, 17 predicted proteins | sample OrgsoiDNA2013045_FD_185795 | JGI IMG/M metagenome (GOLD analysis project Ga0209871, IMG submission 185795) | Permafrost soil microbial communities from the Arctic, to analyse light accelerated degradation of dissolved organic matter (DOM) -... | ecosystem: Environmental > Terrestrial > Soil >... | reverse complement strand
GGATTTTCGCGAACTCGGCGAACTTGCAGCTTCCCGCGGCCTGCGGGTCGGCTTCGAGGCGCTGGCCTGGGGCCGCCACGTCAACGACTATCGCGACGCCTGGGAAATCGTGCGGCGTGCCGGTCACGCTTCGATCGGGATCATTCTCGACAGCTTTCACGCGCTGGCGCCCTCGTTTCCGATCACCGCCATTCAATCCATTCCGGCGGACAAGATATTCCTGGTTCAATTGGCTGACGCGCCGAAGCTTGGTCTCGACATCCTGTCCTGGAGCCGGCATTTCCGATGTTTTCCGGGGCAAGGCGATCTGCCCGTGCAGAGTTTCATGGAGGCCGTGGTCGCGACCGGCTATGCGGGGCCGCTCTCGCTCGAAATCTTCAACGACCAGTTTCGTGCCGGCTCGGCCGTGCGCACCGCCACCGACGGGCTGCGGTCGCTGATCCTGTTGCAGGATCAGCTGGCGGCCAAGAGCGCCAAGGGATCGCCGGATGCTCTCGAACCGAAAGCGCACAGCCACGGTGTCGGGTTTCTGGAATTTGCCGTCAACGAGACCAAGGCTGGCGATCTCGCAGGCTTGTTTGGCCAACTCGGCTTCCGCAAGACCGGCAAGCATCGCAGCAAGGCCGTCGAGCGATGGTCCCAGGGCAAGGTTGAACTCGTCATCAATTGCGAGGCCGACGGCTTCGCGCATTCGCATTACGTCACTCATGGGCCAGGCGTGTGCGCCATCGCCCTGGACGTCGACAGCGCGGACCACACCATGGCGCGCGCGGACGCGCTGAAGGCGCGGACATTCCACCAGCCGGTCGGGCCGGGCGAACTGGAGATTCCGGCGATCCACGGCGTCGGCGGAAGCCTGCTGTATTTTCTGGATACCGCGGGAAAGAACTGGGACACCGATTTCGAGGCGATCCCGAACGGCGCTACCGCGGATCGTCTACGCGCCGTGGATCACATCTCGCAGTCGATGCCTTACGACGAGATGTTGTCGTGGCTTTTATTCTACACCGGGATTCTCGATCTGCAACGCCTGCCGCAGATGGAGATCGCCGATCCGCTGGGGCTGGTCCAGAGCCAGGCCATTATCAATACCGATCAAAGCCTGCGTATCGTTCTCAACGGGTCGGTTGCCACGCGAACATTGTCCGCGCGGTTTATTTCGGAATTCTTCGGCTCAGGGGTCCAGCATATCGCGTTCTCGTGCGACGATATTTTCTCAAGCGTTGCAGAAATGCGGGCGCGGGGCGCGAGCTTCCTGGAAATTCCCGACAACTATTATGACGACGTCGAGGCCAGATACGATCTGGATGCCAAGACGATGGCCGATCTTCGGGCCAATCGGATTCTGTACGACCGTGAAGGCGATGGCGAATTCTTCCAGATCTATACCCACATCTTCGACGAACGATTTTTCTTCGAGATCGTGGAGCGGCGCGGCTATCAGGGATTTGGCGCCGCTAACGCCCCGATCAGGCTTGCGGCGCAAGCCCGTGAAATCCGCCCGCTGAACATCCCTCGGTTCTGAGAAGCACCGTGCCGGCCGAATTAACACGAGGTTGGGTTCGCCACCGGTCTTGGTCATTGTGGAGCGAAGGCCCCGGAACCTATGATTGCCAGGGAATCGACGCCCGCCAAACGCGGGAGCGGCTTCAAAGCGGATAAAAAAACAGGGATTCGGGAGGGTTTGCATGCGACGGAGAATTTCGGTTGCGTTGACGGGACTGCTGCTTGTCGGCCTCACGGGAGCTCACGGCGAGACCGCGGGCACAGCGGTCCGAATTGATACCGGCGAAGTCGTCGGCAAATTCCAGTTGAACACCGCCATGCGCGCCTTCCTCGGCGTCCCCTTCGCCGCACCCCCTGTCGGCGCGCTGCGCTGGAAGCCACCGCAACCGGCGGCGCCCTGGCCGACCGCGCGGGCCGCGACATCCTATAGCGCGCAATGCATGCAGCCGACTCGCTCGAAAACGTCGGTGTATTATGAATATGCCGGTGGCGATCAACCGACCAGCGAGGACTGCCTTTATCTCAACGTCTGGGCTCCAAGCGAAAAGGCCGACGGAAAACTGCCGGTCATGGTCTGGATCTATGGCGGCGGTTTTCAGCAGGGATCCGCGGCCAATCCCGTCTTCGACGGCGCGCGGCTGGCTGCGCGCGGCGTCATTGTCGTTTCCATCAACTATCGTGTGGGAATATTCGGGTTCATGGCCCATCCGGACCTGACCGCGGAATCGCCAGAGCACGCCTCCGGGAATTACGGCCTGCTTGACCAGGTTGCCGGATTGCAGTGGGTGAAGCGCAATATTGCGGCGTTCGGAGGCGACCCGGATAACGTAACGATCTTTGGGCAATCGGCGGGAGCCGCCGCGGTGAGCTATTTGTTCGCCTCGCCGCTGGCGCGCGGATTATTTGCCCGCGGCATCTGCGAGAGCTTTGGCTTCGCCAACAAGACCATGACGGCTCTGGCAGACGCCGAGAAAGCCGGGACGGCTCTTGCCGAAAAGGTCGCCGCAGGTTCGCTCGGCGATCTGCGTCAGATACCGGCCGTGAAACTTCTTGAAACGCGGGTGGCCATGAGCCCCATCGTTGACGGCTGGTTGCTGCCGGCCAATCCTTACACGATGTTCGCGCAGGGCAAGGAAGCCCCTGTCCCGCTGCTGGCGGGATGGAATGCCGACGAAGGCGCGACGTTTCCGCATGCGAAAACGCTTGCCGCCTATCAGGAATGGGTTCGCCAGAAATATCCCGACATTGCCGATCGCCTGCTCGAACTATACCCCGCGCGAACTGACGACGAGGCCAGGTCCGCCAACAAGCGCATCGTCCGGGACAGCCTGTTCGCATGGGGTCCCTGGAGTGCAGCGCGGTTGCACGCCAAAAACGGTTATCCCACCTATCTGTATTATTTCAATCATCCCCAACCGCTTCGAGCCGGTGTGACCTATGACGAAATCGACACCGTCGATGGCCTCGGTACGTTCCACAGTTCGGAATATCCCTATCTGTTCGGTACGCTGGACGTATTGAGCAGAGACTGGACCAATACCGATCGGATGCTCTCCGATCGCATGCAATCCCACTGGGTGGCTTATGCCTATAGCGGCAGCCCCAATGCATCCGGCTTGGCGCGTTGGCCATCGTTCAACGAAACCGCCGGGACCACGATGTATCTGGGAGACAAGACCGGCCCGGGGCCGGTGCCGAACCTTGATAGGCTCGAGCTGTTCGACACCCTGCCATCGCCCTTTAGCGGCTTCTGAACGGCGGACGGCCGTGTATCAAAATCCAGACCGCGGACAATGCCGCGCAAAGGGTTCGACAACAGAGTCAGCCAGCGCATGACTCCGGCTTCACGCGCGCGTCAAAAATAACATCATGTTATGTTTGCGGCATAAATGAGTAATTGTGTTACACTGCGGAAACGCTATCGTTTGTCTTGCTTTTCTGGGACCGCATAAGACTTGCTGGTGCCTGTCAATTCCGCGAGACATACGACTGTGACCAAACGTCAACTTTGCAGCCGCTTTCTGACCGGTTTGCTCGGCTCACCGATCGCGCAGTCGGCAGCACCTGCCATGCACGAGCGGGCTGCCGAGGCGCTCGGCTTTCGCTGCCATTACCAGCTCATCGAGGTCGCCGGCGCCGGGCGGGAGGAGTTGAAGGTCTTGCTCGATGGCGTTCGGCGGCTGGGTTTCGCCGGCATCAACGTCACCTTTCCCTACAAGGAAGCCGTGCTCGATCTGCTCGACGAATTATCGCCGGGCGCGGCGCGGATTGGGGCGGTCAATACCGTCATTGTCCGCGACGGCCGGTTGACCGGCCACAACACCGACACCACAGGTTTTGCGCGCGCCATTGGTCCGCTCGTCGCGGCGTCGGCGCGAGGTCCCGTCGCCGTGATCGGCGCCGGCGGGGTCGGCAAGGCGATTGCGTTTGCGCTGGCGGGCCTCGGCGTCAGCGAATTGCGGATCTTCGATAGCGAGCGCGCCAAGGCCATGCAGCTTGCGGCACGGCTCGAAGGCCACGTAACAACGAAAGTCACTCACAGCGTCGAGGACGCGCTGCGTGGTGTGGCAGGCCTAGTCAACGGCTCGCCGGTCGGAATGCTGCCCAGCCGTGACACGCCGGTTCCCGATGCTCTGCTGCATGCCGGGCTGTGGGTCGCCGATGCGGTCTATTCCCCGCTCTGGACGCCGCTGTTGACGGACGCAAGGGCAAAGGGCGCCACGGTCATGACCGGGCGCGAGCTTGCGATTTATCAAGCCGCCGACGCGTTCGAACTATTCACGGGGTTGGTGCCGTCCATCGCCGAATGGGAATTGCATTCGATGACGTGATGACAAAAAGATACGCCGCTTCGCACGCTGCGTAGCAACACGGCCGACGATGCGATGATAAATCGCACGATCACAGGGGGAAACCGAATGAAGCCAGCAATCTTCAAGCCAGGGATTTTGGCGAGCGCCTTGCTTGCGACCGTCTTGACCGGAGCCGCGTTCGCACAATCCGGCGCGCCCATCAAACTGGCCAACGTCGCCGAACTGTCCGGCGGAGGCGCCACCGTCGGCACCAACTGGAAAAACGGTATCGATCTGGCGATCGAAGAGATCAATGCCAAGGGCGGCGTTCTCGGCCGCAAGCTGGAAGTCACCCACGCCGATTCACAGTCCAACCCCGGCGTGGCCCGCGCGCAGGTTCAAAAGGCGCTCGACAGTGAGCCGTACGTCCTGCTCGGTCCCGGTTACTCCGGGTCCGTCAAGGTCACGGCACCGCTCGCGGCGGAAGCCGGTATCGCGCAGATCATGGGCGGCGAAGCCGCCTAACTGACCCGGGGCGACAACAAGTTTCTGTTCCGCACGTCGTTCGGCCAGCAATCGTCGATGCCAAAAGTCGCCAAATACATCAACGACGACATCAAGGCCAAATCGGTGGCGATCGTCTGGGTCAATAACGACTTCGGCAAGGGCGGACGCGACGTCATCACCGGCGAATTTGCCCGCTATGGCATCAAGGTCGCCGCCGATCTGTCCACGGAGGCCGGCCAGGCCGATTTCGCCGCCGATGTGAGCAAGATCAAGGCCGCCGCGCCCGACGCTGTTTTCATCTACCTCAATGAGGAGGAAAGCGCGCGCATCCTCAAGGAGCTGAAGCGGCAAAGCGTGACCGCGCCGCTGATCGGCGAAACGACGCTGGTCGGCCAAAAGGTCGTCGAACTCGCCGGCGACGCCGCCAACGGCGCGCGCGGCCATGTCGGGCTGACGACCGACGCACCGGTCGAACTGGTCAAGGCGTTCCGGGAAAAATTCGTCAAGAAGTACAATTACGTTCCCGATCACAACGGCATCAAAGGCTATCTCGCGATCTACATGATCAAGGCGACCACGGAAAAAATGGGCAAGGTCGACGCCAAGGCTTTCGCCGACAATCTGCATGGCCTCACCATCAAGGCTGCGAACGAGCCGGGCATCCTGATGGATGTGACCTTCGATCAGAAGGGCGACATCGATCGTCAGGGTTTTCTGGTCGAGATCGTCGAGGGCAAGCAGGTCATCAAGCAGGTGCTGCCGAAACTGAATTGAGCCAAGCGTCTCCAGCCGCGTCGCGCGAACTGTATCTGATAGCGTCAATCGACAAAGGTTGCGGGGAAGCATGTCCAATCTGCTCGATCTTCTGCTGGCCGGCCTTGCGACCGGGGCCATCTACGCGATCGTGGCTGTCGGCTTCACGCTGTTATGGCAGACCTCGCAGACCATCAATTTCGCGCAGGGCGAATTCGTCATGCTGCCGGCGTTCCTGGTGCTGGCGGCGATGCATGCCGGCGCGCCATTCTGGTTCGCGATCCTGATCGGCATGCTGCTGTCGCTGCTGCTGCTCGGGCTGGGTTTCAAGATGCTGCTGGTCGATCCGATGCTTCGCCACGGCGTGTTGCCGCTGGCGATCGCGACCATGGCACTCGCGATCGGCATCAAGGAGGCCGTGAAGCAATTCTTCAGCGCCGAGGCGTCGCCATTTCCGTCCGTCGTGCCCGCCGGTGACATCCAGGTCTTCGGCCACGCGGTGTCGTTGCAGAGCCTCGGCGTGCTGGCGCTGGCGATCCTTGCCGTGGTCGGCCTGACCGCGTTCCTGAACCGCACCTCGATCGGCCATCAGATGCAGGCGGCGGCGCAGAATCCGACCGTCGCCCGCATTATCGGCGTGCCGGTGGAACGGATGATCCTGCTGACCTTCCTGATCAACGCCTTTCTGGTGGTGCTGGCGTCGCTCTTGATCACGCCGATCTATCTCGCCAAATTCTCCAGCGGCGAAGTGCTGGGACAGGCGGCCTTCATCGCGGCGATCGTCGGCGGTTTCAATCAGGTGCGAGGTGCAATTGTCGGAGGTCTATTGATCGGCATCGTGGACAATCTCGCCGCGGCCTATGTCTCGACCCAGTATCGCGCCGCGGTGCCGCTGATCCTGCTGATCGTCATCGTCCTGTTTCGCCCGCAGGGAATCCTCGGCCGGGCGGAGGAGCGCACGATATGACCGGGATGGCAAAATATTGGCGCATCGCGCTCGGCGCCATCGTGATCGCAGGGCTGATCGCGGTGCCCTTGAATTTCAATCGCTACGGACTGTTCATCCTGAGCCAGTGGGCGGTGATGACCATCGCCGCCATGGGACTTAACCTGACGCTCGGCTACGCCGGGCAGGTCTCGCTGGCGCAGGGCGCCTTCGTCGGCATCGGCGCCTATGCCGCCGCCATCATGACCTCGCAGGGCATGCCGCTGATATCGGCGCTCGGCGTCGCCGTCGTCGTGTGTTTTGCGGTCGGCTGGATCCTCGGCTATCCGGCGCTGCGGGTGCAGCACCATTATCTGGCCTTCGTGACGCTGGCGTTCTCGACGCTGGCTTTTCTGGTGTTCCGTAACGAGGACTGGCTGACCAAGGGCATCTACGGCATCAGCAACATTCCCCGGCCGAACATCTTCGGCTTTGCCACCAACCGGCCGCTGCCGTTCTATTATTTCTGCCTCGGCTCGCTCGGCATCGTGTCGGCGATGCTGTGGTGGCTGATCCGCTCGCCCTGGGGCCGCGCCTTTCAGGCGCTGCGCGAGAATCCGATCCGGGCGCTGTCGCTCGGCATCGATACCCGCCGCTATACGTTGATGGCCTTCGCGATCGGCTCGGCGCTGGGCGGCGTTGCCGGCACGCTGTACGCGCCGCTGACGCAATATGTCGATCCGGTGCCGTTCAACCTGTCGCTCTCGCTCGACCTCCTGATGATGGTGATCGTCGGCGGCGCCGGCTTCTTCTTCGGGCCGTTCCTGGGCGCTGCCATCGCGGTGCTGCTTCCGGAATGGCTGCGGTTCACGCAAGGCTATTACCTGATGCTGTACGCCATCGCCGTGATCCTGCTCTTGATCTATTCGCCGACCGGCATTTTGGGCATTCTCGATCGCCATCTCGCCGAGCGCCGCACCAAGACGGCCTCTGCCCTGCGCGCCGTCGCGGAATCCAGACTGGGAACGGCGCCATGACCGCGGTCCTCGAGGTCACCGGCATCAGCAAGCGCTTTGGCGGCATCTCGGCTGTCGATGGCGTGAGCTTTGATGTTCACGAGGGCGAAATTCTCGGACTGATCGGACCGAACGGTTGCGGCAAGTCGACGCTGTTCAACTGCATTCTCGGCCAGCTAACGCCGAGCGACGGCGAAGTGAAGGTCGATGGCAAGGTCGTGACCGGCTTTCGGCCTTCCGATCTCAATCGCCTCGGGGTCAGCCGCACATTCCAGTTGCTCCAGGTATTTACAAAACTGTCGGTGCGCGAAAATCTCATTCTCGCCGGACAAGAACACCAGGGCAGCATGATGTCGCGCCTGTTCGGTCCCTCGGACGCGGGCCTGACCGAAGCCGCCGATCGGATGATCGGCTTTTTCAAGCTTGATCATCTCGCCGACGAGGCCGCCGGTGGCTTGTCCTACGGTCAGCAGAAGCTGCTCGACGCCGCGATGGCCTTCATGGGCGGGCCCCGCCTGGTGCTGCTCGACGAACCCGCCGGCGGCGTCAACCTCACCATGCTCGCCGACCTCAGGGAGCGCCTGGCCGCCATCAATCGCGAGAAACGCGCAACCTTCGTGGTCATCGAACACAACATGGAATTCGTCATGTCGCTGTGTTCGAGGGTCATGGTGATGGCGGAAGGCCGGGTGCTGGCGATGGGCAAGCCCGAAGAAGTGCGCGCCAATCCCGCCGTGATCGAAGCCTATCTCGGCCATTGAGGATGGAGCCATGAACGACGCCATTCTGGATGTTCAGGGCCTCGTCGGCGGCTACGGCAAGATGACTATTCTCAATGGCACCAGTTTCTCGGTGCCGGCGGGCTCGATCACCACGTTGATCGGGCCCAACGGCGCCGGCAAATCCACGGTGTTCAAGGCCATTTTCGGCCTGCTGAAGTTGCGCGAAGGCAGGGTCCTCTTCAAGGGGCGCGACGTGACCGGCCTGCCCCAGCGCCAATTGCTGGCTGCGGGCATCTGCTACGTGCCGCAAGGGCGCAACATCTTTCCCGAACTGTCGGTGCGCCACAACATCGAGCTCGGCGCGGCGGCGGCCGGGCGGGACATCACCGACCTCGCGGTGCGGATCGAAGCCGCGCTCGACCGATTTCCGGTGCTGCGCCGGAAGGCGGCGCAGCAGGCTTCCACGCTGTCGGGCGGCGAGCAGAAGCAGCTCGAAATCGTCCGTGGCCTGCTGCTCAATCCAGAGCTGGTGCTGATCGACGAGCCGTCGATCGGTCTTTCGCCGCTGATGGTGCAGCAGACTTTTGCCATCCTGAAAGAATTGCGCGGCCGCGGCGTGTCGATCCTGATGATCGAGCAAAATGCACGATCCGCGCTGGAGATCTCCGATTTCGGCATCGTGCTCGAGCTCGGCCAGACCCGCCTGGTCGACAGGGCCGAGCGGGTGCTGGGCGATCCCCGGATCGGGCAATTGTTCCTCGGCGGCGCGATGGGTAGCGCGAATAGCGAATAGCGAGTGGCGAGTAGCGAGTAGCGAGGGTGACTCACTATTCCCTATTCGCTACTCGCCATTCGCCACTTCCCTTCAACTCCCGCTGAACGAATTATACCCCTGGTCTTCCCAGTAGCCGCCCTTGTATTCGTTGGTGACTTCCATCGAGATCACGTATTTCGGATTCTTGAAGCCGAGTTTGGTCGGCACCCGGATCTTCATCGGAAAACCATAGGCGCGGGGCAGGATCTCGTCGGCGAATTTGAACGACATCTGGGTCTGCGGATGCAGCGCGGTGGCCATGTCGAGCGGTGAGTTGTAGCCATCGGAATCCGCGCACTGGAACCAGCAATATTTGGCGCGGGTGTCGGCGCCGATTATTTTGAGGAAATCGCGCAACGGCGTGCCGGTCCAGCTTCCGATCGCGCTCCAGCCCTCGACGCAGATATGGCGCGTGACCTGCTTTTCCTGCGGCAGCTTGTAGAGCTCTTCCAGCGTCCATGATTTCTTGTTGTCGACGAGGCCTCGCACCTCGAGCTTCCAGGCCTTGCCGTCGATAGTGGGCGCGTCGTCGACTTCGTAATAGGCGTTGAACGGAAACGGTTTTGTGATGGCGCTTTCCGGGAAGGTCGGCGCCAGCGCGTAGGGATTGAAGATCGCCGCCTGCACACCGTCATTGAACTTTGAAATCTGCTTCAGCATCTCCTCGGCCGAGAAACTGTCGGAGACGTTGCAGCCGGTCAGCAGCGTCAGCGCGCCGAAGCTGGCGCCGCCGGCGATAAAGCGCCGGCGCGCCAGGTCCGGCATCACCCGGGTGGCGTCCCTGACCAGCAGTTGCTTGTCGACACCGGGAATCAGAAGCGAGCGAAGGCGACCCATGACGTGTTCTCCTCAAAATTTCCTTTAGCGGCCGATGATCATGGCGCGCAGGCTCTTGGGCACCAGGAGCGCCAGCACGACGTGAACCACCAAGAATGCGCAGATCGCCGCCATGCAGATGAAGTGGACGTAACGCGCGACGTCGTAGCCGCCGAACAGCGCCGTCAGATATTGCAACTGCACCGGTTTCCAGATCGAAAGACCCGATAGCACGATGACAATGCCGACCACGATGATCCCGGCATAGAGCAGCTTCTGCACGTTGTTATATCTGGTCAGATCGTCATGCGAGAGCTTGAAGGTCAGCGCCGCCCTGGTATCGGCGATCACCCCCGCCGGCGTGATCGGCAGCAGCTTCTTGCGGAAGCGGCCGGTTGCAAAACCCAGCGTGAGATAGACGAGGCCGTTGACCATCAGCAGCCACATCGCGGCGAAATGCCAGAGCAGCGCGCCGCCGAGCCAGCCGCCAAGGGTGATATTGCTCGAGAACTTGAAATCGAACAGCGGCGAGGCGTTATAGATCTGCCATCCCGACATGATCATCAGGACAATCGCGACGGCATTGATCCAGTGCACGGTGCGGACCCACGCCGGTTGAATCACTTTTGCCGGGGTGACCGCTGTATGCTGGTCGCTGGCTGCAAGGCTGGACATATCAGTTCCTTGTTAGTTCCTTGGCTGTTCCGTTCCTGAACGTCGATACAGGCTTATACGCCGGGAAGCGCGGCTTCGTTACTGCCATAAACGCGATCAAACTGATGCCCGCAGGGGTTCGCGGTCACAAAAAAGCGAGCCAGGCTGCCCCGGCTCGCCCTTGCGCATCCTGTTGGGACCAGATCAGGACACGGGGTGTTACGAGGCCGGCATCAGGACGGTGTCGACCACATGAATCACGCCGTTGGACTGATTGACGTTGGCGATCGTCACCATCGAGGTACCTCCCTTGGCATCGACGATCCAGACCTTGCCGTCCTGGTGCTTCACCGTCAGCTCTTCGCCTTCAACGGTCTTGAGCTTCTTGCCGTCGGTCAGGCTGGAGGCTTCGAGTTTGCCCGGGACCACGTGATAGGTCAGGATTTTGGTCAGGGTCGCCTTGTTCTCGGGCTTCACCAGCCCGTCGACGGTGCCGGCCGGCAGCTTGCCGAACGCGATGTTGGTTGGCGCGAACACCGTGAACGGGCCCTTGCCTTCCAGGGTCTCGACCAGGCCGGCGGCCTTCACCGCCGCCACCAGCGTGGTGTGGTCCTTCGAATGGACGGCGTTCTGGATGATGTTCTTCGACGGGAACATCGCGGCGCCGCCGACCATGACGGTCTTCTCGCCCGACATCTCGCTTTTCATCTTGTCTTGCGCACTCACGGGCGCGACGACGGCGGCGGTCAGGGCCAGCGCGGCAAAGGCGGCGGCAGAAAAAAGTGCAATATGCTTCGACATGGACACGTCTCCCAATGGACTGAGGTGACCGGCGGATATCGCCGGCAGCTGAAAGCAACAACGACACTGTCCTATTGCTCGATTGACTGCGTCGCCGTTGCGCCGAGTTACGGGAGGTCTCGGGACCGGTTTCGAAGAATAATTTATCGTGATGCGTGAAACTATTTTCCGTGACCGCCGTGTGCGACTTTCGGTGGACGTCATCCTCTTTCTCAACGAATCACCGCGACGCACTGCCGCAAGCATTCTGCTTGCCGGTTCGCCGAACTTGGTCCAGCCTTGAGTATCCGGGCACCGCCTCCCCCAAAAAAGCGGGCGGCAACAATAACGCGCCGTCAACGATGCGGCCCGAAGCGGGAGAACACGCATGAGCAGCATCGCGGCAGATGGTTTGGCCGCGGCGGCGGCAACTCCGGCGGACGATCAGATCGGACCGCTGGAACAGAAGCACCTTCAATTCGCCAATTATCGCGCCGTCACCGACGGCACAAAAGTTTCGAAAACCCATTGGCATATCGCCACCGCCAACGCGCTCGGCTGGGGCTTTGACGGAATGGACGGCGTGATCTTCGCGCTGGTGTCGCCGATGGTGGTCAAGGAATTTTCACTCACCTTGCCGGAATATCGCTCCGGCCTGCAGATCGCATTGTTTGTCGGCATCGCCGGCCTGTATTTCTGGCCGTGGCTGTCCGACCGGCTCGGGCGGCGCACGCTGCTCGCCGTCAACATCGCGCTGTTCTCGCTGCTGATGCCGGTGGTCGCGCTGTCGCCAACCTTCGCTATTTTTGTCGTCGCGCGGTCGCTGGTCGGTTTTGCGCTCAACGGCGAATGGTCGCTCGGCTCGATGCTGGTGGCGGAGACCTGGCCGGCGCGGCTGCGCGGACGGGTCATCAGCGCGACGCGCGCGACCTGGTGCCTCGGAGCCTCGCTCGCGGGCGGCATCACCGGACTTGTCGCCGCCGATTTCGGCTGGCGTACCGCCGTCATGGTGCCCGGCGTGATCGCGCTGCTCGCGATCTACGTCCGCGCCACCTGTCCGGAATCGCCTTATTGGGTGCGCGCGCAGGACCGCAAGCAGCGGATCGCCAAAACGCTGGCGGGCGGCGGCCGCGTCAGCGACGACGACAGCGCATGGTTCGGAAAGGCCAACTCGGTCGGCATCCGCCAGATCTTCCTGCCGGATGTGCTGCCCGCCACGCTGGTGGCGTTGTTCGTGGCGTGCTGCAGCACCTGCATTTACAGCACGGTCGGCTGGATGCCGTTGTATCTGGCGACCGAGAAGCACTGGTCGACGGCGGAATACAGCACCTTCTATGTGTTCTGGGGTATTTCCGGCTTTCTCGGCCTCTGCGTCGCAGGCTGGCTCGCCGACAGGATCGGCCGCCGGCCGGCGTTCGTGGTGATGCTGATCGAGGGCGCGGTCTTCATCACGCTGTGGGCCACTACCGCAAATCACCTGCTGCTGTGGGCGTTCGGCCTCGCCTGGAGCTTTGGGTTCCTCGGCTTCTGGGGACCGAGCACGACTCTTACCGCGGAGGTGTTTCCAACGCGAATTCGCGGCGCCGCCAATGGCGTGGTCTGGGCGATCGCCTATTTCGTCGGTTTTGTCCTGTTCCCGTTTGTCACCATCGCGCTGCAGCAGCACACCGGATCGTTCGCGCTGTCGTTCCTGTGCATCCCCGTGCTGATGGTGGCGATGGCGATTGGCGTGACGCTGATGGTGCCCGAGCATTCCGGGAAGGAGCTGAACGAGATTATCGTGTGAGGTGAACGCGTCAGATCAGGAATCCAGAGCCCTGTTTCGATTCTATCGAAACGGGGCTCTGGCGCTGAGCCTCAGGCCGCCCGGGTGTTCGCCTTGCGCGGCACCAGGCGCTCGCTGGCAAGCGCTGCCTGCGCGCTCGATTCGCCCGCTTCGTGATATTCCGCGTCCTCGTTGACTTGCCAAATGTCGTAGATGCGCTCGCCGGCCAGAATGTTCCGCGCCGTCAGCATGGCGGTCATCATGGCGTGATCCTGATTATTGTATTTGTGCATGCCGTTCCGGCCGATCAGATGCAGGCTCGGATAGCTTTGCTCCAGGTCGCGCCGGATCATCGCCATATGGTCGCGATAGGAATCGTCGTAGACCGGGTAGGCCTTGGGCTGGCGCACCACGCAGCCGTCGATCACATCGGTGGCCGCGAGCAAACCGACCTTGACGACCTCACGCGTGGCGAGTGCGACAAGGTCCTCGTCGGACATCGTCCACAGGCCGTCGCCCTCGAAGCAGAAATATTCGAGGCCGAGGCAGGTCATGCCGGCCGGCGCCATCTCGGGCGACCATGAACCGAAATTCTGCACACGACCGACCTTCACACTGGGATCATGGATATAGATCCAGTTGTCGGCAAACACGTCCGTCTTGTCCGTCATGAGTGCGACGGTGAGGAAATCCCGGTAGCGCAGCGCGCGCGCGTGCAGCAGCGAGATGGGTTTCGGCGACAATTTGTGCACCAGTTCGCGCACCGGTGCAGAACTCACGACGTGGCGAGCCGTATAATTCTCGCGTTTTCCGTCGGATGTCGCGACTCCGATGCGCCAGAGCTTGTGGACCTCATCGAAGGCGAGTTCGACCAGTTCGCGACCCATCAGAATTTTGCCGCCGCGCTCCCTGATCCTGGCCGCCGCGGCTTCCCACATCATGCCGGGACCCTTGCGCGGATATTGGAACGTGTCGATCAACGTCTTTACGACGTCGTCGCCGGCCGCAACGGCTTTTGGCTTGAACCCGAACGAGTGTTTCAGCGCGTTCGTGACCGCGACGCGAAGGTCCAGTCCCTTGATGCGCTGCGCCGCCCAATCGGCGGAGATTTCGTCGCAGGACATGCCCCACACCTTCTCGGTGTAGGTTTTGAAGAAAATCTGAAACAGGCGCTCGCCGAACTGATTGCGGATCCAGTCATGGAAGCTGCGCGGCGACGCGATCGGGAAGGCTTTGGCATAGGCATAGGACAGCATGCAGGCGGCGCTGGTGAATATCCCGAGATTGCGCAGCGCCTGGAATGCGCTCAACGGATAGGAATAGAATTTTCCGCCATAATAGATGCGCGAGAGCCGCGGCCGCGTGATGAAGTCGTCAGGCAGGATCTCGTGCCAGAGGTCGACGACTTCCTTGGCCTTGGAGAAAAACCGATGGCCGCCAATATCGAACAGGAAATTCCCGTACCGCACGGTGCGACTGATGCCGCCGACATAGACCGGGTCTTTCTCGATCACGATGACCGACGGCGTCTCCTTGGTCAGGCAGTAAGCCGTGGTGAGGCCGGCTGGCCCCGCGCCGATCACGAAAATATCTGCATCTGTGGTGGTCATGTGCGGCACGATCCCTCGGGTTTCGGGCCGCATTTGCGCAGAACTTCGTTAAGGCCAGGCTTATCGCCGCTCGCAGAAGCTTGGAGCCTTAATGAATCGTCAAGGCGCGTGTCCCAATTTGTCGTGCAACCAGGTCAGTCAACCTGCATTTCCGCAAGAACCGCCACCTCTTTTGTCCCGTAAGACAAATAGGTCAGACGCCATCGTCGTCTTTCCGCGATTTCCTTTAGCGCCTTGAACCCGGCGTTTCTCCAATCGGGAAACCCGAAGTAATCGTCAAAATGAATAACGAGACCATGTTCGACGTAGTCAGAACAGATTTCCAGCACGTCCACCGTTGCCGCGTAGGTGTCGCAGTCAACGTGCACCAATAGCGGGATGCCGGACGCGGGATTTTCGGTTTTCCAGCGGGGTCCCGACTGCGCGAACCATCCCTTTACCAATCCGACATTGCGTCGAACGCTCGGCAGCCTGCCGCCAAGGTCAAAGGTTCTTTGCGGAGCCATGCCGCTCCATTGTTCCTGCAAACCCTCGAAACTATCAAACCCGACAAAATTCAACTCGGGAAATTTCCGGGCCTGGTAGTTAATCATTCCAGCCTTGTAGACGCCAAACTCCAGGACAAGTTTGCGGGCGGGAAATCTTCGCCTTGCCTCTTCGATCGAAAGCCTGAGACCGTCAAATCGATCCAGAAACGAATACGCATCCTGCATATGTTCTTTGGCGTAATTGAAGGAGTCCATGACGGCATCACGGCGCATCAGCATGGGAACGGACTCGGGCAGCGTCCTTTCCGCGACGTAGCGCACGAACGAAGCAACCACGTTGGAAAACCAGACCTCGGCTCGAGTACCTATGCGCGCCATATCAGAATTATCCTCAGGATCATCTTGCGGAGGCCGTCGCCCGTTCCGGGCCGCCGGCGGCTTGGCTCAAATGGACTATGGGCCCTAATCGTTGCTACATTCTGCCCTGGTCTGCCTAATATGGAGCTAAATTTGGCGTGCCATCGCGGCTCACCGCCGGCTGCGGTAATGGCATAGGACTTGTTTAATGGGTGCCGGTGCACACTGGCACCATGCCTGCCCTGGTTAATTTCAATACATCTTCGCAAGATCAAGCCGCGTTCGAGGCCAAAGCCAACTGGCGCGTTTGCGCCTTTGTGCTTTTGCTTTTCGTCGTCGCCGCGACACTTAGTGCGATACGCAAGGATGTGACGTTCGGGTTCGATGAAGTGGCACACGCATCCTATGTCGCGCATCTCCAACACTCCGGTGAGACGTGGCCCGCGTTTGAGGATATGCGGATGCTCGACCCGTCGAGCTTCCGCTTTACCGGCGAAGAAAATTATCTCGATCACCCCTCGCCGTATTATGTGCTGCTGGCCCGCATCGGTCCCACCCTGGAAGGCCATCCCGAGGCGATCCTGCTCGATCGGCTATTCAATGTGGCGCTGGTCGCGATCGGGCTCGCGGCCCTGATGGCGGTCGGGCTTGTCGCCAAGCTGCCGCGGCTCACGCTCTATGCGTATGTTGTTCCGATCGTCGGCATCCCGCTGTTGGCGCCGCTTGCGGGCGCGATCAACAACGACAACGCCGCATTCGCCGGAGGAGGAATTGCCACGCTGGCGGCGTTTCAACTCCTGAGCACCGGAAGCCGGGCGTGGCTCATGGTTGCACTCGGCGGCGTCATCCTCGCGTCCTGGGCGAAGTTCACCGCGCTGCTGCTGGTAGGCGGATTGGTCGGCGGCGTGTTGCTGTGGATGCTGTGGCACGGACGCTTGCCGTCCCGATGGGTGGGACTGATCGCTGTTGCCGCGCTGCTGGCGGTCGCCCCCTATGTCGCGCTGTGCGTGCAGTACGGCAGTCCGACGCCAAGGACACCGGGACAAATTGCGTTGATCAAGTCCGGCGCGCTGGCCATCGGCTGGGATCGCGCCGAGCGAATGACGCCTGCGTCCTATGCGGCACATTTCGTCTCGGAATTTGTCGTGGAATGGATGCCGACCCTGAAGCAACGCAATGCACTGAATTATGCGGCGCTGACAATCCCGATCATGGCGGCGCTGTGCGCCTTCGGCGGGTTTATGGTGGCGGTTCAGCGGATCGCGCACGAAAAAGCTGGCCCGCTCGATATTGTGGTTGCGGCGGGCATATTGGCTTTTGCCGGAACGTTCCTTGTCCACGGCATCTTCAGCTATGAGCTGCATACCGAGTTCGGCTGGCAGACATCCGCCTACCCGCGCTACTATTTACCGCTGGCGGCCGCCGTTCCACTCGCGGGGTTGTCGCTGCTGGGCGCAATCCAACAGCCGTCCGCCCGCGCCATGCTGCTTGTCTTCCTGATTGCCGGCCCCTTGCTGTTCCGCATATTGGGTACGCCATTCGGATAGGGTTGGCCGCGACAAGCATTTCAGCCGCGGCGCATGCTCGCCGTTAATTGATCCGTAACGGCCGTAGGGCTAGCTCGGTAGGTATGAGGAAACCATGTCCGATCTCAGTTCGACCTCAAGCCAGGCAGCGCCGAAACAGCACCTTGGCGTGAATCCAACCGTCTTGATGCCGGTGCTGTGGCTGGCGGCAACGATTGCGATTGCCTGGCCCTCGATCAACGCCGGCGTCTTCGACGCCATGTCTACCGACGATGCCATGCGGCTCGTCCAGGTTCGCGACTGGATCGGCGGGCAAGGCTGGTTCGACCTCTTCCAGCATCGATTGGATCCGCCGGGTGCGTCGATGCACTGGTCGCGCGTCGTCGACGTGCCCCTGGCCGCGTTGATCCTGCTGCTGAGGCCGCTGATTGGAACGCACGGCGCAGAAACCGTGACGCTATTTCTCTGGCCCCTGCTGCTGTTTGCGGCAGCCCTCGTGCTGGTCGCGGCGATTGCCCGGCAATTGAGTGGCAGCCTCGCGAACGCGCAGATCACGGCCGTGGTGCTGGCCGTGCTCTCCGCGCCGGCGCTGATCCATTTCCGGCCAGGCGCGATTGATCACCACAATGCGCAGATCGTTTTGTTGCTCGCCCTGGTCTTGCTGACGTCACAGATCGAGCAGAGCGCGGTCAAGGCCGCGCTGGGCGGCCTGGTGGCATCGCTGTCGCTGGCGATCGGCATTGAAATGCTGCCCGGCATCGCAGCGATAGGCATCGCCGTATTTGGCCTTTTTATCTGGCGCGGTGCTTCCGTCTCGCGACAGATCGGCGCCTTCGGGGCGGCGCTGGCGGCATCATCGCTCCTGCTCGCACCGGCATTGCTTCCACTGCCTTCGCTGGCGTTGCCGGTCTGCGACGCCTTCGGTGGGCCGGTGCTGCTGCTGGTCGCCGGCGGCGGCATCAGCCTGATGATCATGGTTGGAATCGATCGCCTGCATTCCACGCTGCGCCTGCGCCTGGCTACGGGAGCAGCGTCAGCAATCGCTTTGATTGGCGCGTTCCTCTCCCTGTTTGCGGGATGCATTGCGTCGCCTTACGCACAGCTCGATCCGCTTGTTACGTCATTTTGGGTCGACAAGGTCGTCGAATCGATGTCGCTCGCGACGATGCTGCAACTCACGCCGCAAAAGGTCCTTGGCTTCTACGGGTTTCCATTGATGACGATGGGCTTTTCCGCGGCGGCGCTGATCCGGTCCAATCCGCCTGGACGGTTCCGCTGGATCGTTGGCATCATGGCGCTGGCCGCGCTGATCGGGCTCAGCTTTTGGGAAATGCGGGCCGCGGCGGCGGCATCGATGGTGGCAGCTCCGGTTTTTGCCGCGAGCCTCGTCATTCTGTGGCCAACGCTTGCCCCCGGACGAAGCCTGGTCCTGTTGGCGCTCGCCGTGTCACCCGCGAGCTTTGCCGCCTTGGGCCTTTCGGCGAGGCCGCTGATCGACCTGGTCTTCAAGCCGCAGATGACAATCGCCGAACGAGATGCGTCAACGTGCCAGACCGTGTCCGATGTCGCTTCCATGACACGGCTGCCAAGAGGGCGTGTGATGGCACCGATCGATCTCGGGCCGATGATTCTTGTCGACACCGATCACGCCGTTTTTGCAGCACCATACCATCGCAACAACGACGGTATTGTCGCGATGCTCGAGCTGATGCTGGCGCCAGTACCGGCGGCGCGTCAAATACTGTCGGATCGCCGCGTCGACTACGTGGTAACCTGCTCGGCAGCTCCTGAGAAAGATCTTGTCAATCTCGCTCCGGACGGATTGGCGGCGCGGCTTGGCCGCGGCGAAACGCCTGACTTCCTTGAGCCGCTCGACCTCGACCCCACACACAAGATCTCGGTATGGCGGGTGCGACGGTAAATCGGGCCGCACCGCCAGCTACGTCATGCGCTCGCGCCACCATGCCGACGGCCCCCGAGAGTGTCTGTTGGAGAGTGTCTGTTTATTGGGGTAGACTGAAGCGGGCGATCTACGGTCAAAGTGATGCGTTTACCCCTCTCGGACATTCATCTACTGACCTTGCAGTCTAATTTCTGGAACCTTTTTGGCCTTCGGAGAGTTTCGTTCCGGGTTCGTGTAGGCCGCGGTGGGGTAAATGCAACCAATTAGTCCGGTAGCTGAATCAATGTCAGATGATAGTCGTTATCGTCTCTTGATTGAAGCGGTGACGGACTATGCCATCTACATGCTGGACGCCAGCGGCATCGTGACAAGTTGGAATCCCGGCGCACAACGCTTCAAGGGATATGCGCCTTCCGAAATCATCGGTCAGCACTTTTCGAGGTTTTATACCGAGGAAGATCGGAAGCAGGGGATTCCAGCCCTCGCGCTTGAGACCGCCTCGCAGAAAGGGAAGTTCGAAAGCGAGGGTTGGCGGGTCCGCAAGGACGGCTCTCGTTTCTGGGCATACGTGGTCATCGATCCGATCCGCAAGGCGACAGGTGAAGTCATTGGCTTTGCCAAGATCACGCGTGATTTGAGCGAACGCAAGGCTGCCGAGGATGCCCTGAAGCAGAGCCAGGAGCAGTTCAGGCTGCTGGTCCACGGCGTTTCCGACTACGCCATCTACATGCTCGATCTAACAGGCATTGTGACCAACTGGAATGTTGGTGCGCACCGCATCAAAGGTTATTCAGCCGAGGAGATCATCGGATGTCACTTCTCGAAATTCTACACCGATGAAGACCGGGAAGCGGGCGAGCCGCAAAAGACGTTGGAAGCCGTCGAGCGCGAGGGTCGATTGGAAAAAGAAGGCTGGCGCGTCCGCAAGGACGGCCGCCGGTTTTGGGCCAACGTCGTCATCGACGCCATCCGGGACGACGATGGAAAGCTTATTGGCTACGCCAAGATTACCCGCGACATCACCGAAAGGAGGGAGACTCAACGCCAGCTCGAAATAGCGCGCGAAGCCTTGCTGCAGTCGCAGAAAATGGAGGCGATCGGGCAGCTCACAGGCGGGATCGCCCACGATTTCAACAACCTGCTCATGGCCGTGCTCGGCAGCCTCGAACTGATGCGCAAACGCCTGCCCGATGATCCCAGGCTACGAGTGCTGCTCGAAAACGCGATTCAAGGCGCGCAGCGCGGTTCGTTGCTGACCAAGCGAATGCTGGCCTTTGCGCGTCGCCAGGAGCTCAAGCAGGAGGCCGTGGCGATTCCCGAACTCGTACGCGGGATGACGGATATGCTGCAGCGCTCGCTGGGACCGTCAATTATGATTGAGACCCACTTTCCACTTGTAGGCAAGCCGGTGCTGGGTGACGCAAACCAGCTCGAAATGATACTGCTAAATCTCGCCGTTAACGCCCGCGACGCCATGCCCGAGGGTGGACGGATCGTCATCGCGACCGAGGAAAAAGTGCTGCGCGAGGCTGACGGCAACCGTTTGAAACCGGGCAGCTACATCTGTCTTTCAGTGCGCGATACCGGCGAAGGAATGGACGACGCCACGCTGCGGCGCGCGATGGAGCCGTTCTTTACCACCAAGGGACCCGGCAAGGGTACCGGACTGGGGCTGTCCATGGTGCACGGCGTCGCCGAGCAATCCGGAGGATGGTTTAATCTGCAAAGCCGAAAGGGCGAAGGGACGACTGCCGAGCTTTGGCTGCCGGTTGCAGAGGGGCAAACTCCTGCAATCGCTCGAAGCGAGCGGCGGACCGACGATCCGGTGGTGGATCAAGCCTCGCTCGTTGTCCTGGCAGTAGACGACGACGGACTCGTTCTGACGAATACCGTCGCCATGCTGGATGATCTTGGCCATGACGGAATCGCAGCATCGTCCGGCAAGGAGGCGCTCGATATCCTGAGGCAGCGCGGCTCAATTGATCTGGTTATCACCGACTACGCCATGCCGCACATGACGGGTCTGCAACTTGTCAATGCGATCAAACAAGAGTGGCCGGAACTTCCCGTCATTATCGCGACCGGCTTCGCTGAAATGGATTCGGAGATCCAGTCGGGCCTGCCAAAGCTTGCGAAGCCTTTCACCGAGGTAGAACTCGCCAGGGAGCTTGAACGTATCGTTCCAGGAAAGCGTGATGGTGAACGCGTGCCGAAGCTTCGCACCGACACGGATTCGTTACGATAGGATTCCATCACTTGGCTTGGTCATCAAGCACCGGCACGGCTCGACCATGAAACTCAGGGTGTGGTGTGATCGGCAACCAAGTAAGGCTACAAGAAAAACGTCTCTCCGCCACCGGGCGGATGAGTCGGAAAATTGCGGTTTCCTGAACGGGCCTGCGGATCGAGAAGAAAATCTTCAAATTTCCGCGCGCGGGTCGAATGGCTTGGCCTGCTGATTTGCCCGACAGGCTGTCCGGCGATTTTGATGTCGAGTCCCGTTTGCAAAAATATTTCGCTTCACCCGTCGGGCAAATCATCTCTACAAATTCGCGCCATCCCGTCCCACACAGAGGGGCGTATCGCGATC
>Ga0209871_1000154_pt1 | contig 21549 bp, 20 predicted proteins | sample OrgsoiDNA2013045_FD_185795 | JGI IMG/M metagenome (GOLD analysis project Ga0209871, IMG submission 185795) | Permafrost soil microbial communities from the Arctic, to analyse light accelerated degradation of dissolved organic matter (DOM) -... | ecosystem: Environmental > Terrestrial > Soil >... | reverse complement strand
GGTTGTGCTCACTGGTGCTGCTCGTATCGCCAGATGACGTAGGTGCCGTGGGGGCCGTAGGGGACGACCTGGATGATGTGGTAGTGGTGGTTGCGGCCCAGGTCGGCGCGGATGAGGTGGTCAAGGGCTGTGGTGTCGGCGAAGTTGAGCGCGACCAGGGACCAGTAGCCCCGGGCGATGTACCTGGCGAAGGCGGCGGGGTCGCCGGCGCCGACAACGCCCTGGGTCTGGGACGGCCCGGCGATGCTGATGCCCGAGGGCAGCACGATGTTGCGGGTGCTGGACCATCGCTGCCACTGGCTCCCGGCGGGCAGGTAGTACTTGGCCAGGGACGGGTCCTCGACCAGCAGGCGCCCGGTGCCGTGATCGGCCAGCGGGCGGAAGATCGTGATGAAGCTGGACACGCTGGGCCAGCTGGTAGCGAACACCCGCGACTGGCTGGCCCCGACTGCGGCGGGAAAGGCCAGCGCGACCACGCAGGCCCCGCAGGCGACGGCCCGGGTCCGCCCCGCGGGGGCGGCCGCAATGAACTTGTCGACCGCGTACCCCGCGGCGATGGCGGCGAACCAGGCGCCCAGGCCCACGTGCTTGTTCAGCGAGGCCGCGGTGTGCAGGCGGGCCTGCTCCAGCGGGCCGAGCACCACGCCGCTGGCCAGGACCGCAAGCAGCCACGTCCGCGCCCGGCCCGGCCGGTCGACGCAGCTGAGGGCTATGCCGCACACGGCCAGGACGGCGATGAGACCAGCCCATGACCAGGAATCGACAAGCACTGACAGCGGGGAGTCGGAGCCGGCCACCCGTTCCAGGGTCGTCTGGCCGATCCCGGTGACATAAGAGCTTCCGCCGATCAGCACCCCCGCCAGCAGCAGCGTGGCCACCACGACCAGGAGCGTCGCGCAGCGCCCCCATGCCAGCTTGCCGCCGAGCCCGGGAAACGCGACGAGCAGCGCGAGCACCAGCACGACCGGATCAAACAGGCCCGACGAATACGCCGCGGCGTTGGCCAGCGCCAGCGCCACTCCCGCCGCGAGCATCCAGCCCGTCGCGTCCCGCCGTTCCCCGGCACGCACCACGCACCACGCGGCAAGCGCGACAAGGAACACCGACATGGCGTCGTAGGTGGCGAACGCCCCCAGATGCAGCGTCGGGCCCAGGACCGCGAACAGGGCCGCGGCGAAGAAAGCGGCCCGGCGCCCGAACAGGCGGGACGCAGCCCCCCACAGCAGCGCGGTCGCCCCCAGCATGAACACCAGCGACAACACCCGCGCCGCGGCAAGGCCCCCCACGCTGTCGGCCAGCGCGCCCACCGGCGGGTACACCACCGGCGCCCCGGAGAAATACGCCGAGAACAGCGGGACCGGCGCGCCGTGCAGCCAGTGCGCCCACTCCTGATGCCCCGCCCACAAGTACAAGGCCTCATCCTGGAACGCCGTATTGGCCCGCACCAGCCGCAACGACAAAACCGCCTGCACCGCCAGCACCGCCAGCAGCGGCCAGCTGCCCAGCACACGCGCCCCCCGGCCACGCGCCCCCCGGCCCGCCGCCTGGCCGACCGCCGCCGTCTGGCCCGCAGGCACGCCGACCACGAGGGATCCCGCCACCGCGGCAGCCGGCATGCCAGCCGCCGCGATCTGCGGACCCTCGCTCTGAGCGGAAGCCTCCCCCGGCAGCACCGGAAGGACCCCCCTCCCTGTCGTCGTGCCGAAGTCCATAGGTCGCACCTTGCCTGCGATCAGGGGCATACAGGGGCCGTGACCCGGCTACCCCCACAAAACCCACGTAATGTACTGGCGGCGTCACATGCCGTGACGATACCCCCCGGACAGGGATACCCTTACGAAAAGGTACTGTCCGGCCCCACTCGCGGAAGGGTGTTTGGCTTATTTCAAACAGCGGAATCTCACCGACTGCCCACGCCTGCTCGGCAGGACGCCAGCGCCGGACCCGCTGTGCAGGTGATCGAAAGCGGCGATGATGCAGGCCACAGGCGAAGATGCAGGCTAATGAGGACCGGCTAGCGTCAGTTCGTCGCGGACGCCCTGTTGGAACGAATACTCGGCCGGCGGGCTGTCTTCGATGCGCCAGTCCTGGTGGTAAATCCCGTCGTCTTGGGCATTGTCGAACCACACCAGGCCGAGTGTCTTGTACCGGTGCATCCCGGCGAACAGATCCTTGATCTTGACGGGCTGACCGGCCTCAGGTCCCACGGCAGTCTCGGACAGCAGAACCGGCTTGTCAGTGAATTGCCGTACCTGGTCAATGGTGCGGCCGAAGACGCTGGCGAACGTATCGGACGAGCGATAGTAGTAGCCGTCGATGCCGACCCAGTTGACATACCGGGCGCCGGGCCACCATGAGGCCGCTGGCCCGGTGCTCGACAGGTCCGCGTTGATTGTCCAAAGCCAGGTGACATTGTCGGCGCCCTGGCCGCGGAACAGCCTCACGATGTGCCGCCACGCCGCCACAAAGGTCGATGGCGGCACGTGCCTGTAACCCCACGAATACCAGGAGGCGTTCATCTCGTGCCCGAAGCCGATGACGACTGGGCGGCCGAAGTTCCGGACGCTGTCGGCGTACGAGCGCAGGTATCCGTCGTAGTTACCACCAGCGATCGCCGGGACAGAAGCAAAGGTCGGATCGATCTGAACCAGCGTGACAGCGCCGTGCACGCGGGTCCGCCGGGCAAACGAAGACGCGAAGGGCTGCGCCCAGCCGCTGAAATACCCGACGAGGTTCGGCTGCCTGCCTGCTGCCTTGGCGAAGTCCGCGACTAGCTGGAAGGCAGGTGGCGATCCGGCCTCATAGACGCCCAGGTAAGAGGCCAGGGTGTGCGGGAGCGATGCGCGCGTGGCCGGGGGACGGGAGGCAGAAGAAGGAACGAGGCGGGTGACCGCCAAGGTAACAGCACCAGCGGCGATTACCAGGGCCGCGAGCATCACCAGGCGAGATCTCATGCTCTGTTCACGTATCCCTGGGCGCCGCCCAGTCCCGCGGCGCCTCCAGCGCCAGCGGCCTGATCTCCGCCCCGCCAGCCGTGCTCCTGCGCCCTGATCGCCACCCAATAACGCTACAGGCGCCGGATCAGCGGCGCCGCCCCAATGCGGTCAGGCCGACCAGCCTTCCAGCGAAGTACGCTGTGAGCAGTGCGCTGTCCACAGCAACGGCTGGGACCACGCTAGACAGCTGTGACCTGGGAGTCTCGAAGCGACTCCGCACATGCTGGACGCTCGCGGCCAGCACAAAGCTGACCGGAATGGCCGCGCCGATAATTCGATGTTTGCGCGCCGCCACGAACAGGCCGACTGTTGCCGCCCCAACGAACGCGCCGGCCGCGAGGTCCGGCTGCCGCACCTCATGGTAGGTAAGTAGCTGGCGCGTCGCACCCCTGCCGACTTCGAACAGCCACCTCAACGAGGTACCAAGTGCCTTGTTCTCCTCGTGCTGGACGAGCAAGCCGGGGACGGTCGCGGACGACAGGCCCTGGCGGTCCATCGCATGGTTCAAGGCGCTGTCCTCTCCCTCGCGCAGCGCCGGGTCAAATTTCGCGACATCAAAGACCGCACGACGATACAGCCCGTTATTTCCTGTTACAGTTGTTGTACCGTGCACGACGCGCGGTATAAGTTTGAAACGTTTGTAGAGGTATGCGACATCCCCATCAGGCACCGCGATCCCGCCCACCGCGTCGTGATCGCTTAGAGCCGCACGAGTGCTCGTCAGCCAGTTAGGGGGAAGAATAATGTCAGCGTCGACTGTGGCGATGAGCTCACCGCGCGCTGCTGCGATTCCCTTGCTTCGGGCATAACCCCGGCCACGGTTCTCTCCCAGGTCAATCAGCCGTACCTGGGGGTTCTGCATAGCAATATCTGCAACTATCCGCCCAGTGCCGTCGCGTGAGCCGTCGTCCACGACGATGACCTCGTGATCACCAAGATACTCGAGCGCGGTAATTGCGCCGAGGGTACGAGCAATGTTTGCTGCTTCGTTGTACGCGATTACAACGAAGCTGACGAAGGTCTCCTCAGGCACACCATTCCTCCCATCTGGACTTGTTCCCCAGCGCATGCTCTAGGTCATCTCCCGGCGTACCGCGGGTCGCGCTGTAGCCTCGCGGCAAACGACGACGGCGGTTCCGCTTGAGCCTAGCCAAGTGATGTCATGCTCGGTCGGCAGGACCGACGCATCGGCCTCGGCGGTCGGCTCGCCACGCGGGGCAGTGATGGGCGAAGCCCGCCTAACAGCGCCGGGGCGCCGGCCGCGCTGCAAAGCAGCCGCCTGAGGTTGACAGTACCCGGCGACCAGGCGCACCGCTTCTTACAATGACCCGCCGACCAGCATACGGTCATCGAGCACGGCCGAAACCAGAGGTCACACAGCGAGGCTGCCTGGGCATCACGAGGCGCTGCCTCAAGCTGGTACCTCTATAGCATGATTTTCAATGACATGTAATTATACAAACAGTCACGTTAAGTATCGATTTAGGGCTATACGCGTAGCTGACGTAGCTCATGTTAACCCTAAGTATCCAATCGGCTACTTTTTGTTATAACAGAGCCGCATTTAGCTCGAACGTCAGCATTCGGCATCTGCTAAGCCCTACACTGCTGAAGTCCGGCTCATCAAGGGCGGAACGTGCCACATCCGCTCTGCTCAAAGGGCGTCCGCAGCTCTCGGGCCGGGGCGATGCTCTGACGCGACTTGAAACGCCGGGCCGGCCACGTCCAAGAACCGCAGTACCGGGGGAGGGACTCGATGTTGTCCGCAGCGCCGCATCGCCGGACGAGATGGCGGGGGATGGGTGCCCTCATCGCTGTTGTTGCAGTGGCAGCAGGCATAAGCCAGACAACTGCCGGCCATGCCGCGCTGCGAAAGGCCGGCCTGTTCGAGGAGCCGACGAGCTATACCTCCCTGGCATTCTTGCAGTCTCTGCCAGAGCAGCTCGCCTCGAAACGGGCGAATATTGACATTTCGTTCATGATCCACAACGCTGGCACTACTCCCCGTGACTACCAGTGGTCGGTGCTCCTAGTCCGGAAGGGGCGCACCCACCGCATGGCCGCGGGTGCCCTGCGCGTCGCGTCCAGGGACGGAGCCGCAATCACTCGGTTCGCGGAAATTTCCTGTACGGGGGGGCGGGTACGAATCGTCGTGAATCTGGCACGTCCGGCCGAGTCTATAGACGCCTGGACCGCATGCTGGTCGCCGAGGAGCTGAACTCCCATGAGCCAACGTCCTGTTGTCGCCGTTGTTTGTGACGCTATCTACCCTTACTCTCACGGTGGCAGAGAACTTCGCTACCGGGAGTTGTTGCCCCGGCTAGCTGAACGCGCCGAAGTGCATGTTTATACGATGCACTGGTGGGATGGACCGCCCGTTTATAGCGATGGCAGCGTCACTTACCATGCTATCTCGCAGCTACTCCCATTGTATACAAATAACCGCAGATCAATTCGGCACTCACTACACTTCGGCCTCGCCAGTCTGCGTCTGCTGCGATGTCATTTTGACGTGCTGGAGGCTGACCACATTCCGTATTTTCAAGTGTTCGCGCTCCGCATCGTTGCGACGCTCAAACGCAAGCCGTTCATCGTCACATGGCATGAGGTCTGGAGCCGATCATACTGGTGCGATTACATTGGCTGGGCCGGATGGGCAGCGTGGGTGACGGAGTGCATCGCCATGCGACTGCCCGACCACATCATCGCGGCTTCGCCGCAGACGGCCGAACGCCTCTGGGAGGCGCTCGGAGAACGCACATCGATCACCACCGTGCCGAACGGTATCGACCTCAGCGCCATTCGCAATGCATATCCAGACACGGAGATAAGTGACCTGGTATTTGTCGGTCGCCTAATGGGCCACAAGCGTGTCGACATGCTTTTGGACGTGGTTAGCCTTTTGCACTCACGTGGGATGCACATTACGTGCCGAATAATCGGGGATGGGCCGGAGCGAGTGGCGCTGGGCGAGCGAGCGCGAAAGCTGGGAATAGCTCACGCGGTGGAGTTTCGTCATGACATTGGTGAGCAGAAGGAACTCTACTCCCTGGTGAAGGCGGCTAGAGTATTCGTTTCTCTCTCGGCTCGTGAAGGATTTGGCATTGCCGTTCTCGAAGCTATCGCCTGTGGCATCCCGGTGCTGACGACGTCTGCCCCCGACAACCTCGCCCAGCACCTCGTCGCGAATTACTCGCGAGGCGTGGTCTGCGAGCCTTCGTTGAACGCTGTTGCTGCCCAGGTGCAGGAACTGCTCGTCGAGGCTGACGGCCACCCAGGCGATGAATACGGCGCCGATCCCTGGTTGGCAGATTATGACTGGGGGGCCATGGCAGACCGCGTGGCGGGTGTGTATTTCACGTGACGATATCTTGCGTCAGCCCCTATTTGCTGGCCGAGGACGGCACCGGCACCCCCGCACCTGCCCTCGAATGCCTGGCCCGCGCTCTTACCGCTTTCCCCGATGCAACATCGGCCGAGCCTGCTCAGCTAACGTCTCTGCCGCACCCCTCAGACCTCGCTTCTGTCAGCACAACCACCTTTAAATTGTACCGCACAGGCACTAGGAGGCGTGGTGCGGTCTAAATTGAGTGTGGTCATCTGCTCGCTCAACGGCGCAGATGGTGTCGATCGCTGCATTCGCGCGCTGGCGAGGCAGACTATCCACTCCTCCCTTGAGCTGATCGTCGTCGACGACGGTTCGACTGACGCGACGAGCGACGTCGGCCGAATGCACGCTGCTATCGTGATCCGTCATGCTACCAATCTTGGGTTGGCAGCGGCCCGCAACTCGGGTCTAGACGCGGCCACAGCTCCTGTTGTCGCGTTCCTCGATCACGATTGCGAGCCTGAGCCGCAGTGGGCAGAGCAATTGCTGGCCGGTTATGAGGAAGGAGTCACCGGCGTTGGCGGCCCAATCCTGCCGGAAGCGCACGATGGGTTCATGCTTGGTTATCTTGAGCGAAATAATCCGCTCAAGCCGCAGGAGTCAAACCTCGCAAAAAGCGCAAGGCGTCTCTACAGGTTCAACCTCTATCTTGGTCGGCAATGGACGCGAAGAGAGGAACTTGTCCGTCGGGACGTCTATTCTTTCGCGGGGGCAAATATGTCGTTTCTCCGTCAGGCGTTGATCGATGTTGGCCGATTCGACGAAAGGTTTGGCTTCGGCGGGGAGGAGCTAGATCTCTGCATGCGCATGACGCGGGCATTTCCCTCCGGTCGGCTCATGTTCGTTCCAGAAGTCCGTGTGGTGCACCACTTCAAGCCCTCCATGCGCGACACGCTCCGCCGGAGCCGAGCGTATGGACGCGGGTCGGCACGGCTGTACCGCAAGTGGCCGTCTGTGCCGCCCACGTTCTTCCCCGGGCCGGTCGTGGTGCTTGTGATGCTATCGCTGTCCACACGCCTTCCCCCACTCGCCGTGGCTGCGGTTGTCGTGCCCCACCTGCTGTACCCCCAGGGACTACGTGATGTAGTCACGAGCGGCTCCGGTGTGAGCCTGCTCGACGCTTACGTACAACTCGCCCAAGAGACCTGCGAGGACGTCGGTTTCCTTGAAGGGCTGTGGCGCTTCCGTCATCTTGTTCCTGAAGCAGGCACCGAAGCCCGGACCGCCGAACTCTGGGAAGAGACCGGGCCGCTGTGACAGTGAAGGAACTAGAGAGGCCATCACGAAGCGCTGGAAGAGTTCCCCGTCATGCCGCTCGGTCGGTGCACGGGCGGCCTGGACGTTACGTTGCAACGCTTGGACCTTACGTTGCGGCTTTGGCTTTGGTGGCCCTCCTCGTGCCGCTGCACAGGTCGTGGGCGGCGCAGGTGCTGCTGGTACCGCTGCTCCTCATTGTTCCAGGTGTCATCCTCCTTCGGGCGCTGCGAGTTCCCGGTCGGGTGGTGTCCTCGTTCCCGGTTTATGTCCCCTGCGCGTCGGTCGTGGTACTGCTCTGCTCCGGACTTGTGGTGGACTTGATCGGCCCATTGCTGAGCATAGCCGCACCTCTTCGAGCTGTGCCATTGCTGGTGGGTCTTGAAGTCACTTGCCTCTCACTGCTCGCCGCGTCCGTTCATGCCCCGCCGAATGTGGCAATCGCGTACCGCTCGCTTGCGCGGCCGTCTAGGCTCGCATGGCCTCTCATCGTCCCGCTTGTAGCGGCGGCCGGCGCTCTTCGGCTTAACAGCGGTCACGGTGACAGTGTTGCAGTGATCGGCCTCTCTGCTTGTATTGTTATGCTCAGCGCGACCGTTATGCTCTGCCGACGGTTCGATAATACGCTGCTTCTGGTCACCCTCTACGCTGCTGGTCTCGCGATTCTGTGGGCGTATTCCCTGCGCAGTGATCTTGTGAACGGTTTCGATATCGCTACGGAGTACTACGATCTACAGCAGACAGTGCTCACAGGCATCTGGCACACATCCCACCACGGCGACGCCTACGGAGCCATGCTCAGCGTCACCGTCATGCCAGCCGAACTTCATGCCCTGTCTGGCGTCCCCAACCTCCTAGTGTTCAAGGTCGTTTACCCGGCAATCTACGCTCTGTTTCCGGTAGCAATCTTCGGACTCGCGCGCGCGATCCTTTCCCGCCGCTGGGCCTTTGTCGCGGCAACGTTCACCATGGGGCAGTACGCCTTCGCCGAGATCGCAGGATTTGCGCGCCAGGAGATCGCTCTGGTGCTCTTTGCCGCACTGCTCGCCGCGCTACTTGACGTTAGGATAAAGCGACGCTCGCAGTGGGCACTAGTCTCCTTGTTCGGCTTGGCAATGGTGCTGTCGCATTACTCCACGACCTACGTTACCATTACAGTCATCGGCCTAGCGCTCCCGCTGCAGTGGGTGGCGTCCTGGTTCCGTGATATCCCACGTGTAACCAGCACCGTCGTTGTCCTATTCTTTACCGTCCTGGCGGGGGCAGTCATTTGGTACGGACCGGTGACCCACTCTGCTGCTTCTGGCCTTGGCAACCTCGTCCAGGTAGTAGAGGCGCAAGGACCTGACATACTTCCCAACCGGGCGCCCGGAGAAAGCTTGGTTGCTGAATTTCTGAATGGGAATACAAAGACGCCAATTCCGGCGGCAAAATACGCACAGTTCATCCACACTTACTATGCGACCCATAGGCCTGACATTACACCGCTGCCCGACGCCAGCCGTAGCCGGTACGCGCTTAGTAACTCGGCCGTGCCAGTACCTCCGGTGAAATGGCATTTTCTCTACGGCGTGCTTAGCGTAAGCCTGATACTTGTTGTTGAGCTGGGGAATGTGCTTTGTGCCACAGGGGCGCTGCTCATGGTTCTTCGACGCAAGGCATCGGTTATCACGCGGGAGATCGGACTGGTCGCTCTAGGGGCGGTGCTGTTGCTCGCCGTACTCCGGTTTAGTGGTACGCTGGCCGTTGAGTATGGTCAGGAACGGGCCCAGATGCAGCTTCTGGCATTGCTCTCTATTTCCCTCTGCTGGATGCTGCAACGCCTCACCGGGGTCCGGAAACGAGGGCAGGCCACTGTGTTTCCGATGATTGCTGTTTGCCTAGCCGTACTCTTTATCAACACTACTTACCTAACTGGCGTGGTGCTGGGTGGGGGAACGTCAGACAACGTGGCGAACAATGGCGAGGCATTTGAGGAGCTTTACAGGACGGCACCGGAGCTCGCTTCTGCTCAATGGCTCGGCAAGGCTGTGCAGCCAGGGCAATTGGTCTACGCTGACGAGTATGCTCAGCTTCCGCTTGGCGCCGTCACCGGGATGTCTCCCGCTCACGGGCTGATCACTGATCTCACCCCCTTGACACTCAACCAGCACGCATGGGTGTACGCCGACCGCACCAATGTGATCTACGGACGTGCCTTTGCGCTTTATAAACGTAACCTCGCTACTTATGTCTTTCCTTCTGGCTTCCTCGATATCAACTACGACCTTGTGTATACGGATGGCTCCTCGGAGGTGTTCCATCGATGATCTCTATCGTCATTATCAGCAAGGATGAAGCGGGCCTCGATGGCACTTTGACCGATGTGGCCTGCCAGGCTCGAGCGTTTAAGGACTCATCTGAGATCGTCGTTGTTGACGCATCCGAGGGTCGGCTTGACCATATCCGCAAGCGTCACGAGGCCGAGGTGCGTTGGGTGCAATTCCATCGGCCGCCGGGATTGACTGTATCCATTCCGCATCAGCGGAACGTTGGTGTACAAGCAGCCCACGGCGAGATTATTGTGTTCACCGACGCAGGTTGTCAACCAGAGCCGGAATGGCTAGCACGCCTCGTCGCCCCATTGCTACACAACGAGCACATCACCGTGGGCCTGACCCTTGCGCCGCCGGAAAGCCCAGGAGTGTACGACCGCTCAGCACGGCAAGCTCTGGAGTCCCGCTACTTGACTGAGTGTTCCACCATCAATCTTGCCTTTCGCCGCGAGGCATTTGACACCGTCGGTGGATTCTACGAAGGGTTCACTTACGGCTCCGACGTGGACTTTAGTTGGCGTCTTACAGACTGCGGCTACCAGATCCGTAGCGTTCCTGCCGCTGTCATCCGACATGACTGGGGAGGTTGGCGCCGCCAACTCCGCCGTTCATACGTTTACGGGAAGGCACGTATGCGGCTCTACCGGAAGCACCGCGGCCGGCTGAGGCACGTGCTGCGCGATGATCCCGTGGCTGTTGTCTACCCGGCGTTCCTGCTAGGGCTGCCGCTTACCGTGATTTTCCCTTTCTACCCTGCCCTGCTGCTCATACCCGCCTGGCGTAACCGTTCCGAGAGGATTGTCAGGGTCCTCGTCGACCACCTCACCTACGGTCTCGGCGTACTTTCGGAACTGGTTGCCCGATGAGGGTCTTGGTTCTTCCCCGCGATCCGAACCCCTATCAGAGCCTGTTGTATGGCGAGATGCAGCGACTCGGCGTTCAGGTCACCTACATCGGGGAGCTGACGGCCTCACAGACGGTCAACCTTCTGCTCCTGCCGCTTGAGGTCGTTGTCCGCCGTGTCGCTGGAGCACGACTAATCCACCTTCACTGGGTGTTCGGCTTCACCCTCCCTGGTGCGCGACGTTTTCTGGTCATGCGACGGGTGGCCCACTTCTGGTTCCTTGTCTGGCTGCGGACTTGCCGGATGGTTGGCATGCGTCTTGTGTGGACCGCGCACAACGTGTTGCCCCACGAGGCGGTTTTCGCAGATGACGTGTCTGCACGAAGGGCCCTCGTCGAAGCCAGTCACCTGGTGCTGGCTCACTCGCAACTGGCGCTGGCCGAGCTCGCTGCATTCGGTGCCGTAGCGCGCAAGAACGCTGTAGTCCAGCACGGCCCGATCGCCCCGATACTGTCCCCGGCGCCGTTGCGCACCCCTGGCGCCGGTGACGGACCTCCTCGATTCCTTTTCTTCGGCCGCGTGCAGGAGTACAAGGGAGTAGATGACCTACTCACCGCTTTCCTGGCCATGCCCGATGACATTGCCGCGCATCTGACCGTCGCTGGCCAGTGCGACGATCCGAGGCTCCGGTCACGCTTGTACGCGCTGGCTAGGCGAGGGGGTGCACGCGTGGTGCTACGTCTCGAGCGTGTGCCCAGCGAGGAAGTGGCCCAGCTGCTCGCCGCCGCTGACGTGGTTGTTCTGCCCTTCCGGCGAGTAACCACCAGCGGAAGCGCGATGCTCGCGCTGTCCCATGGACGGCCGCTTATCGCGCCGGACCTAGCCGGGCTGGCCGATCTTCCGGAGGAGGCCGTCCTCCGCTACGACGGGGGAGTTCCGGGGCTTATCGCTGCCTTGGTACACCTGGCCCGTGCCGATGGCGAGACCCTGGCTGCGATGTCGGCAGCAGCCCGCGGTTACGCGTCCCGGACGACGTGGCAGGAGATCGCCGAAAGAACGATGATCGAAATGGTTTCGGTGCTCGGCGACGCACCGCAAGCTGGCGCATGTGGTCAGCTGGCCAGAGCCCCGTGAGGTAGGCTGCCGTGCCTATCAGCTTTCGGTCGCGGACTCTCAGAGCATTGAGGAACATTTTCAACGATGCCCTGTATCGCGGCTCTCTCATCCTGCTCACGAACACTGTCGCCTCGGCGGCCATCGGCTTCGTTTTCTGGACGCTTGCTGCTCACGGCTATCCCGCATCGACAGTGGGTGTGTTCTCAAGCGTAACCTCCGGAGTTGTTCTACTCGCAGCGATTGCGGCGCTCGGGTTGCCGAACACCATGATCCGCCACGTAGCCAGTACCGACGACCCACTCGGACTGGTCGCTGTGGCAGTCATTGCCATCGCGACGATCGGCACCACATTGTGCCTCGTCATCGTTCTTGAGCTCGGGCCCCATCTACCTCGCGCGCTGCACCTTCAGCAACGCGGGGGAATGGTGCTCCTGGTGACTGCGCTGGTGGTTTTCACCGCCGTTAGCGGCACGTTCGATGCTGGTCTGGTCGCGACCCGGTCAAGCCATGCCGTGCTGTTCAAGAATCTTGTGGGGAGCATTGTCAAGGTTGCGGCACTGCTCCTGCTGACCAGCTTTCGATCATCGGGCCTGCTGATCTCCTACGGCCTAGGACTCGTACTGGCAACTGTGCTGAGCGGCGTTGCGCTCGGCCGCCAGATTGGGGCGAGGGGGGTTGGATTCGGGTCGTTTCGAGTACTGGGGCATTACCTGTCGATTACCTCAAGTAATTACCTGGCCACAGTCATGGGGATCCTGCCCGTGAGTGTCGTGCCGCTCGAGGTTCTTGTGGTGCGTGGTGCCGCGGAGACCGCCCGGTTCGCAGTTGCATTCCTGATAGCCGGATTCCTCAACTTCATCCCATCAACGGTGGCGCAGGTACTTTTTGCGGAAGCTTCGCGCCAGGGAGTGACTCTCGGAGCGCAGCTGCGCAAGGCAATCCGTGGAGTGTATGGGCTTCTGCTACCGGCATTGGTCATCGTAGTCCCGGCCGCACCGCTCCTACTGCGACTCTTCGGCACGGCCTACGCTACCGCAGCGACTGGCTGTCTTCGTGTCCTGGCCCTGAGTGCCCTGCTGACAGGGGGAACATACCTCGTCGACTCCCTGCTCATCGCGCGTGATCGGACCACGGCGTATGTTTTCATGAATGGGGCGAACGCCGCTCTCGTCCTCGGCTGCGTCGGAATGCTACTGCCACGCGGACTTACCGCCGCAGCAGGTGGCTGGGCACTGGCCCAGGGCTTGTCCCTCGTTCTCGGCCTACTCGTCCTAGCAACCGGCACCGTCGGCCGACATCATCCAAGAGTCAGTCGCGCGCCAGCAGGAAAGGCTCTGCAGGGCCCGCAACGTGATCGACAACCACGACCCATCATTTATGCTTTCGAGCCACAGATCCGCGAGCTACTGGCGACGTGGCCCATGATGCCGACGACGTTGATCGCGGAGCGAATCGGCTGGGATCGATCGATCCAGATCCTGCTGGACCGCGTGTCAGAACTGCGGTCGGCATACTCCCGTCCGTACAAGAAGATAAGCCAGGCCACGTTCCCGGCGGGCGAGATCGCGCAGTGCGGCTTGTGGTTCCCGCCGGTGGAGGTCCCAGTGGGTTTCGGTCAGACGCTCTCAGCTCGGCAGTTGCCAGTACTAACCCTGATTGCGGGGTACTCCCGCTGGCTTTCAGCGATACTGATACCCTCCAGCCACGCAGAGGACCTGTCCGCTGGCCTCTGGCAACTACTAGCGACGCTCGGTGCAGTGCCGCAGGTGCTTACCTGGGATAGTGGCGCGGCCATCGGCCGGTGGCACGCCGGGCAGCTGGAACTCACAAAAGAATGCGGAGACTTCTGGCATGCTCTAGGTGCCAAACTCATTATTGGTAGGTCGGCTGATCTCGAGACCAGAGGACTTATCGAGCGCGCACATGCCCACTTGGAACACTCATTCTTGCCCGGTCGAAATTTTGGCTCGCCTGTGGATTTCAATGCACAACTACGTGACTGGCTGGATGTGACTAATACTCGGCCGCGCCAGCTGCCGAGTTCCTCGCCATCTGAGTTGATAAACGCCGACAGGCAAGGCATGCTGCCGTTGCCTGTACCACCACCAACTGGGTGGCACCTATCGATGAAGGTCGGAAGCCACCCGTTCATCCGTTTTGATTCTAACGACTACTCCCTCCACCCGGCGGTGATCGGCCGCCGGGTCGAAGTCGTCGCGGATCTAAGTCGGGTAAGAGTGCTGTGCGACGGAAAGGTGGCTGCAGACCACGAGCGGTCCTGGGCGCGTGAGCGGACTATACGCGATCCAGCCCATGCAGCTGCCGCTGGATAGTCCGATCCGGGCTTCCCGGAAAGTGGACTTCACTCAAGATCCATTCGAGCGTAGGTTCACCATAGCATTCTGTCTCACGATACGGAAAGCGGTTATGCTGAAACTACCGTACAGACCGGCTCATCCTCCCGGCTCATCCTCCCGGCTCATCCTCGCAATACGGCCTGAACGAGCAACTACTTTGCTCTCGCTCGGATGAGCCAGGTATACGAACATCGTTGGTGGATACGTCCCGATATTTCTCGGTCGTGGAGAGTGCGCGAGTATGTAGCCCCGGCCAGTCCCCCTGTCCGTGAGCCTCCTTCAACAGTCATTCTGCGCTATTACCACGCAAAAAATCCTCTGTCGCGTAGATTACCAATGCCCCTCCCCACCTTTGGTGGTCGTCAACCCTTCGGTTCCAACATCGGTGTATCGGCGCCGTGCTTATTGACGCGCTCGCCGTCCGTCTTCTGCGAGTTCGATCAGCCTGACCTCGCAATCTTCCCCAAAGGGACCCACGCAATTTCGCGCCACGGCCTTGTCGACTTGCTAAAGTCGACACAAGGCTCCGAGTGAACCCGCTCTAATGGCTATCACCCCCCGAGAAATGATCACCTGTCCGTCAGCCGTAATCGAGTGGCCTGCCCCCGGCGTGAAGCTTCTTCACGGTTCTGACTACCTTCGTCCTGATCTGCCTCGGGACCTAGCTCCTCGCCACCGCCTCCAACACCGAGACCATCCTGGCCAGCGCCCTGGCCGACAACTGCCCGCGCCGACGCCAGCAGGCGAGATCGAGTCCGGCGACGGCGTCCTGCGCATGCAGCTCGAGCCGCTCACCGCGTCACGGCGCATCCACGCCCTCGCCCTCTGCGACCAGATCAACGCCACCCAGACCCGTTACCCGCCGTCAATCTCGTCCTACGCTACGAGTCACGATCAGCCCCGGTGCGGCATAAACGAGCCCTCTACGTTAGGAGGCCTGCAGGTGGGAGAAGAAACCGCATGTCACGTGACGTACGGACTACCTAATTCTGGAAATCTGAGTCACGCACTCAGGATTCAGCATATTATTCGAATCTAACCGAGGTGATCATTGTCCGCGCTGACCTGCGACTACGAACCATGTCCGCAGAGCTACAACAGGATGCGAGTGAGGTTAAGCCACCGCGGGTCAAATCATCGCCGTGCTCCATGCTCGACAGGTTTCCCTATGGACGAGAACCAGAGCGCAGCTTACGCCACGGGCAGACCACACGACATAAGTTACCTCTTAGATCGAAGGGAGAAAGGCGAATGGATATCCGTCCGGTTTGCCCGGTGTGCGGGGATTGTAACTGGTCCGATTTTAGTACCCATAAGTTCACGCGTCAACACGATATCAAAGACCCATATTTTGCGAATCGACGGGACGCGCTCTTTGACGTGTGGTTCGATGACGCGACAGAGGTAACTCTACGGGGAGCCTATTGCGAACTCTGTGGATTCATCACTTACCTACCCAGGCCAACGACTGGGGATATCAGCAACAAGTACGCATGGCTGGCTAAGCATGAGGGAAAAAATGCTCCAGTACGCTCTGATTTTGTCAGGGCCCTGGAAGATAGGCGGTCGAATAGACTTAGGCGAAATACATCTAGGTTCGCGCCAAGTCCGAAGACGGTCCTTGACTTCGGCGGAGGCGGTGGCCAGCTCATGAGATCGTTCCTCTCTGCGGGATCTGATTGCTTCCTAGTTGACTATTCTGCCAGCTCAGTGCAGGGCGTTGCCAAGTTGGGCGATACTCTAGAAGACGTCGAAAAAGGCCTCGAGTTTGACCTGATCATCTGCAGTCATGTCCTCGAGCACCTATCGGATCCGGCTTCGACCCTTCGAGGCCTCAGAAAGCTTGCTGAGATAGGCTCTGTTATTTATTGTGAAGTGCCCTTTGAGCTGGGACGAGGCCTAATGCTGGAGAAGGACCCAGTTACCCATATCAATTTCTTTACTAAGGAGTCACTTGAGACGCTTATGGCCTCTGGTGGTTGGCGCCCCCTCTGTGCTCGGTACTTCTCGACCACTTACGGAGAACATGCAATTCGCGCCTGCTATGTGATAGCTGAGGCGTCGGATCGCGATTTCCTGCGTTCGTACGTGCGGACAACTCCTCTACCATGGATCCGACACTCAAGGAAACAGAAGATCCGGGCCAATCTTGTTGCCCTGAATGTCAAGATCCATTTCGTACTTTCGGCCTTGATCGTCACGCTTCAAATCTTGCTGTCTAAACTCAGCGGCCAAAAAGGCCGCACTTCGAACAAGAACGGCCCGAGATAATCGGACTTGGCCCACTGACGCACCCCGCCATGCCGAGGAACTTGAGCTCGCTGAGCACCGACAGCCAGAACTTGGCCGATTGCCGGTCGTGGGACCCACCCACAGACTCAGGGCCTTCTTGTATACGTCACAGTCGACGCCGATCGTCAGATACATCGGTCGGTTCGCTACGACGCTGTCGCGAATCTCGATTGTGAGGCAGTCAATGAAGATGCTCGGGTAAACCGGTCCAGCAGCCGGGCCTGCCACTCGGCGAGCTCTTCCAGGAAGCCGCTGCCGACCAGGGAGATCAGATCCGCCGACGCCACGACATCACGCGTCTCCCGCAGGGCGCGAGGATATCCTGGGTGGGGTCCTCGATGATGGGCCCCGTTTCCCGAACGTCGGCATCATGGCGCCTGCCCAAATGCGGCACGCACGCGATTAACGCAGCAAAGCCCGTGCACCGACATCCATACCGCCATTTTCCCGATCACCAGGCCCCGGCCGTGGCCGAAAGCTGAGCATTTGCCTGCTTCCCTCGCCGACGATCGCTGGCAGCTCGGACAGCAGAGTCCGCACGTCGCCGGGCAGCGCATGGACGACTCGGCGATCACGACGACCACTTAGACCGGTTCGCGTCGGAGCGCAAGATTCCAGTAGCTGGTGCTGGTCCCACAGGCGAGGACCTTCCGCCTCGCCGCATGCGTCTTCTGCACCATCCAATTTGTGAAGATAAGATGCGAGCGTGCCTGTCGCGAGGAATCTGCTAGGTGCTCGCCGGCTTGGCCCTAGTGGACACAGCCATGATTCGGTTCGCTTGCCTGTCCCGGCGGTGACGAGCTCCGCGAGTTTGCGTGAATCGACCTGACCTGTGGCGATCGGTCCAGCCCAGTACCAGGCCCAGTGCGGGGGATGCGGGTGGCGCCCTCGACCCGCGGCTCGCACAGCTGCGCCAGGAACACTAGATCACCAGCATCGCCTGCAGGCCGTCTGGCCCATTCCGCAGTCGGCCATACACCTCGCGGCAGGGCAGACCGTTGAGTGCAACCAACGGCATGAGGCCCCCGTGCGCGATTACAGGCAAAACCTCCCTATCGCCAGCCAGTCACGGGATACTGGTCACGGACGCGGAGAACCACTCGGTGGCGAGGTCAGGCCGAGTCCTGCCTCGCTTGACGCGGCTGGGCTGGCTCGTCGGCCGTGAGCGCCTCAGGCACTTCCGGGACGTGAATGACGTTCGGAGATCTCACTATGAAACGATCTATGCAAACACCTTTCATGAGTGTCGTGGTTTGCGCCTATAATAGTGAGCAGGTAATTGCTCGAGCCATTGAGTCGCTTCTTGTCCAGGATTATCCCAACGAGCGATATGAAATAGTAGTAATCGACGATGGCAGTAATGACCAAACAGCACAAATTGTCCAAACATACCCAGTATTTCTTGTGCGGCACAAAACAAACCTTGGGCGAGGCGCTGCACGCAATAGTGGGCTTTCTCATATAAGGGGCAATAACTACGTCTGCTTTGATGACGATTGTGTTGCAGATCGGAACTGGCTTCATCAGCTGGCCCAAGGCTATCAACAACCAAACGCGGCGGGCGTAGGCAGTTCGATTAAGGAATCAATCGAACAACGGGGGATCGCCAGCCGCTTCATGGCCGCGGCTGGTAGCTTCAATGCTCCGTCACTTCGACTTGGCGCCAGCAAACATCCTCTGCGCCGATTTATCTCCTATTTTACGGATCAGCTCAGCCCAGAACGGCCAACCGCTGATATTTACCGTGTACGCGAACTCAATGGCGCTACCGCCAGCTTCCCCGTTGACATTATACGGGCTGTCGGAGGATGGGACACATCATTGCGAGCGGCCGAGGACGTTGATCTATGTGCTCGTATCGCAAAAGCATACCCCGAATTTCATTTTTACACGGTTTCAACGGCCTTGGTCAGTCATGACCCAAATATGAGTCTAGGCAGATTTGTTTATCGTCCGTACGCCCGAGGTTTCGATACACTGAAGTACTATCGCCGCAGAGGGCTTACGCCACCCATTTTTCCGTTTCCTTTGTTCTGGTTCAGCGCAACAGTAATGACTATGCTAATAAACCCATTCTTGGGCTTGCTGGTAGCGCTGGTACTACCGCAGCTCTTGTATCTTTGGTGGCCCCTGCGTGCCGCGCGAGAGGGCAACCCCTGGCACCTGCTATTTGCTTATCTTCAGCTGGCTGAGGAGTCGGCAACTGTCGTCGGCTTGGTTCGCGGACAGGTACTCTGGCAGATAAAGGCTGATAGCGCGCGAAGATCTTAGTCGGCTTTACGCTGGCCTTAGCCCTGATCAATTCACGCGGGTGGTCGTCGGCCAGTGCACGCGGCGAGCCGCCTTGAGGACCTTAACTCTAGGTTCCGGGTATGGCAGTAACCCGGCTGCCGAGTCGGGTGCTCGGATTCCACAGGCCCTGGGTCGCTGGCCCACTGTCGTGATCGCGGGATGGCTTGCTGCTGGTCAGGGGCTGCGGCAGGGCGCTGATGCGGGCCCAGGCGTCGGCGACCCGCTGCTGATGGCACCAAACCTTGATACGGATACGCCTTCCGAGCCTACTGAAGGTAGTGATACTAACCACGTATGCGCTAGCATCTTATGACGCCTCATCTCCTCATCTGGAGTTCGTTGTGCTGAACGACCGTTCCCTTCGGCTCATTGCTCGTAACGTGACCCGACCGAGCAACTACCTTGCTCTCGCACGGATTGGCTGGGTGTACGAACGCCCGTTGCAGGCCGCCTTCCGCTATTTCGTCGGTCATGGAGAGTATCCATGTTCGGTGCGAGTACGGACTCCAGCTGGACCCCAGTCCGTGACTCTTTTCAACAGCCATGATGCCGTTACTGTACATGAAATATTCTGCCGTCAGGACTACCGGTGCCCCTCGCCACCCCAGGTGGTCGTCGACCTCGGTTCCAACATTGGTGTATCGGCGTTGTACTTCTTGACACGCTCGCCGTCTAGCTACTGCGATCTCTATGAACCTGATCCGCGCAACGTTCCAAAGCTATTGCTGAATCTGCAGAAATTTCGCGACCGGTTCACGCTCCACGAGACGGCAGTCGCGGACAGGCAGGGCCTTCTGTCATTCACCCGTGAACCGACCGGACGCTACGGCAGTCTTGAGGCGACAACCTGGATCTGGACGAGTCCAGGCACGGTCGAGACGGAGAGAATTGACGTTCGCGTGGAGCACGTCAATACTGCCTTGGATCGAGCAATTTCCCGCCACGGAGTGGTCGACTTGCTGAAGATCGACACTGAGGGCTCTGAGCTTGCCACTCTCCTTGCAATAGACCCTAAGCTACGAGCACACGTCCGTCACATCGTAATCGAGTGGTCAGACCGCCGCGTCACGCTCGACGGTTTCAAAACATCTCCGTCTTGCGATACGATCATGTTCAGTAATAAGCTGGGTGAGCATGGGCGTCTACCGCTTGTGTAGTCATCCTGCAATGACGAGATGGCCATGTCCGCCCAGCGCCTTCCTAGCGATGTCATGCCACTGCGGCTAAATGGCGTATTGGGTCGGCTGCCACCGAATGGCTGATGTGGATAGCGCATGCATCTATCACTAAATATGCTGATTTACCTGGGGCAAAGGAAGCCAACTGCGGATGTTGAAAGGTGCCCGCGCACGGCAATCGTTTTGACAGCGCAGCCCGTGGAGGTGCCCGCTGCGGCAGATCTTGGCGCAGGTCGCTGCGGCAGATGTGACCAAGGAGGCGGAGAAGGTGTTACGCACGTGCCGCATTCGTCCCGGCCCGAAAAGCGAATGTACCGGGCCATCCTTAGAGAAACCTGCTCGACAGTGTCTGGCACGCGAAGCTGACCGAGCGGGCATGCTGCGGCCCAGGCTTCGTCCCGCCCGCCGAGATCCTCCACTTGCGGGACTACACCCGATTGTGACCGACTTGACCCCGCGAGCGCACCGGCACTGGCGGCGGGCTGGAGAAGCTGCTGGAAGCCCTGATTAAGGTCACGGCGGCGGGTGGCCAGCAATATCGGCACCAGGTCCCGGTCGGTCCATGACAGGCTGGAGGCGCTGATCGCTAACCTGCCGCGACCCGAGGGTGAAGCCCACATCGCACCTTGTCCGGAAGAACAGTCGGCCGATGCAGCCAGGATCGGCGATCTTTGTCGCAGATCTGAGTCAGATCAGAGTACTGGTGGTTGCAGACTACAAACCAGCCTGGGCGCGCGAGCGGGCCATACGCCATCGGACCCGTGTAGCCGCATCTGGTTAGATGAGCTAGAGTCAGCGATCACCACCCCGAGCTCCGCATAGGATCAACTGTCCGCCTGCCTCTTCGAGAAGCGCAGCAGGTTGTAGGCGAAGAAGCTCGCCAGCGAAACTACGAAGCAGAACTCGCCGAAAGTATCCTCGTGCGGAAATGTCGTGAAGTGCGTTAGCTGCAAGCCGAGCGTATCCGGGTGGATCAGCGCCACAAGCGCAATGTAGGCCCAGCCCGCGAAGCCGTAGACGGCCAGCGTCCTGCTTACCGCCAGCGCGATTCTGCGCTTCATCTCCCGAGTCCCTCTTCTGCTCTCGGCCGCCCCGCGGTCGACATCCCGACTAACCCTGTAATCAGGCATCAATCTGCGCATCGTCCAACTCGCCTGCGAATTCCGGATGAAGCCCAGTTTGCACGAGATCGGGCCGGACGACCCCTGCCAGGACGCTTGCGCCGCTGTTTCCAATGTCCAGCACCATCGGATGCCTCGTTCGCCGGATGCCGAGGATGCTCAGGAAAAAGGTGCCGAGGATCATCTGGCAACTCAGGATGAGGGCGGTTACCGAAGGCACAACTACGCGCAGTGCGCTCTCGTAGTCGAGATGACCGAATCTGGTGTTGTGCCACTCTGCAAAGGCCTCCACCAGGCCGACGAAGCCTACTGAGCCGAGGACGCCGCCGGCCAGCAGCCCGCGCTCCAGGCTGCAGGCCGCCAGTAGCCTGCTGATCCTGTCATGCGCCGGCAGGA
>Ga0209871_1000153_pt1 | contig 21614 bp, 27 predicted proteins | sample OrgsoiDNA2013045_FD_185795 | JGI IMG/M metagenome (GOLD analysis project Ga0209871, IMG submission 185795) | Permafrost soil microbial communities from the Arctic, to analyse light accelerated degradation of dissolved organic matter (DOM) -... | ecosystem: Environmental > Terrestrial > Soil >... | reverse complement strand
ACCTCGGGCTCGGCAACGGTCGCCGGGATCCCGCTCGCGCCGGAGAACGGAGTGGAGATCCGCCGCCGGATCTCGATCATGCCCGAGTCGCCGGGCCTGTACCTGCGCCTGAGCGTGGCCGAGAACCTCCAGTGCTTCGCCGACCTGTACCAGGCGCCCGACCCGAAAGATCGCATCGAGCGCGCCCTGCGGGCCGTCCACCTGGCCGACCGCGCCCACGACGCCTGCGGCACCCTGTCCAAGGGCCTGCGCCAGCGGGTCGCCCTGGCCCGGGCGCTGCTCAGCGACCCGGAAGTGCTGTTCCTCGACGAGCCCACATCCGGCCTGGACCCGGTCGCCGCCCGCGACGTTCATGAGCTGATCGACGCGCTGCGGCGCAGCGGCGTGACGATCTTCCTGACGACGCACCGTCTCGAAGAGGCCGAGCGCCTCTGCGACCGCGTCGCGATCCTGAACACGACGCTGCGCACGACCGGCCGGCCCGACGAGCTGCGCGACCGGCTGTTCGCCAAGACGCTCACCGTCAGAACCCTCGCCCCGCTGCCCGAGCCGGGCCGCGTCTTCGCCGGACTCCCCGCCGTCGACAGCTGGCATCCCGACGGCCCCGCCGGCTACGTCCTGGCCGTGTCCGACCCGGCCGCGGCCGCGCCCGCCGTCACCAGGGCGCTCGTGGCGGCCGACGCCGACGTGCTGTCGATCAGCGAGTCACACCACTCCCTCGAGGACGTCTACCTCGAGCTGATCGACCAAGACCAGAAGGCGAGCCAGCAATGAACGTAAGCAAAAGGCGCGTCCGGGCCATCTTCCGCAAGGAACTGCGCGAGTACCGGCGCAACGGCGCCATCGTCGCGACGATGGCAATCCTCCCGCTGATCTTCCTCATCCAGCCGCTGATCGAAGTCTTCGCCCTGCCCGCGTCAGCATCGGGCGCACTCAGCCACGAGGATCCTCTGCTGTACCTGCTGGCCATCCCGGCGCTCGTGCCCGCAATAGTCGCCGGCTACTCGGTCGTCGGCGAGCGGCAGCAGGGCACCCTGGAGCCCGTGCTCACCACGCCGGTCCGCCGCGAGGAGTTCCTGCTGGGCAAGGCCCTGGCGGCCCTCGTCCCGTCGCTGGCCGTCTCCTATGCGGTCTACGCCTTCTTCCTCGCCTGCGTCGAGCTGTTCGCGCACCCGGGCGTGGCGTCGGCGCTCGTGCGAGGCCCGGACCTGCTCGCCCAGCTGCTCTTCACCCCGCTCCTGGCCGGCTGGTCGATCTGGGTCGGCATAGGGATTTCCGCCCGATCGAGCGAGGTCCGCGTAGCCCAGCAGCTCGGCCTGCTCGCGAGTCTCCCGTCAGTCGCGGTGACAACGCTCATCGCGCTCAACGTGATCCACGCGACGCTCGGCCTTGCCCTCGGCGGCGCGGCGGCGCTGCTGCTCCTCAACAGACTCGGCTGGCGGATCACCTCAGCAATGTTCGACCGCGAGCGGCTCATTACCGGTGCCCGGTGATGCCACAGCCGTCTGCGTGCCCGGCGCAACCGGGCTCGTAGAGACGAGGGGGCGGGCGAATTTCAGCGGCTGGCGCGATCTTCGGCGAGATACCAGTTTTAGATGCCTGCCGGGGACTTCCCGGCAGACACAGCACAGGAGGCATCACCATGGACCAGCCTGACGGCGCCACCGCCCCCACACCTCAGACTGCCGTCGCGGCAGTCGCACCGGCTCCGCAGGCGCCGGTTCCCCGCTCCGATCGGGTGCCGCTGCTGGCGTGGGTGATCGCCGTGGTGTTCGTGGCGGTCGAGCTCGCCGTCAGCGGCCGTTACGGCTTCCTGCAGGACGAGCTGTACTTCATCGTGGCAGGGCATCATCTCGCGTTCGGCTACGTCGATCAGCCGCCCCTGGCCCCGCTGCTGACCCGGATCACCGACATACTGGGCGTCAGCCCGACGGCGATCCGGATCATCCCGGCGCTGGCCGGCGGGGCCATCGTGATCATGGCGGCCAGGCTCGCCGCGCTGTTCGGCGCGGGCCGCCTGGGCCGGGTGCTCGCCGCCCTCACCACGGCGTGCGCTCCGGTCCTCATCGGCGCCCTGCACATCGGCAACACCACGCCGCTGGACCTGCTCGCCTGGACAGCGGTCCTGCTGTGCGTCAGCACGGCACTGCTGCGGCACCGGCCACGCTGGTGGCTCGCCGCCGGCGCGGCGGCCGGCGCCGGGCTGGAGGCCGACAACCTGGTAATCCTGCTGCTGATCGGCCTGGCTCTCGGCATCCTCGCCTCAGCCGACCGCCCCGTGCTGGGCACCAGATGGCCCTGGCTCGGCGCCGGCATCGCCGCGGTGATCTGGGCCCCGAACCTCATCTGGCAGGCCACGCACGGGTGGCCGCAGCTGGCCATGTCCTCCGCGCTGCACCAGCAAAACACCTCGCCGGCTGATTACGCCGGCGCCCTGCCCGCCCAGCTCCTTTACCTGGGCCTGCTGACGGCACCACTGGCCGTCGCGGGCTTCGTGGTCCTGTGGCGAACCCCCCGGCTGCGTTTCATCGCCATCACCGCCGTCCTGATCGTCGGCTACGTGCTGGCCTGGATACCGGGCAAGGTGTACTACGCCGACGGAATGGCGCCCGCGGTGCTAGCCGCCGGAGCGGCAGCAGCCGAGCGGTGGATCGCGCGCGCCCGCCTGCCGCGCGCGCGGCGATGGCTGGTGGCAGCCGCGTCCCTGGCCGGCATGGCCGTGGCCCTGCCCGGCCTGCTGCCCCTCCTGCCAGCCACTGCCGTGCACAACCTGCCGGCCTCCTCTCAGCAAAGCTCCGACATCGGAGACACCATCGGCTGGCCGCAGCTCACCCGCGCAGTCGCAGCGCAGGACACCGCCCTGGCACGGGCCGGCCAGCCGCCCACCTCGATCTTCACCGGCTACTACGCAGAAGCCGGCGCACTCGAGGTCCTCGGCTCTGCCGACCACCTGCCGCCCGTGCTCTCCGGCCACAACGCCTACTGGATGTGGGGACCCGGACGGGCCTCCGACCACACCGTGCTCGTGATCGACGCCCTCGCACCACTGCGGCCCTACTTCGCCAGCTGCCGCCTCCTGACCACCTACCACGCCCCCTACCACGTGCATAACGACTGGACCGACATCCAGATCGGCCTCTGCACCGGCCCGGCGGCCAGCTGGCGCACCCTATGGCCCCATCTGAAGCACTACGGCTAACAGCAGCCGGGAGAACCACAGTGGCTCGGCCCCCAGCACGTGCGTGCCCTGCGCGAGCGTCCAGGCAAGCCTGATCTGCGCTGCCGCACACGCGGTCGCGGTCGTGGTCGCGGCAGCGTGTGCGCGGGCCATGGCAGCCACCGCCGCGCCAGCTGGGCCGCCGCGCCAGGGCGACGCTCTGCGGCTGTGCCTGTCGCGCTCCCCCGGCTCAAGGGTCATGCCTGCTCTTGACGAATCAGATGAACGTTCTTTTAATTTTGGCCATGGACCGCATCGCGGGCGTCACCGGTGCCCAGGGTCGTGAGCGGCTGCTGCGCGCGGCCGCCGACGTTTCGCCGAGCACGCTCGCGATGGGCAGCGCGCTGGTGCCGCCGGACCTGCATGCGGTCGGTGACCAGGAGTGGGCCGCGTTGTTCGCCCGCGTGGTAACCGCCCTTTCCCGAGCCGGCATCTCAGCACAGACAGGAACAGCGCAGTGAAAGTACAGATCAGCTCCGAGCGCTGCCAAGGGCACGGCCGCTGCTACGACCTGGCTCCCGATCTGTTCGGCGACGACGACGAGGGCTACGGGAAGGTTCTGGGCACCGGTGTCGTGCCGCCGGGCAAAGAACGTGAGGCGCACCTCGCGGCGGCCAACTGTCCCGAACGCGCGATCGACGTCCTCCGGGAGGCGTGACATGGCCGTCGATGACCGCTTCACCCAGGACTTCCGGGAGCCGCGCGCAGACCAGCCTCTCGGCACGCGCAGCGAGATCATCACGGGCCCGGTCTCCGACTGGGGGAGCGACTTCTCCCATCTCGAGCCACAGTGGTCCGCCGACCCCTACCCGATCCAGGACGACCTGCGCCAGCGCTGCCCGATCGCGCGCACCGAGCGGTTCGGCGGCGGATGGCTGCCGACGCGTTACCAGGACGTCGCGGCTATCGCTTACGACACCGAGCACTTCTCCTCGCGAGCGATCATCATGAGCAACTTCCGGCCACCCCGCGAGCTTGCGCCAGTCGGCGGCTCCCCGCCGATCTCCTCCGACCCGCCGTTCCACCACGACGCGCGCAAGCTGCTGCTCCCCGCGTTCACCAAGACCACGGTCACCAGGCAGGAGCCGGCGACCAGGGCATTGTGCCATTCACTCATCAACGCGTTGCAGGGCCGGGACGTCGTCGACGCCGCACACCACTACGCGCAGCACATCCCTATGCGGGTCATCGCCGACATGCTCGGCTTCCCGCCGCAGGACGGACCGCATTTCCGTGAGTTTGTCGAGAACGTGCTCGAAGGCATCAACCTGCCACCGGAGGAGCGCATCGCGCGGATGACCAGGCTATTCGACTACCTGGTCGCGCAGGTCCACGACCACCTCGACAACCCGCGTGAGGACCTCACGACCTACCTGATCAACGCCGAGCTCCACGGTCACAGCCTCGACCCCTCGCATGTCGTCGGCACGATGGCCCTGCTGCTTATCGCCGGCATCGACACGACGTGGAGCGCGATCGGCGCGTCCTTGTGGCACCTGGCTAGGACCCCGCAGGATCGCAAGCGGCTCGTCGCCGATCCCCGGCTGCTGCCGGTCGCGATGGAGGAGTTCCTCCGGGCCTACGCGCCGGTCACCATGGCGCGGCTGGTGAAGCAGGACATGCACTGGCATGGCGTCGACATGAAGGCCGATGACTGGATCCTGCTGTCGTTCCCGGCGGCCAACCGTGACCCGGCGCAGTTCGACCGCGCGGGTGAGGTCGTCATCGACCGCGAGGTCAACCGGCACGCCGCGTTCGGCCTCGGCATCCACCGCTGCGTGGGCTCGCACCTGGCGCGCATGGAGCTTCGGGTCGCCCTCGAAGTCTGGCTCGAACGGATCCCGGAGTTCAGCCTCGATGACCCGTCGGCGGTGACCTGGGCAGCGGGTCAGATCCGCGGACCGCGCACGCTTCCGCTTCGCATCCGCTGACCGCGGTCGCGCCGCACCCGCGGCAGGCGGCCATCGCCGGCGAACTGATCACGATCTTGATGTCAGCAGCCTGGGCAGGCCGGCCTGCTGATTGCCCGGCCGGGGGTTAGCCGCGGCGGGCGGCGATGATCCAGGAACGTGCCCCGAAGAACACGCCGTTGCCGGTGTCGTGCGCGGCGAGGGTGGCGCGCAGCCGCCGCAGCGCGGGCCCGGCCGCCGCGGCGTCCAGGCCGTCGAGCAGGTCCCTGGCGCTGCGCAAGCCGACGACAACGTCGTAGGCAGCGACGCTGTCCGGGCCGTAGTAAACAGGCTCGCGCACATCGGCGAAGCTGATATCGGTGAACCCGGCCGATGTAAGGATGGCGCGGGCGATGGCCGGATCGGCGAGCGTGAACGGATGCGGGCCGGCGGCCGCAGGGACCGGTGCCGCCATTCCCTCGGTGAGGGAATCGCGGATCGCGCAGGACCACTCGTTGCGGTCGCGGTCTTGCCAGGCCATCAGCACCAGGCGCGCTCCGGGACGCAAGGCGCGCCGGAGATTGGCGAACGCGGCAGCCGGGTCGGCGAAGAACATCGCCCCGAACCTGCTGAGGCACAGGTCGAAATGCTCCGGCGGGAAGCGGTGCACCTGAGCGTCGGCCTGCAGGTAGGTGACATTGCGCAGTCCCTCCCTGGCACTGAGCCGGCGGGCGTACTCAAGCATCTGCGCGGAAAGGTCGACGCCCAGGGCGCTTCCGGCCACCGCGGCCCGTGCGGCATCCCGGGTCGACTGGCCCGTCCCGCAGCCGATATCGAGCACCCGGTCGCGGGGACCGACACCTGCAGCGGCGCGGAACCGCGCATTGTGCCGACTCGCCTCGGCATCGAACACATCGGCGTGCCGGATCCGGTGCTCGCCCGCTGGGCCATCCCACTGCGCGGCCTGCTCAGCGTTAGTCCCCGTCTGGGCGACCCGCCGACCGGTCATCACCATCACCGGACCTTCCTGATACCAGTACTGCGGAGTCTGTCACCACACCAGCAGCGGCCAGCAAGTTCCCCCAGCAGCCAGCCTCTCTCGTCGGGTTGTCGCACGTCCGGACAAAAGGTGCTGAGGCGGCGGCGTGGCCTGTCCGGCTCAGAGTTGTGCATGCAGCGCCGGGCGGGCCGCGCGCCTGCGGTGTCGCATCAGCGCGGCTAGGTCGCGAGCAGTCCCAGGGCCAGTTCCAGCACGTCCGCGCGGCTGCGCGCGTGGTGATCGGCGGCGATGGAGTGGTTGCCGATCAGCAGCGAGAAGAAGAGCATGCAGCGCGCCTCGATGTCGCCGGGGTCGACGCAGAAGGCGCCGAACAGCGAGCGCAGGTAATCCATTCGCCGGTTGTCGATGCGTCGGAGTCGCTCGGCGACCGCGACGTCATCGACGCCGCCGAGGCACTGCGGATCGGGCTGGCCAACCGGGTGGTCGCCGGAGGAGACCTCGACGCTGCCGCGGCCGAGCTTGCCGCGCGCCTGGCCGCCCAGCCGCCGATCGCGGTGCAGGGGGCCAGGCGGGCGATCGACGCGGCGTGATACCGCAGCCCGAGGAGGGCCTCAGAGTGGCCCTGGAAGAACAGCTCCGCTGCCTCAGGTCAGAGGACTTCAAGGAGGCCCGCCAGGCGATGGCCGAAGGCCGGAGCCCTCGATGGCGGGGCCGCTAGAGGAGAACGAGCTCAGGCGCTACGAGACCGCTGTCACAGGTGTGGTGTTTCAGCTGGCCCGGCGGCGAGCTGTGCCTGCTCCCGGACACGATCTCGCCGCTCATCGTGACCACCGCCGCACCTGGGGAAGTCTCCATCCGGGCCTTATCGGGTACGTGATCGTCTCTTGGCAGCCGGGCCCGTCGTGACCCCTTGGCCCCGCGATCCGCAAAAAAATTGGCAGATGCTCCGTGTGATCCTAAGGGCCTCCAGCGGACTACACACATGAGAGCCGCATTGGCCGGGAGACGGCCGTCGCACCGAGACGGAGAAGAAGGAGGCCGAGTGGACGATCCGCTTGAACGGTTCGCCAGTCTCTACGACCAGTTCTACCGAAACGTCCTGCGCTATGCCTTGCAGCACGCAGAACGGGACTCCGCGGAGGATGTGGCTAGCGACGTCTTCCTCGTCGCGTGGCGGCATCTGGCCGACATCCCGGAGCCGCGTGCCTCCGCCGGGTGAGGCAGCCGCGCCGTTCATCCATCGCCGGCGGCCGGCGACGCGGGGTGCTGCTGACCGGCGGAGTCGCGGCAATCGCCGCGACCGCGGCCGCAGTTGCCGACGTCGTTCAGGCACCCGCAAGCCGGCCGCGCACACCATCGTCGGCTGCATCGTCGTCGGCTGGGCCGCCGTCCGTGACGACGATGAGTGCGCGCGCCTTCCTGCTGGCGAGCGCGCTCCACGCAGCGGACAGGCCGGCCGGCAGCGGTACCTACTGGTACATCAAGGAACGGGACTTCGGACCGACTACGGCCGGCTCAAGGGAACCCAGGAACCCGCCCACGAAGCCCTCGATCCCGAAGAAGATCGCGCCCCGGAGAGGTCTGCATTCGGCGCGCGGCGCGCCTACACGGAGGAGAGCTGGATGGGCGAGGGCCGCGCCCGCACGATCACGAATGAGGGTGTCGCGATCAGCTTTGCGTCGCCGGCCGATGAGGCAGCGTGGAAGGCCGCGGGCGAGCCACCCCTCCTTACTGCCTACGGGTTCAGCGACGGGCCCGTGACCAGCGATTACCACATGAGCTTCCACTGGGGTGTCGGTAGCGCCCAGCTCAGCTGGGCTGGGCTGACCTGCGGCGGCTGTCGAGCGCATCCGCGCTCGACGCCGCGCTGCGCCGGATGTGGAACAGGGAGCCGGACAAGGCAGGCCAGTTCGGCACCACCAGCCACAGCCAGTACATCTTCCAGTGGGCCGGGCAGCTGCTGACCGGTCCCGTACACCCAGCCATCAGGGCAGCCACATACCAGCTGCTGGCCGCCCAGCCGAACCTGGTCACCGTGGGCACGGTCACAGATCCGGACGGCCGCAGCGGTGCCGCGGTGTCCGACGGCGCCGGCGACTTCCTGATCATCAACCAGGCGACCGCCCAGGCCATGGCTTACGGAACCGGAACGCTGCATCAGGGCGAAGCGATCGTAGCGGGGACGGTCTCCAGCATCGCGGTGTACGAGAACATGGGCTGGACCACCCAGCTCGGGGTCTCCCCGCAATCCTGACGGGTCTCCCAAAAGAAGAAGGGCACGACCCAGCCGCCCCTTGCCGGCCGGCTGGGTCGTGTCGGCACCGGGTGAAAAGATGAATCTGAATCTGCCCCGGATTTCGTCCACCGTCTCAACTCGGCCCGGCGCTCGCCGTCGCCGCGTCGCTCCCCGCCCTCCGTCGTGCTCTGCGCAGCCAGGAGAGGCTGGCGGCACCCGATCCGGCGCGGATCGTCAGCTACAGCCTGGCACAGCTTCGTAAGATGCCTGTCACAGGAGCTGAACCATCTGCGGGCTCACGTCGGCACCCACGACCACAAGGAGCAGCCGGACGTTCTAAGGTTGCGCCGGCTCGTGATCGCCGAAGCCGACCGCTTCCCCGAAGTCGGAAGAGCCTGGTTCGGCCGCGGCTTCGACCGCTCCTTGGTGATCTTGGGCGAAGCAATGCGACGCCTCGCCGACCGCGGCCTCCTGCACAACCTCAGCGACCCGACACTGGCTGCCTACCAGTTCGCCGGACTCGTCATGTACCAGCCGATGAACCAGGTCATGTTCGCCGGGACAGACGCACTCCCGCCCGCCGACAAGCTCGACCGCATCGCAGACTCGGCAGTGGAAATGTTCCTCGCCACCTACGGGTAGGAACCACAGCCGCGCGAAAGCCCCTGGACTGCCCGGGCTGCTTGCGGTCTTGCCGCGCGGGCGGCCTGGGCCGCGCCGCCTGGCCGCACCCGACAGGCCGACAGGCCGACAGGCCGACAGGCCGACAATTCATGCCGGCTCGCTCCGGTCGACCGTACATGCATGCAGATAGGCAGCGATTGCATTATGGCGCCAGTGGCGCCATAATGGAGTCATGCCGAGTGTTCAGATCAAGGACGTGCCGGAACAGACGCACGCGGTCCTGCGGCAGCGTGCCGCCGCCGCGCACCAGTCCCTGCAGGAGTATCTGCGCTGCCGCCTGATCGAGGACGCCAGCCAGCCTACGCTGGAGGAGGTTCTCGACCGCGCCGGCGGGCGCGCCGGAGGCTCAGTGCCGCTCGCGGCAGCCGTGGCGGCGGTGCACGACGATCGTGCTCGTCGTTGACGCCAGCGTCCTGGTCGTCGCGCTCGCCGACGACGGCCCGGACGGCGGCCAGGCCCGCGCGCGCCTGCGCGGCGAGCGGCTGGCCGCGCCCGAGCTGATAGACCTGGAAGTGACCTCCGTGCTGCGCCGCCAGGCCGCAGCGAACGCAGTCGATGACCGCCGGGCAGCCATGGCACTGGCTGACCTGGCCGCGCTGCCCCTGCAGCGGGCCTGCCACCGGGCCCTGCTCGCCCGCTGCTGGGAGCTGCGCCAGAATCTCACGATCTACGACGCTGCCTACGTCGCGCTCGCCGAGACGCTACGCGCCGATCTGCTCACCGGCGACCGCCGTCTGGCCCGAGCCCCCGGCCCGCGCTGCCGCATCGAGGTACTGACGCCCGCGCGCTGACCCGCGCCATGGGCGCCCCGAAATGCATGATGAACGCCTGGCTCAGAACATGGTCATGGCGTACGCCCTGACGCCCAGGGATATGGCGACGTCGGTCCGTAGCAAGGTCATCACCGATGGCCCGTTCGTGGATTTCCAGGGAGATCGAGAAGCTGGAGCGTGACGGGCGCCTGCCGGGGTACCAGTACCTGCCCGCGATCAAGGCCGACCTGCTGAGCCGGCGCCGAAAGTCAGGGCCGTGGGCCGTCAGCTGTCGGGAGCTGCCAGGTCGACGTGCCGGAGGTGTTCGGGGTCGGAGATCATCTCGATCTCGGCGATCTTGTCGTGTTTGAAGGTGAAGCCGAGTGCCCCGATGAGTTGTCCTGGCGGGACGATGGCGAGTCCGGGGGCTCCGTTGACCAGCGCGGGTTGTACGAACTGGGCACTCTTGGAGAAGGTGAGCGCGTAGGCGCCCACCACCTGGGCACCTTGCATCAGCGCTGCGGCGCCGTGAGGTAGCCCGGCGCTGTGGTCTCGGAGCAGGACATCGGGGTCGAGCACGGTCAGGAGCGCGTCGAAGTCACCCTCTCGCAGCGCGGTTAGGAAGGCATCGACGACCTGTCGCTGGCGGGCGAGATCGACGTGGAGGGGCGGGGTTGCGCCCTGGATCCGTCTGCGGGCTCGGCTGGCGAGCTGGCGGGCGGCGGCCGGGGAGCGTTCCAGGATCGGGGCGATCTGGTCGAAAGGCATGGCGAAGATGTCGTGCAGGACGAAGGCGAGGCGCTCGGCGGGGGCGAGGGTGTCGAGCATGAGCATCAGCGCCGGGCCGACCGAGTCGGCCAGCAGGGCCTGGGCCTCGGGGTCGCTGGCGTCGTAGTCGCCCGCCGGCGGCTCGGCCGTGGTGTCGGCCAGGGGCTCCTCGCGGCGGCCGCGGCGGGCGCGCAGCATCTTGAGGCATTCGCGGGCGACGACGGTGGTCAGCCATCCGGCGAGATTGCCGACATCGGTGGTGTCGGCGCGGCTCAGACGCAGCCACGAGTTCTGCACGGCGTCGTCTGCCTCTGCCAGCGAGCCGAGCATCCGGTAGCCGACCGCCCGCAGCTGGGCCCGCTGCTCCTCAAAGCGCTCTGCCAGCCAGTCAGCCTCGTCCATCGGTCACATTCTCCTGTCCGGAGGGTTCATAGCCGTGAACCCCCAGCCCGCCCGGATGTGACAAGGAGCATTCCACCCGGCCTGCACCCCGGCGACACGCTGTATCCCCCGGCCACCAGGCCGACCAGAAGAGGACACCGGCATGGACACCTTGACCGAACCCCCGGCCATCGCCAGCCGCTACCGATCCCTGCGCTTGCGCTCAGCTGGCTACTGGCTGGCCACCGCAGCGGTGGCGGGCGAACTGGGACTCGGCGGCATCTGGGACATCGCGCGCCTTCCCTTCGTCCGCGACCTGGTGACGCACCTGGGTTATCCGTCCTATTTCCTGGTGCTGCTAGGGACCTGGAAGGTGCTGGGCGCGGCCGCCCTGCTCGTCCCGCGTAACGCGCTGCTCAAAGAATGGGCCTATGCAGGCGCCTTCTTTACCTACACCGGGGCTATCGCCTCCCACCTGACCACGGGCTACGCCCTCGCCGAGGTGGGGCTGCTGACCGCCCTGGGCGCGCTGACCGTACTGTCCTGGGCGCTACGGCCCCCCAGCCGCCGCCTGCGCCACTTCACCGCGCCGTGAGACCCGGCATCAGCGGCCTGCCCCCGCCGCGGCAGGGCAGGCCAGACCGCCGCGGGCACGGCTACGCCGCGAAAGCAGCGATGAGCGACGATAGCCCGCACGCTCAGCCTCATCACCGGCAATCTCTTGCTCACCATCGCCGTGCCAGGCGCCGACCTCGCTGATCACCTGGTCGGCGGCCGTGCGTGCCCGCTCGTAGAACGCCAGGATGGCAGCGGTGCTCTCCTGCGGGTTGACCCGCACGTCGGCGTCATAATCGCCTTCATCGATTGGTAGTGGCTCGGTCGGAGGGCCGAAGGTGCGGCAGATCCAGGCGTATTCCCATGTGGCCAGGTGCTTGACCAGGCCGAGCAGCGTGTTACCCGAAGGCAGCATGGCCCGGCGAAGATCGGCGTCCTCCAGGCCTTCGAGCTTCCACAGCACGGCATCCCGGTGGCGGTCCAGACTCACCTGGAGGCTTTCCTTCTCATCGCCTGTATCAGGTACCAGCTGGGCCACGATTATGTCCTTCCGCCATTCGTCAAGGGGCCGATGCGGCGCCAGAGACCGCGCCACGACACTACCCTGTGGCCGATGAATATCTACATAGAACGTCTTCAATTGTCCGTGGTGATGGCGCCAGCGACCGCGAATTCTGGCAGGCACTCTGCAGCGAGCTGAACGACCGGCTTCAGGAGCTGGAGTTCGCCCTGCCGGCCGGGCGGTATTACCGGCTGTCCGCCGATCAGCTCCCGCATGTTATGCCGGGAGACGCTGGATGCCGGTGCGTTAGCGTTCTGGCGCTGGCAGCGCGGCGCCGCGGTGACGGGAGCCCGGGTGTGGCTGTTCCGGCTGCCATCGGGCCAGCTCGTTGCTGCCGTCAGCCTGGATGCCGGCTGCGAGCTGCGCGAGACGATCGACCTGCTGGTTGTCATACACGGCGCACTCCGCGATTCGGGGCCGCTATCTTGGCCACGCCGACGCTGCCCCGCCGGAAGTTCTGGGACACATGCCCTCATCGTCGCGCCGCAGTTCCTCGCCGATGTTGACATCGCGGTGCGTGCCCACGTTCCGGAGAGCACGCTGTACTGGGATGTCGAAGGCTGGAAGGGCGGCCTGCCCGCGATCGGGCACGCGGCCGTCAGTTCATTCACCGCGATGGACAGCCTGCTCCTGCAATTAACTGGACCGGAAATGCTTCCAGACCGCAGGAAACCCGTAGTTGTTATCGCGGGCAACTCGGCGGGCGGCCAGTTTGTCAACCGTTACGCCGCAGTCGGCCGTGCGCCTGAGACCCTCGCTGAGCGTGGCATGCCAGTGCGATTCATCATCGCCAATCCATCTTCGTATCTCTATTTAATCAGGAGCGGCCGGTAGAGGTGCCGCACGGTTCGAGCGTCAACCGCTGGCGATACAGATTCGAAGCAGCGCCCGCCTATGTCGACATCAGCCCGCGGCAGAGCCTGGAGCGATACCTCTGCGTGACGTCACGATCGTCCTCGGCGCGCAGGACAAAGACAGCGGGGCACTGCTGCTCGAAGTGAGGCCGCCTGCCATGGCCCTGGGCGCGAACCGGCTCGAGCGCGGGCATCTGCTACCGCGCACATGTCCGCAAGCTCGCCCGCGCAGCCGGGCTAACGGCAACGCACCGGCTGATCGAGCTCGCCGGAGTTGGCCATGCAGCCAGGGACATCCTTACCGCCCCGCAGACCCGCGAGGCGATGTTCGGCTGACTCACGCCGGGTCACAGTTCATGGCTATCCCTTCGGCCTCCAGCATGCATCCTGCCGCCGTCACAGAGGCTTTCCTTTCACGGCAGCCGAACGATCGATCTGGACGACACCGCGGGCCCGGCACTGAGCTGGCTGCTGCGTCAGGCAGTTCGGCCGGTATGGCACAGCACGGCTTCGGGCAACGGGACAATCTCGACGCCCAAAGTGAAAGCTCTTCGCCCGGTGCCTTCTTAGTGGATGATGAAGCGGCGTGACAAGCTTGCGTGATCGCTTAGGCTGATGGCATAGGAGCTAGACCTAATCCCGAAGTGGAGTGACAAACAGTGGCCCAGCGGACACAGATCATGTATGTAGACGACATTGACGGCAGTGAGGCCGAGGGCACGGTCAGGTTCGGGCTCGACGGCGTGGACTATGAGATCGACCTGAGCAAGAAGCACGCGGACCAGCTCGCCAAGGCCGTTCGCCCCTACATTGAGACGGCGCGCAAGGTGTCATCGTCTCGGCGGACGGTACGAGCTTCGCGTCCGGCTCGGCATAACCAGTCCGACGTGCGGGCATGGGCTCGTGCTCAGGGTCTGAAGGTCTCTGACCGGGGGCGCATCCCTGCGGACGTGCTGGCCAAGTACGAGTCCGCGCACTAGGCCGAGGGGCGGCCGGGGCAACTGCGCCCGCCGGAATCCTTATGCCCGCGCCTCGCGGCAGCCGCTAGGACAGCCGGGATAACACAATCGGGCGCTGGGCACCATGCAGCCGCTGGGATGACGCCTTGGGTAAGGCTCAAGGCGTCATCCCCTTTGTGACCACGGTCATCAGAATGCTGGCACGACAGACTGACCATCTATGCGTGGTCGCCACTGCAGAAATTGCGCTCGAGAGCCGCTCAGGCGGCTATGGTGCACGCCAGACAACCTCTACGAGGTACTGAGCCGACATCCGCTATGCCGCATTGACGCTCGCTCCATCCCGCCGCGCAGCGGGTTGGGACTGGCGGCCAGGCCGGGTCTACTTCCTGACGCTTCTTGAACCCTCGCGGGAACAACCGGACTCTGGCCCTTACCGCCAGGTCGGCCAGTCTGTGCCACCGTAGGCGAGCCAGCGTCAGAGATCGAGGGATTTACCGGTCATGCCGCGGAGGGTGAAGGGCTGTTCGTGCGGCCGGGTGAAGGGGCATGCTAGCCACGGTGAGAGCAGTGGTGCTGGCCGACACGCACGCCCCGCGGCGCTGGCGCCGCTGCCCGCCGGCGGTCGCGCAGTACCTGCGGCACGCGGACCTGATCTTGCACGCCGGGGACGTATGCACGGCCAGCGTGCTGGAGGAGCTATCCGGTTACGCACCCGTGCAGGCGGTGCGCGGCAACAACGACGGCCCGGACGTGGCCGCGTGGGGCGCACCGGAAACCCTCGAACTGGACCTGGCCGGGATGCCCGCGGCAATGGTGCACGACAGCGGCCCGGCCGCAGGCCGGGCCGCCCGGCTGCGCCGCCGTTTCCCGGCGGCGCGGCTGGTCCTGTTCGGGCATTCCCATATACCCCTGGATCAGGCCGGCGATGGCATCCGCATCTTCAATCCCGGGTCGCCGACCGACCGCCGCCGCCAGCCGCAGGGCACCTTCGGCCTCCTGCACATCGACGATGGCCGCCTCGTCGAGGCGCGGATCATCCCCGTGGATACCTGATCAGGACCCGGACAGGCCCGATCTTCCGCTTCTGCCGCCGACCGAGCGTTCGAGTTGATCGCGGAGCGTTACGAAGCCGCCCCCGCCGAGCAGCGCGCCGAGCCGTTCTGGCGTGGGCGCCCGCCGTCCGGCGTAGGCGCCCGCGCGGCAACCGAATGGCGGCTCTGCCTGGCGCGCTGGCTCCGGCCTCGAACTCGTCACGCGGGGAAATGGGTCGTGTCCGGACTCTAGGCGCGACATCATGGCAAGGGTGGAGCATCTCAGCACCGCCGAGCTGGAGGCCGGCCTGAGCGATGTGCGGGATTCGCCGTCAGAGTACGGCACGGTCGAGCTGATTGTGCGCCGGCCGGCCGTCGACGAGCGCGAGGTGCTCGCGGAGGCCGCGCTCGATGTGGATGTCGGCCTCGCTGGCGACACCTGGCCGGTGCGAGGCAGCACGCGCACCGCCGACGGGTCGTCACATCCAGACATGCAGCTGACCGTGATGAACTCCCGTGCTGCCCTGCTTGTCGCGCAGGAACCTGACCGGCGCGTGCTGGCCGGTGACCAGCTCTATGTCGATCTCGACCTGAGTCCCGCTAACCTGCCGCCTGGCACCCGGCTTGCGCTGGGCTCGGCGGTCATCGAGGTTACTGACCAGCCGCATCTGGGCTGCGCCAAGTTCGCCGCCCGATTCGGCGGGGACGCGTGGCGGTTCGTCAACTCCCGGGCCGGCCGCGAGCTACGGCTGCGCGGCCTGAACGCAAGGGTCGTCGTCTCCGGAACCGTCCGTCCCGGAGACACCGTCCGCAAAATGCCCGGCTGATCCGCTTGTCACCTTCCGCGCGGCCGGAAAGCTGGCACCCCGTCGCCGTGGCCGGACCTGACTAGCGCGGCCTCCGCGCGCCGGCCAGGCGCGGGATCAGCGTGGCTCGCCTGGCAGGCTGGCCTGCTCCATTGCCGTGAGTCCGAGGCGCAGGCCACCAGGGCGCCGGTCTGTGTCGCGTTCTTCGGAGTCCGCGTGGGCCCGAAACCACCCCCCGCGAAGGAGTCCGGGCCCGGCCGGATGCAGAACAACTAGGACAAGGAGCACCATCGTGACGAGAGAGCCGGATCCTAGCCAGGCGGTGGCGCGGGACACTGGTCTGGTCAGCGGCATGGGCCTGGCGCGGGCGTTGCTGGCGCGGGCGTTGCTGGCGCGGGCGTTGCTGGCGCGGCCGCGGCTGCCCGGTGAAAGACTGTTGCCGTGGCTACACCAGAGCAGCGGCACGCACTCTGGCCAGAGCATCTGCCCGTGGGTGCGCTGCGTGTGGTGCGGTGGAGCGCGCGTTACGACGAGACGGTCATCTTCTACCGGGACATCATCGGGCTGCCGGTTCTGGAAACCTTCCGCGACAGCTACGGCCTGGACGGGACGATCCTTGGCCTGCCCGGCGGCCCTGTTCACCTGGAGATCGTCCGTCTGGGGGATGCGCCGCGCCCGGCACATGGACTTGATCAGCTGGTGTTCTACCTGCCGGATGCTGCCGCCCGGGAGCGCATGACGGCACGGCTGGCGACGGCGGGCGTCGGCCCGGTGGCGCAGATCGACTACTGGGAGGCCAACGGCGGCATTACCTACCAGGACCCGGACGGGCGAGAAGTGGTGTTCGCGTCGTGGATCTATGGCCCGCCGGGATCTTGATCAGTGCGCGGGGGCGCAAGAGAGGGTGACCCTCGCTCAGGAACGTCCGCAATTCCGCCGCGAGCGCGACTTCCCGGGCCGGCGATGGCGATAGGTCAGGAGCGCCGGCTGCTTCGGGTGTGACCGCGTCGTTAGCCCGGCGGTGAAAGACGGCGAGCACATGGGGGTGGCGCCGGCGTTGCCGGCAGGCGTCGCAGGATGCAGGCCGGCTCACCGGTGCGCTTGCGCTGCGGTCAGGCCGCGTGCTCCTTGCCGGGCAGGCCGCGTGTGGTGGAGGTGGTGATGAGAGCGGTGACGGCGCTGGGGTTGTCGGCCATGGGGACGTGGCCGCAGCCGGGGAGTGTCCCGAGATGGGTGCCGGGCGGGAGCTCGTCGAGGTGGCGGGACTGGTGGGGGAGGAGCAGGAGGTCGCGGGAGCCGAAGGCGACGGTCACCGGGGTGTCGATGGGCGGCCCGGACAGGTAGCGGCGGGTGGCGGTGGCTTTCAAGGTGGCGTCGAAGCCAGGGCAGGTGCCCATGGCCCGGATGATGGCGCGTGCGTGCTCGGGGGTCATCCGGGAGGGCCGGGCGTGGGTCTGGCCAAGCACGAGGGTGCGTCCCAGACGGTGGTTCACCAGGCTGGCCAGGGGGCCGGCGGCGTGCTGGCAGAGCCATCTGGAGGCCCGCAGGCTGGCCCGGCAGTACAGCGGGGTGCCGCCCCGCCATAGTCCAGCTGGTGAGAGCAGGGTGAGCGAGGCTGCCGGGCGGATGCGGGCGAGTTCGAGTGCCACCCAGCCGCCGAGCGAGTTGCCCGCGATGTGCGGGGCCGGGATGCCGAGATCGTCCAGGAGGCCGGCGAGGGCTGCTGCCAGGGCCGCCGGCAGCGGTTCGGCCTGCGTGGGCTCGGAATCTCCGAAGCCGGGGAGGTCGACGGCCAGGACGTCGAAGTGCTCGGCCAGGGCGGGGATGACGGGGTTCCAGGCGTGCCGGGAGGATCCCAGCCCGTGCAGCAGGACCACGGGGGCGCCGGCTCCGGCGCGGGTGAACGCGAGTGTGGTCATGTCGTCTTTCTTCTGTGCGTCTTCCTCGGCGGCGGCTTGCCCGAGGCGGGTGCCGGAGTGCGGTTTCGGGGTTTGGCCACGAAGTCGATCTCGGTGATCAGGTTCCGGCGACGGTGAAGCCCGTCACCCCGACGACGGCGCCGTCGGCGGTCGAACTCGGCCGCTGCGGTACTGGTGCCCATGCGGTGCGGGTATGGCTCACAGCTCGGGTGCCGCCGACGGGCTGGCCGCTGCCGGGCAGTCCGACCACCCGCCGCGCAGGCTGTCGTAGTGCGGATGCCAGCCGGTGGCCTGGCTGAAGGCCGCGTTGCTGACCCGGTGGGAGCGGGTGAGCGGCTCGGCGCGGGCTCCGGCCAGCCGCTGCAGCAGCGGGGGGTAGAACTTCGCCGTAGTGCCGGCGGTGGCCTCTGCCCGCGCGGCGCGGCCGATGGCCGCGGCCCAGTCCGAGCGCAGCACCGGGGTCTCGCAGACGTTGTAGGTCCCGGAGTCGCACGCCAGGGCGGCGGCCACGGCCCTGGCCGCGTCCTCGGGATGCACAGGGGAGAGCCAGCCGGCGGGCTTGCCGAGGACGACGGGCTTGCCGGCGCGCGCACGCGCCAGCATCTCGCGGCTGTTGCGGTCAGGCCCGTACAGCAGGCCGAAGCGCAGGACCACGCCGACGCCGCCCAGGGCGGCGAACCGGGTGACGGTCGCGGTCGCGGCCATCGTGGCCGCCTGGGACTTGGGGTTCGGCGCGGGCTGGGTCTGCTCAGTGATCCAGCTGTCGCCGGAGTCGGGGTAGACGAAGCTGACCGCCTCCTGGACCAGGCGCCCCACACCTGCGGCGAGGGCGGCGCCGGCCAGCATGCGGCTGCCCTCGGTGCGGATGCGGTCGTCCTCCCGCCACGCCCCTGGCTTGATCGCGTCCGCTGCCGAGGGGATGTGCGTGGCGAGGTTGACGACGGCGTCGTGCCCGGCCAGCGCCGTGCGCAGGGCCTCCGGGTCGAACAGACTCCCCTGGACGGCACGCGCGCCCGCCCTTTCCAGCCGGGCGCGCGCGCCGTCAGAGCGCACCAGCGCGGTCACGTCGTGCCCCGCCCTAAGGAGGCGATCAACGGCACGGCTGCCGAGGGTCCCGGATGCTCCGGTGACGAAGATCTTCATGGCCGTTCTCGTTTCTGCAGTATGAACTCCCGGGGCTGCGGCAGCGCGGGGTTTCCCGGGGCGGCGGCCGCGATCAGGTGAGCAACGATCTGGGGGTACAAAGAGCGGAGCTTGCGGTGCACGATCCGGCCGGCCAGGGTGCGGTCCCAGCTGGCCGCCCAGCGGATGCGGGTCCGCGCTCCGGCCGGCAGGAGCGTCACCTCCGCCCGGTAGTTCCGCACCGGTATGCCCTTCACGACCGTGTACGTTATCCGCCGGCCGTTCTCGACCTCCAGCACCTTCTCCACCGTGGTCGTGCGCCCGTATCGCATCCAGCGGATCGCCCCTGCGCCGCCCAGCGCCTCATCGCCGGGGCTCTGGTATCCGCTGGCGCTCCACGGTCCCCACCTGCAATAGCTGCCGGCATCGGCAACCAGCGCCCAGACGACCTGCGGGGTCGCCTCGGCCGTTCCCTCCGCTTCCACGTGCAACTGAGTCATTGGCTCCTCCTCCTTTGTACCAAGTGGAACATGTACCAGATGGTACGCTTAACCATGCCTATATCGCAAGCCCGCGAGCGCCTGCTGGCCGCTGCGGTCAGCCACGCCCTCAGCGCCGGGATCGCCGACCTGAGCCTTCGCGAGCTGGCCTCAGCTATCGGTACCAGCCACCGGATGCTCATCTACCACTTCGGATCCCGTGAGGGGCTCCTGGTCGCCGTCGCCCGGGCCGTCGAGGAAGCCGAGAGAGCAGCCCTCCTGGATTCGGGGACGGCCCCGGATGATGATCCCTGGAGGTCATGGGAACATCTCAGCGACCCGAAGCTGTGGCCTCAGGAAAGGCTGTTCTTTGAGCTTTACTCCTACGCCCTCCTCGGCCGCCCCGGCACCGAAGGGTTCCTCAACGGAATCGTCGAGTCGTGGGTAGCGCCGATCGCCGACGCACTGGTCCGGGCCGGAGCTGACGAAACAACGGCCCGGGCGGACGCTCGTCTCGGCGTGGCCGTCGTCCGCGGCCTCCTGCTAGACCTCCTAGCCACCGGCGACCGGGAAGCAGTCAACCAGGCGTACAAGCGATTCCTCCAGCTGTCGCTGCTGGCCAGGTAGATGGCAAATCCCCAGGTGTGGGCTGAGCTGCCGTAGCGCCCGTGCTGGCGCCCGCATCAGAGCGCCGCGCCCCGGTGACTCGTCGATGCACCCCGGTCGAACAGCGGCGATGTCCCCGCCTTCCGCAGCGCCGCGCCCAGGCCGGCGGTCAGTCCCGCCTGGTCAGCGGCCTTGCGCGGCAGGATCGCGCGGGCGTGCCCGACCAGCCCGCTCCCCGTCGCCCGTGACCTTCAGGGCATCGTCCCAGCCGTTATGCTGCATGACGAAGAGCGCTCCAGTCCCAGGAAATGCGTGCGTGTGGTTACCGCGTAATCTCCCAGAACCAGGGCGCTCTTCGCCGTTGAACCCGCAAGCACCCGCTCACGCAGCGCGCCGCCAGGGAACCCGCACCCGTCAGGTGCGGCTCCGCAGCACCCGCCACAAGGCACCAAGCCACGAAACCCCAGCTCACGGCCATACAGAAATCGGCAGCACCCTAATTCACCTGCTCAGTTGAATGCCGGAGGCTAGATCGACACGCACCTTGGCCCGCATGCTTTGTGATCAGCACCCCGACACCGTCGATACGAAGAATCTCCTGGCGCGAAGGGTCGCGATGCAAGGCAAGACGATCGGCTAAGGATCGCAACCATCCAGGGCCGCAGCAGGCTGAATAGTTATGCGACATCACCGCGGCATACGAACATCCTCAATTTGCCGCCGATGGAGCCCGAGGTGGGCGAGGCTTTCGGACACGAGCCTGATGCTCCAGGGCCGGAAGTCGCGGGACATGCGTCAATAGCTGGAGGCTGGAAGCGGTCCGGAACCTGCGTAACTTCGGGTCAGCGGGCCCGGTTTTCCGTCGCGGCTTCCCTCGGCACGCCGAACAGCGGCAGCTTGTGCAGTGCGGATGGCGCATCAAGGATGCCGAGCGCCGCCTGCGCTCGGCGCAACGTGAGGTACTGGAGATGGTGTGCCACTGCGAAGAGCAGCGTGGCGAGCGGCAGTTCGAGGAGCAAGGCAGACGCGATCGCGATGATCGTGTCGGCGCGTCCTGATGCGGTCGTGACGTCGAACCACGCGTCGCAGCTGAGTAGCGTCGCGGTGGTGAAAGCGAAAATAACCACCGACTGCCGGCGGCGCCACGCGAGCCACGCCGTGAGGGCGAGGCAGCCGAGCAGCACGATGTCGAAGCCGACCCAGGTCACCGTCCAATGGCCCGCGACGTAGCGGTGCGGCAGTGTGATCGCGAGCAGCACGATCCACGGAATGAGGCCGACCGAGGCCCCAGTCAACAGCACAACAAACCGTCTCCGTCGTTCATCGCCCGCGCTCAGCGACGGAAGCTCGTCGCTGAGCGCAGCGAGGCTGCGGCTCAGGGCGGCCCTCTCTTCGCGCGACATCTGGCGCAACGCATCTTCGCTAATCATTGCCGCACATCCCCGGTGTGGAGGCGATCGGGTGTTCCTCGTCGCTGACGACGATAACGCCCTCGGTAACACCGGGCACCTGACGCTGCTGGCGATGTTCTGGGCGCGCATCGCTGCCTCCAGGGCGGGTACGCCGGCGCCGGCAGCGAGGGGGCGGGGGCGAGGGTGCGGCTGACGAAGGGCTGTCAGCTTGCCGACCTGGTAGCGGGGGCAGAATTTGAACCTGCGACCTCTGGGTTATGAGCCAAGCGGCAGTGTTCAGCACTGGCCAGCACCGCACAAGCTTGACTGGCATTGCCAGGCAGTCAACGGACGCGGACCGGCATATCAAGGCCGAGATCCAGGTACACGGCAAAGTATG
>Ga0209871_1000152_pt1 | contig 21674 bp, 24 predicted proteins | sample OrgsoiDNA2013045_FD_185795 | JGI IMG/M metagenome (GOLD analysis project Ga0209871, IMG submission 185795) | Permafrost soil microbial communities from the Arctic, to analyse light accelerated degradation of dissolved organic matter (DOM) -... | ecosystem: Environmental > Terrestrial > Soil >... | reverse complement strand
TTAATTCCACGGATTTGCTCGCGCCAACGTCGGGCTTGATCGAGGCTTTGGCCCGCCGCGCTCATGCTTTGTTAACCATGAAAGCCCTTAATCGGAGCAGATACTTCCTCAGGGCTATTAGATGCGAGGCGCGCGCGCCGTTACACTCTGTCTGCTCGCTGTGCTCGTTCTGACGGGCTGCATGCGCACGTCCGCGCCTGTCGCAGGACTGCAGCCGCAACGCGATCTGGATTCGCTGGCCTACGGCCCGCCCACCAATCCGGTTGTTGAACCTGCGTCGCGATCCGACGTCGCGGATTCCGGCGGCGCCATCGCTGCGCTTCGCCGCAGCTTTGCCGCGGCACCTCGGCGCGCTTACGCACCGGTGCCGGTGGCCTATGCGGCCGCGCCGATGCCGCCTGCCCATGATGCGGCCTATCGGCTCGACGCCGGCGATAAATTGCGCGTCGTGGTCTATGGCCAGGAAGGTCTCACCAACACCTATGCGATCGATGCCGGCGGCTCGATCACCATGCCGCTGATCGGCGCGGTGCCGGCGCGCGGACGAACGCCGGCCGGCCTTGCTTCGGCGATCTCGGCCAAACTGCGCAACGGCTATATCCGCGAACCGTCGGTGGCGGTGGAGATCGAGGCCTACCGGCCGTTCTTCATCCTCGGCGAAGTTGCAGCCCCCGGCCAATATCCCTACGTGCCCAACATGAGCGTCGAAACCGCGGTGGCGATCGCCGGCGGATTTTCGCCGCGCGCGCTGCGCGACCGCGTCACGCTGACCCACACCGACCATTCGGGTTCATCCCGCTTTGTGGTGCCGCTCGGCACAGCACTTGGCCCCGGCGATACCATCCTCGTCGGCGAACGCTGGTTATGATCATGTCCACGATGGCCGATCAGCCGCTTCGTATCCTGCACACGGTGCGCACGCCGGTCGGCGGAATCTTCCGACACATCCTCGACCTCGCCAACGGGCAGGTCGACCGTGGCCACCAGGTCGGCATTATCGCCGACAGCCTGACCGGCGGCGAACGCGCCGAGGCCGCGCTGGCGGCGATCGCGCCGCGCCTTGCGCTTGGCGTTCATCGTCTCGCGATTCGCCGCGAACCTTTTCCCTCCGATGTGCTGGTATGGGCGCATATCATGCGTCTGATCCGGCGGCTGAAGCCGGACGTCCTGCACGGACATGGCGCCAAGGCCGGCGCCTTCATCCGCCTGAAAACCGGCACCAAAGGCACCATTCGAGTCTATACGCCGCATGGCGGCTCGCTGCATTACCCCCTGAATACGATCAAGGGCGCACTCTACAGCCGCCTCGAACGCGCGCTGATGAACTCTACCGATCTGTTCCTGTTCGAAAGCACCTTCGCGCGCGATACCTATCAGCGCACCATCGGCACGCCCAAGGGGCTGGTGCGCTGCGTATTCAACGGGGTGACCGCGGAGGAGTTCGATCCCGTCGTCAAGGCGGACGACGCCACCGACGTCGTCTATGTCGGCGAGTTCCGGCACATCAAGGGCGCGGACCTATTGATCGATGCGGTGGCGCGGCTGCACGCCGATGGCAAGCCGGTCACGCTGACGCTGGCGGGCGACGGCGAGGAACTCGCGGCGCTGAAGGCTCAAATCCAAAAGCTCGGTCTGACCGAAGCGGTCAGCTTCATCGGTCACGTCAAGGCGCGCCATGGTTTTTCGAAAGGTGGTGTACTGGTGGTTCCGTCGCGCGGGGATTCGATGCCCTATGTGGTGATCGAGGCGGCGGCGGCCGGAATTCCGATGGTCGCCGCGAATGTCGGTGGCATTCCGGAGATTTTCGGATCGCACACCGAGGCGCTGTTTGCTGCCAATATCGTCAGCGCGATGGCGGACGCCATCGAGATCGCGCTCGAAGACCCCGAAGCCGCGCAGGCGCGGGCAAAATCCCTTCGCGAAAGAATCTTTCTGCATTTTTCGCAAAAGGCGATGGTCGAGGGGGTGCTGGCGGGTTACCGCGAGGCGTTTGCAAAGCGTTAACCGCGCTTAACCGCGATACCTGCTCTTTCAACTGTTTGTTCCGATTTGTCCTCTAAGCCGTGAAGCGGGGAATTCCGCCTCGGTGCGCGCAAGCCTTGAGCGCCTGTGCAAGAACGGACGTGGATAAGTGGAACCGATCAACGCTCGCTCCATGTTCGATGCCGCAGCAGCGGCCGCGGCGGTTCGCCCTCCAACGGAACGGCGCCAGCGGCTGACGCATGCAGCACTCGCCGTCGCCAACCAGAAGGTGCGCAGGGCGTATTCTCCGATCGTGATCGCCGGCGCGGTCCGCACCGCCGATTTTGTGCTGATCGGCCTGGCGGGCGTCGCGCTCTATCTCGGCTATGTGGTTCCGCTCAGCGGCTTTCATTGGGAATACCTCGCCGCCATCTTCGGCATGACCGCGACCGCGGTGCTCTGCTTCCAGGCCGCCGATATCTACCAAGTGCAGGTTTTCCGCGGACAACTCCGGCAGATGACGCGAATGATCTCGTCGTGGGCATTGGTGTTCCTGCTGTTTATCGGCGCATCGTTCTTCGCGAAACTCGGCGGCGAGGTATCGCGGCTCTGGCTCTCGGCGTTTTTCTTTGTCGGCCTTGCCGCGCTCCTCGCCGAACGCCTGTTGCTTCGCGCGCTGGTGCGCGGCTGGGCGCGCGATGGCCGGCTCGACCGCCGCACCATCGTGGTCGGGTCGGACGAGACCGGTGAGAAGCTGATCGAGGCGCTCAAGACCCAGGAAGATTCCGACATCCACGTCCTCGGCGTGTTCGATGACCGCAACGACAGCCGCGTGCTCGAGACCTGCGCCGGCAGCCCCAAGCTCGGCAAGGTCGACGATATCGTCGAATTCGCCCGGCGCAGCCGCGTCGACCTCGTGCTGTTCGCGCTGCCGATTTCGGCGGAGACGCGGATTCTCGAAATGCTGAAGAAACTATGGGTGCTGCCGGTCGACATCCGCTTGTCGGCCCACACCAACAAGCTGCGCTTCCGCCCCCGCTCCTATTCCTATCTGGGCAAGGTTCCGACCCTCGATGTGTTCGAGGCGCCGATCACCGACTGGGATCTGGTGATGAAGTGGCTGTTCGACCATGTCGTCGGCGCCGTCATTCTGCTGCTGGCCTCGCCTCTGATGGCGCTGGTCGCGCTCGCGGTAAAACTCGACAGTCCGGGGCCGGTGCTGTTTCGCCAGAAGCGGTTCGGCTTCAACAACGAGCGCATCGACGTCTTCAAGTTTCGCTCGCTGTACCACGATCAGGCCGATCCGCTGGCCGTCAAGGTCGTGACCAAAAACGACAGCCGCGTCACCCGGGTCGGACGCTTCATCCGCAAGACCAGCCTTGACGAATTGCCGCAGCTCTTCAACGTCGTGTTCAAGAGCAATCTCTCGCTGGTCGGCCCGCGCCCGCACGCCGTGCAGGGCAAATTGCAGAGCCGGCTGTTCGACGAAGCGGTGGACGGCTATTTCGCGCGGCACCGCGTCAAGCCCGGCATTACCGGCTGGGCGCAAGTCAATGGCTGGCGCGGCGAAGTCGACAGCGAAGAGAAGATCCAGAAGCGGGTCGAGTTCGATCTCTATTACATCGAGAACTGGTCGGTGCTGTTCGACCTCTACATTCTTCTCAAGACGCCGCTGGCGCTGATGACGAAGAACGATAACGCTTATTAAGCGCTGGCAAGACGGCCGGCTCGGGCGTTGGGTTACCGGTTGCGTTGCGTAAGTTGGCGAGTGTGTGATGGCGTATGTGGCGACGGCCCAAGGCTACCTGCCGCCGATGACGGCGGCGCCGGGCGTTCTGGCGCTGCAGCGCGCGCTGGTGTGGCTGGTCGGCGCATCCGGCGCGATCGTTTTCATCGAACCCAGCCCCTATGAATTGGTGACGCTCGCCGCCACCGTCATTTTCCTTGCGACCGGCTTGCGGCTGCGGCTGATATTCATGCCGCTGTTGCTGCTGCTGTTCCTGGTCAATATCGGTTATTCCATCAGCGCCGCCTCGCTGATGGACAAGCCCGAGGTCGCCAACTGGATCGCAACCTCCTGCTACATGGCGGTCACCGTGATCTTCCTGGCGATGGTGCTGTCCGAAGACACCGCGGCCCGGCTCGGGATGCTTCGCCGCGGCCTGACGGTGGGCGCCTTGATCGCGGCGACCGCCGGCATCGCCGGCTACTTCAACCTCGTCCCCGGCGGACATACCCTGCTGACGCTGTATGACCGCGCCAGCGGCACCTTCAAGGACCCGAACGTGCTCGCCGCGTTCCTGATCCTGCCCGCACTGTTCGCGCTGCAAAGCGTCGTCTGCGACGATTTTCGAAAATCATGCCGCAGCGCGATTGCGCTCGGCATCATGGCGCTGGCGATCCTGCTGGCATTTTCGCGCGCGGCCTGGGGCGGGCTCGCCATCACTTCAGGCTTCATGCTGGCGCTGATGGTCCTGACCAGCCGGTCGCGGGCGCAACGTTCGCGCATCATCGTGACGGCGGTGGTCACGGCTGTTATCGTGGTGGCGCTGATCGCGATGCTGCTGTCGTTCGATTCAATCGCCGAGATGTTCAGGCAACGCGCGAGCTTCGATCAGAGCTACGACGAGGGCCGCTTCGGCCGGTTCGGACGCCACATCCTCGGCGCCGAGATGGCGCTCGATTTGCCGTTCGGGATCGGCCCGCTGCAGTTCCACAAATATTTTCCCGAAGACACCCACAATTCCTATCTCAACGCCTTCATGTCCGGCGGCTGGATCGCCGGCGTCAGCTATCCGGCGCTGGTGCTCATCACCGTCATCACCGGGTTTCGGCACATCTTCGTGCGCGTACCCTGGCAACGCGCCTATCTGGCGATCTTCGCGGCGTTCCTGGGCACGGTCGGCGAAAGCTTCATCATCGACACCGACCACTGGCGGCACTTCTGGATGATGCTGGGGGCGATGTGGGGCCTGTTCGCCGCCGCACAGCGCTACCGGCAGACTTCGGATCAGGCGCTCACGGCGCCCGCGCAGGCTTCTTAGCGCTGCTGCGCTTGGGCTTCGGCGCGTCGATCATCGCCTTCAGTTCCTCGGTCGCCGCCAGCATGGTCTTGTAGCCCTGCGTCATGAACCGAAGCAGCAGCCGCAGATCGGCGTCCGAAAGCGTCTCCCAGTCCTTCAGGATCATCAGCCGCATGTGTTCGTAAAACCGTCCGACCTTCGCGACGTTCTCCGGCACGGTTGCGATGAACACCTTGCGCCGATCATGGTCGTCGCGCTCGCGACGCACCAGCCCGGCCTTTTCCAGCCGATCGACCACGCCGGTGATGGCGCCGGTGGTCAGGCCCGTCACCTCCGCCAGCCGTCCCGCGGTCACGCGGCCCTCCAGATTCAAAAAATCGAGGCATTCGAGGTCGGAACTCGAAATTCCGACCCGGCTGGCGACGGTTTGCCCGAAAATCACGCCCTGCGCGGACGACCGCCGCACGGCGTGTTCCAGTTCCTCCATCAGCGCGGCGCGCGCCTTCGGTCTTGACAAAGCCGCCTTCATATCTTAGTCCGTTTATATCTTAGATGATAAGATAATTAGCAAGTATACGTTCCTACCACTTCACGGATGCAGGGAGCAAGGCATGACCAAACCGTCCCGCAAGGCCATCATCATCGGCGCCGGCATCGCCGGTCCGGTGATCGGTATCTTGCTCAAGAAGGCCGGCATTGACGCGCAGGTGTTCGAGGCTTGGCCCTACTCGGCCGGCATTGGCGGCGGTCTGCAGATCGCGCCGAACGGCATGCATGTCTTGGCCGAAATCGGCCTCGCCGAAGCGATGATCCGCAGCGGCTCGATCGCCGAATCCTTCGATTTTCATTCGCAATCCGGCGCCCGGATCGGCTCGATCAACCGGAACATGAAGGCGCGCTTCGGTCAGCCCGCGGTGAATATGCGCCGCGCCACGCTCAACGAAGCGATCATCAACAAGGCCTGGTGCGAGAACGTCGAGCTCGCCTTCGAAAAGCGGCTTGTACGCATCGAGGATCGCGCCGATCAGCCCGTGATCGCGCATTTCGCCGACGGCACCAGCGCCGAAGGCGACTTTCTGATCGGCGCCGACGGCGTCCATTCCGCCGTGCGCGGGCATGTCCTTCCAGATGGTCCCAAACCGTTCGATACCGGTCTGATCGGCTTTGGCGGGTTCGTGCCGAGATCACTGATCGAGAACACCCCGATCGGGCAGCGCGTGGTGACCACGTTCGGGCAAAGCGGCTTTTTCGGCTACGGCTTTTGCAGTTCCGATCCCGGCGACGGCGTGATGTGGTGGAGCACGCAACCGTCGCACGGCATCGACGCGGCCACATACCGCGCCATGGATCAGGATACGTTGAAACGGCATCTGCGAAAGCTCCACGCCGGCTGGCACGAACCGATCCCGCAATTGCTGGAAGCCGCCGAAAACATCGTCGTCACCGCAACCCTCGACGTCGCGACATTGCCGACCTGGTGCCGCAAGCGGACGCTGCTGATCGGCGACGCCGCGCATGCCACCAGTCCGCATGCCGGCCAGGGCGCTTCGCTCGCATTGGAAGACGCCATGCGGCTGGGCCGGCTCATGCAACAAGGTCAGGAACTCGGCGTGACCTTTGAAAATTTTGAACGCGAGCGCCGGCCGCGCGCCGAGCGGGTCGTTGCGCTGGCTCGCCGCAACGGCAACCAGAAGCGCGAGTTCAGCGCCGCGGGCGCCTGGATCCGCGACCACCTGATGAAACTACTGATTCCGGTCACGGCGAAGGGCATGGACTGGATGTACGCCTATGATCCCCGCACCGCGGGATCTAGCTCTCGACCTCAAACGTCAGACCGGCGTGATCGACAAGCCGCTTGATCAGGGAAACACCCATCGCAGCGCCGGGAGTCCAGACGCCGCCGGGAACTTGCGGCGTGTCGCGCAGCAGGCAGACCGCGCATTAACCGATCATTTTCGAGGTCGATCCATAGCCGGGATCGCGATCGCCGCGGACCGCGACGCGAACCTGACGTCCGTCAGGCGCGAGGCCGACGAACAGAAGGTCATACAGGCCTGCCTCCCGCTCCGCTTTCGACGGACCTTCGCCCGGCTTTGGTCCGCCTGCTCCGCCCATTTGCGCGTTGGCGGCCACCACGAGCCTCGCGTTGGCTTCGCCCTTCTCGCCGGGCCCGGTCAAGACCATCTCGTCGTAGACAAAGTCGCGGCCGTAGGGAAAGCCCATCAGGAGATTGGAGCGGTGCACGCTGCGGGTGTTGATGGTCGCCATCACAAAGGGCGCGGTCCACGCGTCCAGATCCCCGTCGAACAGCGGTTTGTTGCCAGGCGGCTGCTTTGGGCCCTCGAAGCCCGGCGTCAGTACAAATGGATTCTTCAACATCGCCACCAGGCTCAGGTCTTTCGCGGCAGCCGCGAACGTTGCCTTGATGCTCGCCGCGGTCCCGCCCGAGAACGTTCCCTTCATGTTGCGGACGCGGCCTTTGACGCGGCTGACCGGCGCGCCCAAAACTTTCCTCGCCGTCTCCTGACAAAAGAACACGCCGAGCTCGAACGGCAGTGAATCGAAGCCGCAGGAGAACACGATCCTGGCGCCGGACGATTTCGCTGTCGCTTCGTGGGCATCGATCATCTGACGCATCCAGACCGGCTCGCCGCAGAGATCGAGGTAATCGGTACCCGTGGCCGCGCAGGCCGCGACAAGTTCGGAGCCGTAAAGCTGATACGGGCCGACGGTGCTCACGACCGATTGGGTCTGGTCGACCATCGCTTTCAGCGACGCGGGATCGCCGGCATCCGCCACGATCAATGGCGTGTCTGCCGGCGCGCCGATCGCATCGCGCACCGCTGCCAGCTTGTCCAGGCTGCGTCCGGCCATCGCCCATTTCGGACCGTCCTTGCCGGTGTAATGTGCCGCAAAATATTCGGCGACGAGCTGGCCGGTGAAGCCGGTGGCGCCATAGACAATGATATCGAATTTCGACGAAGGCATATGCGAATTTCCTGAGGTGACTGTTGGGTTCTTCTGTTATTGCAAGCGAAGCGAAGCAATGAACCTATTTCTTGCCGTAGGAAACGCCCATGCCGGCGCGGACGTCGCTCTGGATACCGTAGGGCGCGATCGGATAGCGCAGTCCGTTCTTCGCTAACGCTTTCATGCCCGTGATCGCCTTGGCGAGATGCGCAGGCGACAGCGCCATCAGCATCTCTTCGTCCGGCACGCCGCCGTAGCGCCGCTCGGCATAGCATGGCAGCGACAGGCTGGGCTCACCGGTCTTGAGCGCCCGCCCCCATGAATCCGCGCACGCGGTCTCGCCGACCACGCCCCATTCGAATTTCCTGTAGCCGGTGTATTGCAGGCCGTTGATGAGAATGATCATCTGCCCCGGCGTCGCATAGACCAGGCAGATATCGGGTGGGTTGAGCCGGCCGCTGGCGAGCGGGCTGACGACGAGGGCCTGATATTTGCCATGCGGGACGACATCCAGTGCTTCCTGGCGCTTGCGCGCGTCCTCGGCATTTTCGTGCCAGACGCCGACATAGGCTTGACCGGCGATCCATTTCTCGTCCTGCGGCGCAAGCCCGATCACGGCGCGGCATTGCGCGCCGACGAGATCATCGGCGGTGATGCCGACGGTCCAGCCCAGCCGCGAGGCCATGCTGACGATCTGGTCGGTGGTGTGAACCGCCGTCGGCCGCCGGATCTTCGGGATCGCCGCCATATCCTCCGCCCGCGCGAACATCTTCATGCCGATCACGGTGGTCTTCAGGCGAAGCAGGTTGTTGAGATCAGCCACCATGGTGGCGAGATCGAGTTTTTCGTCCCTTGTGGCTGCTTGCTGCATGACTGGCACTCCATGAACGGCAGGCTACCGCTGCACATTCAGCCGTCATACGCGGGCTTGACCCGCGTATCCATCCATTTTCACAAAGATGATGGGTTGCCGGGTCATCAGGCGCGCGAGACGGCGCTTCGCGCCTTTTGCCCCGGCAACGACGGCGGGGAATACCGCCGACATCGACAGAACGCCTCGCCGGGGGCACACTAACCGCCCCTGCCCCCAACCTGAAGTCCCCCTCATGACGCATCATCATCTGCATTCCAGCCCCGAGACCTGCCATTGGGGCTTTTTCGAAGCCAGGCTGAAACCCGTCCTTACCATCGCCAGCGGCGATGAAGTCACCGTCGACACCATCAGCGGCGGCCCGGACGTGGTGCCGGACCGCGACAAATTTCACGTTCCGCCCGAACTCGCCGAGGTTCACGCCAGGAGCGAGCGGATGCTGCCGGGCCATATCCTGACCGGCCCGATCGCGGTGGAAGGCGCCGACCCCGGCGACGTGCTGGAGGTCGAAATTCTCGACGTCCGGCTGAGGCAGGATTGGGGATACAACATGATCCGGCCGCTGGCGGGCACGCTGCCGGACGATTTCCACGAGACGCGGCTGTTGAACATTCCGCTCGACCAGAAGCGGATGGTGGGGCGGCTGCCATGGGGCCTCGATCTGCCGCTAAAACCGTTCTTCGGCGTGATGGGCGTGGCGCCGCCGCCGGCCTGGGGCCGCATCACCTCGCTGATCCCGCGCGCGATGGGCGGCAACCTCGACAACAAGGAACTGACGCCGGGCGCCAAACTCTATCTGCCGGTGTTCGTGCCCGGCGCGCTGTTTTCCTGCGGCGACGGTCATGGCGTCCAGGGCGATGGCGAGGTCTGCGTCACCGCAATCGAGACCGCGCTGCAGGGACGCTTCAAGCTGACGCTGCGCAAGGATTTGCGGCTCGACTATCCCCGCGCCGAGACGCCGACGCACTACATGACGATGGCGATGGATCCCGACCTCGACCAATGCGTGGTGCGGGCGCTGCGCGACATGATCGTGCTGCTTGGCGAGAAGCGCAATCTGTCGCGCGAGGACGCCTACACGCTCTGCAGCCTCGCCGCTGACCTGCGGGTGACGCAGACCGTGAACGGCTCCAAGGGCATCCACTGCATGATCGCGAAATCGGTCGTGCACGGGTGATGCGCTGGCGCCTGGCCGGCGCGTGCAAAGCCAGGCGATCTCAGCCCCTGGTGTGACCCCAGGCCTCGTCCCAGTCCTGGCCCGCGGCATCGACCACGCGGCCGTCGGCCTCGAAGAACTTGTTGGGGACCTGGAAGATCGCAAGCATCAGCCCGCCCTCCGGACACCACGCGACGTGGCGGCTGCCCGGCTCGCGCCAGACGAATTCGCCGGCCCTGGCCTCGATGCCCTTTGCCGGGCCTTCCTTGTCGACCAGGTGGCCCTCGAGAACGTAGGTCTGCTCGATATGGACGTGCTCGTGGTCGGGCAGCACCGCGCCGGGCGCAAACCGCATCAGCGCGGTCATCAGGCCGGTCGCGCGGTCGAACAGCAGCGTCTTGGCCTCGCAGCCGGGGAAGCGGGTCTGCTGCCACTCCATGCTCTCAGGGCGAACCAGGTGGGAATGGCTGTCGGCAGTCTGAGGGCCCTCCGGCGTCACGGCGTCCATGGCGATGCTCCGTTCCAATGAACCTTAAGGGATCATAGCAGCCTTGGTTGTGCCAAATCAATTTGCGAGTTGCGGCATCAAAGCGGTGACATTGCCACGCTGGTAGCCAAGGGAGATCAACATGCCCGTCGACAAACCTGTCGATGACAACGCCCGCAAGGGCATAGCAAGCGCCTATCCTCAGTCGCGGGCCGCAAACGCAATTTCGATCGTCGTCCCGGCGGGGCTACTTTGAGTTCGGATTGTCCCAGCCAACTGGTCAACCAGACCTTGAACGATCCGACTACCGAGCCCGGGACTCGTCGTGTAATTCGATCCTTCGGGAAGCCCTTTGCCGTCGTCAGCAAAGATCAGGTGATAATTGGCCCCCTTCGCTTCGAGGCGGATCACGACCGAACCTGGCCGCGCCTCGTCGAAGGCGTGTTTGGTTGCGTTCATCATCAACTCGGCCACGATCAAGGATAACAGCATGGCCCTGCCTCTTCGCAGCCTGATTGAAGATGGACTTACGACAACGAGAACGTTGCTGTTGCCGATCGAGGCTAAAATATCCTGGCAAAGAGCTTCCAGAAATGGCGTCGCTTCAACGTCTTGTATCTCAGGACTATAAAGACGCCGATTGATGCGACTCATAATTTCAAAGCGCCGCTCGGCCGAATCGATCACCTCTGCCGCTTTGCCGGGGTCGCGCCGGATCGCTTCGCGGTTCTGCCGTAGAAGCGCAGAAACGTTCTGAAGATTGTTGGCAGTGCGGTGCTGTAACTCACGAAACAATTCCGCTGACAGATCGCGCTCCTTTTCCAGCTCTCTCAACGTTTCGTTGAGCCCTCGTGTCGACAGCAGGAGAATCGTGGACGTAAGCACATAAAGAAGCATCGTGAGCTGGCCGGTCGGCCACTCCAGCCCAAAGGTTCCGCGCGTCGGCAACCACAAATACCAGGCAATGATGCCACCAACGACCGCAGCCAGATTGCCGGCAAGCCGGCCGCCGACCAACGAGCAAACGACCATTGCCGGGAAGAGCGTGATGTATGGGATTTTAATGTAGGGATCCAACAGTTCGCGACAGCCCAATGCCAGAACCAAAACAAACAGGGCGATTGCATATCCGGACGGTTTGTCCTGATATCTTCGCAGAACACCAATAAAATCAACGACCCGCATCAGATAGCCCAACTACCCCTCATCTTCGGCGATTGTGCTGCAGGAATACAGTCATTTGTCTTGGGAATTTCGGCGCAGACGGTACGTTCGGTCGGATTCTGGCGCAGGTCGTTCCGTCTCCCCCCGGTCCTGGTTGTCTCCCGCGCTCGCGCAAAAGACACTGGCAGCATTCCCCGCTTGGTCCGCTGTCTTGCGGGAGGACATGAAATGCGCCAGCATTTCGCGACAGTCCGGCAGCCATCCGCGCTATCTCGCCGTAAAGGGTACCCATCGTGAAGATCGTCGATCTCAGCCGTGAGCTCTACCACCGCACCCCGAGCTATCCGGGCCATCCTGCCATCATCCACGGGGTCTGGAAGAGCCACGAAGACGCGTTCGCCGAATCCGGCAGCGTGCACGGGCTTTCGTCGATGTTCATCACGATGCCCGACCACGCCGGCACCCACATCGACGCGCCCCGGCACTTCGACAAGACCGGCCAGCCGATCAGCGAATACCCCCTGGAGAAGTGCATCGTGCCGGGGATCTGCATCGATCTGCGCCACATCGCGCCGCGCGCCGAGATCACGCCCTCCGATCTCGAAGCGGCGGTGGAAAAGGCCGGCGTGCCGGTGCCGAAGGGCGGCACCGTGCTGCTCTGCACTGGCCATCATGAGCGCACCTTTCCGCGGAAGGAATATTCGACCGAAAACTCCGGCGTGAACGTCGCCACCACCGAATGGCTGGCCAGGCAAGGCGTCGTGCATTTCGGCATCGACTCGATGCGGCCCGGCCCGGAAGGCAAGGTGAATTTGCTGGTTCACAAGGCATGTTTCGAACTCGATATCACCCACATCGAGAGCCTGTGCAATCTGGAAGCACTGCTCGGCCAAGGCCAGTTCACCTTCATCGGCCTGCCGATGAAGTGGCGCGACGGCACCGGCTCGCCGATCCGCGCCGTGGCCGTGTTCGATATGTGAGACGCAGGACCATGGCGGACTAAAACCGACGCGGCAAAAGCCGGGCGGAATATTTCGGGAGAGAAACAGCATGTCTGACGGACGATCCGCACCTCCATCGCGCCGCGAGATTCTAAAGACCGGCGGTCTGTTGATCGGCGCTGCAGCAGCGTCAAGCCTCGCCCCGGCCGGCGCGAAGGCTGCGGGCTATCCCGAACGCCCCGTCAAGATCATCGTGCCGTTCGCGCCGGCCGGGCCGACCGATATCATGGCGCGTATTCTTGTCGCACACCTCGGCGATGCCATCGGCGGCACGCTGATCGTCGAAAACAAGCCGGGAGCCGGCGGCAATATCGGAATCGGTGCTGCGGCGCACGCCGAGCCGGACGGCCACACGCTGCTGATCACGTCGAGCGCCTACGTCGTCAATCCCGGTCTCTACGCCAAGATCCCCTACGATCCCTACACGGATTTCGCGCCGATCGCCGAACTCGGAACTTCGCCAAACGTGATTCTGGTCGATCCGAAGCTCGGCGTGAATTCGATTCCCGACCTGATCGCGCGCGCCAAGGCCAATCCCGACGAGCTCAATTATGCAAGCCCCGGTATCGGCACGACGCCGCATCTGTCCGGCGAACTGTTCAAGATCGTCGGCGGGATCCAGATCACGCATGTGCCATTCTCGGGCGCAGGTCCGGCGGTCCAGGCCGTGCTCAGCGGCACCACGCAGATCGCCTTCGCGGCCCTGCCGCCGGCGCGTCCGCATATCGAATCCGGCGCCCTGAAGGCGCTTGCCGTCACCGGCGCCCGTCGCTGGTTCGATTTGCCGGATGTGCCGACCATGGTCGATCTCGGCTACACCGATTTCATCTCCGACACGTTCCAGGGCTTTCTGGCGCCTGCGAAAACGCCGCCTGCCATCGTCGAGCTGCTATCGACCAAGTCGATCGAAATCCTGAAGAGGCCTGCGATCGCGGAGCAATTGCGCAACAATGGCTTCGAGGTCATCGCCAACGGGCCCGACGGCATGCGCAAGCGCATCGCCGACGAAGTGCCGAAATGGCGTGACATCGTCGCCAAGGCCGGCATCAAGCCCGTCTGATCGACATTCAGCGGGCTCGACGCGGGGTCGTTTCAGCTTCGATCCGGCCGCGGAACGTCGATGCCATGAGCCGAATATTCACTGATCTTGTTCCGCAGCGTGCGAACGGAAATGCCGAGCACACGCGCCGAGGCGGTACGATTTCCACGGGTGCTGGCAAGTGTCTCGAGCACGAGATCGCGTTCGACATCTCTGACGGGTAAACCAACCAGCCATCGCGTCAGACGGCGTCGCGAGGCATCAGATATCGGCAAATCGGGGGACGGCATGCGAGATACTCCACTGTACAAACGATTCTCAACCCCGCCCCAGAGGACAAGAACAAGGTTAACGAATTGTTAACGGGATCCTTAAATTTGGAACCGGACAAAGCGGCGGTGCCGCATGTCGGCCGCATTCCTGGAGAGGAAAAGGCTGCCGATTCGCCAATTCAGCGCCGGCGAGATTCGAGCAAGACCCGCGATCAATCGCAGTTCTTCAAACCCGCATCGATCAGAGTCGCGCCTTGGGCGACAGCGGGATTCGAAAAATCATGAAGCCGGCGATATCGGGAAATGCTTCGGCCGCTTCCGGCGATACCAACGTCAAGACCGCAGCCGGCACCTCGCCGGCGATCAACCGATCGATCGCTTTCGCTTCACCTTTGCTCAGTTGGGCCTCAGCCGCCCCGGCCGCCACGATCGCGGTCCTGACACTGCCGTTGGACGCAGATGGCGCGCCATCTATCGCAACGTTTTTATTGGCCAGATCGGATATCGATTTCATTTCCGGACGAGCCATGACAAGGGCAACCAGAAGGTCCGGGTCGATTGCCGCGGCGGATGCGGTCATGTCGGCGTCGCGCGGTGGCGCGGTTTCCCCGCGATCGGCACGATCGGTATTGACAGCGTTCGGTTCCGGAGCCGCGGCGGCGACCGTCATTCGCTCCGCAACCACCGTAGCGGCCGTCACCTGGTCCCGCAGAGTTCTCGTATTGGAAACGGCAGCAGCATGATCCGCGGGATGCGAATCAGCGATCCTTGCTTGCGCAGGTTCGGAAGTATTGGCGGCGATGCTCGGGGCCCGCGGCTCCGCGATCTTGGCTCGCGCTGGTTCGGAATCGGGAGCGGCGTTATCCCTGGGCTGCAGATCCGCCAGCCTTGCGCGCGGCATTTCGTTGGAATTTGGTGCGGCCTGCCTGGAATTTGCCGCGCCCTGTTTCGCTGCACGCGCGTACGCCGCTGCCTTCGATCTTTCGCCGCGGATCGCCGCCATCTCGCGGTGGACCACAGCTTTCGGCAGAGGCTGCGCAGATACGGCTTGCGCTGCTCTGGACGACGATTGACGCGACAATGCCATATAGGACTGGCAAAGACTGTTACACGGCAGTCCATCGATATACACGATGTCAGGAGAATCCAGCGGCGTGGCTTCCAGACTTCCTGCAGAACCGAGCAACAAAACGCAGGACAGCAATACCCATCTCTTGGTCATGACTACTCCATTTGGGCGCGCGGAAGGGCGCCGAATATTCGATGGTGGATCGCGTGCCGCGGAATAATTACGGTCCGCACGGCCCTAATAAATCCAATAAAGGCCGGCTGGCTTGCGATGTCGACCAAAAAATCGGCCGGGTCTCGCATCGGTATTTCTGAACCGCGTTTTGCCGGAAAGATGCATTCTCGATAGTCAGGAAGCCTGCGTAACGAGCACTCAACCACGCGAGCTCCGAGCACAGCTGCTGCACGGATGATGCTGCTACAGTGAGAGATTTTCTTCGCCGCGTCTCTCGCCTGCGCAACTTCAGGTGTCGCGCACCGGCTCGACCACTATGGCGCGCCCTGACAAAATCGCCCGCAATGGATCGAGGTCAGCCCAGCCGCCAGCCGACCTCGGCGGCAAAGCTCTGGTAGAACTCGGGCTCGTAAGCGCGCTCTGGTGTTTGCCGGACGCGCTCGTCGAGGCGATGGGCATCTTCGCCAACCAGAATGCGCCAGTGCCCGGCCTTGACGCCATCGAGAATGATTTTCGCGGCCGCGGCGGCGGTGGTCGGCGCATCCTCGCGAAAACTGCGGGCGCGCTCTGCCCCGGCGGCCTGAACGTCCTCATCCGACATCTTCGATGCGTCGATGCCGGCCGTGGTGAGGCGGACGCGGGTCTGCGCGATTTCGTTCTCGCTCAGGCGCTCGGAATCGGTGCCGCTTTGTACCTTTCGGGAATTCGAAATGATCGAGGTTCCGATATGACCGGGCATCACCACGGAGCATTTGATGTGCGGCGCGTTGAGCCGGAGATCGTTCATCAGCGCTTCGGTGAATCCCTTCACCGCGAATTTGGCGGCGCTATAGGCGGTGTGCGATACGCCAGGTCCGACCGAAGCCCAGAACCCGTTGACGCTGGAGGTATTGACGATGTGGCCCTCGTCGGCCTTTTGCAGCAGCGGCAGAAAGGTGCGGACGCCGAGATAGACGCCGCCCCAGCAGATGTTGAAGGTTTTTTCCCACTGCTCACGCGTGTTGATGAACAGGCTGCCGCCGCCGCCGATACCGGCGTTGTTGAACAACAGATGGATCCTGTCGATGGCCTGCTGCTCGACGAGTTCATCGCGGAAGCGCAGCAACTGGTCCTCGATCGAAACGTCGGCGATGTGGGTGGTGATGCGCAGGCCCTGCGGCAGCTTTTCCGCCTCGCACAGCCGTTTGGTTTCCGCCATCGCGCTTGCCGATACATCGCACATCGCGACATTGCAGCCCTCGGCGACCAGTTGGCGCGCGAGTTCGCGGCCCATGCCCGTGCCGCCCCCGGTGATGACGGCGATCTTTCCGGCAAAATCTCTCATGGGATATCGCTGACCTTTCCGGTTCTGATTTGCGTGATTTTAGTCGGAGCGAGAGGATTTGAACCTCCACCCCAAGCCTCCCGGACGTTGAAACTGGCGTCTCTCACGTTTGTTTCAGAATAGTGCACAAGCCACACCGCAACTCAAATAGTTTTTCCTGCTGTGTTTTCGCAGGGGTGCGGCCGGTTTTGCCATTCAATCATGAAGGCCGTGAGGCCGCAGCGACAACCGATTGGAGGTTGAGAAGACGCCGCTAGCGCACTGAACCCGCGGCGCCTGTTTCAGGCGCGCCTCAAAAACAAAACGTGCCCGCACGCTGGCAGGAAAAACCTGGAAGAAGATCAAGAAAATCTTGTTGTCCGGCCGCGCGGCGTCGTCGGAATATCGAAATGACCTTCACCTCACTTGATGGGTAAATTGCGCGAGCCTCAGTCTCGCGCAATGGACCCGATCAAGTTCCGGATGAGATATTTCATCGGCTCCTGATCGCGTCCTTCCGATCAAACGCCGTCCGTGAATGGCCTTTATTCCGCGGCGACGCTGGGCTCCTCGAACTCCACCACGATCGAAACGCGCGGTACATGCCTGCTGCCGATACGCGTCAGCAAGGTCTGCGGCTCACGCTTCACTCCATGAATCCGGATGACCTTCAAGGCGGGATTTTGCGAGAGCCACAGGTCTCTCTGTATTTCAACGTCCCGCTTATCGGTGCCCAGAATAAGATGCTCTTTTACCAGATTGCCCAGACGCTCCATCGACTCGCACTCTCAAATGACGCCGGTGTTTCAATACGCGTGCTCTAGATGAGCTGATTTGGCACATATGGAACAGTTTCCGCATGTTCCGCGAAACTATTCGCAAAAACCATGCCAAGCCGGCGCAAGCCTTGGGAGGCACGCGCGCATCAGGTATTCTGCGCAGGATGAGGGCCGACAGCCGCCATCAGAAAAAGCCGGCGCTCATGTCCAGGCCGTACGTTGCCAGCAGCAAAGCGACCACCAGGCCAACCCCGCAAAACATGGCGACGGTCTTGAGAGTTTCGACGTCAATTGGACTCTTGGGAAACGCGCGCGAGAGAACTTTTGCCAGAGCAGCCATTTTGCAACCTCCAAGCTCGGCCCCAGGGATGAGGCCAGTTGGAGCGTTGGTAGCTCAGCCGCCGCGCCGCGCATGTGAGTAAGGTCACACTACCGAATTAAAACGACCTCCCGCTCGACGCCAGAGAGACGCGTGTGAGCATGCCTCGTGCTTTCGATTTTCTCTCATTCGCCAGGGATACTGCAGCTTGCGGCAGGCGCGCATGGCTGATTCCCGGCGTTTTAATGCCGACGGTCTTGCGGCTTGGCAGATTCGGCTTCCTCATCGGCGAGAAGCTTCAGCAGCCAATCGTGCTGAACCTGATTTCGCAACGGATCACGTTCCGACTCAGCTACCAGCCGTCGGTAGTGTGCAAGGTTCTGATCGTGGATATAGCGCTCCATTGTGACCTCCAAGGGGTACATTGGCGAATCGCAGGCTGCACCCGTGCTGCAGCGCTGTCGAGCGTCTTCCGGCGGTGCATCATGAGTCACCGGGACCGCAACGGTTTCACATCCCTTATGATGTAACTTGTCGAGGCGCGCATTGAGGGCAATGACCGTCTGCGGCATCGCTGAGTTGGCGCTTGAATTCTTCGAGCAGGACTTCGCGCCCGCACGTCGTGCCGTCCGCGTTTGCAACCCTTTTGGCGCGGAGATAAGCGTGGTTTTCTGCGGCGTCATCGCCCACGCGGATTGTTACGTCTGCGTGGAAAGGGCAAACCGCCGTGGCACGGGTCGTCTCAAGTGCGTAACGCACGGTGGAAGTGAGATGATCGGCGTGGCTGTCGACGGACATCAGAGCCTCGCTCCTGCTCTGACCCTCAAACGGGAGGGTCGGGTTTCAGACGATGGGCGTTCTGGCAAAGCGCATCATCATCCATGGCGCGATAAACCATGAAAGCGGAGCCGAGATCACGAAGCTGCTGGCGACCACGGCGGGTATCCAGAAAAAGGCGTATGACGCCAGGGCGGGCACACTCATGACCAAGATCACGCCAACACCAAAGACGACTGCATTGACCATGCAATAGATCAGCGCTGCAACCCGCAGCCTCGCCCTGTTATTGTTGTCCATCGGATATCGCCTTCACTTCACCTGATCGGCCTCACTAGCCGGGTCGCTTGACAAAAATGGCCCAGCGTTGAGGCGCATGCTGAGGGGCGACGGCATCCGGCAGTACGTCAACAAGCTGGCTCGGCGGGAATGGTTCCAGTTCCGGCAGGCCAGTCGCACATTCTTTTGATTCGGGAGTGAGCAATATTGATCACGGATTTAGAAACGGGTTGACGCTAAATGTAACCATCACCGCCCTGACCTTCGGTAGTTTTCGGTGACTGAGAGTTCGGTAGTGCTCCCGCCCTATCTGAGGGAGCATGATGTCCCGCACCAACCGAAAGCCCAGTTTTGAGCGTCTCTACAGCGTCGCGGAACTTGTCGAATTGCGGCGCCAAATGCTCCGGTTCTCGCGCTCGATACCGCCCGGGCCCGACCGGAACGAGCATAGGCAGATCGCGACGTCGCTGCGGTGGCTTTTCAAGAATAAGGCGTGGCTGGACGCTCACACCATCGAGGGTTCGCAGAAGTGCGGCGAGTTGACCGCGAGCCTGGAAAGCCGTGCGACCTGGCTCCGAAACGGTCCAACGCGGATGAGCCTGTTGTCGCGCAGTTGCTCCAGCTCGATGCTCCGCGTGATCTCAAGATTGAATTTGAAATGAGTATCTCACGAGCGGCGGGTGGGTTTGTGCACCCGGAGCGGCGCCGAGCGGCCACACGGACTCGTGAAGCGGTGGCTGTCCACGGATCATGTTGTCAACAAAGCCACCGGCAAGTGATTGGGCGACAGAGACAATAGTGATCCAGATGATTGCCAGCCAAATGGTCGCGCAACCGGTTTGAGTCCCTCAAAGCTCGGTTTTTATGTCGACTACCGGACATAATGGGAATCTAATGAAAACCATCACCGCTCCGCCCTTGGCATTCATCGGTGACAGAGAGTTCGGTAGTGCTCCCGCCTGAGACACGGGCGTGTGTTATGAACCAACTGACCCTCGTTCCATTCAGATGCCGATTTGAAACGGCCTCGGTTGACGTGACGGCTAGCGGATCGCAAGGCGAATTTTGCGCGTTTGAGTTTCCTGGCTGCTTGGGGTGCCGATACGATCTGCACGCCATAAAAACAGCAGCCTTCGAAGACCCGATGAAGTCGACCGTTTGGCGCGGATGGATCTCAGGCGCGTCCCGCTCCAAAAAATAGTTTTCGCACCATCAGGGAGGGCCGCTATGGCGAAGTTCACTTACCGGGAAAATCTGGCGCCCTTCAAAACTCGCCTCGCGGAAGCTCCTGATGAGTCCCATCGCCCAGTGCCATTGAAATTGTTGGGACAGGAAGACGCCAAAAACTCGCCGCGGCCGCCGAGGTCGAAATCGTGAACCGCAGGGGCATTGAATTCACCCTTGCGCAGGTTGAGCCCGGTCTGTGGCGATGGCGATTCCAGATCGGCGACAAGGTTACGACCGGCAACACCAAAGCTAACCTGATGGGCTTGGCTACCCGCAGGGTTCAGCAGAGAATTGATATCGAGCTGAAGAAGGCCGTCCGACCGGGCTTCTGGCAGCCCAACAGCGCGAGCCCGCCGGATGCTCCCTAAAACCGCGCCGTCCCGGCGAACAGCATTGTCGGGTTGACGGGCGTCGCCAACGCGGTGGCGCGGAAATTGCGAGATAAGCGACCTGAGCCGAGCGGCGGTCTTGCCCGAAGCCGGCCGACAGGTGATCTGCGGCCTCGTCATCATCCTGATGCTGCTCCTCTATGGACGCGGCGAACGCGTCACGAGCTAGAACCGCCATCGCGACGGTGCTTGGTTTCGTCCAGCTCGATGTGTTTGCCGCCGAGGCCGCCAAGCGGAGAGACGTCCGCGAGCGCGACTTCCTTGCGGCCGCGTCGCTGGTCGAGCACGACAATCGCGACGCCGCTCCCGGCGATGAGAGCAATGCCGGTAAGGGCCAGAGCGTTCGGCAACTCGCCCCAGATGACCAAGCCCGACACCACGCCCCACAGCGCGAAGCAGTAAAAGAAGGGCGCAACCGAGGCGATCCGGCCGAGCCGATAGGCGAGCAGGAGCCCAGCATGCCCCAAGGCAAGGAACAAACCAGCGAGGCCGAGAAGCGTAAGATGGCGACCGGTTGGAACCGCCCAGGTCTCCATACCGAGCGACATCGCCCCCGCCACCACCATCACCATGAGCATGGTCGCAAAGATCACCACTGTCACCGGAATGCGGGTGGGCACGCCACGCCCGATGAGATCACGCGTCGCGGCTAAAAGCGCGGCTCCAAAAGCAAGCAGTGCAGCGGGTGAAACCCCGCTGGCTCCAGGCTGCGCTACCATCAGGGCACCCGCGAAGCCCACAAGCGCCAAAGCGAGACGCGCTGGGCCGATCCTCTCGCGCAGAAAAATGGCCGCTCCGAGCATGAGAATTAACGGTGCCGTCTGGAGTATGGCGATCACATCGGCAATCGGCATGCGGGCGAGTGCCACGACGTAGCAGAGCGTGGTCAGCGTCTCTCCAGCCGCTCGTAGCAGCGCGCGCAAGTTGAGGAGCCCAGAAATAGCACCCCACTCCGCCCGCAACGAAACCAGGACCGCGCAGGCGAAACTCGCCGCGATGCCACGCAGGAAAAGCACCTCGAAGGGCGGTAGATCCTCGATGACAATCTTCATGAAACTATCGCCGACCACAAAGGCGGCGGTTGCGGCCAGCATCGCGACGATACCGCCAAGATCATCTGAAGCTTTTTTGGGCATCGGACTTTGGTGCGCGAGAATTATTTGAACGTCAAGCCGCACGCGTGAACGTCCGTTCCGGGTCCAGACTGTGTAAAAACGCGGATAGTGAGGTTAGCGGGTGCAGGGCTGGCAAGTAGCTCCGCGATGAAAACAATGGGACGGGAGTTGCCTCCCGCCCAGTCATCGCAATTAAACGGACTTACTTGCCGATACAGGTGGCGACGGTCTCGGGTGTGCAGACATCAAGACCGGTGTAAGTAGGATCGGCGGGCGCGGGCTTGCCCGATTTCATCGC
>Ga0209871_1000151_pt1 | contig 21700 bp, 19 predicted proteins | sample OrgsoiDNA2013045_FD_185795 | JGI IMG/M metagenome (GOLD analysis project Ga0209871, IMG submission 185795) | Permafrost soil microbial communities from the Arctic, to analyse light accelerated degradation of dissolved organic matter (DOM) -... | ecosystem: Environmental > Terrestrial > Soil >... | reverse complement strand
CTCATGCGGAGCGGCATTGCCAGGCGGCAGGCCGTACGGGAACGATTCATCCGACGGAGCGTCCGGGTAAGGCTCAGCGACGCCGAGACCGTTATCGGGGACCTCTGCGCCGGAATCATCTGGCCTTGTGCCGCGTGCATGTCGGCTGCCTCGCCCGGACGGCACGGACGGGAAATCCAGGGAGCTAGCGGTGTCCCGGGATGAATCCGAGCCGGAGCGATCTCGACGGTCAGGGCGCCGGACGTCTTCGGCGTGCCGCGCGGGCGCACCACCTGGATATCCCGCCGATCCCGCCGGATCGGAAGAGGAATCTGCCTCGGGACCGTCCCGGCGGCCGGCCAGCTCGGTGCCCGCGCGGTAGTCAGCGCCGTCCCGGTAGGCGGGTCCGCCCGGGTATGGGGGCAGGCCCGGGTGGGAGCCGCCGCCCGGGTATGGGGGCAGGCCCGGGTGGGAGCCGCCGTCCGCGCAAGCGGCGCGGTCAGGGTAAGCGGCAGCGTGCGGGTAGGCCGGCACGTCCGGATAGGCAGACGTGTCCGGGTAGGCAGGGCCGCCGTCCGCGTAGGCAGGCGTGTCCGGGTAGGCAGGGCCGCCGCCGTCCGGGTCGGCATGGCCGTCTGGGTACGCAGGGCCGTCCGGGTAAGCGGCGGCTGGCCTGTCCTGGTAACCCGAGTGACCTCGTCCGGCGGGGTAGCCCGGCGGCCGGCCGCTTCCCCGGTAGTCCGCGTCTAGCTCGGATCTCCGGTAGTCCGCGTCTAGCTCGGATTTCCGGTAATCCGGGTCTAGCTCGGATCTCCGGTAGTCCGCGGCCGGAACGGCGCTGTGATAATCCGCGCCCGGAACGGCGCCGTGGTAGCCCGCTGTCGGCACGGATCTGTCGTAGTCGGTTGCCGGAACGGCTCTGTGGTAGTCCTCGCCGCGGTAGTCCTCGTGCGGACCATCCTGCGGGTATTCCTGCTGGTAGGCCTCTGGAACCTGCACATCTCGGTACTCCGGCGCAGGCCGTGACTGCCGGGTCTCGAACTGCTCAGGCTCCTCCGCCCCCCAGGGCTCGTCCGCTCCCCCGGGCTCCCGGGCCTCCGCACGGGCGATGACCCCCGCGCCCGGGCCGCTGCTCAGCGTTTCCACCATCCTGGGCAGGTCACCAATGGGCAGCCGGAACGTGCCAGTGCACATCCCGCCCTGCCAGATACTGAACACCGCGACTCCGGTGTCCGCGTACCAGCTCAGTCTCATGCTGCGCGAACTGCCCCTGACGTCGAAGAACACCTCACCGAGACGAGGCAGCGGGGCTGCGTCGGACGCCGACATGTTGCCTATGGTGACCCGGAAGCAGCTAATTGTCTAGTTGATGATTACTTAGGGCGAGAGACGCCCCACAGCCGACTGCGGGACATATTCGCTATCCTGCCTGCGCAGCACCGCATCGGATGGCATGATGGCGTGTCGGCTCGCATACCGGCTGGCCCGCTCATTGGCCGCCGTTCCGCGGTTCCGGCCATAGTCCGGTCGCGGGAACACCACGGCTACGCCATGCGTTGCAATCTTTGACGGGGCGAATGCCGCATCGCGCGAGATTTGGAAGCGTCTAGCGAGCCGGACGCCCGCTAGGCAAGGAACTTACACAGTGAGGTTGAGGAGAGCTGTCCATGTCTGAGGTACGCCGTCAGGCCGCCCTGATGCAACGGCCTAACTGGGGCTGGCAAGACGATGCTGCTTGCCGCGGCCAGGACGTCGTGCTCTTCTTCGGGCCGGACGGCGAGCGCCAGCCGGAGCGGGACATTCGCGAGCGCAAGGCGAAGGCAGTATGCGCTGCCTGCCCGGTTCGCGCAGAGTGCCTCGGCTACGCCGTGACCCGGCCGGAGAAGTACGGCACCTGGGGCGGCCTGAACGAGGATGAGCGCTCGTCCGAGCGCCGCCGCCGGATGCGCCGCGCCAACGCTGCCTGACCGCAGGCGGTTGCAGCGTGATCTGCCTGCCATGCCGTCACCAGGACCATCAGGACTGCCCGGGCGGCACCTGGTGCGATTGCCAGCATCAGCAGCGCGCCCAGTCACCCGATCCGGGACTCGGCTGGATCCGCCAGGGCTGAGGCGGAGCACGCCGCGGGCCGCGCGGAATGGCGGAATAGCGGCAGCGCCGGCGTCGTTGCCCAGACGCATGAGCCTATGCAGCCGGGAGGACCAGACAGTGAGTCTCCGTCGCAGGTGCCATGGCTGGCCGGGTTCCTTGCGGCTACGCTGTGCGGGAGCCGGAGGCGTCGGTTGACCGCCGCCGCCCGGCCTGCCCGGCCCGGGTCGCCTGATCCGACGACTACCGACCGCATCGAGGAGCCCACCGAGATGGAGAGTCTGGCCGCCGAGGCCGCCGAGGCCCTGAGCGGAGCGTCGGCCGACGAGGTGATCAGGTGGGCCTCGCAGACGTTCGGCAGCCGCATCTGCATCACGTCGTCGATGACAGACGCGGTGATCATCCATCTGGTATCCCAGCTCAGGCCCGGCATCGACGTCCTGTTCCTGGATACCGGCTATCACTTCCCCGAGACCATCGGGACCAGAGACGCGGTGTCGGCCGTGTACCCGGTGAATGTCGTCAACGTCACCCCGTCCACCACCGTCGCCGAGCAGGATGCCGAGCTCGGCCCGAAGCTGTACGGCCGCAACCCTGACCTGTGCTGCTATCTGCGCAAGGTGGTCCCGCTGGAGCAGGCGCTCGGGCCCTACGACGCATGGATCACGGGCGTGCGCAAGGAGGAGGCGGACTCACGCAGCGATACGCGGGTCGTCCAGTGGGACCCCAAGCGCCAGATGGTCAAGGTCAACCCGATCGTCGACTGGAGCCAGGAGCAGGTGGATGCCTACATCGCCGAGCACGGGGTGCTGGTGAACCCGCTCGTCTACGACGGCTACCCGTCGATCGGCTGCCAGACGTGCACCATGCGGGTGGAAGCGGGCGCCGACCCGCGCAGCGGCCGCTGGGCCGGGACCGCCAAGACTGAGTGCGGCATCCACACCTGAGCATCGCAGCCCCGTGACATCGTCTTCGCAGCAGCCGACCCACCAGGTCCTGAATCAGGCTCCGCCGCTGGCGGGGCACGACGTGGCCGCCGATCCGGCGCTGCTGGAGGGGCTGCACCGCGAGGGGGCCGGCTGGGCTGGTCCCGAGTTGCATGAGCTCGGCGTCCTGGCCGGCTCGGCCGCGACGCAGGAGCAGGCCCGGCTCGCCAACGAGCACCCGCCGGTACTGCGCACGCATGACAGGTACGGCCACCGGATCGACGAGGTCGAGTTTCATCCGGCCTGGCATCAGCTGATGACCACGGCCGTCTCGCACGGGCTGCACGCCACCGCCTGGGCGGATGCCACGCCCGGCGCGCACGTGGCCAGGGCGGCCAAGTTCTACGTCTGGACCCAGGCCGAGGGCGGGCACGGCTGCCCGATCTCCATGACCTACGCCTGCGTCCCGGCGCTGCGGCACGCGCCGGAGCTCGCGTCCCGGTTCGAGCCGCTGCTCGCCGCGACGATCTACGACCCTGGCCTGCGCATCCCCGAGGGCAAGGCCGCGCTGCTCGCCGGGATGGCCATGACCGAGAAGCAGGGCGGCTCGGACGTCCGCGCGAACACCACGCGCGCCGAGCCCGGCGGCGACGGCAGCTACCGGCTCACCGGGCACAAATGGTTCTGCTCGGCGCCGATGTGCGACCTGTTCCTCGTCCTGGCCCAGGCGCCGGAGGGCCTGACCTGCTTCCTGCTGCCCAGGGTGCTGCCGGACGGGACCCGCAACGCCATGCATCTCCAGCGGCTCAAGGACAAGCTGGGTAACCGGTCCAACGCCTCATCGGAGGTCGAGTACGACGGCGCACTCGCCTGGCGGGTGGGCGAGGCCGGCCGCGGCGTGTCCACCATCATCGAGATGGTCAGCGCTACCCGGCTCGACTGCGTGCTGGGCAGCGCCGCGGCGATTCGCCAGGCGTCTGTCGCGGCGGCGCACCACGCTGCCTTCCGCCGGTCGTTCGGATCCAATCTTGTCTCGCATCCCCTGATGGCGTGCGTGCTGGCTGATCTGGCCCTTGAGTCCGAGGCCGCCACGTCGCTGGCGATGCGGCTGGCCGGCGCAGCCGACCGGGCGGCGCGTGGTGACGCGGCCGAGATCGCGCTGCTGCGGCTCGCGCTGCCCGCCGCCAAGTACTGGGTGTGCAAGCGCACGCCGGCCGTCGCGGCGGAGGCCCTGGAGTGCCTGGGCGGCAACGGCTACGTCGAGGAGTCCGGCCTGCCCCGGCTGTACCGGGACGCGCCGCTGAACTCTGTCTGGGAGGGCTCAGGCAATGTGACCGCGCTCGACGTGCTGCGCGCGCTGGCCCGCTCACCGGACTGCGCCGACGCCCTGGTGGCCGAGATGGACCTGGCCGCGGGCGCCGACCGCAGGCTCGACAACGGCATCGCGCTGCTGCGCGCGGAGCTCAAGGAGGCCGGCGCGGCCGCGGCCGCCGACGCGCAGTACCGGGCGCGCCGGCTGGCCGCCTCGATCACCGTGCTGCTCCAGGCGGCACTGCTGGCACGGCACGCGCCGACGGCGGTCAGCGAGGCGTTCTGCGCGTCCCGGCTCGAGCCCGCTGCGGCCGGCGGGGTCAGCGGGCCCGGCGCGCCGTTCGGCATGCTTCCGGACGGGCTGGACCTCGCGGCGGTGCTTGGGCGATCCGGCGCCCTGGTTCCCCGGTAAGGTCGGCGGATGCGCGTCTGGCCGGGAACCGCCTATCCGCTCGGTGCCACCTGGGACGGATCGGGCACCAATTTCGCGCTCTTCTCAGAGGTCGCCGACGCCGTGGAGCTCTGCCTGTTCGACGCGGGTGACTCTGGTGGCCCGTGCGCCGAGACCCGCGTTCAGCTGTCCGAGGTGGACGGCTTTGTCTGGCATTGCTACCTGCCCGGCGTCAGCCCGGGCCAGCTGTACGGGTACCGCGTGCACGGCCCCTACGATCCGGGCCGCGGTCACCGGTGCAACGCGGCGAAGCTGCTGCTCGATCCCTACGGCAAGGCGGTCGACGGCGAGCTGCGCTGGCATCAGGCCCTGTTCTCTTACCAGCACGGCGACCCGGCGACGATGAACACCGACGACAGCGCGTCGTTCATGCCGCGCAATGTCGTGATCGACCCGTATTTCGACTGGGCCGATGACCGGCAGCCCCGGACGCCTTACCACGAGACCATGATCTACGAAGCGCACGTGCGCGGCCTGACCATGCGCCATCCGGGGGTCCCGCCGGAGCTGCGGGGCAGCTACGCTGGCCTCGCCTCGCCGGCCATCATCGAGCACCTGACGCGGCTCGGGGTGACGGCCATCGAGCTGATGCCCGTGCACCAGTCCGTGCCCGAGCAGGCCCTGCACGTGCGGGGGCTGACCAACTACTGGGGCTACAACACGATCGCGTTCCTGGCCCCGCACAACAAGTACTCCTCCTCGCCGGAGCCGCACGGCCAGGTCGCCGAGTTCAAGTCGATGGTCAAGTCACTGCACGAGGCGGGCATCGAGGTCATTCTCGATGTCGTCTACAACCACACCGCGGAGTCCGGCGCGCTGGGTCCCACGCTGTCGTTCCGCGGCATCGACAATGCCGCCTACTACCGGCTGGCCGACGGCGATCCGCGGGTCTACCTCGACTACACCGGCTGCGGTAACAGCCTCAACGTGCGGCACCCGCACGCGCTGCAGCTGATCATGGATTCGCTGCGTTACTGGATCCAGCACATGCATGTCGACGGCTTCCGCTTCGACCTGGCCTCCGCGCTGGCCCGCGAGCTGCACGACGTGGACAAGCTCGCCACGTTCTTCGACCTGGTCCAGCAGGATCCCCTGGTGTCGCAGGTGAAGCTCATCGCCGAGCCGTGGGACGTCGGCGAGGGCGGGTACCAGGTGGGCAAGTTCCCGCCGCTGTGGACGGAGTGGAACGGCAAGTACCGGGACACCGTCCGGGACCTGTGGCGGGGCGAGCCGGCCACGCTGCCTGAGTTCGCCTCGCGGCTGACCGGCTCCAGCGACCTGTACGAGACCAGCGCCAGGCGGCCGGTCGCATCGGTGAATTTCGTGACCTGTCACGACGGATTCACGATGAATGATCTGGTCAGCTATAACGTCAAGCACAACCTGGCTAATGGCGAGGACGGGCGGGACGGCTCCGACGACAACAGATCCTGGAACTGCGGGGCGGAAGGGCCGACCGAGGATCCGGCTGTCAACGAGCTTCGCGCGCGGCAGGTACGGAACTTCCTCGTCACGCTCTTTTGCTCGCAGGGCATTCCCATGCTGCTGGCCGGCGATGAGCTTGGCCGCACCCAGCGGGGCAACAACAATGGCTACTGCCAGGACAGCGAGCTTTCGTGGGTGGACTGGGAGGGGGCGGCCCAGCACGCAGATCTGCTCGAGTTCACCTGCGCCCTGTCGCAGTTGCGCCGCGCGCACCCGGTGTTCCGCCGGCGGCGGTTCTTCAGCGGCCTGGCCGGGTCGGCCCAGGACGCGGACGGCGGGCGGCAGGACCTTGTCTGGCTGACCCCGGCCGGGCACCAGATGACCGACAGTGACTGGAGCGCAGGCTACGCCAGGTCCCTCGGAGTCTTCCTGAACGGCTCCGCGATCACCGAGCCCGGGCCGCGCGGCGAGTCCGTGCAGGACCAGGACTTCCTGCTGCTGGTCAACGCGCACAGCTCGCCGGTCACGTTCACCCTGCCGGGCCGCGGCTTCGCCGCGAGCTGGAATGTGGTGGTGGACACCTCAGGTGCCGCCAAGGAATCCGCGGCGCATGGCGCCCGGGTCGAGGTTGCCGGGCGGGCGATGATGGTGCTGCGCAGCACCGCGCCGGCCGGCCACAGCCGTCCCGGCTGAGGTGCTCAGGTGTGCTTGGTGGCCAGCGTGGCGGCGATCAGCACCAGGGCGAAGGTGGTCAGGCCCACGGCACCGTGCACCGCGACGACCCGGCCGGGAAAGTGCTGCTCCGCTCCCCTGGCGTGCTTGCCGCCGCGGCCGACTAACCACCTGGTCAGCATTACGAAGCCGAGCATCGCCGACGCGCTGAGCACGCCGAAACCGATCCAGGCGTAGGTCACACGCAGGGTCAGGATGTAGGCGATCCAGAACGACAGGCCGGTGGTAGCCAGGATCGGATGGGCGAAGATCAGCGCGGCGGGGAAGACGGTGATCCTGGTGGCCTGCTGGCGCAGGCCGCCGTGCGAGAGCCACACCACGAGCAGATAGAGGCCGAAGCATGCGGTGCCGCCCCACACGGCAAGGGCAACGAACTTCAGCACAGGGTTCCTCTCCGTAAGCTTTCGCCTTATGTCCAGGACATCCTGCACCATGCGATCGAGCGGCGCCGTGCAATCCCACGCTGGCGGTATCGCTACATGTGGATACCCCCGGCACGGAAACTATCGCCGGGCCCCGCAATTCTCACGGCTGCTGAGGCGTCACTTCCATATACCGCGGGAACGGTGAAGTGCGGCGTCTGATTAACTGCTCTGCGTGCGCCAGATCTTTCCCGCGGCGGCGGACGGATGCGAGATTGCCCTGGCCGAGCCCGGCAAGGCATCATCGGCGACGCTTGATGCGCTGGCCGGGCTGTACGCGTACCCGCGGCAGGAAGCGTCCGCCGGGCGCCCGTGGGTGCGCGCGAACATGGTCATGAGCGCCGACGGGGCGGCCTGGCTGGCCGGCCGGGCCGGCGGCCTGTCCGGGCTAGCGGACCGCCTGGTCTTCGCCGTGCTCCGCAGCCTCGCGGACGTGATCCTGGTCGGTGCCGGCACGGCGCGCGACGAGCGGTACCGGCCGGTGAGCGCGGCGCAGGCGTATCCGGCCCTGCGCGAGGGGCGGGCCGCGACCCCGCCGATCGCGGTGGTCAGCCGCGCGCTCGACCTGGACCTGGAGGGCCGGCTGCTGGCTGGCGAGCCGGGCCGGGCCCGGACGATCGTGCTGACGACCGAGGCGGCGCCGGCCGACCGGCGGGCTGCTGCCGCCCGCCACGCGGACGTGATCGTGACCGGAGAGAGCCTGGTGACGGCGGCCTCGGCGGTCAGCGCGCTGGCGGCGCGCGGCCTCACGCGCATCCTGGCGGAGGGCGGCCCGACCCTGCTTGGCTTCATCGCCGCCGAGAGGCTGCTCGACGAGCTCTGCCTGACCTACAGCCCGATGCTGATCGGCGGCGACGCCGGCCGGATCGTCGTCGCCCCGGCCGGGCAGGGCGGCTCGGCGCCGCTCGCCGGGCTGAGCCTCGCTCATGTGCTCGAGGGCGGCGGGCACCTGCTATGCAGGTACCTGTGCGGCCCGGCCGGGGTGACGGCCGCCGGCCGGGTGACGGCCGCCGCGGGGTGACGGCGCGGCGCTGTCCTGCGGCCCGCCGGGCCGCAGGCCCCGAGGATCTGCCGAGCGCGAGCTGGGCGAGATACCGGCCAGCCGGCGGTGCCTGGCCGCCAGAGTTTGCGAAGGGAGCTAAGGGTGGCACTGCACAGCAAGACCGACTCCGCCGATGACGATCTCGACATCAACCCCCTGTACGTCCGCGAGGAGGGGCACACGGTCCCGCGCGACCGTATCCCGCGCCGGGGGATGCTGCCCGACACCGCCCTTCAGGTGGTGCGGGATGAGCTGATCCTGGACGGCAACGCCCGGCTTAACCTGGCCACGTTCGTGACGACCTGGATGGAGCCCCAGGCGCAGCAGCTCATGGCCGAGTGCTTCGACAAGAACATGATCGACAAGGATGAGTACCCGCAGACGGCCGAGCTGGAGCGGCGCTGCGTCAGCATCCTGGCCAACCTGTGGCACGCCCCGGCCGCCGCGGCCGGCAGTGCCGCGACCGGGTGCTCGACCACCGGCTCGAGCGAGGCATGCATGCTCGGCGGGATGGCGCTGCTCTGGCGCTGGCGGGCCCGCCGGAGCGCTGCCGCCGCCGCGCCCAACCTGGTCATGGGCGCCAATGTCCAGGTCTGCTGGGAGAAGTTCTGCAGGTACTGGCAGGTCGAGCCGCGGCTGGTGCCGATGGCCCCGGGCCGGCTGCACCTGACGGGGCCGGAGGCAGCCGCCCGGTGTGATGAGAACACGATCGGCGTGGTCGCGGTGATGGGCTCCACGATGGACGGCAGCTACGAGCCGGTGCTGGAGATCAGCGAGCACCTCGACCGGCTCCAGGCAGCCAGCGGCCTGGATGTCCCGGTCCACGTCGACGGCGCCTCCGGCGGGTTCGTGGCCCCGTTCCTGCAGCCGGGCCTGGAATGGGATTTCCGCGTCCCAAGGGTGGCGTCGATCAACGCCTCCGGCCACAAGTACGGGCTGGTCTACCCGGGAGTCGGCTGGGTGGTCTGGCGCGACGCCGCCGCGCTGCCCGAGGACCTGATCTTCCGGGTCAACTACCTGGGCGGGGACATGCCGACCTTCGCGCTGAACTTCTCCAGGCCCGGCGGCCACGTCGCCGCCCAGTACTACAACTTCCTGCGGCTCGGCTTCGAGGGCTTCCGGCGCGTGCAGCAGGCCTGCCAGGATGTGGCGATGCACCTTTCGGCCCAGATCGCCGCCATAGGGCCGTTCGAGCTGCTCACCGATGGCAGCGAACTGCCGGTGTTCGCGTTCCGCCTGCGCGACGAGAAAGCCGCGGGCTTCTCGGTCTTCGATCTGTCCGAGCGGCTGCGGCAGCGCGGCTGGCTCGTGCCCGCCTACACCTTTCCGCAGGACCTGCAGGACATGGCTGTCCTGCGGATAGTGGTCCGCAACGGGTTCAGCATGGACATGGCGGGCCTCCTGCTCGCGGACCTGCGGCAGCATGCGCGGGCGCTGGCGGCACCGCCAGGCTCGCCTGACCGCGGCCGCCAGCGCCAGAGCTTCGCGCACTGAGGCCGGCCATCGGGTGCCTGACGGAGTGAGGAAGAATTGAGGCAGCAGACCGAACGGGAATGGGCCGCGCTGTTCGACGGCTGCCAGAGCGCGGCCTGGCACCTGGAGCTCAGAGACGTCTACGGGGCCGACGACGAGCGGGAGCGCTTCAGCCAGTTCCTCGCCACGGGCAAGCGTGATGACTTCGCCGATGCCGTTGAGCGCAGCATGTGGCTCGGCCTGATGCGGTCCACCACTGGCCGGGGGGTTCAGGTCCGCAGGGCGCGGGTCGTCTCCGAGCCGGTGACCGACTATGTCCGCTTCGAGCATGCGAGCACGGCCCTGAACGTCGCCGCGGGCGAGGACGTCCGCTGGCTGCCCCGCGCCGGAGCATCGGGGATCGCCCTGCCCGGCAATGACTTCTGGCTCTTCGACTTCGAGACGGCCATGTTCAACCACTTCTCCGGCGACGGCAGGTCGCTGGGGCAGGAGGTGACCACAGACCCGTGGGCGGTGCGGCTATGCCGGTCGGCCTTCGAGGCCGTCTGGGCCCAGGCGACCCCGCACGCCCTGTACACGCCAGGCTGAGTGCCGTCCCGGGGTCGTCAGGCGCGTCATGCGCCCTTGCGGAGCCGGTCCAGTGCCTCGGCCAGGATGGCGGCGCCGTCGGTGTCGTTGCGCCGCTCCTTCACGTACGCCAGGTGCGTCTTGTAGGGCTCGGCGTGCGGCGGCGCGGGCGGGTTGGCCTCGTCCTGGCCGGCCGGGAAGCCGCAGCGCGGGCAGTCCCACGTATCGGGGATCGCCGCGTCGCTGGCGAAGCTGGGAATGGTCTCGTGCCGGTTGCAGCACCAGAAGGAGATCCGCACCCGTGGTGCTGCCTCGCCGCGCTCCGCCTCGCCCATCGGCCCGGCGCCTACACGGCTGCCGCGAATGGCGTTGCCACTACTCACTGCTCACCCCTCGCTTAATGACGCCCTGACCCTGCAGCGGCGCTGACCTGGTGCCCGGGAACTGTCAGCGGTTAATCAGCAGACCGAGCGCGACGATGCACACGAACCAGAGGACGCCAGTGAAGATCGTGATCCGGTCCAGGTTCCGCTCGACCACAGAAGATGAGCCGAGTGACGACGAGACTCCGCCGCCGAAGAGATCCGACAGGCCGCCGCCCTTGCCTTTGTGCAGCAGCACAAGCAGCATCATGAGCAGGCTCGAGAGCATGAGGACGATAGAGATTGCGATAATCACTGCTGCTTGTCGTCCCTCCGGGTGTACTGCTCAGGCATTCGCGATCAGCTCATGATACCGGCAGATCCTGACGAACTCACCGGCATCAAGGCTCGCGCCGCCGACCAGTGCGCCGTCAATGTCCTGCTGCTCCATGATGGCAGCCATGTTGTCGGGCTTAACTGACCCTCCATACAGAATACGCACAGCGGCGCCCACCGCGGGCCCGTGCAGCCCCGAAAGGTGGCCACGGATCGCGCCGCACACCTCCTGCGCGTCGGCCGGCGTGGCGACCTCGCCCGTGCCTATCGCCCAGACGGGCTCATAAGCCACAACCAGGCTGGCCGCCTGCTCGCCGGTGATGCGGTCCAGCCCGCCCTCCAGCTGGCCGAGCGCGTGGCTGAGCTGATCACCCGCCTGCCGCACCTCCAGGGTCTCCCCGACGCACAGCACCGGCGTGATGCCGGCCCGGAAGGCGGCCCGCACCTTGGCGTTCACTACCGCGTCATCCTCGTTGTGGTACTGCCGCCGTTCCGAGTGCCCGGCCAGAACGTAGCTGCAGCCCAGCTTGGCCAGCATCGGCCCGGACACCTCGCCGGTGTAGGCGCCCTCGTCGTGGGCCGAGATGTCCTGCGCGCCGTAGGCCAGCCGCAGCTTGTCTCCCTCGATCAGCGTCTGCACGCTGCGCAGGGCGGTGAACGGCGGCAGCACGGCCACGTCCGCGGCGTCGAAGTCCTTGCCTTTCAGCGTGAACGCGAGCTTCTGGGTCAGCGCGAGCGCCTGGAAGTGGCTGTTGTGCATCTTCCAGTTGCCCGCGACCAGCGGCTTGCGCCCGGCCTTGGCCCGGCTCACGCGACGTCTTCCAGCGCGGCCAGGCCCGGCAGCGTCCTGCCCTCCAGATACTCCAGGCTGGCCCCGCCCCCGGTCGAGATGTGCGTGAACTGGCTGTCCGCAAAACCCAGGGCCCGAACGGCCGCAGCGGAGTCGCCGCCGCCGACCACGGTCAGCCCGTCAACGTTGCTGATCGCCTCGGCCACCGCCCTGGTGCCCGCGGCGAACGCGGGGAACTCGAAGACCCCGACCGGCCCGTTCCAGAACACCGTCTTGGCGTCGGCCAGCTTCCGGGTGAACAGCGCGCGGGTGGCCGGGCCCATGTCGAGGCTCTCCCGCTCGGCGGGAAATGCGGTGACCGGGAAAATATCGTGCTCGGCGTCGGCGGCGAAGCCGGTCGCGCCGACGAGGTCGACCGGCAGCACCACCTCGACGCCGCGCCGGTCCGCATCCGCCAGCACGGCGGACACCTGCCGGATCTGGTCGGCCTCGAGCAGCGACTTGCCCACCTCGTGCCCCTGGGCGGCCAGGAAGGTGTAGGACATGCCGCCGCCGATGATCAGGCGGTCGGCCTTGTCGAGGAAATTGGCGATCACGGCCAGCTTGTCGGACGGCTTGGCGCCGCCCAGGACCACCACGTACGGCCGGGCCGGGTCTTCGGTGAGCGTGCGCAGCACAGCGACCTCGGCGAGCACCAGGTCCCCGGCCGCATGCGGGAGCAGCCCGGGCAGGTCGTAGACGCTGGCATGCTTGCGGTGCAGCGCGCCGAACCCGTCGCCCACGTACTGCTGCGCCAGCGCCGCCAGCCGGCTCGCGAGCTCGGCCCGCTGCCCGTCGTCCTTGCTGGTCTCGGCCGGCTCGAAGCGGACATTCTCCAGCAGCGCGACGTCGCCGTCCTTCAGGGCCGCCGCCGCCCGGGCCGCGCCGTCGCCCGCGACATCCGCGGCGACCGGAACCTCGCGGCCCAGCAGCTCGGCCAGCCGGGCCGCGACCGGTGCCAGTGACGGGCCGCCGGCGCGGCGCTCGGCATAGCCGCTGCCCGACGGCCGGCCCAGGTGCGCGCAGGCGAGCACCCGCGCTCCCCGGCCGGCCAGCCGCCTGATGGTGGGCAGGCTGGCCCGGATCCGGCCGTCGTCAGTGATCGCGGTGCCGTCCATCGGCACGTTCAGGTCGACCCTGAGCAGCACCGTGCGGCCGCTGACGTCCAGCTCGTCGATACCCTTCATGCTGGGCCGGACAGCCCGGCGGCTACGTGGGCGGCCAGGTCGGCGAGCCGGTTGGAGTAGCCCCACTCGTTGTCGTACCAGCCGATCACCTTCACCTGGTCGCCCGCGGCCATGGTCAGCAGCGAGTCGAAGGTGCACGAGTACGGGGTCCCGACGATGTCGCAGGAGACGATCGGGTCGCTGGTGTAGTGCAGGTAGCCCTTGAGCGGGCCGTCGGCCGCCGCGCGGTAAGCGGCGTTGACCTCCTCCGCTGTCACCTCGCGCTCAAGCTGGACGACCAGGTCGGTGACCGAGCCGTCGATGACCGGGACCCGCATCGAGATGCCGTCCAGCTTGCCTTTGAGCGATGGCAGCACCAGGGACGTCGCCTTGGCGGCGCCGGTCGTGGTCGGGATGATGTTCTGCGCTGCGGCCCTGGCCCGGCGCAGGTCCTTGTGCGGGAAGTCCTGGAGCACCTGGTCGCTGGTGTAGGCGTGGATCGTGGTCATCATGCCCTTGACGATGCCGAAGCTGTCCAGCAGCACCTTGGCCATCGGCGCCACGCAGTTGGTGGTACAGGATGCGTTGGAGATGACGTCGTGGCTCGCGGCGTCATACTGGTCGTCATTGACGCCCATGACGACGGTGATGTCCTCGCCCGTGGCCGGGGCGGAGATCACGACCTTCCTGGCGCCCGCGTCGATGTGCTTGCGGGCGTCGGCAGCCGTGTTGAACCGGCCGGTGGACTCGATCACCACCTGCACGCCGAGCTCGCCCCAGGGCAGCGCCGCCGGATCGCGCTCGGCGAGCACCTTGATGTCCCGGTCGCCGGCCCGGATCACGTCGCCGTGCACGCTGACGTCCGTGCCGAGCGTGCCGAGCACGGTGTCGTATTTCAGCAGGTGCGCGAGCGTCGCCGCATCGGTCAGGTCGTTGGCTGCGACGACCTCGATGCCGGAGGCGGCGCCTGCGCCCGCCTGGACGGCGCGCCAGAAGTTGCGCCCGATACGCCCAAAGCCGTTAATCCCCACCCGCACGGTCACTGCAGCGCTCTCCTCATCTGTAGCTTTTCGCGCCGGCTGCAGCTTTTCGCTCCGGCTGCGCGCTAGCGCCGATCTTCCGACCGAACGCCGATCTCCGACCGAACCTTACCGCCTGCTCCGCCCGCTCAGGGAACCAGCATGTCGGCGGTCAGGTGCGCCTCCGTGCTCGGCACGCCGAGCTCCGTCGCCCGCCGGTCGGCCAGCGCGAGCAGCCGGCGGATGCGGCCGGCGATGGCGTCCTTGGTCAGGGCAGGCTCGGCCAGCTGGCCGAGTTCCTCCAGGCTTGCCTGGCGGTGCTTGATCCGCAGCTCGCCGGCCACGATCAGGTGCTCGGGTGCCTCCGCGCCGAGGATCTCCAGGGCCCGCTCGACCCGTGCGCCTGCCGCTACCGCCGCGCGGGCGCTGCGGCGCAGGTTCGCGTCGTCGAAGTTCGCCAGCCGGTTCGCCGTCGCCCTGACCTCGCGGCGCATGCGCCGCTCCTCCCAGGCGAGCACGCTGTCGTGGGCGCCGAGCCGGGTCAGCAGGGCGCTGATCGCATCGCCGTCCCTGACCACGACGCGGTCCACGCCGCGCACGTCGCGGGCTTTGGCGTGGATCCTGAGCCGTCGCGCGGCGCCCACCATGGCCAGGGCCGCTTCCGGCCCCGGGCAGGTCAGCTCGAGCGACATGGACCGGCCCGGCTCGGTCAGGCACCCGTGGGCGAGGAACGCCCCCCGCCACGCCGCCTCGCAGTCGCAGGTGGTGCCCGACACCACCTGCCGGGGCAGCCCGCGCACCGGCCGCCCGTGGCTGTCGACAAGGCCCGTCTGACGGGCCAGGCTGTCGCCGTCCTTGTGCACCCGGACGACATAGCGGTTGCCTTTGCGCAGGCCGCTCGGGGCAAGCACGATCATTTCCGAGGAATGGCCGAATACCTCGGCGATGTCCCTGCGGAGCCTGCGTGCCGCCGCGCCGGTGTCGAGCTCAGCCTCCACCACGATGCGGCCCGCCGCCAGGTGCAGGCCGCCCGAGAACCGCAGCAGCGTGGATACCTCGGCCTTTCGGCAGCATGGCTTGAGCACGGTCACGCGGCTCAGCTCGTCCTTGACCAGGCCGGTCAGCGCCATCGGCCTCACTCCCCCTCAAATATCTGCGCGAATACGCCGGCCAGCCGCCGCGGATCGTGGCGGTGCGACCCGTCCCCCATGGCCAGGTCGGCCAGCACGAGCCTGGCGCCGAGAAGATCCGCGGCCTTCTCCAGCTCGGATGTCGTTCCCTTTGCCGCTTCGCGATCGGCAAGCACGATGTCGATCCGCAGCTCCGGGGCGTGTTCGGCGAGTACCTCCAAGTGAGCGTGCGGGGAGAACCCGTCGGTCTCCCCGGGCTGCGGCGCCAGGTTCAGCACCACGAGCCTGCGCGCGGGGGTGGTCAGCAGGGCCTGCGCCAGCTCAGGTACCAGCAAGTGCGGCAGCACGCTGGTGAACCACGAGCCTGGCCCGAGCACCACCCAGTCCGCTGATCCCACCGCCTCCACAGCCTCACGGCACGCGGGCGGGTCGGCAGGTATCAGTGACACCGACCGTACCCGTCCTGTCGTTGTCGCGCAGGCGACCTGGCCGCGAACAGTGCTTATCTCGTCAGGAAAGGCCGGGTCAGCCCCCTCGACGCTCGCGGCGAGGTCCAGCGGCACCGACGACATCGGCAGGACCCGGCCATGCGCCCCGAGCAGCCGGCCCACCCAGTCAAGTCCCTGCACGGTGTCGCCGAGGAGCTCCCAGAGCGCGACGATCAGGACATTGCCGACGGCGTGGCCGCCGAGATCCTGATCGCCGGTGAACCGGTGCTGGACGACCCTGCTCCAGGTGGTCCCCCAGGCGTCATCCCCGCACAGCGCGGCGAGTGCCATCCGCAGGTCGCCGGGCGGAAGCACGCCGAACTCGCGCCGCAGCCTGCCGCTGGAGCCGCCATCGTCGGCAACCGTCACGACGGCGGTCAGCTGGCGGGTAACCCGGCGCAGCGCCGACAGGGACGCGTATAGACCGTGTCCGCCGCCCAGCGCGACCACCTTCCTGCTGACCGGCCTGCCTGCGCCCGCGCCGGTCTGGACGCCGGGCACCGGATCCGTGCGCTCTGCGATCATGGGCCTACTCGCGCCCGAGATCTCGGTGCGCGACCTGGACGCCCGGCCACGATCCGGCGAGCTTGGCCGCGATCTGTTCGGCCACCACGACACTGCGGTGCTTGCCGCCCGTGCAGCCGACGGCAATCATCAGGAAGTGCTTCCCGGCGCCCTCGTAGCCGGTCAGCGTCACCTGCAGCACCTCTAGGTATGCGCGCAGGAAGTCGCCCGCTCCGGGCTGGCCGAGCACGTAATCCCTGACCGCGTGATCCTGGCCAGTCAGGGGCGCGAGATGGGGCACCCAGTGCGGGTTGGGCAGGAAGCGGCAGTCCGCGACCATATCCGCGTCCACCGGCAGGCCGTACTTGAATCCGAACGAGACGACGTTCACCCTCAGCGTGGTGTCGACGTCGCCGCCGAATGCGTCGCGCACGCGGGACCGCAGGTCGTGGACGTTGAGCCCGGACGTGTCGAGGACAAGGTCGGCCTGCCCGCGCAGTCCCTGGAGCTGCTCGCGCTCCGCCGCGATCCCGTCTACGACCCGGCCGTTTTCCTGCAGCGGATGCGGGCGGCGCACGCTGTCGAACCTGCGGACCAGCGTGTCGTCGCTGGCCTCGAGGAAGACCACGTAGGGGCGCACTCCGCGGGCGTCAAGCTGGCCGATGGCTGACTTGAGGTCAGTGGAGAACGCGCGGCTTCGCACGTCCACCACCGCCGCCAGCCTTGGCACGGCACCCTTGGCCCGCCTGGCCAGGTCCGCCATCGTCGGCAGCAGATCGGGCGGCAGGTTGTCAATGACGAACCAGTCGAGATCTTCCAGCGACTTGGCCGCGGTGCTCCGCCCGGCACCGGACATGCCGGTAATGATGACGATCTCGGGTGCGGTGTCCTGCGCCGTCATGCCGCTCCGCCCCCCGCCGCGTTCTCCTTCGCTGTCCGGCCGGCTGCGTCCGGCTCTCCCATCGCCCGGCCCCCTGTCGTGTGCTCCGGCTCATGCCTGTCCCTGCCGGGCAACTCCCGCTCTGCGCCGGCCTGCGTCGGCGCCCGCTGCCCCGCGCTGCCTGGCGTGCCCGCGCTGCCTGGCGTGCCCGCGCTGCCTGGCGTGCCCGCGCTGCCTGGCGTGCCCGCGCTGCCCGCCGTGCCCGCGGGCCCGCCTCCCGGCTGGCCCTGCAGCGCGGCGGCGACCGTCTCGGCAATCCGCTGCCCGAAGCCCGGCAGCTCTGCGATCTCGGCTGGCGAGGCCCTGCTGAGCTTACGGACCGAGCCGAAGTGCCGCAGCAGCGCCGCCCGCCGCGCTGGCCCCAGACCCGGCACGGAGTCGAGCTCGCTGATGGTCAGGGCAGCGTCCCGCTTCTTCCGGTGAAAAGTGATCGCGAATCTGTGCGCCTCGTCTCGCACGCGCTGCAGCAGGTACAGGCCCTCGCTGGTGCGCGGCAGGATAACCGGGCTGTCCTGGCCCGGCAGCCAGACCTCCTCAAGCCGCTTGGCGAGACCGCACACGGCGACGTCGACGATGCCGAGCGCGTCCAGCGCGCGCACCGCGGCGTCTACCTGGCCTGGCCCGCCGTCGATCACCACGAGGTTGGGGGGATAAGCGAACTTGCGCTGCCGGGCCGGCTCGGCAGCCAGTGCCGCGGCCAGGGGATCGCCGAGCATATCGAGCTCCCCCGCGGCCTCGCGTTCCTCCAGGTAGCGCCGGAACCTGCGGGTGATCACCTCGTGGACTGAGGCGAGATCGTCGGTGCCGTCCAGTCCCTTGATGCTGAACCTGCGATACTCCGACTTGCGGGCCAGGCCGTCCTCGAAGACGATCATGGACGCGACGACGTGGGTCCCCTGGAGATTGGACACGTCGTAGCATTCGATCCGCAGCGGCGCGTCGTCGAGCCCGAGCGCCTCCTGGATCTCGTGCAGTGCGCGGCTGCGGGTCGTCAGGTCGCTGGCGCGCCTGGTCTTGTGCAGCGCCAGTGACTCACCAGCATTGCGGGCGACCGTCTCCAGCAGGGCCTTCTTGTCACCGCGCTGGGGGACGCGGAGGCTGACCCGGCTGCCGCGGCGGGCCGCCAGCCACTCCTCGACGGCCACGGCGCTCGGCGGCAGCTCGGGCACGAGCACCTCGCGCGGCACCGCCGTGGCCGCCCCGCCCCGCCCGGCGGGGCGGGGCCCGCCGCGGCGGGCCCCGCCCGGCGTCTCGGCGGCGCCGGTCCCCCGGTCGGGCGCCCCGGCCTCGCCGCCGTCGTCCGCATCCCCGCCGGCGACGCGGTCATCGCGGTAGACCTGGCCGAGGAAATGCTCGACGAGCTCAGCCCTGCTGACGTCCTCGACCTTGTCGACCACCCAGCCCCGCTGCCCGCGTACCCGGCCGCCGCGCACATAGAAGACCTGGACCGCTGCCTCAAGCTGATCTTCCGCCAGCGCGATGACATCGCAGTCGGTACCGTCGGGCAGCACAACTGCCTGCTTCTCCAGCGCCCGCTGCAGTGCCTGGATGTCATCGCGCAGGCGCGCGGCGCGCTCGTACTCCTCGGCGTCGGCGGCGCGGCGCATCTCGGCCTCGAGCCGCCTGGTGAACTTCCCGGTCTGCCCGGCCATGAAGTCGCAGAATTCCTCTGCCAGGCGCCGGTGCTCAGCGGCATCGATCCGGCCCACGCACGGCGCGGCGCACTTGCCGATGTACCCGAGCAGGCAGGGGCGGCCGATCTGGCCGGCGCGCTTGAACACCCCGGCCGAGCATGTCCGCACCGGGAACACCCGCAGCAGCGTGTCGACGGTGTCCCTGATCGCCCACGCGTGCGAGTAGGGGCCGAAATACCGGGTCCCCCGCCGCTTCGCGCCGCGCATGACCGTGACCCTGGGGTACTCCTCGTCCATGGTCACGGCGAGATAGGGGTAGCTCTTGTCGTCCCGGTATCTGACGTTGAACCGGGGATCAAACTCCTTGATCCAGGAGTACTCCAGCTGAAGGGCCTCCACCTCGGTGCCGACGACCGTCCAGTCCACGGCCGCTGCCGAGTGCACCATGGACTGGGTCCTCGGATGCAGCCCGGCGAAGTCGGCGAAGTAGGAGTTCAGGCGGGACCGCAGGCTCTTGGCCTTGCCGACGTAGATAACCCGGCCGTGCTCATCGCGGAACCGGTAGACCCCGGGCGACTCGGGAATCGAGCCTGGGGTCGGCCGGTAGCTCGCCGGATCTGCCACGCCGTAACTCTATGCGGGCCCGGGCTCCCGAGGGCCGGCCTCAGCAGTTCGGGTGCACAGGTATGCCAGGCTGTGCGGGTGCTGACTGCCATTGCCGCCTGCGCGCTGGCCGCTCTCGCCTGGGCGTACCTGCTGGTCGGGCGCGGCGGATACTGGCGGACCGATCAGCGGCTGCCGGTCCCGGCCGCCGAGCCCGGCCGCTGGCCGGGCGTGGTGGCGGTCGTGCCGGCCAGGGACGAGGCCGCGATGCTGCCGGCCACGCTGCCGACGCTGTTCGCGCAGGACTATCCCGGCGCGTTCCGCATCGTCCTGGTCGACGACGACAGCTCCGACGGCACCTCGCGGGTCGCCGCTGCCCTCGACCGCGCTGCGTCCGCACACCATCAGGCTGGCCGCCCCCGGCGTGAGCTCCGCATCGTCGCCGGGACTCGCGCTCCCGGCGGCTGGGCCGGGAAGGTATGGGCGATGGCGCAGGGGCTGGATGCCTCGGGCGACGCCGATTACGTGCTGTTCACCGACGCCGACATCGGCTACCAGCCGGGAAGCCTCGCCGCGCTGGTTCGCGCCGCGGAGGCGGACAACCGCGCGATTGTCTCGCAGATGGCCCTGCTGCGGGCCGACACCGGCTGGGAGCGGCTCCTGGTCCCGGCATTCGTCTACTTCTTCGCCCAGCTCTACCCGTTCCGGCGCGTCAACAGGCCGGGCGCGCGCAGCGCCGCGGCTGCGGGGGGATGCATGCTCATCCGGCGGCGGGAGCTGGCGGCCGCCGGCGGGCTCGAGCGCATCCGGGCGGCCCTGATCGACGACGTCGCGCTCGGCCAGCTGATGAAGGGCACTGAGGCGGCGGGACGATGCTGGCTGGGGCTCAGCACCGACATCACGAGCCTGCGGCCCTACCCGCGGCTGTCCGATCTGTGGAACATGGTCGCGCGGAGCGCCTATACCCAGCTGCGCTACTCGCCCGCCGCGGTGGCCGGGACGGTGGTTGGCTTGCTGTGGCTCTACATCCTGCCGCCCGCGGCCGCCATGGGCGGCCTGGCCGGACTCGCGGCGGGCGGCGCGTCCGGCTGGCTGGCCGCGGCGGGCCTGGCGGGCTGGGCCGTGATGACGGTCACCTACCTGCCGATGGTGCGGCTGTACGGGCTGTCACCACTGCGGGCACTGTGCCTGCCGCTGATCGCCGCCATGTATGCCGCGATGACCGCCGACTCCGCGTGGCGGCATCATCGCGGCCGCGGCGGCCAGTGGAAGGGGCGGCCGCACGGACCGCGCGGTGCGCTCGGCGAGGCGGGGCCGCCTGGCTAGCCGCTGCTGGCGGCGCGTGATTCCTCCGGCGGAGCGAACAGGACGAGGGCCGCGAGATCCTCGGTGACGTCGGTGAACCGGTGTACCTCGGCCGCGGCCACGTAGATCACCGACCCGGCGCCCACCGGGACGCTCTGGCCGCCGGCTTCCAGCATGGCCCGGCCTGCCGTGATGACGTAGATCTCGTCCTCGGAATGCGGGACCTGGCCGTCGATGCCCCCGCGCAGGACCGAGTAGGTGCCGACCGAGAGGTCGGGGACCCGCAGTTGCTCGACCCAGTGCATCGTCGTCCCGCCAGCGGGCGCGGTGAACTTCCCCGCGCCGGTGATTACCTGCATCGCTCCTCCTGCTGGCCGCGCGTTCCGCGCCGCCTTGACCGATCCGGCAGCCTGCTGCAATTCTGGCCGACCTCGTCGGTTTCCTCGGCCATGGGGGGTGATGGTGACGACCCGCAAGCACCGCGCGATAGCGGTGGGAGCGCTGTGCCTGGTCCAGTTCATGGACGTGCTGGGGGTAACGGTCGTCGTCACCGCGCTGCCGTCCATGCTGTCGGACTTGCACGCTCAGCAGTCGTTCGGGAGCCTGATCGCGACGGGCTATGCCATGTTCTTCGGCGGGCTGCTGATGCTCGGGGCACGGCTGGGCGACCGGTATGGTCACCGTCGCACGATTCTCGCGAGCCTGGCCCTCTTCGCCGCTGGCGCGGCCGTCGCCGCTACGGCCTCCTCTGTCGTCTTGCTCACTGCGGGGCGCTGTCTGCAGGGCGCGGCAGCTGCAGCGTCCGTGCCCTCGGCGTTGACGCTTCTGATGACCGTTACCCCGGAGGGCCCGGCCCGCCGCCGTGCCATAGCTGCCTGGAGCGCCGCCGGGGCCGCGGCCGGCGCCAGCGGCTTTGTCATCGGCGGGATAGTCACCGACCTGGCCAGCTGGCGGCTCATCTTCTGGGC
>Ga0209871_1000149_pt1 | contig 21841 bp, 20 predicted proteins | sample OrgsoiDNA2013045_FD_185795 | JGI IMG/M metagenome (GOLD analysis project Ga0209871, IMG submission 185795) | Permafrost soil microbial communities from the Arctic, to analyse light accelerated degradation of dissolved organic matter (DOM) -... | ecosystem: Environmental > Terrestrial > Soil >... | reverse complement strand
CGTTGTCCCGGTCCGCACGGCCCGGTCCCTCCCGCCCCGGCCCAACGACCCGGGCCGCAAGACCCAGGCCACCCGGCCCCCATCCCGGCCCCAGCCAGGCCGCTCCCAGGCCGCCGGGAAGTACGACAACCGCGTTCGTCACGCGCACGCCGAAAGAGCCGAGCCGGAGTCCTCGACGAAGGCTCCTGATTCACGGCTGAAGATGGGTAATGCCGGACACCGACTGGACCGAGGGCACTACCTGGAAAATGAGATGCCGGCCTGCTTCCCTGGCCGCGTGACGGGCGGCCGTGGTCCGGCTCACGTCTCTAGGACGTCACGTGTCGCCGGACGGAACCGCCCGGTCCCGGCCGCCGCCGAGGAAGGAGTTCACGAAGTCTGGATTCACCGATAGCTCGGCCGGGGTGCCGTCCATCCGAAGCTCGCCGCCGCCGAGCACGTAGGTGCGGTCCGAGATGGCGAGGACTGCCTTGGCGCGCTGCTCCACGATGAGCACCGCGGCGCCGCGCTCGGCAAGGCGGCGGACGTGCTCGTCCAGGAGCGACCGGGCGACCATAGGCGCCAGGTTGGCCGTCGGCTCGTCCAGCAGGAATACCGCCGGCTCGAGCATCAGCACCCGGCCCATGGCCAGCATCTTGCGCTCGCCGCCGCTCAGCTTGCCCGCCGGCCGGCCGATCATCGTGCCGAGCCTCGGGAAGACCTCCAGCACGTGCTCCAGCCGCGGGCCGACGTGCTTCTTGGGCAGCAGGTAGCCGCCCATCTCCAGATTCTCCCGGACGGTCAGTGGCGCGAACACGTCATCCACCTGCGGGACGTAGCCCACGCCGGCCCGCGCGATCTCCTCGGGCGGCAGGTTAGTGACATCCCGGTCGCCGACCAGGACCGTGCCTTCCGACACCTGTACCACGCCGACCAGGCTTTTCAGCAGGGTGCTCTTGCCAGAGCCGTTCGGACCCACAATGGAGACGACCTCACCGGGCTCGGCATGCACGGATACGGCGCGTATCACCGGGTCGCCGCCGTATCCGGCGGTCACGCCACGGGCACGCATCCGCTCGCCGCGCACGGCCCGATCAGCCGACAAGGTATGCCTCCACGACTTCCTCCCGGGCCCGCAACTCCGCCATCGTGCCCTCGGCCAGCACGGCGCCCTCGGCCATGACGATGACCGGATCGCAGAACTCGTCCATGATGGCCAGCTCATGCTCGACCATCACGATGGTCATGCCCTCGCGGCACAGCCCGACCAGCGAGTCCCCGATCCGCCTGGCCAGTTCCGGATGCACGCCGGCCATCGGCTCGTCCAGCAGCAGCACGTCGGGGTCGGCCATCAGCGCCCGCATGATCTCGACCAGCCTGCGCTGCCCGCCGCTGAGGTCGCCCGCGTACTCGTTGGCCAGCGCGTCGAGGCCGAACCTGCTGAGTGTCGCCGTCGCCGCGGCGATGGCTGCCGTCTCGTCCTGGCCCCAGTACCGCCTGCCCGCGACCGCGCCGAGGAAGGAATCGCCGCGGTTGCCCGGTGCCCCGGCCAGCAGATTCTCCATCACGGTGAGCCGCTTGAACTCGCTGGCCAGCTGGAATGTCCGGACCAGGCCCATCCTGGCCCGGCGGAACGCAGGCACCGCGGTGATGTCCTGGCCCTGGTAGAGGACCCTTCCGGAGGAGACCCGGTCTGTCCCGGCCAGCATGGCCAGCAGGGTTGACTTGCCTGCCCCATTCGGCCCGATGAGCCCGGTCAGGGTGCCGCGCCGTACCGACAGCGAGACGCCCGCCACGGCCTGCACGCCACCGAAATGACGTCGCACGTCGACGGCCTGGAGGACGACGTCGGGCTCAGGCCCGGCCGGCCGGGCGGCTCTCGCCCTGGCCCGCGCTCTCGGCCCTGGCTCAGCCGGCACGGCCGGCGCATCGCCGGGCGCCGGGAGGCGGTGCCCGCCGGCCGCCAGCAGGTCCCCGTGCGCGGCCGCCTGATCGGCCGCCGCGCCAGCAGCGGGCGCTGCTCGCGCGGGCACGGCGATCACCCGCTTGCGCTCCGGCAGGATGCCCTGCGGCCGGAGCCACAAGAACAGCGCGATGAGCAGCCCGATAGCCACCCATTGCAGCGAGGGCAGCAGGTTCGGCGGCAGGCTCGGATTCGCGTTCGTGATGAGCCGCGTCACCTCCTCGAACCCGACCGGGACCAGGATCGCGCCGAGCACGGCGCCCCGGTGGTCTCCCCTGCCGCCGATGATGACGGCCGCGAACAGCACGATGGTCTCGGCATAGCTCCATGCGGCAGGAGACCAGACGCTGATGAAGGTGACCAGGACACCGCCCGACAGCGCAGCGATGGCTCCGCCCAGCACCAGCATCCCGGTCCTGAGCGAGAGCAGGTTCTTGCCGAGTGAATCGGCCACCTTGTCGTTGTCTCGCATCGCGCGCAGCGTGCGTCCGTAGGGCGACTCGGTGAGCCGCCGGACGAACCAGTAGACCCCTGCGGCCAGGACGACAGCCGCCACGACGAACAGCCACTGATAGGTACTGGACGTCGTGGCGAATACCCCGGACTGCAGCGGCGCGGGCACGATCGCCAGCCCGGCATCGCCGTTGAAGAGCGGGCGGTAGTTGGTCACCAGCAGGTTGGCCAGGACGGCGGTCACCAGCAGGCCGATCGCGGCGAAGTCGCCGCGCAGGCGCCGGCCGACCAGGAAGGTGAAGGGCAGCGCGAGCAGTGCTCCGGCGAGCGCCGCGCCGAGCCACGGAAGAGGGAACGGCAGATTCCAGCCGCCGATGTACAGCTGGAAGCCCCCGTTGGCTGTGTCGGGCGGTAGCGCCAGGATCGCGGCCACGTACGCCCCGGCCGCCTGGAAGATGATAAAGCCGAAGTTCGTGACGCCTCCGACGCCGAACTGCTGGCTCAGTCCCAGGCAGGCGATGGCATCCACCGCGCCATACACCAGCAGCGTGATGAGGTAGTACATCTGGCTCCCTGCCCGCGCTCACGCTCACGCTCGCGCGCCGAGCAGGCCGGCAGGCCGCACGGCGAGCATGGCGAGCAACGCCACGAACGCGATCACGTACTTGTAGTCGGGCTGGATATAGGCAGCACTGATCTCGGTGGAAAGGCCGATGAGAGCCGCGCCGAGGATGGCGCCGTAGGCATGCCCCGGACCGCCGAGGAAGACCGCGGCCAGGATCAGGACCAGGAACAGGTCAGTGCTCGTCGGGCCGAAACTCCCGATGTCGATCGCGAAGACGGTTCCCGCCAGGCCGCCGAGCGCGCCGGTCAGTGCCCATGTCAGGGCGATGACCCGGCTCGTCCTGATCCCGCAGTTGCGGGCCAGGGTGCGGTTGGCGGCTGTTGCCCGCATGGCCTTGCCCAGCTTGGTGTAGCGGAGCAGGACGTGCACGCCCGCCATCACGACGAGGCTGATCGCGATGATCACCAGCTGGACCGTCGTCAGGATCAGGCCGCCGGCATGGAACGCTCGTCCCTGGCCCATCGTGTACGACACGTCCACGCCGCCCACGATCGCCTGGACTCCGAACTCGATGATGAGCGCCATCCCCAGCGACACGATCACGATGGTGATCGGCGAGGAGCCGCGCCGCTGGAACGGAGAGTAGACGGCGAGATTCAGCAGCACGGAAATGACCGAGCAGGCGGCCATCGCTACGACAAGCCCGATCCAGACCGACACGCCGCGCTGGTTGATCCAGTACGCCACGAACGCTCCAGCCGTCATGACCGCGGCGAACGCCAGGTTGAGCACGTCGGTGACCGCGAACTGCAAGGTGAAGCCCACGGCGGCGATCGCCAGTACCGCCGAGGTGATGAGCCCGAAGCCCACGGAGGCAAGGAGAATGCTCACGCGAGATCACGCTCCCGGCCCGCTCAGGGCACCCGGGATACGGGGACCCTGAGCGGCCTGGGCGGCTGGCCTGCAGCCGATCATCCGGAGACTGCTCGCAGCTGGGCGGCGGTAATGTTGCCCGCCACCTGCACCGCACCGGTCGGGCTGTAGGTGTCGATCTGGAAGATGCCCGGTGAGTCGTGGAAGGCGTCGAAGCTGGTCGGCCCGCCGGGCCCGATGTACCGGATCTTCTTGCCTGCCTTGAGCGCGGCTGCGCCCTGGGCAAAGGAGTTCACGACAACAGCCCCGGGCACGCCATCACCGATGGTGGTGATGAACGACTGCCACTTGGCGTTCTGCGTGCTCCCCGCGGCGACCATAGCGAGCGCCGCCAGGTTGATGCCGTCGTACAGGTGCACGGCCCCCGGCGCGGTGAAGTAGGTGCTGAAGTTACCGGTCTGGGCGCTGGCGACCTTGCCCTTGACGGCCAGGAGTGCCTGGGAGAAGGCCTGGTACGCGGGACCGCTGGTCGCCGTCACCAGGTTGTCGGCATGGAAGCTGGCGGCGAACGCCGCCGCGCCCACTGCGCGAGCCGACGCCTGGTAGAACGGCGGGGAGATGGCTGCGGAGGTTCCGATGATCGGAATCATCTTCCCGCCGTTGAGCTGCTTGATCTCGGCGAACAAGGTCGGGTCGGCGGACCCGAGTGCCTCGGTCATGATCGCGTCGGGATGAGCCTGGATGATCTTCTCTGCCTCGGTGCGGAACGTCGTGGCATGCAGGTCCAGAGTCTCGTTCGCCACCATTGCCAGGCCAGCCTTCTTGATCGCGCCGATGGCGGGCTGGACGAAGGTCTGCGATCCGATATCGTTGCCGAACGCCAGGGCGATCCGCTTGTACCCGAGATTCTGCGCGATCACCACCATGGCATAGGACTCGGCAAGGTCGGGCGGCACCAGCCGGTAGAAGTAGGGGTACTTGACGTGGTCAAATTCGGACTGGCCGGTCATGCAGAACATCACCGTCTTGTGACTGTTAACGACCGGAACCACGGCGGCTGCCTCATCCGAGGTGCAGCCGATGACCAGATTCAGATTCGGCGTCCTGGATAGCAGGCTGCCGACCGCGGGAACGGCGTCCGCGGGGTCGCCCCTGGTGTCGGCGGACGTGCAGCTCAGCTTGCGGCCGAGCACGCCGCCTGCCTTGTTGATCGCATTCACGGCACCGTCGCAGGACACCAGGTATGTTGGCCCGAGCGCCGCGTCCACCCCGCTGAACGGAGCGACGTCAGCAATCACGAGCGCCCCCTTGGCGCTGCTGCCGCCGCTGCCGCTGGCCGGGGAACTGCTACCGCATGCGGCCAGCCCGGCAGCCAGCGTCACCGTGGCAATCGCCGCGCCGAGCCGGACCGGCTGCGCGTGCCTGGCCTTACCTTCCCCCGCACGTTGCGAGCGTCCCGCGATCTGCGCCGCGGCCCCGAGGGCTGTCCACATCGTCATCCCCTCCGTCTGGAGTGTTCTGTAAGGCGAGATCTCTGGGTAAATCCGTACGTCCCGTCATTGCCTTCTGTGGAGGTGAATGCCGGATGGATGAGCGGCCGCCGGGACGGCAGCCCGGGCGGTCAGATGCCTGCCGGGGTCGCGCCCGGCGGGCGCCACCTCCAGTTGCCGTGGTCGCCGTCCTCAGCGACCACCTTGTTGCGGATCGTGCCAATGCCGTCGATCCGCACCTCAATGACGTCACCGGGCTGCAGCCAGACCGGCGGCTGACGGGCAAACCCGACACCACCCGGCGTCCCGGTGGCGATCACGTCGCCCGGTACCAGGCGGGTGAACGACGAGAAGAACTCGATCGCGCTCGCGATGTCAACGATCATCAGCGACGTACGCGCCGACTGCATGACCTGCCCGTTCAGTGTCGTGGTCAGGGCGGCATCACCGACGTCCGCTTCATCGGGCGTCACGAGCTCGGGCCCGATCGGCATGCTGCCCTCGAAGTTCTTGCCCGGCGTCCACTGGGATCCGGCGCGTTGCCAGTCACGGGCCGACGCGTCGTTGAGCACCACGTAGCCGGCAATCGCGTCGAGTGCCTTGCTCGCCGGGATATAGCGGCCGCCGGCGCCGATCACCACGCCAAGCTCGCCCTCGTAGTCGAAGCGGTCTGTCAGGTCCGGCTTGACAAGGTCAGCATACGGGCCAAGGACGCTGTCGGCGCCTCGGACAAAGGCCTCCGGCCAGGTCGGCACCTGCCGCCCGCCCTCGAGCGCGTGAGCGCGGTAGTTGAGGCCGAGGCAGAGGATGCGCCGAGGCACCGGCACCGCGGGGCCGAAGTCAGCGGGACCGTACTCATGACCGTCGCGCTCCTGCAGGCCGCGGACTACCTCCATCACCTCGGGCCCGGCCTCGAGTACCGACCCGAGCGAGGCGAGTGCCGGGTCACCAGATGAGTCGGCCACGTCGACATAGCCCGTGCGCGCCTTGACGTGCAAGCGCAGTCCGCGGGCGGTGGATATGGTCGCGAGCCTCATATGCGGACTCTCCTCGTGCAGCACGCGGCCGCATATTGGTTGTACCTAACCGATTGGTTGAGCATAGGTCCTGGCCTGAAACCGGGTCAAGAGGTGCCGTCAATCGAGCCCGCCTGCCTCATAGACCGGCTATCGCCACATTGGTAGGATTGGTTGCAGTGGTTCGGCGTCCGGCGTCCCTGTCCACTACAGTGCTGCTGCTGACCGCGATAGTCGGGTAGGCACGCGCTGGCCGGGCAGCCGCGACGCCGGAGAGCAGGGCCGAGCGCGGAGGGCGAATGCGAAGAGCGGGAGAGCCCGGGCCGGCCCTGCAGGCTGGGTCGCCTGAGACCACCACGCATACGGAGCGGGGACGGCGGCTGGCCGAGCTGATCCTGGCCCATTCGCGCCGCGGCGGACTGCGCTCAGGCGGTCGCCTGCCAACCGAGCGGCAGCTCGCCCTCGAACTCGGAGTGACACGCTCCTCGGTACGGCATGCGCTGGCGATACTCAACGCGCAGGGTCACATCTCCCGCGAGGTAGGCAGGGGCACCTTCCTGCGCGACATCCCGCCGGACGCAGCCGACGGCGGCGGACCAGGGCTGTCCTGGCCGCCCGAGCCTGGCGACGCCAGCACGCGCGGGGGCACGGGCGATCACGCGGGCACGGGCGACGGCGCGGGCACCGGCGACTTCGCCCCGGCCGACGTCATGACGATCAGGCGGCTGCTGGAGCCCCCGGCGATGACGCTGGTAGTGGCCTGGGCGGCCGCCGCCGACCTCGACGAGATGGACCGCTGCCTGGCCGGCGGCGACAAGGCAGAGAGCTATGAGGAATTCGAGATATGGGACCTGGCGCTGCACCGCTGCATCATGGCGGCAAGCCACAGCCCGCTGCTCGTCGCGCTCTACGGGGCCATCGAGGCAGCGCGGCACGGGCAGGTCTGGGGGGATCTCAAGCGCCGCAGCGCTTCGCCGGCTCGCCGGGCTGACTATCAAGAGGATCACCGCGCGCTGGTCGGCGCATTGCGGGCCCGTGATGCCGGCCGGGCCATGGAGGCCATGCGGCTGCACCTGGCGCGCGTATCCGGTCACCTCAATGCCACGGATCCGGCCGCGGGCGTTACCTGGAAATGAGAGGCCGGCCGGTGCCTCGCCAAGTCCCGAGCAACCGCAACGGGCCGCTTGTGGCAGAACTCGTTGCCTTCCCCGGCGACCGTGACGGCCGTCTCCCAGTGAGCGCGGGAGAGCCGTCACGGCCACGCGGGCGAAGGGTCACGGCTCCGGTCCGACAGCCCCGTGGTCGGAAGCTGTCAGCCGAGCCGGAGCCTGCTAGTAGCCGTAACCTCCGCCGCCGCCGCCCGATGATGAGGACGAGCTCGCGGGAGCGGGCGCAGCGGCGAGCTTCGCCGCGGTCGGGGTCAGTGCCCACCACAGCCCGCCAGACAGGTTCTTGCCGTTGCCGTTGTCCTGGCCAGCCGCGGTGTCCTCCTTGAAGGTGTATAGCGGATGACCGTCATAGGTGGCCTGCGTCGAGCCATCGGATCGCGTGATCGTGCCGAACTTGCCGGACAGCGTGACGCCAGAGGCGGCTGCCTGCTTTCCAGTCAGCGGCGGCCAGAACGTGGCGCATGTGCCGCTGCAGTTCGACTTCGTCGGCGTGTCTATGGCGAACCAGTACAGGGTGTGCCCCGCCGAGTTCGTCAGTATCGTGCCACCTTTGATGCTCATGGTCTTGACGCCGGTACCGGAGCTCACCGCGGCACCAGATGAGCCGCTCCCGGACCCGGAGCTGCTGGCCGGGGCGCTGCTCCCGCACGCGGCCAGTACGACCGCGGCGGCAGCAAGGCCGGCGGCCCCCCACCATCGGTTACTCATTTCATGTCTCCCATTTGGCCTCGTGACCTTGGTTCGTCTCTGTACCTAAACCACGTACCGCGCGCCGTTATCGTTCACGCTGCGCCGGCGGCGCCCGAAATCTGCCGGGGCTGCCAGTCTTCACCCCATGCGCCGGCACAGCCACGCGAGGGAGAGCGGGTACCGGTATTCGATCGCCGCATGCGTCGCGTCGAACAGCTCGAACTGAACCACGTCGTCGGCCACGCCGGCATCGCGCAGCGCCGCCCGAAACGCCCCCGCCCCCAGATCCAGGAAGGCATCGTCCCTCGTCCCCGCGTCGATCCAGATGGCTCGAAGCGAGCGCAGCGCTCCGGCGTACCTGGGTGCCATCCGGACCGGGTCCCAGTCCAGCCACCGCTGCCACACCTCCGGCAGGAGCACCCCGGTCCGCGGATCGAACGGCAGGTCAACAGTGCCATCCTCGCGGGCGGAGAAGCACGCTGACACGCCCAGCAGCATGAGCAGATGCTGGTCGGCCTCCTTAGTGAAGGCCACCCGCGACCGGAAGTCGTCCCACCAGCGCCAGATGTCGCCGTCATAGTCGCGCAGCAGCCGCGCGCACTGGCCGAAATCGGGGATATAGCACATCTCGTACAGCGCATCGCCGGCATGCGTCGCCAGGGCGCCGAACAGGTCAGGCCGCAGCATCGGCGTGATCATCGCGCCGAATCCCCCGCTCGACTTCCCCATGATCGCGCGGTGACCGGCATCGGCCAGCGTCCGGTAATGCCCGTCCACCCAGGGCACCACCTCATCGCACAGATAGGAGTGGTAGCGCCCGGTTCCCGGCGAGTCCACGAACTGGCTGCCGCCGTACGCGGTCCACGCGTCCACGTAGACGACGATGGCCGCGGGCACGTCCCCCCGGGCGAAGACCTCATCGGCGGTCTCGGTGAACGGCTGCCGGTAGGGCGATCGGTTGCGCCACATCGTCAGGTGCCCGGTATATCCCTGGATCACGTAGACGGCGGGATAGCGGCGGTCGGGCTCGTCGTCATAGCCGGGCGGCAGGTACACCCACAGCGGCCGCTCATGCGGATCGCGCAGGGGGTTGTCCCGCAGCAGCTCACTAGCGATCACGTGCTCTTCGAGTTGACCGGCCAGGTCGGCTGACCAGGGCAGCATGGAACCTCCCGCGCGGTAGTGGATCGCCTGACAATCACACCATCACCCCAAACGGATACCTCCCCGCACCCCCGCCCCGCAGCGCCGGCCAGGCGCTGACCTCAGGAATCCTGAGGGTCGGCGACGCGGGCCACCAAGAGCGGCTCACCGGTCGCCGTGTCGGTCACCAGGAGCACGTAGGGCCGGTCGAAGGTAACGATCTGCCGCGCTGGCTGCGCCGCTGTGGGCACCAGGCCCACGGCGGTGGCGGCGCTGGCGACGGTGCCCTTCTCGCCGACCCGCAGGGCGGCGGCGTGCACGACCGTCGCGATCGCGCCGGCCTGCGGTGACAGGCCGGTGAAGTTCGCGCCGGGACCGAAAGCGATCCCCATGCCGAGCCGGCTCAGCAGCCCGTTCATGTTCGCCTTAGTGCTGAGGTTGACCTTCGGCAGCGAGATCCCGACCTGCCCGCTGCCAGCGCCCGCGCCCGCCAGCCCCTTCGTAATCTTGCTTAGATCTGCTGCCGACAGGCCCGGGCAGCCGGCCGAGCCCGTGCCGGCCGAGCCCGTGCCGGCCGAGCCCGTGCCGGCCGAGCCCGCTGCACCGGAGTCAGGCAACAGCGCGACCAGCGACAGCTTGCCGCCCCGGTAGGGCAGTGACACAGCTGTCCATCCATTGGCACTGTCGGACCGGTAGCCATCGCCGTTCAGGTACCGCACGCTGACCCGATGCCCGGCCGCCGTCGTGAAGTGGCCCGTACTGGTCCGGGCGGACTCGAACGTCGTGGCCCAGGCCGCCTTCAGGTAGAGCGCGTCAGTCAGCACCCAGCCGCTGCCCTGCAGGCTGCCGGGAGCCAGTAGCTGCGGTATGTGCCCTCTGGTGGCGCCGGAGATCGCCGCATTGATCTGCCGGGTGGCCTGGTCCGGCTTGGTCAGCAGCGGGACACGCCGGACCCCGGCGCCGTAGCCGGTCGCGACGCTGTTCAGGTAGCTGCGCCGGGTGATCAGCGAGGGATCGGCCCACACCTGGTCGCTCTCGGCCAGGGTGACTCCCGGCCTGTCCAGTGCGCGCACGGCGCCTGACCTTGCTTGCAGGCCGGCCAGCAGTGCCTGCCCCGCCGCCGGGACGTGCAGGGCACGGGTCATTGCCCGCACGGTGCCACCGCGCGCGCCCAGGTAGGCCATGCCGAGCCCGCTGGCCAGGCTCTCCGGCGAGAACACGATGTTCGCCTGCGGGTCCGCACGGCACCAGGCCCCGAGCACGTCCAGGCCGAACGCGGTGTCCGCCGCGCCGAGAGGCCGCGGATCAGCGGCCGGTTCCCGTACTGCCACGCCGCGGGTGATGACAGGCGGTGACTGAGGCCGGGCCGGCCGCGCCGAGCCGCACCCGGCCGCCAGCAGCGCCATCCCTGCCAGCAGCGCCATCCCTGCCAGCAGTGCCGTCCCCGCCAGGGCAGTCCCTGGCCAGCCAGTCCCTGGCCGGCCAGTCCCCGGGCGGCCAGTCCCCGGGCGGCCAGTCCCCGGCGGGCCACCGGTAACACGCAGTTGATTCCCCATGCACAATCAGACGCCGCCCGCGCCCGCCCGGTTTCACTACTAACCCAATTTTCCGGCCAGTGACAGTCGAAGGCCGATGGGCCGTGCCACTGGGCGATCGTGCGCCGCTTGAGCGCTGCCGCTGGGCGATCGTGCGCCGCTTGGGCTCTGCCGGATGCCCGGCTACCGTCAGCAGATGAGCCTCTCGCCCGCCGGCCGTGACCCGGTCGAGCAACATCTCGCCGAGGCAGTCCGCGCCCTGCGTCCCGCCCAGCCCGGCCCGCCCCGCTCGCCGGGCGCTTCGGCTCTGCGGCCTCCGCCTGACGCTCCCGGCCTCCCCGAAGCCTCGCACCTGGCGTCCAGACCGATCGCGCAGGGATCGAGGCTGACCGCCGCACGCTGCCTGGAGCTGTTCGACGCCCAGCTCGCCAGCCGTCACCTGGACATCGCGGCCCGCCGACTCCGCTCGTCCGGGACGGGCTTTTACACCATCGGATCGTCAGGCCACGAGGGCAACGCGGGCGTTGCAGCCGTACTGCGGCTGACCGATCCGGCCCTCCTGCACTACCGGTCCGGTGCCTTCTACCTGGCACGTGCCGCCCAGGCCACTCCGCCGCGGGACGGGATCCGCGATGTCATGCTCGGCCTGCTAGCGGCCGCCGACGAGCCGATCGCTGGCGGACGGCACAAGGTATTCGGCCATCACGCCATGAACGTGATCCCGCAGACCTCCACGATCGCATCGCATCTGCCGCGCGCGGTCGGCCTGGCCTTCGCCCTGCCACGCGCCGCGAAGCTGGGAACGGCAGTGCCATGGCCTGCGGACGCGATCGTGGCATGCAGCTTCGGCGACGCGTCGGTGAATCACTCGACGGCCGCCGGGGCGATCAACACCGCGGCCTACTGCACCTACCAGGGACTGCCCCTCCCGCTATTGCTGATCTGCGAGGACAACGGCCTGGGCATCAGCGTGCCCACGCCGCCGGGCTGGGTCACCGCCGCCCACACCGGCAGGCAGGGCATCCCCTACTTCCGCGCCGACGGCGCCGACCTGTCGGACGTCTACGACAGCGCCGCCGCCGCCGCTTCCTGGGTGCGCGAGCGCAGGGCTCCCGCGTTCCTGCACCTGCGGGTAGTTCGCTTCGGCGGCCACGCCGGCTCCGACGTCGAGTCCGGCTACCGCGCGCCTGCGCAGATCGTCGCAGATCTGGATCGTGATCCGCTGCTGGGCACGGCCAGGCTGCTGGTAGCCGCCGGGCTGCTCACCCCGCAGGAGGTGCTGAGCAGGTACGAGGAGTCACGCAGCCGGGTGCTCGCACTGGCCGGTGAGCTCGCGACCGTGCCGCGGCTCACCTGCGCCGCGCAGGTCATGGCACCCCTGGCACCGCGTCACCCGGACGCTGTGGCCGCCGCGGTTGCCCCGGAAGCGGGCGAGGTGCCGCGGCGACGCGCGTTCGGCGGGCGGCTGCCCGAGAATGAGGGACCGCTGACCCTCGCCCGGGCCATCAACGCCTCGCTCGCCGACGCGCTGGCCGCCCGGCCGGGGATGCTCGTCTTCGGCGAGGACGTGGCCCGCAAGGGCGGCGTCTACGGCGTCACGAGAGGACTGGCCGGCCGGTTCGGCGCGAGCCGGGTGTTCGACTCCCTGCTGGACGAGCAGTCCATTCTCGGCGTCGCGCTCGGCGCCGGGCTGGCCGGGCTGCTGCCGGTACCTGAGATCCAGTACCTCGCCTACTTCCACAATGCCGCCGACCAGATTCGCGGCGAGGCAGCGACGCTCCCTTTCTTCTCCAGCGGGCAGTATCGCAATCCGATGGTCGTGCGGATCGCGGGGCTCGCCTACCAGAAAGGATTCGGCGGCCACTTCCACAACGACAACGCAGTCGCCGCGCTGCGCGACATTCCCGGCCTGGTGATCGCCTGCCCCGCCCGGCCCGATGACGCCGCCGCGATGCTGCGCACCTGCCTGGCGTCGGCGCAGGAGGACGGCAGTGTGTGCGTCTTTCTGGAGCCGATTGCCCTGTACCACGAGCGGGACCTGCACGCCGCCGGTGACGGCGGCTGGCTGGCGCCCTATGAGCCGCCCGCGCGGTGGGCAGATGGGCACGTCCCTGTCGGCCGGGCCCGTCTCTACGGGGACGGGACTGACGTGACAATCGTGACGTTCGGCAATGGTCTTCGGATGAGCCTGCGGGCAGCGTCCCGGCTTGCTGCCGACGGGATCGGCTGCCGGGTCGTGGACCTGCGCTGGCTCGCGCCGCTGCCAGCCGCCGACGTGCTGCGGGAGGCGTCGGTGACCGGGCGGGTGCTGGTCGCCGATGAGACCCGGCGGACCGGCGGCGTGTCGGAGGGCGTCATCACGGCGCTGGTCGACGCGGGGTTCTCCGGCCGGATCAGCCGGGTGACGAGTCAGGACAGCTTCATCCCGCTGGGCGACGCGGCGGCCACCGTGCTGCTCTCCGAGCAGTCCATCGAGACCGCTACCCGGGACCTGCTGCGGTGAGAAATCGCCGCAGCTGCGGCACGCCCGCGCTCACCTGCGGCACCTGTTCCCTACCTGCCCCAGCAGCCCGGCTACAACAAGCGGCGGGCCGCGGCTGGGCGAGCTGACGGCTAGGGACGGCAGGACCGGACTCATGCATTCGGATTGCCTGGATGGCGGAGTGACCAACCTGATGACCTTCGGGCCAGGCTCCTCTGGCTCGTCCTGTTCCTTCTGATTGGCGCACAACGCTGGCGGCCGGGGCTACCGGAGCGTCTCCGTGCTCCGCTGGCGCACTCCACCGGGGTGGAATCGATGACCCGCATCATCGGTCCATACGGTGGTATCGGCAGCCAGGGCCCGGATGGCGTGCCGGATCGGGCCGGCTGATGCCTGTCTCCGCAGTCATCCCTAGGATTGATCACCTAGGCTTCCCTAGCGTGGAGAACTTTGCCGGTATTGCGACCAGGCTGGGTGACGCGGGCACCCGGCTGCCCGGAGCCGACCAGGAATCTCGCCCCGAGCTTGCCGACGTCGGCCGGATGGCCAGGCGGCTGATGCGCCGGGCCGTGATGGCGGCGCGGGCGCAGGACGAGCCGGCCCGTCAGCTGCTGCTTGATCACCTGGGCCCCGGGGCTTCAGGGGTCCCTGTTGTGATCGGCTCGTGGCAGCGCTATGACCATGTGAACGTCCAGGCCGGGCTGGATGCCTGGCTGGCGGCCGCCGGCCGGGAGCACGAGCTGATCGGGATCACCGGGTTCCACGACATGTCGTTCGGGCTGGCGGATGTGATCCAGCCCGGCCGCTCAGGGTCCTATCTGGGCGTGGGCAGCGTGGCGCGGACGGCACTGCCGGCTGGCTCGGGCGGCGCAACCCGCGCGTGCGTCGAGTGCGGGCTGTACCTCGTCGACGACCACGGGACGCGCCTGGCGCTGCTGCTGCGCGGCCCGGACGAGCATGACCGGTGGGAAGACGCCAGGGTAGAGATCGCGTGCCCCGATCAGGACCGGGCCCAGCAGGTGCTGGACGATATCCGGCGGCTGGCCGTGGAGCACAACGTTTTCCGGGGGCAGGTCATCACCTTCGGCGGCGAGGTGTTCGGCCGGGGCCGCGCTGCCCTGCTGAGCTTCCTGGAGCGTCCGGCAGTCGACCGCGACGATGTGGTGCTGCCGCCGGCGGTACTCGACGGGATCGAGCGCCAGGTGCTCGGCGTGGCCCGGCATGCCGGGCGGCTGCTGGCCAGCGGTCAGCATCTCAAGCGCGGGGTTCTGCTGTACGGCCCGCCCGGCACCGGCAAGACGCATACGCTGCGCTACCTCATGGGCCAGCTTCCCGATGTGACCGTGGTGATTCTCTCCGGCGCTGCCCTGCGCTACATCGGCGAGGCATGCTCGGTTGCCCGCGCGCTGCAGCCCTCGGTGATCGTGGTGGAGGACGTCGACCTGATTGCCGAGCAGCGCGATCCCAGGATGGGCCAGCACCCGCTGCTCTTCCAGTTGCTCAACGAGATGGACGGGCTGGGCGAGGACACTGATGTCACCTTCCTGCTGACGACCAACCGCGCTGACATGCTGGAGGAGGCGCTGGCCGCCCGCCCTGGCCGCGTGGATCATGCGGCGGAGCTGCCCGTTCCTGACGCCGATGCCCGGCGTCGGCTGATCCGGCTCTACCAGGGCAGCCTGGTGCTCGAGCTGTCCGACCCCGAGGTGGCGGTCACCCGGACGGACGGGGTCACCGCGTCGTTCCTCAAGGAGCTGCTCAGGCGGGCGGCGCTGGTCGCGGCCGAAGATGCAGCAGCCGGCGACGGCGAGCCCGGCGAAAGGGCTCCCGGCGACAGCGCTTCCCGCGACAACGCGCCCGGCGGCAACGCGCCCGGCGGCAACGCGCCTCTCGTGGTGACCGACGCGCATATGAGCGCCGCCCTCGATCAGCTGCTTGACACCCGCAGCCAGCTCACCCGAGTGCTGCTCGGCGGCGGCGCGGCAGTGATTCCGGAAGGCGCGCCGGCTCCCATCGGAGCCGACGCGGTGATCAGGAAGCCGACAGATCCGAATCCGGCGGCCGGGCCCGAGAGGACGCGGTGACATGGCGCGGCGGATCATCCTCGACTGCGATCCTGGCCATGACGACGCGATGGCTATCCTGCTGGCCCGCGGCTGCCCCGACATCGAGCTGCTGGCGATCACGACCGTGGCAGGTAACCAGACCCTGGCCAAAACGACGCTCAACGCGCGGCATGTCTGTACGGTGGCGAGGATCCACGACGTGCCGATCTTCGCTGGCTGCGACCGTCCGCTGAGGCGGCCGCTCACCATCGCCGCACAGATCCACGGCGAATCGGGCCTGGACGGCCCGACCTTCGGGCCGCCGACAGTAGACGTGGCTGACGAGCACGCGGTCGACTACCTGATCCGGGCGCTGCTGGAATCCGACGGCGACATAACTCTCGTGCCGATTGGCCCGCTCACGAATATCGCCACGGCGGTTCGCCGCGAGCCGCGCATCGTCGAGCGCACCCGCGAGGTCGTGCTCATGGGCGGCGCCTATACCCGCGGCAACTGCACGCCCGCAGCTGAGTTCAACATATTCGTCGACCCAGAGGCCGCGGCGATCGTCTTCGAGGCGGGATGGCCGCTCACCATGGTAGGCCTGGATCTCACCCATCAGGCACTGCTGCCCCAGCAGGTGATCGACGAGATAGCGGCCATGGACACCGGCCTCAGCCGCATGGTGCTCGACATGCTCGGAGCCTTCCGGGAGAACTGCCGACGCGAAGAAGGATTCGCCGACCCGCCCGTGCATGATCCCTGCGCCGTGGCACGCGTGGCGCGTCCCGACCTGGTCAGCGTCGAGGACGCGTTTGTCACGGTGGAAACCGAAGGCACGTGGACGGCCGGAATGACGGTCACCGATTTTCGTGGCCTGCTCGGCCGTCCTGTGAACGCGAAGGTTGCCACCCGGCTGGACACCGGCGGCTTCTGGACCCTGATGCTGGACGCACTCAGGGCTATCGGTGTCGCAGGAGACTAACGCGGCTCCTCCTGCGCTTCCGCCCCCCTGCGCTTCCGCCCCCCCTGCGCTTCCGCCCCCCTGCACTACCGCCCTCCTGCGACTCCTCCTGCGCCTTCGCCTCCGTAACGAGGTTCCCTGGATCCCTACACGGCCGCGGTGCCGATCAGCCCGCGCAGGGTGACCAGTGCGGCCAGGTCATCCTCCGGCAGGTCCGCAGTCCCGTCCGGGCGGTCAGGCAGGACCAGGTACCTGGTCTCGGCGCTGGCGTCCCAGACCGCGATCTTCGTCTGCTCCGGCAACTCCAGCCCGAACTCCAGCAGGACGGCGCGCGGCTCACGGACCGCCCGCGACCGGTAGGCCAGGCTCTTGTACCAGCTCGGCGAGGGTCCCAGCAGGGACACCGGATAGCAGGAGCACAACGTGCACACGATCATGTTGTGCCGCCCCGGCTCGTTGGCGACCGCCTTCAGCCGGTACCCGGTGACCGTCTCGGCCAGTCCCAGCTCCGCGGCTGCGGCGTTGCCGTCGGCGAGCAGCCGCTGCGCGTAGCCAGGATCGGCCCACGCGCGGGCCACGATCCGAGCGCCGTTCACCGGGGATGCGCCCGCGTACAGCCGGGCCAGTACCAAGTCCAGCTCCTCGTCGGTGGCCAGCCCGGCGGCGATCACCCGCTCCTCGAGCCGCCGCACCCGCGCGGCGACCGGCATGTCCGCGTGCTGCTCCCCCATCAGCCGGCCTCCTCCAGGTAGGACTCCCATAGGTCCACGGTCACCGTGTGCGTTCCGGTCCCCCACAGCGCCGCGGCAGGGAACCGCACCGCGTAGACCATCTCTTCCCTGGGCGGCGCTATGCCGCGCGCACGGTCGTCCGGCAGCCGGCACGCACCCTGCGCCTCGATGATCTCCCCCACCTGCCCCCGTACATACCGCGGCAGCCGGGTGTGATGATCGGGATCGGGCACGCAGGCGCGGACCAGGGTCCCTGGCGCGAATCTCACTGGATGCCTCTCTCCGCGAGCAGCGTCTCTATCGCCCGCAGCCAGCGTTCGTAATACGACGTTTCCAGGTACTGCGCCGGCGGGATCCGCTCGATCGCGTCCCTGAACTCATCGCCGTTGAAGATCCCCCGTGCCCGCAGTACCCCGCTCAGCGCGTAGACCCTCGCCTCCCAGTCGGCATGGAAGCCCGGGCCGTCGTCGCCCACCGGGACGGGCCCGAATCCGCTCTGCCCGCCGACATCATGCACCCTGCTCACCTGGCACCTCCCGGTGGTGGCCCTGCGCGCTGGCAGGCAGCTGTGCCCTGCTGCCAGCAGACCATACCCGCTGCACGGCGCGTTGCATTTGAGGGCTCACATCAGGCAGCCCGCGGCCGTCAGGCGCAGGCCGCTTGCAGATGGCCGACCAGCGCGGTGGTTACCTGCCCGGCGGCGGCCACGTTGGCCAGGTGCGATGCGCCCCGGACTACGATCAGCCGGGAGTTCCTGATCCCGGACGCGATGACCGCGCCGTGCCACGGCGGCGTCGCCTGATCCTCCGCGCCCGCGATCACCAGCGTCGGCACCCCTATCGACCTGAGCGCGGCCCGCAAGTCCATCCCGGCGATCGCCTCGCAGCATCCTGCGTATCCTTCGGCCGTGATCCCTTCCAGGCTGCGGCCAAAGGCTCGGATCGTCGCCGGCTCGGCGGACCGGAACGCGGGGGTGAACCAGCGGCGCAGCGACTGATCGACCACCGATCTCATCCCGGCTGACCGCACCTGAGCCGCGCGCTCTGCCCACATGGCGGCAGGCGGCAGAAAGGCAGACGTGCAGCAAAGCCCAAGGCCGGCGATCCGGTCCGGAGCGTTCGCGGCCAGCCACATGCCCACCATGCCGCCGAGCGAGATCCCGCAGTACAGGGCCCGCTCTATCCCGTGCGCGTCCAGCAGGGCGAGCACGTCCCGGCCCAGTTCGTCGATGGCGTACGGCCCGGCCGGGGCAGGCGACCAGCCTGCCGTGCCGTCGCCGCCGCTTCCGTGCCCGCGGTGCTCGTACCGCAGCAGCCGGAAGTGCTGGCGCAGCGCGGCCACCTGAGGGCCCCATACGGCCAGCGTGGTCCCCAGCGAGTTGCCGAGCACTAGGACCGGCGCGGCCGCCGGCCCCTCCAGCGACGCCGCGAGCCGCATCGGGCCCGGGCCACTGGCCGGATCAGACATCGAAGAAGACGGTCTCGCGCCCGCCCTGCAGCCGGATGTCGAAGCGGAGCGCGCCAGGGGCACCGCCTTGATCGGCAACGGCAATCAGGGTGGCCCGGCGGTCCGGATCGTCGATGGACCGCAGCACCGGGTCCGCCGCATTTGCCGCCGGCTCGTCCGGGAAGTAGATCCTGGTCACCACCCGGTCCAGCAGGCCCCGCGCGAAGATCGACACGTCCAGGTGCGGCGCCTCGGTCCCGCCGCCAGGCGCCGGCAGCGCGCCGGGCCTGAGCGTGAATATCTGGTACCGGCCTTCAGCATCGGTCGGGCACCGGCCAAAACGGCGGAACTCCGCATCTCCCGCCCCACGAGGGTCATCGGGATGCGCGAAGCTCCCGTCCGGCGCCGCCTGCCAGGTCTCGATCAGCGCATCGGGCACCACCTCGCCCGCCCCGTCCAGGACCTGGCCGCTGATGCCGATCACCTCCGGCGCGTCGTCGTCGACCACGTAGGGGCCGTCCGGCCACGGCAGCCCGATGGCCAGGAACGGGCCTACAGTCTGCGACGGGGTCAGCGGCCGCGTCACCGGTGCGCCTCTTCCTGCTCGAACACGGTTGCCTCGGTGCCGCGCAGCACGATGTCCCACTGGTAGCCCAGTGCCCAGTCCGGCTGAGTCACCTCAAGGTCGAACCGGGCCACCATCCGCTCGCGCGCACTGCGATCTGGCACCGAGTTGAAGATCGGGTCCTGGGCGAACAGCGGATCGCCGGGAAAGTACATCTGCGTGATCAGCCGCTGCGTGAACGCCCGGCCGAACAGCGAGAAGTGAATGTGCGCTGGCCGCCAGGCGTTGACGTGGTTCCGCCAGGGGTAGGCGCCCGGCTTGATGGTGATGAACCGGTACCTGCCGCCGGAGTCCGTCACGCACCGGCCGACCCCGTCGAAGTTGGCATCGAGCGGCGCCGGGTGATCATCCACCCGGTGCGCGTACCGGCCGGACGCGTTGGCCTGCCAGATCTCGATCAGGGTGTCGGGCACCGGCCGCCCGCCGTCGTCGAGCACCCGGCCGGTGACGATGATCCGCTCGCCGAGCGGCTCTCCGCCGTGCCGGCCGGTCAGGTCAGCGTCGGCCGCCGTGACCCGCTCCTCGCCGAGCAGCGGCCCGGTCACCTCGGTCAGCCCCTGCGGCAGCGGGACAAGCTGCCGCTTCGGCGCCCGCAGCAGCGACGAGCGGTACTCGGGCGAGTCCAGCGGCGGGTGCACCCCCCGCGGCCGCGGGTAGGACGGCAGGGCCAGGCCACCGAGAGCGGGCGGCACGTGCGTGGTCATCAGCGGGCTCCTTCGGTGACGGGCACGGCCGCGACCAGCGCTCGCAGCGCGGTGAGCTCGGCCGGGTCCGGGGGCGGGATCTCCGCAAGGTCCGCGCTGACCTGCAGGTCCCAGCCGGTTCTCTCTTTGACGGCCGAAACGGGGACGTCCGGGTACACCCCGGTCAGCATGAACTCGAGCGTCTGCGGGTCAGGCTCAAGGACGCCGAGATCCGTGATGATCTTCTGCGGGCCAGCGCCGGTCAGGCCGAGCCGCCGCCGGCTGCCCGGGCCGTCGCCGAACCCGACGGACGTGATGAAGTCGACGTGCTCCACGAACGCGCGCCGGCTCTGCCGCACGACCACGACCACCTCGAGGCAGGACGCGGCGATCTCCGGCGCGCCGCCGGCGCCAGGCAGCCGGACCTTGGGCTCGGCGTAGTCCGTCCCGATGACCGTGGTGTTGATGTTGCCGAACTTGTCGATCTGGGCCGCGCCGAGGAAGCCGATGTCGATCCGGCCCGGCTGGATCCAGTAGTTGAAGATCTCGGGAACGCTGACGACGGCGTCCGCGGTCTCGGCCAGGACGCCATCACCGATCGACAGCGGCAACCAGGGCGGCTTGGCCCCGATGGTGCCCGACTCGTAGATCAGGACCAGATTCCTGGCGTGAGTGGCCCGGGCCAGGTTGGCCGCCTCGCTGGGCAGCCCGATCCCGACGAAGCACGTCATCCCGTCGCGCAGCGACCGCGCGGCGGTCACAGTCATGATCTCGTCGGCCGTGTAGTCAGGGGGCCCGGTCGCGCCGGCCGTCACGGTGCCTGCCTCGGCGCCTGCCTCGTCACTGTGCCCGCCTCGTCACTGTGCCCGCCTCGTCACTGTGCCCGCCTCGTCACTGTGGCCCGCCTCGTCACTGTGCCCGCCTCCCAGCCGCCCCGGCCTGGCTAGTGCTGCTCGCGCTGTACACGTTCTTGTCCAGCCACTGGCCGAAGACCTCGCGATCCCGGCTGATGGCATCCCAGGCGACGTAGAAGTCGTTGTCGCGCGATGTGTACCCGAGCGCGTAGGAAGGATGTGCTCCGCCGGGCGCCAGCGCCACGTAGCCGACGGTCCACGCGGGCAGCACGACAGCGCCCGGCAGGGGTTCCAGGCCGGGCACGATCTCCTCGACGGTGACCACGGACCGCCGCGCCGCGAGCACGGCTTCCTTCTGGACGCCGGTGATTCCCCAGAGCTGCACGTTGCCCGCCGTGTCAGCCCGCTGCGCGTGGATCACCGTCACATCAGGCGTCAGCGCGGCAACCGCCGTCAGGGTCTCGCCGGTGAACGGGCACGCGATCTCGCTGATATTCAGCGTCTGGGCGGCGAGCCCGGTGCCGCTGTACCCGCGCAGCACGGCGAACGGAAGTCCCGACGCCCCGGCGACGTACCGGTTTGCCATCCCGGCATGGCTGTGCTCTTCCAGCTCCAGCGGGCCCGGCCAGGAGTGCTCTACCGCGTCCCGGAACCGGTGCAGCGAGCCGACGCCGGGGTTACCGCCCCAGGAGAAGACCAGCTTGCGCGCGCATCCTGCGCCGATCAGCTGGTCATAGATCACGTCCGGCGTCATCCGGACCAGGGTGAGGTTCCGCAGTCTCTGCCGGATCACCTCGTGGCCCGCCGCATGCGGGATCAGGTGCGTGAAGCCCTCCATCGCGACTGTGTCGCCATCATGGACGGCCTGCCCGATGGCCTCGGCCAGCGAAACGATCTCCGCCACACCCCGCCCTTCCTCTCGCCGCCTTTACCGAAACGATATCGACAACTGACCGCGAAGTGCACACCTGTGCGGACTACGACTTTCGCCACCGCCGGCGAGCCGCTACTGGCCGCCAGCTCCGCGCCGGTAAGACCGCTACCCAGCCGCCAGCTCCGCGAGAACCCGCTACCCAGCCGCCAGCTCCGCGAGAACCCGCTACCCAGCCGCCAGCTCCGCGAGAACCCGCTACCC
>Ga0209871_1000148_pt1 | contig 21857 bp, 17 predicted proteins | sample OrgsoiDNA2013045_FD_185795 | JGI IMG/M metagenome (GOLD analysis project Ga0209871, IMG submission 185795) | Permafrost soil microbial communities from the Arctic, to analyse light accelerated degradation of dissolved organic matter (DOM) -... | ecosystem: Environmental > Terrestrial > Soil >... | reverse complement strand
TGGACCGACTCACGCCGGACGAGCAGGAACTGCTTGCCCGCGCTCTCAGCCGCGTTGCCGAGAGCTGACCCCGGACACGGCACCCGCAGGACGTTGGCCTACGGCCCTAGCTGCCCCACGCAACACCACACCGTTTCACGACCGCGGCGATGACCTGACCAGCGACCTTCTCGCCATCCACGACCAGGATCCGGACCGGCTGACGATCGCCGAGATCTCCTCGATCCTGTTCTCGCTAAGTTTCGCCGGCCACGAGACCACCACTGGACTGATCGGAAACACGGTCCGGCGGCTGCTGGAGGATCCTGCTCGCTGGGACCTGCTGGCCCGCGAGCCCGGCCTGATTCCCGCGGCGGTGGAGGAGAGCCTGCGGTTTGACCCATCGGTACAAGTGTGGCGGCGGGTCACCACCCGCCCGGTCACGCTCGGCGGTGTTGACCTGCCGCAGGAGCCAGGCTGTTCCTGATCGAAGGCCAGGAGCTGACCTTCCACCCCAACATCTCGTTCCGCGGACCGCAGTCGCTCTGGGTGCGTGCCGGGAGCCATGAGGCCGGGGAGGCGGACCGGGAGCCCGCAGACCCGGCGCAGCGGCAGACGGGGGGCGGCGGCGCTAAGCCTCAGCGCAGCCCGGTCAGCGCAGCCCGGTCAGCGCCGCTCGCAGCTTGCTCAGGTCACGCAACCGCGCCTCGTAGGTGGCCCCCACCCCGAGCAGGACCAGGCCGATCACCGCGATGGGCAGCCAGCGGGGCAGCAGCCCGACGAGTTGGCCGACCGCCGAAGCCAGTTCATGCACGGCGTCCAGGATCGCAGCCCCGCCGCCGAGCAGCAGCGGTGCCCGCAGCCGGGCCCGTCCGCCGGCAATCGTCACGCCGGCCGCGACCAGGCCGAGCAGCAGCGGACGCGCCCAGCCGTGGTCCTGCCAGGCCGCGGCCAGGCTCGGCCCGAGCAACAGGGCCACGCCCGGCCCCCAGGTGACCCACGAGCTCAGGTCCGGCGAGCGACGCGAGCGCTGCCAGCCGAACGCGAGCAGCAGGGCCGACCCCGGCATCATGTACGGCTCGGGCGCCCGGACTCCGGCCGCGGCGAGCCTGGCGAACAGCGCCGCCTCACCCAGGGCGAGGCCGGCCCAGAGCGCTGGCCGGCGGTCAGGCCGAAGAGCCACCCCGAGGCAGAGCACCGCCACGGCGGCCACGGCAATGCTGGCCTGCGCCGGGCTGGCCAGGCTCGGTGCGACCGCCGCCACGGCTACGAACCAGCCCGTCACCTGCACGGCTACGAACCAGCCGGTCACCTCCACGGCGATAGGCCAGCCGGTCATCCCCGCAGCCACGGTGGTCATGTCAGCCACGGTGGTCATGTCAGCCACCCCGCTCACGCCGGTAAGCGGGCGCGGGCGCGCGAGCAACGCGGCGGCGAGCTGGGCGATGGCCGCGCCGGTCAGCGCGGCCAGGCCGGCCTGCCAGGCTGGTGCACCGGCAGCGGAGGCCGCGAAAGCCGCGAGGGCACTGCCGGACAGCACGGACAATGCCGCCGCCGCGGCCCGCACGACAGGCAGCCGGGCCCGCCAGGCGCACAGCAGATAGGCGGCACTGAGGCAGCCAAGCACGGCGAGCGTGGGCGCCGGCGCGGTGACTGCCCAGGCGAACGTGAGCGATGCCGTGACAAGGGCCGCGCCCGCCGGGGCGAAACTGCGGCTGGCGGCGGCCCAGGCGGTCAAGCCCAGGGCGAGCGTGAGCAGGAGGCCGATCATGACGCCGTCGCTCAGCCCGGACGCCGCCACCGCCGGAGCGGCCACCACCGGCAGGACCGCGGCGATCATGTCGAGGGTCCCGTGGCTGCCGCGCCAGGCACCTGCCGCGACCACCACCGCGGCTGCGCTGGCCGCCAGCACCAGGACAGCGAGCGGCAGTGCGGCGAGCGGCAGGCCAGGCCATCCTGCCGCTCGTGCGTGCACCGCGGAGGCTCCGCCGGCTGAGTGCGCCGCGCGGACTCCCCGCCACAATCCGGAGGTCTGCGGGAGCGGGCCGGACAGGGCCTGCGCGAGCAACCCCGCCTGGGGCACGATCGCCGCGATGGCCGCCAGCACGGCACCGCCCAGGGCCAGGGCCCGCCGCTGCCCGCCCCGCAGCCAGGCCGTGCCGGCCGCCAGCAGGGCCGCCATGGCAGCCAGCACCGAGAAGCTGTCCGCGCGGCGCAGGGCCATCACCGTGGCCAGCACCACGATCAGCCCGGCGCCGAGGTCAAGGACGAGCGCGTGGGCGGGGCGCACCTGGCGCAGCAGCGTCGCCGCCCCGGCGGCGCCAACTGCCACGCCCAGCACGGTGAAGGCCGCTGCCCCGGCGGGCAAGCCGCTGGCCAGTGCCACCGCCCAGGCCAGGCCGGTCACTGCCACCAGGGTGCCTGCGGTGGCCAGCACCGCCGGCCGCCGGGTGCGGGCTACGGCGGCAGCAGCGGCGGCGACAACAGCCAGCACGGCAAGCTCCGCGAGCGCGGTTGCCGGCCGGGTCAGCGACCACAGTGCCGCGCTCCCCGCGATGACGAGCCCGGTCACGGACGCGGTGCCGGCGAATTCCCGGTCGGCGATGACCGATCCGGTGCCGAGCAGCGCCGCCGCAGCCGCGGTCAGCACGACCAGAACGGCCCAGCCAGGCACGCCCGCCGCCACCGGGACTGACTCAGCGGCCAGAGCGATGACGGCCAGGGCCGCCGACCGCGACCGGGACCGGGACAGCCTGGGAACCGGAATCCACCAGCAGACGAGGCTCACCAGGATCAGCACGGCAGGCGTCGCGAGGGAGCCGGAGGCGTGCCATGCCGTGATCGGCGCGCCCGCTGCCGCGGCGGCGGGCGACGCGGCGCCAGCCGGGTCAGCCCACAGCCCAGCCAGCAGGGCGGCCATGTGCTCCAGCCCTGAGCAGGCAGCAGGCACTGCGCAGAGCCCGGCCCCGGCCAGCACCGCTGCCGCTCCCGCCGCGATGTGCGCGGCCTGACTTCCCGGCACCCTGGGTGCGTGGCCTGAGTCCGGCCCGGCGCGCACCTCACCGACCTCGGCAGGACCGGGCGGCCAGGACGCCCGCAGCCAGGCGAAGACGGCTACTGCCGTCCCGGCGGCGGCGAATGCGGCGGCCGTCCATCTGGCGGGCAACTCGGCGGCGGCGGGCAGCGCCAGAGCGACCGTGATCAGGGCACCGCCGACCGTCGTGACCTGGGCTCCGGGCAGCCATATGCGCGTGGCCGGCACGCCACGGACCGCGATGACCGCCGCCAGCATGAATGTGAGCGATAGCCAGAGCGACTCGTTCAGGGCGAGATCAGCGGCCGCTCCGGCGGCCGCCAGCAGCACTCCGGCCAGCCAGGCTGCGGCGGCGGCCGCGCAGCCTGCCAGGCGCTCGGCAGGACGCTGGCGGCGGCCGGCCCAGGCCGCAAGGATCACATCGGCGCCCGCGGTGACGATCAGGGCCAGCGCCACCGCGGTCACGGTATGCGCGGCCGCCGCGGCGGCGAGCGGAAGCGGGAACTGCGCGAGGCCGATCGCCGCAAGCCGGGGGGCCCGCGCCGGGGCCCATCTGCCGTACAAGGCCCAGACCGCGGCCAGCATGGCGCACGCCCCCGAGGCTGCGCCTAGTCCGGCGGCGGGGGCAGCAGGAGCAAGCTGCTGGGCAAGATAGGCGATCGCGACGGTCAGCGCCAGGCCGACCGCGGCGATCGACTCACCGGTCGCCGTCATTGCGCGGCGGGCCAGCGGCCACGGTGCCGCCAGGGCCAGCACCGCCAGGGCCAGCAGGATCAGGGCGCGGCCGGCAGTTCCGGTAGCTCCCCAGTTCGCCGCCGTGAAGGCCGCCGATGCGACGACGACCAGCACGCCGCCCGCCCCCAGCAGCAGGTTCGCCGCCGTACGGCGGGACATCTCCGCCCTGCGGTCCCGGACCGGGCTCGCCGCGGGAGCCACCTGCGTGACCAGTCGGGCTACCGGGGCAGAAGGCTCATCACAGACAGCAGTGTTATCCGGAGCCTGGTCGCGCAGGAACGCGAGCTCTGCCAGCAGCACGTTCCGGCGGGCGCCGAACCAGCCGCGGGCGTCCTCAAGCCGCGTCAGTTCGGCCGCGATCCAGCGCAGTTCCGCGGCCTGCGGCCCGGTGAGCCAGCTGCCGCAGCCTGGACAGCGGGCCGAGGCGGCGCTGACCGCACAGGAGCAGGCCGGGCAGCAGGTCGTCGCGGACCGCCCGGCTGTTATATCTGTGCGCATACTGCCCACGCTGCCGCAGCAGGCGGGTGCACCGCATCCGCCCAAGTACTCAGTTACGAAGCGCCTGTCACCGCGATTTCGTGCCCGGCGACTGGTCACCTGGCGCTGCCGGTCCTGCGCGTGCGGCCTGTGCCTGGGCCGCGATCGCGCGTTCCATCGAGAGGTGCCGCTCCCGGGCGTTGCGGGTAAGGCCGGCAGCGCGCTCGAACTCGGCCCTGGCCTCGTCCGGGCGGCCCAGCTTCAGCAGCAGATCCCCGCGCACGCTCGGCAGCAGGTGATAATCCCGCAGTGACGCAGTGGCCGTGAGCGCGTCGACCAGATCGAGGCCAGCCTGTGCCCCGAACGCCATCGATACCGCGACCGCCCGGTTCAGCTCGACTACCGGGGAGGGCGTCAGCTCGGCGAGGATGCCGTACAGCTCGGCGATCCGCGTCCAGTCGGTATCCTCCGCCCGGAACGCGCGGGCGTGACAGGCGGCGATAGCGGCCTGCAGCGCATAGGGGCCGCGCGCCCCGCCGAGTTGCTCTGCCTGGCTGAGGGCCGTGAGCCCGCGATTGATCAGCAGGCGGTCCCAGCGGGTCCGGTCCTGGTCCAGGAGCAGGATCGGCTCCCCGGACGGGGTGGCTCGGGCACGGACCCGCGATGCCTGGATCTCCATCAGCGCCACCAGGCCGTGCACCTCCGGTTCAGCCGGAGCGAGCTGGGCGAGGATCCGGCCCAGGCGCAGCGCGTCCTCGCAGAGCGCCGGGCGCATCCAGTCATCGCCTGCGGTAGCTGAATAACCCTCATTGAAGATGAGGTAGATAACCTCCAGGACCGACGAGAGGCGGGCGGCTCGCTCCTGGATGCCCGGTACCTCGAAGGGCACCTGCGCCTTGGCCAGGGTCTTCTTGGCCCGGACAATGCGCTGCGCGATCGTCGGCTCCGGTACCAGGTAGGCGCGCGCGATCTCGGCAGTGGTCAGGCCGCCGAGCAGCCGCAAGGTCAGGGCGACTCTCGCCTCCACGGCGAGCACTGGATGACAAGCGGTGAACACCAGCCGCAGGATGTCGTCGTCGATGTCATCGGAGAAGGCATGATCAAAGTCAGCCGTGCCGCCGTCGCCCTCGGCCTCCAGGTCGCGGGCGATCTGGACATACTTGCGCTCCAGCTGCCGGTTGCGGCGGAACAAGTCGACGGCCCGGCGCTTGGCCACGGTCATCAGCCAGGCGCCGGCATTACGGGGAACCCCGGACTCAGGCCACTGCTCCAGGGCGGCGACCACGGCGTCCTGCGCGAGTTCCTCCGCCAGGCCGACGTCACCGGTATACCGGGCAAGTCCGGCGATGAGCCGCGCTGACTCCATCCGGACGACGGCCTCGATCGCGGAGTGAGTCTCGGAAGCCGTCACGACAACCGATCACACCATCCGCCGGCCGTCAGGAGCAAGCATGTCGCCGCTGGCCCGTGATCAGCCCGCTGGCCTGGCGGAGCTCAGGCCGAGCCCCGCCAGGCCGATCGCGAGCCGATCACGGGCCGATCACCGGGCCGATCACTGGGCCGATCACGGGCGGATCAAGGGCCGATCGCGAGCCGATCACGGGGTCGATCCCGAGGCCGATCAAGGGCCGTCGGCGGTCACCAGCGGTCGCTGACGGTCAGTAGACCTGCCGGATCGTGCTTTCGCCGTCACCGGCGATGCTCAGGAACCGCTTGGTCCACTCGATCGCCTCGTCCTTGTCGCGAACCTCCATCAGCGCCCAGCCGCCGATCAGCTCCTTAGCCTCGGTGAAGGGGCCGTCCACCACGGTGAACTTCCCGCCGGAGTGGATCACCTTGGTCCCTTCCGCGGCGGGCGCGAGTCCGCCGGCGGCCAGCAGGACTCCGGCCTTGGTGGCCTCCTCGATGAACTCGCCCATCTGCGCCATGAGCTCCGGGCTCGGCGGTGGCGTCGGCGCCGAGGGGTCGCCCAGCGTGTATCCGAAGTATCGCATTGTCCTTGTCCCTTCCGTTGGCTGTGACCGGGGCGCCCTCGCGGCAGCCGGCCTTGGATCCTGGCGAGGCGATCCGCGCCGCCAGGCCCCTTTCTGCCCAAGCGTCGAACGCAGTCGCTCCAGATCGACACCGGCGCGAAAGATTCTTCCCGGACTTCCCGTCCTGCCGCGCAGACGGCGCCCCGCGGCATCCGCCCAACCGGCCGGCGCACCCCATGCCCGGCCGGCGCACCCGCACCCATCGCTACGCTTGCGCCGTGAGCAGGGACGCCGACCGGCAGCACGTGCCGGCGCAGATGCGCCGCGACGTCCGCCTGCTGGGCGAGGTGCTCGGGGACGTGCTGCGCGAATCTGGCGAGCCGGGCCTGCTCGACGACGTGGAACGGCTGCGGCACGCTGTCATCGACGCGCGCCGCGGCAGACCGGGCCAGCGGGCCGACGGCGCCATCACCGAGATGGTCGCCGCCTGGCCGCTGGACCGGGCCGAGGCGGTCGCGCACGCGTTCACCGTTTACTTCCACCTGGCCAACCTGGCCGAGGAGCAGCAGCGGGTCCGCACGCTGCGCGAGCGGGACTCCGGCGGCGAGCCGGTCCGCGAGTCGCTCGCCGCCGCGATCGCGGGCATCCGCGCCGAACTCGGCCCCGAGCGGGTCACCGGCCTGCTTGCCGACCTGCGCGTGCACCCGGTCCTCACCGCGCACCCCACCGAAGCCCGCCGCCGCGCGGTGACCGAGTCGCTGCGGCGCATCGGCATACTGCTGGCCGGCCTGGACGATGGCCGGCCTGGGGCCGGGGAGGACGCGGAGGCGCGGCGCAGGCTCCGGGAGGAGATCGACCTGCTCTGGCGGACATCCGCGCTCCGGGTCCAGGCCATGCAGCCGCTCGACGAGGTCCGCACGGCGATGGCGGCGTTCGACGCGACCCTGTTTCGCGTGGTCCCGGCCCTGTACCGGTCTCTGGACCGGGCCCTGGCGGGATCGGAGTCCGGCCATGCCGCCGCCACGGCTCCCGCATTCCTGCGGCTCGGCAGCTGGGTCGGCGCGGACCGGGACGGCAATCCGTTCGTGACCGCGCAGGTGACCAGGGACACCGCGGCGATCCAGGCCGACCATGTGCTGCGCGCGCTCGAGAATGCCACCGCCAGGATCGGCCGCGCCCTCACGGTGCACGTCACCGCGGGGCCGGCGACGGCGGAGATCCATGGCGCCCTCACCGCGGCCGGCCACGCGCATCCCGACCTGATGGCCGGCATCACTGCCCGCTCGCCGCAGGAGCCCTGCCGCGCGTATCTCCTGTACTGCGCGCAGCGGCTACGCGCGACCCGGCAACGCCCCGCCCGGCCGCACACCACCCAGCCGCAAGAGGCCCTCCTGCCGTACCGCGGGCCGGCCGAGTTCATGGCGGATCTGCGCCTCGTGCAACGGGCACTGGCCGGCGCGGGCGCCACCCGCCAGGCATTCGGCGAACTGCAGCACCTGCTGTGGCAGGCGGAGACGTTCGGGTTTCACCTGGCCGGGCTCGAGATCCGCCAGCACAGCGCGGTGCACGCCCGAGCCCTGGCCGAGATCCGGGCCGACGCCGACCTGTCGGCGCAGACCAGCGAGGTGCTGGACACATTCCGCGCGATGGCATGGATCCAGGACAGCTACGGACCGGATGCCTGCCGGCGCTACGTCGTCAGCTTCACCAGGTCCGCGGCGGATATCGCCGCTGTCCACGAGCTGGCATCGATTTCCATTCCCAACGGCCCGCTCCCCGCGCTCGACGTCGTCCCCCTCTTCGAGAGCGGGGCTGACCTGAAAAACGCCACCAGGGTGCTGGACGACATGCTGCTGCTGGAACCGGTGGCGGCCCGGCTGGCCGCGACCGGGCGGCTGGAGGTCATGCTCGGCTACTCCGACTCCGCCAAGGAACTCGGCCCGGTCAGCGCCACGCTCGCCCTGTTCGACGCCCAGCAGCTGCTGGCGCGGTGGGCGTCCGCGCACGGCGTCCGGCTGACGCTCTTCCATGGCCGCGGCGGCGCGCTCGGCCGCGGCGGCGGCCCTGCCGGGCGGGCGGTGCTCGCGCAGGCACCGGGCTCGGTGGACGGGAGCTTCAAGGTCACCGAGCAGGGCGAGGTGATCTTCGCGAGATACGGCCATCCGGTGATCGCGCAGCGTCATCTCGAGCAGGTCGCCTCAGCGGTACTGCTCGCCTCCGCCGATCACGGCCCTGCGGCCGCCCATGACCGCCACGCGGCGGATCACGACGGCCCCGCGCACGATCACGACGGCCCCGCGCACGATCACGATGATCCTGAGCACGATCACGACTGCCCCGCGCACGATCACGACGGCCATCCCTCACGACGGTTCAGGCGGGTCGCAGACCGGCTGGACGCCGGGGCCCTGCGCGCGTACCGAGCGCTCGTCGAGGCCGACGGCTTCGCCGAGTGGTTCGCCAGGATCAGTCCGCTAGAGGAGATCGGCGCGATGCGGATCGGGTCGCGGCCCGCCCGTCGCGGTGTGGCCGAGGCTGCCTCACTCGATGACCTGCGGGCCATCCCGTGGGTATTCGCGTGGGCGCAGACCCGGGTGAACCTGCCCGGCTGGTTCGGCCTGGGCAGCGGCCTCGCGGCAGCAGACAGCGCGCACAGCCTGCGGGAGGTGCGGGACGCCTACCGCGGCTGGCCGCTGCTGGCCGTCTTGCTCGATAACGCCGAGATGAGCCTGGCCAAGACCGACCGCCGAATCGCCGAGCGTTACCTGGCGCTTGGCGGCCGGCCAGATCTCACCGCAGCCGTCCTGGCCGAATACGACCTGACCATGAAGCTTGTGCTGGCCGTGACCGGGCACGACAGGCTGCTTGCCGACCGGCGGGTGCTGTCCAGGGCCGTCGCGCTGCGTGATCCGTACGTGGACGCGCTGTCCCATCTGCAGCTGCGCGCCCTGTCCGCGCTGCGCGACAGTGACCAGGACCGCGAGCGACTGGAGCGGCTGCTGCTGCTCACCGTCAACGGCGTCGCGGCCGGCCTGCAGAACACCGGCTGATACTCGGCCCGCGCTGCCCCGCTGCCCTCGGGGACAGCGCGCAGCTTCCATGATCGCCTCAACCACCGAAGAGCGACCCGCAGGCTTTCCGCGCGGACGCAAGCTCCGGCGAGTCGGGACCGATGCCAGCCGGAGCCTGATCGGGGGGCAATTGCGGGCTTGGGGGACACCGGCAGGCAGAATGGGCCTCATTGTGCAGGCGAGCTCCGGTGCGCTGGCGCGCGCCGACCAGTCAGCCAGCGACAAGGACGCCCTGCGGGTCGCCGGTGCCGGCCTTAGCCGCCAGTGCCGGGCCCGTCCGACGCCCGGAAACGGAGACAAGCCGTGGATCGCCTGCAATGGACCGAGGAGGGCGCGTACCTCGTCGCACCCGGCGTGCACCGCATCCCGCTCCCGCTGCCCTTCGACGGTCTGCGGGCGGTCAACGTCTACGCGATCGAGGCCGGCGACCACCTGGTGCTCATAGACTCGGGCTGGGCGCTGGCCCACGCCCGCGAGCAGCTAGAGCGCTCGCTGACGGCCATCGGAGCCGGGCTGGGCGACGTCCGCACGTTCCTGATCACGCACCTGCACCGGGATCACTACACCCAGGCGGTAGAACTGCGTCAGCTCTTCGGCACCCCGATCGCCCTGGGCGCGGAGGAGAAGCACTCGATGGAGCTGCTGCTGCAGGGGGATTACCGCGCCTTGTCTGCCCAGCTAGACCTGCTCGCGACGGCGGGCGCGCAGCCAGTGATCGAGCTGCTGGCGCAGATGGGAGTCGGGACCGCGATGGATCTCGGCTACGAGGCACCGGACGAGTGGATCATCTCCGGGCAGGAATTCGACCTGGGCACGCGGACGCTGGAGGCGATCGCGACGCCGGGCCACACCCGCGGGCACGTGGTGTTCGTGGACGCGGCCGCCGGGCTGCTGTTCGCTGGTGACCATGTGCTGCCGCATATCACGCCGTCGATCGGGTTCGAGGCGGCACCGCCCGTGCTGCCGCTCGCCGACTACCTGGAGTCACTGAACGTCGTGCGGCGCCTGGATGACCTGACGCTGCTGCCCGCGCACGGGCCGGTCAGCCCCAGCTCCCATGCCCGGATCGACGAGCTGGTCGCGCATCACGCGGACCGCTTGCAGGCGATGGCCGCGGATCTCGGCAACGGCCCGACGACCGCGTACGACATCGCTCAGGCAGAGCCGTGGACGTCGCGGCGGCGGAAGCTGACCGACCTTGACCCGGTCAACCAGGCCCTGGCGGTCTGCGAGACGGCATTCCATCTGGACCTGCTGGTCGCCCAGGACCGCGCCAGGGTCGAGATCGCCGACGGCATACGGCTTTACCACCCGGCCGCGGCCTGACGGAAAGGCACGACACATGACAGCACCCATGGTGACCAGCTCAACGGGCAGCTCCCTGCAGCGGCTAGCCGAGCAGTCATGGGAGCGGACCGGGGCAGACTCGGTGCTGCACTACGAGGGCGAGCGGTGGACCGGGGCCCAGATCGCCGAGCGCATCCGCCGGGTGACCGGGGGGCTGGCCGAAGCAGGGCTGCGCCCCGGCGAGCGCGTGGTCGTCTGCATGGCCAACTGCCCCGAGGTGAGCATCACCTATCACGCGGTCTGGCGGGGCGGCGCGGTGGCCACCCCCGTGCTGTTCCTGCTCAGCGAGGACGAACTGCGGCATGTGCTGGCCGACAGCGGCGCGGTGCTGATCGTTACGACTCCGGAATTTCTGCCCAAGGTGACCGCGGCAGCGGCTGGTCTGGACAGCGTCCGCGCCATCGTGGTTGTCGGCGAGCCGGGCGGTGAGCACGCGGGAGTGCCGCTGCTGCCGTTCGCGGGGCTGGAGGCGGCGGACGAAGCCGCTCTGATCGGCTCGGAGCCATCCTCGCTGGCCGCGCTGCTGTACACCGGCGGGACGACGGGCCGGTCGAAGGGCGTCATGATCAGCCACGACGCGCTGTCCGCGTCAGCGTGGGCGGCGATGGCCACCTCGTACGACGATTCGCTGCGGTCACTGCTGCTTCCGCTGCCGCTCTCGCACGTTTACGGCCTGATGGTGAGCGTGATGAGCCTGCATTCGCCCGACCCTGGCACGGCGGTGCTGATGCGATGGTTCGACCCGGCCGGCTGGCTGCGGCTGGCGGCCGAGCACCGGGTCAACGCGGGCGCGATGGTCCCGACGATGCTGCAGATGCTGCTGCTGCAGCCGCTGGAGGACTACGACCTGTCCGCGCTGGTCCGGCTCAGCAGCGGATCGGCGCCATTGCCCCGGCCGGTACTGGAGGAGTTCGGCCGGCGGCTGCCGCAGGTGGAGATCGGCGAGGGATACGGCTGCACCGAGACGGCCGCCATCATCTCCACGTCCCCGCTCGGCCAGGCGCGTGCTGGCAGCGTGGGCAGGCCCGCGCCCGGGGCGGAGGTGCGGATCGAGCGCCCGGACTCCAGCGACGCGGCGCCCGGCGAGGACGGCGAGATCTGCGTGCGCGGGCCGATGCTCATGAGCGGGTACTGGAACGCGGAGCAGGAGACCGCGCATGCGCTGCGCGGTGGCTGGCTGCATACCGGTGACGTGGGCCGCATCGACGATGGCTACCTGTACATCGTGGACCGGATCAAGGACCTGATCATCCGCGGCGGCTACAACGTCTACCCGCGCGACGTCGAGGACGTCCTGATGCGGCATCCCGACGTGCTGGCCGCCGCGGTGGTCGGGCGGCCCGATCGCAAGTACGGCGAGGAAGTCGTCGCCTTCGTCCAGCTGCGCGAGGACGGCACCGCCGGGCCGCAGGAACTCGTTGACTTCGGCCGCCGCCACCTCTCGGCGGTCAAGTATCCCCGCGAGGTTCGCATCGTGGATGCGATCCCGCTGACCAGCGTCTTGAAGACCGACCGCAAGCGGCTCCGCGCCACGCTCACAGCTGACTGACCCACCGGCGCGATTACATCCCCGCAGCCAGGGCAGTGTGTAGCTACAAGGGGATGCAGCCCGCAGCCTCCCGGGCCTGGAAGGTTGGCCGATGACATTGGGCAAACTGGCGCTCGCGATCGGTGCCGCGATCGGCATACTCGTCGTGCTCGGCGGCAAGGACGACATCCGGCGCTACATCAAGATGCGCCAGATGTGAAGTAGGCCACTGCCACATCGGCGGCCAGTGCCGCATTGTCGGCGATCAGCCGCTGGTTGACCTCGACGCTGCGGCCGCCGCTCAGCTCCTCGACCAGCGCCAGGACGGCGGGAGTCACTGCCTGGCCGCTCACGCCGGCCCGCCGCACCCGCTCTACCGCCTCGCTGATCAGGGCTTCGATATCCAGGCCGCCGTCCGGTGGCCGGGCCAGCACAAGCCCCGATCCGGGGCTCAGCTGCCAGTGCGCGGCCGCTATCCGCGCGGCCTGCGCGCAGCTCGTCACCTCGGCAGATACCGGCGGCCCGCCGGCGGCGCTGTAGAACAGGGGCAGCGTGCCGGTGTTCCAGCCCAGGACCGGCACGCCCAGGGTCTCCAGCAGCTCCGCCGTGGCGGGCACGTCCAGGATCGACTTGGCGCCCGCGCAGACCACGACCGCCGCAGTCCGCGCGACCTGCAGCAGGTCACCGGAGATATCGAGGCTCTCGGCGAAGCCGCGGTGCACGCCGCCGATGCCGCCCGTCCCGAGAAACCGGATGCCGACCGCGCGGCACACGGCCAGCGTGCCGCCAACCGTGGTCGCCCCCAGGCCGCCCTGCACCACGCAGGCGGCCAGATCGCGCGCGCCCGCCTTGCGCGCGGCGGTTCCGGCCGCCGCGAAGCGCTCAAGAGCGGCGGCGTCCAGCCCGACCCTGACAACGCCGTCGACCACTCCCACGGTGGCCGGGACCGCGCCCGCCGAGCGCACCCTGTCCTCCGCGGCCAGGGCCGCTGCCAGGCCGCGCCCGGCCGAGAAACCATGCGAGACCAGCGTCGTCTCCAGCGCGACCACGGGCTGGCCGAGCCGGAGCGCTTCGGCGACCTCGTCTGCCAGCCGCGGTGTCAAGGTCACGGCATCGCCCCCATCCTCGCTACTGCCCGCGCCGCCGCCTCCAGGCCCAGGGTGACCCCGCCGACAAGATAACCAGCCGCGAACGCGTCACCGGCGCCGGTGGAGTCGGCCGGGCGGGTGGGCAGGGCCGGGAAAAGCCTCCCTGCCGCGCGCACCCCGCCAGGGCCCAGCTTAACGATCAGCTCGGTGCCGGGCAGGTCGCCGACCAGAGCGGCTTCGGCCTGGTTGCCCAGCACGACATCGGGCCGCAGGCGCGTGATCAGCGCACGGAAATTAGCGACGCCATAGGCCGTCAGCGCAGCGGTCGAGGACAGGTCGATGCTCAGGCGCGCCGAGCGCGGCGGCGTTCTCGCGGCCCGGGCGGCTGCCAGGGCGGCGCCGCGGACTGGCTCGCAGATGAGGCTGTAAGCGGGAACGTGCAGCCAGGCGCACTCGTCAAGCCACTCAGGGCGCAGCGCGCCTGCGGCCAGCTCGGTGCCGACCCCCCGGTCGGTGAGCATGGACCGCTTGCTGCCGCCGTCAGAGATCGAGACAACCACGCCGGTCTTGCCGTCGATAACGGGGCCGACCAGGTCGACGCCGCGGCGGGCGAGTTCCTGCGTGACCAGAGCGGCACCCAGATCGGTGCCGCGGGCCGCGATCAGGCGGCTCCGGCCGCCCAGGGCCACCACCCAGGCGGCCACGTTCGCGGCCTGGCCGCCCGCTCCGAACGAGGTGGTCGCCGGCGTGTCCGTTTCCTCGGCGAGCGGCCCGGACACGCGAACCACGACGTCGAGGTGGGCATCACCCAGCACGCAGATCACATCTGCAGTCTGCACCCGCATGACGGGCCCGGCGCCGCGGGCGAGCCCGACTCAAGCACGTGGCTGCGCAGCCTTGAGGCGACGATGTCCCTGGAGTCGGCTGACGGGCATGCGCGCCTTTCGTTAGGAGAACACCAGCACGTCCACGATGGGCTTGGTGGTCGGCTGCGGCGACCCGCCCGCGGGCTCGACGGTCACGCCGACGCTGTCGCCGCGGGCCAGGCCGGAGGCGAGCTGCGGAACGGTCCTGCCTCCGGTGGGCAGCGGCAGCAGGCCCGCTGATCTCGTCCCTGGCGGCCCCAGCAGCCACAGCTGGTAGACCTTGGAGTGCGGCAGCGACGGAAGCCCGGCGGCCGTGAAGATCACCTTACGCTCGCTGTGCGAGACGACCACGGTGACGGTGCCGCCGAGAGACGTCCGATGGGTCAGGATCGTGGCGTCAGGCGAGTTCAGCACCGCCGCCACGGCTTGCTGCTGGGCCCTGGCGTCGTCGAGCTGGCGCCGCGTCACGGCCACCGTGATGCCCAGCGCGATCACCACGGCCATGCCCGCGGCGACCACCGCCACGGCCAGCCGCGGCACCCGCCTGCGGCGCCTGTGGCGCGACTGCGGCAGCGCGCCCACGTCGGTGACAGGAGGCATCTGCCGGGTCATGGCGGCAGCGGTCAGGACCCGTTCCCGCAGCGCCGGCGGCGGCTGCCTCGCGACAGCGACCGCGAGCCTGGTCGCCGTCTCGTGCAGCCCGCGGACCTCGTGCGTGCAGGGCTGACAGCGGTGCAGATGGTGCTCGAACCGGTCCCGCTCGGCGCCATCGACGGCATCGAGGGCGTACGCGCCGGTGAGAGTGTGCAGGTCGTCGCGGCGCAGGAGCTTCACCAGGTCACCCCCATGCAGTCGCGCATCCGGATGAGGCCGTCCCGGATCCGGGTCTTGATCGTCCCCAGTGCGACGCTGAGCAGCCCGGCGACCTCCCGGTAGGTGTAGCCGCCGTAGTACGCGAGGGTGACCGACTCTCGCTGCAGGTCCGTCAGCGTCTCCAGGCACCGCCGCACGCGCTCGCGGTCGAGACTGGCCTCTACCTCATCGGCCACCTCGTCGATGGACGCGGCCCCGACGGCCCCCGCGGACTTCTGGTCACGGTGCGCCGCGGCGCTGGCCGAGCGCACCCGGTCGACAGCCCGCCGGTGGGCGATCACCATGACCCAGGTCTGGGCATTGCCCTTGGACCGGTCGAACCGCGAGGCGCTGCGCCAGACCTCGAGCAGCACCTCCTGCGCCACCTCTTCGGACTGCGCGGGGTCTCGCACCACCTTGCAGATGAGCCCGAATACCGGACCCGCCATCCGGTCATAGACAGTCTCGAACGCTGCCTGATCGCCGCGTGCGACGCGGTCAAGCAGCCAGTCCAGGTCGGCTTCTCCGCCGCCACCGCCGGGGCCGGACGTCGGCTCTGGTGCGCGCATGTCCCGCGTACTCATACTCCTTATTCGACGCACTCGCTAGAGAAGATAGGCCGGATATCACCCTGAAATCGGGCGCGGCCGATTTTAGCGTGCACTGACCGCCGCCATCACGCGCTCCCAGCTCCAGGTCGGGTGGCTGGCCGCGATGGCAAGGACGGGCACGAACTGAAGCGCGTTCACGGTCCCGACGCCGGAGGCCAGGTCGTAGCCGTGCAGCGCGCGGAACCCGTGCACGGTGTGCAACCTGCCGCCCTGCCGGAAGGACACCGTGTTGCCGCCGCGGACCACGTCCACCAGGCCGGAAGCATGATGACGCGACATCAGGTACAGCGCCGGGTTGATCAGGCCGATCCGGTGATGCGCGGCCTGGTCGGCCAGGGCGACGATGCCGGCGAACTCCGGCGTCGCCTCGCTGGTGCCGCAGGCCGGGTACCAGCCTGGTTTCTGGCCCTTGAAGCTCTGGTACATGTCGGCGGCCCCGTTGCAGGCTCCGCTCATCGAGATGTCCGGCACGCCGCGGCTGCTGCCGACGACGCTCTTCACGCCATTCTGGTAGCCGGGACGGCCGAAGATGATCGACTTGCCGCCGCCGCCCGCCAGCGGGTTCGGTGGCCTGCCGCCGAAGATGAACTCACTGGTGGGCTTGTTGTAGGTGTCGTTCCAGACCTGGGCTGGACTGGCGTCGTGGCCTGAGGCGTTCAGGTGCAGCTGCGTCCCGCCCACCCCTGTCACCAGCGGGTCGCTGTCCGGCCAGGACGTCACCGGGTGCAGGTAGTAGGTCACCGTGTTGTACTTGACGTCCGCCGCTCCGCTGTCACCTGAGGCCGCGAGCACGGTCACGCCCTTGCTCGCGGCGTCGGTGTAGGCGCCGCGCAGGTTGAGCAGCCGCTGCCTGGTGGCGAAGGTCTCCTCGGTGGCACTGAAGCTCTGGCTGATCACAGCGCCGAGGTGATGGTTAATCACGAATTTCTCGGCCCTGACGATCTGCGGGAAGCCGCTGGTGCCCTCGTTCTCCGCGGTCGGGGTCTCGACGAGCAGGATGCTGGCCCCGGGAGCGATGGTGTGCGCGTACTCGACATCCAGGTCGGTCTCGCCCGCCCAGCCCTCCCGGCTGCCGTTCGCCTTGTAGGGCGCCACCTTGCCAGCCGGCTGGATGATCTTCAGCGAGGGCGGCGCGGCCAGGTGCGCCGCCTGGTCAAAGACCCTCAGGTCGCGCCGGACGGTCGGGGATCCGTAAGAGTCGACGATGACGATCGTCTCGCCCTGGCCCGTGATGCCCGTATTGTACAGCGCGGGCAGGTTGTAGGCCTGCTGGATCTGGCCCGGGAGGTAGCACGCGATCTTGAAGTGCTTCTCGCAGAACGCCGTGGTGGGGGGTGCGGCGTGCGCGCCACGGACGTGCAGGAGATCCGGCCGGATCGTGACAGCCGCGGCGGACGCGCCTGCTGGCGATGAGCCAGCCACCGAGGTGACAGCAGGCGCGACGGCAGCCGCGCCGGTCAGGGCACCGGTGAGCATGAGCGAGCCGGCGGCGGCGGCGGCCACAGACCGGGATAGGCGCATGTGATCTCCCATGGAGCGGACTTACACGACGCTCGAACATTATCGAGCACTTTGGCCAGCTTCGGGAAGACGCCGGAGCCGAGCACGGGAAGTTCTGGTGCGCCCGAGCACACGCCACCGGGCTTGCGGCTGCCAGCGTACCGTGGAGCTACCGGCAGATCGGAGGGCGCGAGATGAAGCTCAAGCTCGACCTGCACGACGTCTACAACCGCGGCCAGGACATCGACCGCGCGCTCCGGGACATCATGGACGAGGCAGTCAGGAAGAAGGCCCCGCTGGTCGAGATAATCCCCGGCAAGGGGTCCGGGCAGCTCAAGAAGCACGTGCTCCGATTCCTGGAGCAGAAGGAGATCAAAGAGCTTTATCACCGGGTGGAGAAAGACTCCAAGAACTTCGGCCGGCTGTTCGTTCATTTCCGCTGGAAGTAGCGACCACCTTCACAACGCTGTTGGCGCGCTACAGGTGTTCTGACAGCCAGGCATGCACCTCGGGCACACGATTCTGCAGTAGCGTCAGGTGCCCGTCGTCGTCGAGCAGCCGGGCCTCGACGCCGGGAATGTGCGCGGCCAGCCATTCGCCGTGGCCGAACGGCACGAACATGTCCTGCCTGCCGTGCAGCAACAGGACCGGGACAGCGATGCCGGCCAGGTCGAATCCCCACGGCCTGACCATGCAGTTGTCGTCCCACCATCCCTGGCTGCCGGGCGCCAGACCGTCCTGCGAGGAGGAGGTCAGGTATTCGGCCAGCTCGCCGCGCAGGGCCGCGGCATCTGTCGGCGTGAGGAGTGATTCAAACGCCTTGGCCGCATCCTCTGGCGACGTGGCCAGGACTTCCTCCCGGTCCTTGTCCGTCTTTGCCCTGGCCGCAGCCTCGTCTGTGAGGAACAGGCGGAAGTCATCCACGTTCTCCTGGCCCATGGCGGCGAAATAGTCAAGGCCTTCAGCGCCGTACGGGGCCAGCGAGGCGAGCGAGGCGGCGGCGGTCACCAGGTCCGGGAGCAGGGCAGCGCACGCGAGCACGTGCGGGCCGCCGCCTGAGATGCCCCACATTGCCAGCCGATCGATGCCGAGCTCAGCGCAGATCGTGCGGACATCGCCGGCGCAGTCGGCGACGGTGCGCCCCGGCTGCGGCGAGGACCCTCCGTAGCCCGGCCTGTCGTAGCTGATGAGCCGCAGCTCACGGGCGGCGGCATCCCGCACGTTCGGGCCATAAAGGTGCCTGGAGTTTGGCGTGCCCATGTGGACCAGGACCGGCCGGCCAGCGGGATCACCGGACTTCTCGACAGCCAGCGTCCGGCCGTCCGGGGTGCGAACTGTGCGCTCCACGCTGTCTCCTTTGCTCCGCGCCGTGTCCACCTTCAGCCATCAGCGCACGGCTGACGTTAGAGCAGGTAGTTGTCGGCGGCAACTGAATACTGACCACTGCGCGGCAAGGCAAGCCCCCAGCTGATCAGGTTTCACTGCCGTTGCAGGCTCGTGGAAGAATGGCCCATGATGAAGGTCCTGATACGAGTGCTGATCTCGGCCGCCGCGCTGGCCGTGGCGACGGCGCTGGTCCCCGGCATCGAGCTGCGGGCGGGCACGACGGTGTCCAAGGTCGCCACCGTGATCGTGGTGGCGCTGATCTTCGGCCTGGTCAACACCGTCCTGAAGCCGATCATCAAGACCATCGGCTGCCTGTTCTACGTGCTGACACTCGGACTGATCGGCCTGGTGGTCAACGGCCTGCTGCTCTGGCTCAGCAGCTGGGTGGCCGGGAAGCTCTCGCTGCCGTTCCACATCACCGGATTCTGGCCCGCGTTCTGGGGAGCGATCATCGTCGGCGTGGTCGGCTGGCTGCTCAACCTGTTCGTGCGAGACAAGGACGAGGACAGCTAGGACGACGACAGCTACTGGACAGCCCGCAACCAGTACTAGACGGCCCGCAGGGAGACAGTCAGCTCGCTGACGCGCCGGGACCGAAGCGGCTGCGCTCCAGGAACCGGCCGGCCCCCGGCTTGCCGAAGAACTGGCCGTCCCGGACCAGGACGTTGCCGCGCTGCAGCACGACCTCGGGGGCGCCGCGGACGGCGCGGCCCTCATACGCGCTGTAGTCGACCCGCATGTGGTGCGTCCGCACCGACAGCGTGCGCTCCGCGTCCGGATTGAAGACGACGATGTCGGCGTCGCTGCCCGGCGCCAGCGTGCCCTTGCGCGGGTGCAGGCCGAACATCCGGGCGGGAGCGGTGGCGATCAGCTCGACGAACCGCATCGGGGTGATGTGCCCGGCCGCGACGCCCCCGTCCCAGAGCAGCGTGTAGCGGTCCTCGACCCCCGGCAGCCCGTTGGGAATGGCCGAGAAGTCATCCTTGCCGAGGATCTTCTGGTCCTTGTAGTCGAATGGGCAGTGATCGGTCGACACCACCTGCAGGTCGTCGCTGATCAGGCCCTGCCACAGGTCGGCCTGATGGTCGGCGGTACGCAGCGGCGGCGAGCAGACGAACTTGGCTCCCTCGAAACCCGGCCGGGCGAGGTCGTCGAGGGACAGGTACAGGTACTGCGGGCAGGTCTCGGCGTAGACGGGCAGCCCGGCGTGCCGGCCCTCGCGGACCGCCGTGAGCGCCTCCCGCGCGGACAGGTGGACGATGTACACCGGCGCCCCGGCCAGCCCGGCCAGCGCGATCGCGCGGTGCGTCGCCTCGCCCTCCATCGACGAGGGCCGGGTGAGGCCGTGGTTGATCGGGGCCGTCTTGCCCTCGGCCAGGTAGCGCTGGACGAGAACGTCGATCGCCCCGCCGTTCTCCGCGTGCATCATGATCAGGCCGCCGTTGTCGGCGGTGTGGCTCATCGCGCGGAAGATGTCCCCGTCGTCCAGCATGAACACGCCCGGATAGGCCATGAAGAGCTTGAACGAGGGCACCCCCCTGGCGATCATGGTGTCCATCTCGCGCAGGATCTGCTCGTTGATCTCGCGGACGATCAGGTGCAGGCCGTAGTCGATGTGCGACTTCGGGCCCGCCTTCTCCAGCCAGCGGTCCAGGCCCTGGCCGAGGCTCTCGCCGTAGCTCTGGACCGCGAAGTCGACGATCGTGGTGGTGCCGCCCCAGGCCGCCGCCGCCGTTCCGGTGCCGAAGTCGTCGGAGGCGAAGGTGCCCCCGAAGGGCAGCTCCATATGGGTGTGGGCGTCGATGCCGCCCGGCATCACGTACCGGCCGGTCGCGTCGATGACCGTGTCCGCCTCGCCGAGCCCGGTGCCGACCGCCTGGATCCGCTCGCCGTCGATGAGAACGTCCGCGCGGGAGGAGTCGCTGGCGGTGACCACTGTCCCGTTCTTGATCAGCGTCGTCATGGCAGCAGCTCGGTCAGCTCGCCGTAGGTCTCCGGGCGGCGGTCCCGGAAGAACTGCCAGGTATTGCGCACCTCGCGGATCTCGTCGAGATCGAGGTCGGCGACCAGTACCTCGTCCTCGGTGTCCGAGGCCTGGGCGATGATCTTGCCGCGCGGATTGCAGAAATACGAGGAGCCGTAGAACTTGTGCGGGTTCAGCGGCCCCTCGATGCCCACCCGGTTGCTCGCCGCTATCCAGAAGCCGTTGGCTACCGCGTGCGCGGGCTGCTCAAGCTCCCACAGGTAACGCGACAGCGACTCCACCGTGGCCGACGGGTTGAAGACGAGCTCGGCGCCCTTGAGCCCGAGCTCGCGGGCCACCTCGGGGAAATGCCGGTCGTAGCAGATGATCAGGCCGATCGTCCCGACCGACGTGCGGAATACCGGATAGCCGAGGTTGCCCGGCTTGAAATAAAACTTCTCCCAGAAACAAGGTGCGGTCTGCGGGATGTGCGTCTTGCGGTACTTGCCGAGCACGCTGCCGTCACGTTCGATGACGCAGGCCGCGTTGTAGTAGACGCCGGGCTGCTCCTCCTCATACCACGGCACGATGAGCACGATGCCGTGCTCGCGGGCGACCTCCCGCATCCTGCTGACGGTCGGGCCGTCCTCCGGCTCGGCCGTCTGGTACCACTTGGCGTCCTGCTCCGCGCAAAAATACGGGCCGTGGAAGATCTCCTGGAGACCGACGACCTGGGCCCCCTGGCGGGCCGCCTCGGCGACCATGGCGACGTGCTTGTCCACCGCCTCCTGCTTGGGCAGGTTGGAATCTGCCTGGATCATCGCCGCGCGGACCATTCGCATCGGTATGCCTTCCTCGGGCGGCCCGGCGCGCCGGGCCGGTGATCGGTGAATTTCCGGCCGTTCCAGCCTGCGCCCGGCTAGCCCCCGGCCGCCAGTGGCCGGGTGAAGGAAGGGATGATCTCGGCGCCGAAGCCGCTGATCAGAGCGCGCGGGTCATCGACCATGGAATACACGTTGAACTGGTCCACGCCGAGTTCGGCGAGCTGGGCGAGCCGGTCGCGGACCTGCTCAGGGCCGCCGATGACGCAGAATCTGTCCACCACGTCATCAGTGACGAATTCGGCATTGTCCGAGCCGGCCCGGCCGTGATGCGCGTAGTCGTACCGCTCGCGCGCCGCGATGTAATCGGTCAGCCCGGTGGGCAGCTCGGCGTCGTGATACCGCCGCACCAGGTCGACGACATGGTTGGAGACCATTGCGGGGAACCAGCGAACCTGCTCCCTGGCCCGCGGCAGGTCGTCGCTCAGGTAGGCCGGGGCGGCGGCCATCACCTTAATGTCGGCCGGGTCGCGTCCGGCCTCCGCGGCGCCCTCGTGCAGGTAACGCAGCGCCCACTCGATGATGAACGGGTCGGCCAGCTGCAGGATGAGGCCGTCAGCGACCCG
>Ga0209871_1000147_pt1 | contig 22014 bp, 18 predicted proteins | sample OrgsoiDNA2013045_FD_185795 | JGI IMG/M metagenome (GOLD analysis project Ga0209871, IMG submission 185795) | Permafrost soil microbial communities from the Arctic, to analyse light accelerated degradation of dissolved organic matter (DOM) -... | ecosystem: Environmental > Terrestrial > Soil >... | reverse complement strand
GGCAGGAGGACATCTTCGTTGCCCGCCAGCCGGAGTCGCGCCGGATGGCCAGCCGGGCCGCTGGCGCCCTGGCCGGCGGAGTGACCTCCAGCTGGCAGAACACCCGCCCGCAGCCGGTCTGGCTCTCCCACGGCACCGGCTCCAAGATCTACGACGTGGACGGCAACGAGTACGTCGACCTGGCCGGGGGGTACGGTGCGGCGCTGGCCGGGCACGGCCATCCGGCCATCGTGGAGGCCGTCCGCGGCCAGGTCGGCCTCGGCACGCACTTCGCCCAGCCGACCCGCAACGCGATCATCGTCGCTGAGGAGCTTTCCCGCAGGTTCGGCCTGCCGCAGTGGCGTTTTGCCAACTCCGGCACCGAGGCCACCATGGACGCGGTCCACCTCATGCGCGCCATCACCGGCCGCGACGCGATCATCAAGGTGGAGGGCTGCTACCACGGCCACCACGACTCGGTGCAGGTGTCGGTCTGCCCGGAGGCCGAGGACGTCGGACCAGCCGACCGGCCGAACACCGTTGCCGCCAGCACCGGCATCCCGCAGGCGATCATGGACCTCACGCTCATAGTCGGCTTCAACGACCTGCCGGCCGTGGAGCGGCGGCTCGTGGAGAACCCGGGCCGGATCGCCGGCATGATCATCGAGCCGATCATGATGAACGCGGGGATCATCACGCCAGAGCCCGGCTACCTGGCTGGCCTGAAAGGCCTGCTGCACGCGCACGGCGCCCTGCTGACCTTCGACGAGGTCAAGACCGGCCTGACCGCGGGCCCGGGCGGCGCGGCCGGCGTGACCGGGGTGACCCCCGACATCATCTGCCTGGCCAAGGCGATCGGCGGCGGCCTCTCGGTGGCCGCAGTCGGCGGCACCGCCGAGGTCATGGGCCACGTCAGGGACGGCGGCTACGAGATGGTCGGGACCTTCAACGGCAACCCGCTCGCCATGGCCGCCTGCCGCGCGATGCTCAGCGAGGTCGCTACGCCAGCGGCTTATCAGCGACTGGAGGCCCTGCGGCTGCGCGCCGTCGCGGGGCTTGACCGGGAGATCACCCGGAACGGGCTCCGCGCCCACGTGGTATCGGTAGGCGCGAAGGGCTGCGTGGTCTTCACCGACGAACCGGTCCGCGACTTCCGCAGCTTCCTGGGCATCAACGACTCCCTCAGTCACGCGCACTGGCTCTTCCAGCACAACGGCGGCGTCTTCCTGCCGCCGTGGGGGAAGACCGAGCAGTGGCTCATCTCCGTGCAGCATGACGAGGCAGATATTGATCGTTTTGTGGCTAATTTTGCCGACTTCGCAGCAGCAGTGCGGATGTAGTCCCGCCTGTTACCTCGAAGCCCTTGCGCCCGCGCTGTCGCGGGAGTAGTCCTAAGCGATAGATACTTACAGCTGACCGAATGTTCAGTCAAGGGGCCGCCAGAGAGAAGGTGGGAGTATGCACCCACGTGAAGGCTGGCAGGCCGACGGGACTCGCCGACCGCCGGGCCTGTCCCGGCGGAGCTTCCTGCGGAGCACCGCGGCGGCCGGGCTGCTGGCCGGCGGAGCGGGCTCGCTGCTCAGCGGGTGCGGGTCATTCCTGACCGGCGGGACCTCGGTGCCGCTGCCCCGGCCCAGCCACCCGGTGACCTGGCTTACGTCGGACAACGCCATGATCGCCAGCGGACTTCAGCCGGAGGCCGGCGCCACGCTGCAGATCTACAACTGGGTTGCCTACCTCAACCAGGCATGCGTCAACAGCTTCGCCAAGAAGTACAAGTGCAAGGTCGAGGTCACCACGTTCAACACCATGGACGAGGCACTGTCCAAGCTGCGCAGCGGGCTGAGCTTCGACGTCTTCATGGGCGTGACGGTGGACGTGCTCGGCCAGCTCATCGAGTCGAAGCTGATCCAGCCGCTCAATCACAGCTATATCCCGAATATCCACCAGGCGTGGCCGGACTTCCAGAACCCCTTCTACGACCAGCGCTGGCAGTACACGGTGCCCTACACGATCTACACGACGGGCATCTCCTGGCGCAAGGATCTCGTGCACGAGAACCCGTACACGATGAAGAACCCCTGGGCGATGCCCTGGCAGGCGAAGTACAAGGGGAAGGTAGCGATCCTCGATGACTACCGGGAGGGCATCAGCCTCGGGCTGATGAAGAACGGGATCTTCAACCTGAACACGGTCAGCCAGAGCCAGATCGACGAGTCCAGGCGGTCGCTGCAGGAACTGTCCAGCCTCGTCGGCGTCCACATCGACAACAACGACTTCACCGAGATACCGGACGGCCAGACCTGGATCCATCACGCGTGGTCCGGTGACATGGCGGCGGCTCCGTCGTATATGCCCAAGGGAACCCCGGTCGAGGTCGTCGGTTACTGGTTCCCCGCCGATGGCAGGGGCCCGGTGGCCAATGACACCAACACGGTGCTGCGCTCGGCGACCAACCCGGTGCTGGCCCACCTTTTCCTGAACTACATGAACGATCTGGATATCGGGCTGGAGAACATCAGCTACAACGGCTATATGCAGCCGCTCAACGGGGTCACTCCGCAGCGCCTGGTCAAGGAGAAGATCCTGCCGCCCAGCCTGATGTCCACGGTGGTCCTGCCCTCCTATTTCCGGCGCGGCCTCGGCGAGCTCCAGCTGCCGGTGGATGCCGACGCGCTCTGGCAGCAAGCCTGGCTCGTGGCGAGCAACGGGATCTAGCGCATGCAGACGAACGCACCGCAGCGGCGGGCCCGGCGAGGCCGTCCAGGTAAGGCCGACAAGCAGGCGCAGCCGACCAGGCTGTTCTGGGTCCTGCTGGCCGCTCCGGGGATCATCTGGCTGGCGCTGCTGTTCATCGTCCCGTTCTACGCGGTGCTCGCCATCGGCGAGGGCAAGCTGAACCGGCTCTTCGAGTCGCCGGTCGCGGTCTACAACCCGCTGAAATGGAGCTCGGCGAACCTCTCCCATGTACTGCATGATCTGTTCGGCGCCGGCTCGTTCGCGGGCCCGATCGCCGTCAGGACGATCCTCTACGTGGCCGCTGCCTCGGTGCTCTGCCTGCTGATCGGCTACCCGGCCGCCTACTTCGTGAGCCGCTTCGCGGGCCGGCGCAAGGGCCTGTTCCTGGTGCTGCTGATCGCCCCGTTCTGGATCAGCTACATGATGCGGATGCTGGCCTGGATCGACCTGCTGCAGACCGCCGGCTACGTGAACCGGGCGCTGTCGGACCTGCACCTGATCTCCGCGCCGGTCAACTGGCTCGGAGGCAAGCCGCTGACCGTGATCCTCGGCCTGGTCTACGGTTACATCCCCTACCTGATCCTGGTGCTGTATGCGGGCCTGGACCGGATCGATACCTCGCTGATCGAGGCCGGGCGCGATCTTGGCCTGAGCCGGGTGCAGACGTTCGTGCGCGTCACCCTGCCGCTGTCCAGGCAGCCGATCCTGACCGGGATGCTCATCACCGTCCTGCCGATGGTGGGCGACTACTTCACCAACCAGCTGCTGTCGGGCGCGCCCAACACCTCCATGATCGGCAACCTGATCCAGGGCCAGCTCGGCACGCCGGGGCTGGAGGGCCAGGGAGCGATGCTGTCCCTGCTGCTGCTGGTGGTCCTGCTGGTCCCGATGATCTACTACGTCGTGGCCACCAACCGGTCGTCGCGGGAGGCAGCGTGACCACCGCCAGCGCGACGACGGACCGAGCCGCCGCGGGCGCTCCCGCCCGCCGCACCGCCCGCCTGGCGCCCTGGCGCAACCCGTGGCGCCACCCGTGGTTCCTCGAGGGATTCACCTGGCTGTACCTGATCTGGTCGCTGGCGCCGATCGTGATCGCTGTCTTGTTCTCGTTCAACAAGGGCAAGTCCCAGGCCACCTACCAGGGCCTGTCGTGGCGGTGGTACTTCGGCGACAAGGTGAACTCGGTCTGGCACAACCCGCAGCTGCACAGCGCGGTGATCGAGACCCTCAGGCTGTCCGCCTACACCACCATCATCGCGGTCCCGCTCGGCGTGGCCTTCGCCCTGGGCATCAACCGGTGGCGGGGAAGGGTGCCTTCTACCTTCAACTACGTGATGATCCTGTCCTTCGTCGTGCCCGAGCTGATCTTCGGTGTCGCGATGTTCTTCGTCTTCACGCAGCTGTTCACCAGCGTCCACCTGGGCACTCTGGCCGAGGTCCTCGGCCTGGTCACGTGGAACGTCAGCTGGCCGGCGATCATCGTCCAGGCGCGCCTGGTGGGCATCGGCAAGCAGTACGAGGAGGCGTCCGCCGACCTTGGCTCGACCCAGTTCCAGACCATGCGCCGGGTCCTGCTGCCGCTGCTCACCCCGGCCATCTTCGCCAGCGCGATCCTCGTCTTCTCCGGGGTGATCGATGACTTCGTGATCGTGGACCTGCTCTCGTCGAACGCGGCCAACACGCCGATGTCGGTGATCATCTACTCCACCCAGCACGGCGGCAACGGCGGCCCGGCGCTGAACGCGCTCGCAACGATCATGCTGGTGATGTCCTTCGTCGTCGCGGCGCTCGGCTTCCTTGGGTACCGGCTGATGACGCGCGGCGAGCGCATCGACGGCCAGCAGGCGCTCGTCACCATCGCCGGCGGCGACTGAATCAGCCCCTGGTCAGCACCAGCTTGCCCGTCGCGCTGCGCGAGCGCAGCGCGGAGACCGCCTCCGCCGTCTGTGCCCAGTCCCTGGCCTTCCCGACCTGCGGCTCCAGCGTGCCGTCGGCGACCAGCCTGGCCAGCAGCGCGAGGTCCTCGCCGAAGGTCTGCTCACCGGTCCGGTAGACGAAGAAGCCTTCCAGCCGCGCGCCGGGGGCGCCGGCGGCAAAATCGTAGAAGGCGAGGTCGCTGCGCTGCCCGCTGGCCACGCCGTAGGCGGTGGCCAGCCCGCCGGGCGCCAGGCGACGCACGGCGGCGGTGAGAACCTGCCCGCCGACCCCGTCGGCGACAAGGTCGAACGGGCCTGCGTCGGCTCCGATCTCGGTGAGCACCTCATGGGCACCGAGCCTGGTCACGATGTCGGCCCTGGACGGCCCGCTGACATGAGCGGTCACTAGCGCGCCTGCGGCGCGCGCGAGCTGGACGGCGAATGTCCCCACCCCGCCGCTCGCGCCCGTCACCAGCACCCGGCGGCCCAGCAGCGCCCCGCCGGTCCGCAGCACCCGCAGCGCGGTCAGCCCGGCTACCGGGAGCGCGGCCGCGCGGGCGAAGCTGACCGAATCCGGCAGGACGGCGATGCGATGGGACGGCACGGCCACGCGCTCGCTCCAGCCGCCCCAGTCGGCGATGCCGACCACCCGGGCGCCGACCTGCGGCCCCGTCCCGTCGGCCGCTGCCGCCGCTACCACGCCGGCCACGTCCTGGCCGGGCGTCCAGCCGTCGGGCCGCTGCTCGATCAGGGAGAGCTCGCCCCGGTTGACCGCATATGCGTGCACCTCGACCAGCGCCTCTGCTGGCCCCGGCTGCGGTTCCGGCAGATCGCGGCGGGCGATCCCAGCCGACGCGGACGGGTCAGTCACGTAACCGAGCATGTCGCTCCTCCTCGCGCTGGGCCAGCTCATGCCGACCGGTGTGCGGACCCAACCGCACGGCCTGCCCGGATGTTCCCGGCGCCGGCCACGTCATGCGCGCGGCATGCCTCGCCTCGGTCACCGCACGCGTGCGGCAGGCTGACAGACGGCAATAGGATGAGTAACCGGTGAAATGGCGCCCGGCTCAGAGTCGGCCCGCGTCGGGCACATAGATGAGCCGGAGGCTGAACTGATGGAGGTCCTGCTCACCCCGCCGGACGCGGCCGAGGTCTTCATGCTGGGTCGCGGCGTGGTGTCTGCCGCCAGCGGACCGCACGGCCCGACCGGACTGCAGAAGATTGTCATCGCGGCGGTCTTGTGGCCGACTTCTACCGCGACCGCGGCTTCGTGTACCCCCGCTTGCCCGGATCTGCGCCGCCGCTGCTCGCGCAGCACGACTGGGCACATGTGCTGGCCGGATACGGCACGGCGCTGGAGAACGAGGTCGAAGTCTTCGGGTTCATGGCGCGCGCCAACGATGATCCCCGCGCGTTCAGCCTGCTGGCCATGGTGGTCTCGCTGTTCGAGACGGCGCGGGCTGCGGCGGCCGCCGATGCCAGGGAGTACCTGCCCTGGGCGCCAGATCCCTCCCGAGGCTAAGCCCCTCTGCCGGCCCGCCGCTGCGACGACCATTCCGCCGCTGCGGGCGTTCCCGGCCCCTCCCAATCGCCGCCTGTTCAGCTCGCCTGCAGCGCCTCGTCCTCGGCCGCCACCGGGTCGGTCGTCAGGCTGCCGCCGGTCAGCACGCGCAGCGCGTCCGGGGCGAGGAACGCGTGCACCGGGGTGCCGTGGGCCAGCTGCCCCTGGACTCCGTCGTTCTGCATCAGCACCTGCAGCTCATACCCGGCGGCCAGCCGCAGGATGACCTGGGTTGCCGAGCCGAGGTACACCAGCCGCTCCACCATCGCCGGCACCCGGTTGGGGCCGGCCGAGCCGAACTCCTCGACCCGGACCCGCTCCGGCCGGATGACCGCATGCGCGCGGTCCGGCGCGTCTGTCCCGCCATGCTCGGCCGCCAGCACCGACTCGCCCAGCTTGACCTGGCAATGCGTGCCGGGGCCGCGCGCCACGACGTCGACTTCCATCAGGTTCGAGACGCCGAGGAAGTCGGCCACGTAGGTGTCGGCCGGCTCCTCGTAGACCTCGTGCGGGCCGCCGAGCTGGATGATCTTGCCGTCCCGCATCACCGCGAGGCGGTCGGACATGGTCAGCGCCTCTTCCTGGTCATGCGTGACATACAGGAAGGTGATGCCCACCTGCTCCTGCAGCGCCTTCAGCTCGACCTTGAGCGAGCGGCGGAGCTTGGCGTCCAGCGCGCCGAGCGGCTCGTCCAGCAGCAGCACCGACGGCTGCAGCACCAGGGCCCTGGCCAGGGCCACCCGCTGCTGCTGGCCGCCCGACAGCTGGCCGGGGCGGCGCTTGGCGAAGGAGCTCAGCTTGACCAGATCGAGCGCCTCGCCCACCCGCCGGTCGATCTCAGTCTTGTCCACCTTGCGATTGCGCAGGCCGAACGCGACATTGTCGAACACGGTCAGGAAGGGGAACAGCGCGTAGCTCTGGAAGACCGTATTGACGTTGCGCTTGTGCGGCGGTATCCCCGACACGTCCACGTCATCGAGCAGGATCTTGCCGGCGGTCGGCTGCTCGAAGCCCGCGATCAGCCGCAGGGTGGTTGTCTTCCCGCAGCCGGACGGCCCGAGCAGCGAGAAGAACTCGCCGCTGGCGATCTCCAGGTCGATACAGTCGACGGCGACTTCGGTGAATCGCTTGGTCAGTGACTCCAGCTGAATCCGGCCACCGGGCATCTGGCTACCCCTCCTTCTCGCGATGCTCGCGAGAAGCGCGGGGCTCGCGCGGCTCGCGGGTCACGTCACCCTGCCCCGGCCCGGGACCCACTCGAACCCCAGGGCGTCGGCGACAAAGCGCATGCTGAGCTCGAAAGCGCTGACCGGGTCCACCACCGGATCCTTGAGCGCGATCTGGATGGCGATCCCGTCCAGCAGCGCGGAGAGCAGGACGGCGAAGTCCGGCGCGTTCACCGCACGGAACTCGCCTGCCTCCTGGCCGGTGCGCACCAGCGCGACGATCGTGTCACGCCAGCGCTCGTCGGACTTGCGCCGCAGGCCGGCGACCTCGTCGTTCCTGGCCGCCTGCGCCCAGAAGTCGAGCCAGAGCACCCACGAGCTGTGCGGCTCCGGGTCGTCCTCGGGGAGGCAGCTCATCGCCACGATCTCCTCGAGCCGGGCGGCTGCCGTCGGCAGCGAGACCAGCCGCTGCTGGCCGTCGGCATACCAGCGGTCCTCCGAGTACCTGATCGCCTCGGTGAGCAGCTGGTCCTTGGTCTTGAAGTAGTAGATGACCAGCGCCGGACTGATCCCGGCGCGCTCGGCGACGTCCGCGATTCTGGTGTCCGGGTAGCCGCGCTCGGAGATGACCTCGAGGGCGGCGCGCAGCATCTGCTCCCGGCGCAGGTCGGCAGTACCAGGGGCTTCTACAGCCGTGCCGGCCGCATCTGTCATAGCGACAATCCTCTCGGCCACTTGTCGTCACGCTAGCAGGTTTCTAGACTGAACATTCAGTCAACTGCACTGCGGGCTCGTGGCCGCAACCAAACGGAAGGCGGGCTCATGGCCGCAACATACGACGCGATCGTGGTGGGCGGGGGGCACAACGGGCTAGTTGCCGCCGCGTACCTGGCCCGGTCCGGCGCCAAGACTATCGTGCTCGAAGGGCGGCACAAGACAGGCGGCGCAGCGACGACAGAGGCCCCGTGGCCGGACGCGCCGGAATTCAAGGTCACCCGGCTTTCCTACGTGATGAGCCTGCTGCCGCCGACGATCATCAATGAACTCGAGCTGGACCGGCACGGCTACAAGATCTACCCGATGGGCCCGTATTACCAGGCGTTCCCCGAGGGCGGGTCGATCAAGCTCTACGCGGACGACGCCAGGCGCAACCACGATGAGGTGTCCAAGTGGTCCAAGAAGGACGCCGACGCGATGCCGCGCTGGGACGCCTGGCTGGAGGGCCTGGCCGACGTGCTCGGGCCGCTGCTGCTCACCGTGCCGCCGGCGATCGGCTCGCGCAAGCCGCGCGACCTGGCCGCCACGCTGAAGCTGGCCTGGCGCAACCGCGGGCTCGACGTCCGCACGATCGCCGACGTCACCCGGCTTATGACGATGAGCATCGCCGACCTGCTCGACGACTGGTTTGAATCGCCGCAGGTCAAGGGCGCGCTCGCGGTCAACGGCGTGATCGGCACCTGGGCCGGGCCGTACGAGCCCGGCACCGCGTACGTGATGGCCCACCACTCGATCGGCGACGTCGGGGACGGCCACCTCGGCAACTGGGGCTTCCAGGAGGGCGGCATGGGCGGCGTCTCCAGCGCGATCGAGTCCGCCGCCCGCGCCTACGGCGCGCAGATCCGCACCGGCGCGCGGGTCGCCCGCGTGATCGTCGAGAACGGCCGGGCGACCGGCGTCGTCTTGGGCAACGGGGACGAGCTGCGGGCCAAGGTGGTCGTGTCCACCCTGCACCCGCGGACCGCGTTCCTTGAGCACGTCGGCCGTCAGAACCTGCCGGACGATTTCGTCAGCGATATCGAGCACTGGAAGACCCGCAGCGGCGTCGTCAAGATCAACCTGGCGCTGGCCGAGCTGCCGGACTTCACCGCCGACCCCGGCTCGAACCTGCAGGAGCACCACACCGGCTCGGTGGAGATGGCGCCCACGATGGAGTACATCGAGCGCGCGTTCCAGGATGCTCGCGAGGGCAGGCCCGCGCTGCGCCCGTTCAGCGACGGGGTGATCCCCACCACTTTCGACACCAAGCTCTGCCCCGAGGGTTACCACATCATGTCGCTGTTCACCCAGTGGGTGCCCGCGGACTGGAGCGAGCAGCCGCACACCGCCGAGCTGGCGGCTTACGCCGAGGCGATGATCGACTGCTACAACGAGCTGGCGCCCAACTTCAAGTCGTCGATCCTGCACACCGACATCGTCGGGCCGCACGAGATGGAGCAGGAGTACGGCCTGGTCGGCGGCAACATCTTCCACGGCGAGCTCTCGCTCGAGCAGCTCTTCCACATGCGGCCGGCCCCCGGCTACGCCGACTACCGCACCCCGGTCAGCGGCCTGTACTACGGCAGCTCGGCCACGCACGCCGGCGGCGGGGTCTGCGGCATTCCGGGCTGGCAGGCGGCCAGGGCCGCGATCGCTGACCGGAAGGCCAGCAAGCGCGGCGGTCAGGTCCGCAAGATCACCCGGCGGTCATGACCACACCTACACAATCGAAACGGCCCATCCGCGGCGGTCCGGGCCCGCCGCGCCAGGCGATGCTGGCGATGCTGGAGGCGCGGTCCGTAGCGCTGGTCGGCGCATCACCGCGGCCCGGCTCGTTCGGCCAGCGGATGATCGACGAGGTGACCAGGAGCCCCGCCCGGCCGCAGGTCTACCTGGTCAACCCGAAGTACGCTCAGGTCGGCGAGCGGCGGTGTCATCCCTCGCTCGCCGACCTGCCGGGGCCGGCTGACCTGGTGCTGCTCGCCGTCCCCGACACCGCCCTGGAGCAGCAGCTCGCCCTGGCCGCCCGGCAAGGGGCGGGCTCGGCAGTGATCTTCGGGAACGCCCACGAGGATCCGCCGGATCCGAACCCGGCCGCCCCCGGCGCTCCCCGCCACACCACGACCGACCCCAGCCACACCGCGACCGACACCGGCACCGCCGCGACCGACCCCGGCCACACCGCGACCGACACCGGCACCGCCGCGACCGACCCCGGCTTCGCCGCGACCGACACCGGCCACACCACGACCGACACCGGCCACACCACGCCGACCCTGCGCGACCGGCTCGCCGCCATTGCCCGGTCGGCCGGGATGGAGCTCTGCGGCGCCGGCTGCATGGGGTTCGTGAACGTGGCCCGCGGGCTGCGCGCCATCGGGTACACCGAGCCGGACCCGCTGCCCGCCGGCCCGGTCGCGCTGGTCACGCACTCAGGCTCGGTGTTCTCCGCCCTGCTGCGCACCCGCCGGGCGATCGGCTTCACCCTCGCGGTCTCCTCCGGCCAGGAGCTGGTGACCGCGGCGCCGTCCTACCTGGAGTACGCCCTCAGCCTGCCGCAGACCCGGGTGCTGGCCCTGGTGCTCGAGGCGATGCGGCAGCCGGGCCAGCTGCGCCAGGTACTCGCCGCCGCCGCCGAACGCGACATCCCCGTCGTCCTGCTCACCGCAGGCAGCTCGGCCAGCGGGCGGATGATGGTGGCCGCTCACTCCGGGGCTCTCGCCGCGGCCGACGGCGGCTGGGAGGCGCTGGCCCGCGCTTACCGCGTCCACCGGGTGCGCGATCTGGCCGAGATGGCGGACACGCTGGAGACGTTCGCGATCGGCCGCCGGGCCCGGCCCGCGACGCGGCCGCCCGGCATCGCGACCGCGGATGACCGCGCACCGGCCCACGGCATCGCGACCGCGGATGACCGCGCACCGGGCCACGGCATCGCGACCGTGCACGACTCGGGACTGGAGCGCGCTCACGTGGCGGACCTGGCCGGGGAACTCGGCGTGCCGTTCGCGCGGATCAGCCAGGCGACCACCGCCCGGCTGGCCGGAATCCTCGATCCCGGCCTCGTGCCCGCCAATCCGCTGGACGTCTGGGGCACCGGGGCCGACACCCGGGAGCTGTTCGGCGGCTGTCTGGCCGCCCTGGCTGACGACCCGGCGGTGGACGTCGTAGCGCTCGCCGTGGACCTGGTGCGTGAGCTCGACGGCGACCGCTCCTACCCCGAGGCAGTCCTGGACGTAGCGCTCGGGACCGACAAGCCTCTGGTCGTTCTCGGCAATCTCGGCAGTTCGGTCGACCCCGAGCTGGCCGGCCAGCTGCGGCAGGCGGGAATCCCGGTGCTGGAAGGCACGCGGACCGGCCTGCTAGCGCTGCGTCACCTGCTCAATCACGCCAGCCCCGCCAGCGCTAGCCCCGCGAGCCCGGCCAGCCCCGATCCCGCCAGGGCCTCCCGCCGTGACCGTGCCGCCGCTCTCCTGGCTTCCGCTGCCCCCAGCGGCGCGCCGCTGCTCAGCCTGCTGCGCGAGTACGGAATCTCTGCCGCCAGGGCCGAACATGCCGCCACCGCGAGTGCCGCTCTGGCCGCCGCTCAATCGATCGGATACCCGGTCGTGCTCAAGACTGATGAGCCAGCGATCCTGCACAAGTCGGACGCCCGCGGCGTGATCCCCGGTATCGGTGATCCGGCCGGGCTGGCGGCCGCATACAGCAACGTGGCGGCCAGGCTCGGACCCCGTGTGCTCATCTGCGAGACCGTGCCGCCCGGTACCGAGCTGGCGCTGGGGATCGCCCGGGATCCCGACCTGGGCCTGCTCATCGTGGTCGGCGCGGGCGGCGTCCTGGTCGAGCTGCTGGCCGATCGCGTCGTGGCGCTGCCTCCCGTGGACGAGGCCGCGGCCGGGCGACTGCTCAGCGAACTGCGGGTGAGCAGCCTTCTGGACGGCTTCAGGGGAACCGGGCCTGCCGACCGCACGGCGGCGGCCAGTGCCATCGCCGGGCTGTCTGCGCTGGCGATGGAACTGGGCGACGAACTCGAGGCCCTGGATGTCAACCCGCTGATCTGCGGGCCAGCAGGCGCGATCGCCGTGGATGCCCTGGCAGTGCGCCGACGGTGACGGGATCGATGTCCGTAGGACCATCTCGGACCCGGAGCATCCAGGAGGCGCGGGGATCGAGATCGAGCCCGGCGGAGGCGGCGGGGCTGACTCCAGCGGTGGCGGCCCGGAATCTGCGCAGCGCCCGATCCAGACAAGTAGCTGGATGGCCGGTAATGGGCTGTGGAGGCCAACTACTGTGTACCCGTGACGAGACGGACTGAGGCGGGCATTCGGGCCATCAGGGTGGATACCGGGCACGAAGCGGCGCCCTCGCTGGCCCCGGCCGGCACAGGCTCGGATCTCGACGCGGCGGAAAGCTCTGCCGCCCGGTCTCGGGCGTCCGACGCGCGGGTCCCGCTGCTGTTCATGGCATCGGGCGCGGCCGGGCTGATCTACCAGGTGGTCTGGACGCGTGACCTTGTTCTCGTCTTCGGGAACACGACGCAGGCGATCGTCACGACGGTCACGGCCTTCCTGGCCGGCCTCGGGATCGGCTCGCTGTTCGGCGCCGCGATCGCCGCGAAGTTGCGGCGGGCGCTCGCCGTCTACGGCCTGCTGGAAGTCACCGTCGCCTGTCTGGCCCTGCTCATGCCGCTGGCCTTCGACGTCATCGCGACCGTCTTCCGCAGCGCCTACCTCTCGCTCCCGCCAGGTGAAGTGGCGCTGATCCGATTCGCCCTGGCCTTCGCCATGCTGACGCCCGTGACCCTGATCATGGGGATGACTCTGCCCATACTGACCCGGCATCTGGTGCGCGCCAATCCGGACGTGGGTGAACGGATCGCCCGGCTCTACGGACTGAACACGCTGGGAGCCGTCGTGGGTACCGTGGCGAGCGGTTACCTCCTCATCGAGTTTCTCGGCCTCCGAGAGACGACCTTCGTCGCGGTTGTCCTCAATCTCGGAGCCGGCATCGGCGCCCTCCTCATCTCGCGGAAACTCCCGAAGACGCAAGAGGCCCGATCCCCGGCAGCAGAGCACCGGCCTCGGCTCTACGGCCGCCAGTGGCTCCTTCTCGGGGTCACCTTCGCCTCCGGGCTCGTCAGCCTCGCCCTGGAGGTGCTCTGGACTCGCGTGCTGCTGCAGCGCACCGGCTCTTCTATCTACGTCTTCGTCGCGGTCCTGGCCATCTTCCTCATCGGGATCGCCGGCGGCAGCCTGGTGTACGAGCGCCGCAAGCACCGCGCGCCTCAGATGGCGACGCTGGGCCTGTGCCTCGCCGGTGCGGCGGCCCTCACGCTCGTGCCGGCCATCGTCAGCAACATCAAGGGCCCGGCCGGATTGCCGGTCGCGGTCGCTCTCATTCTTCCGGTCACAGCACTCCTCGGCTATGCCTTCCCTCTCACGGCACGGCTCTTCGTCGACAGCGCTGCCCAGGCCAGCCGCGGAGTCGGGTTCGTCTATGCGGCTAACACGGCCGGATGCGTCGTCGGCACGGTGGCGGCGGGCTTCGTGCTGATCCCGATTCTGGGCACCAGTACGTCCATCATCACCCTGTGCATCATCGAGGCGGCGATCGGCAGCGGGCTGGCGATCGCCTGTGCGCCCAGTCGGCGACCCCTGTGGGCAGGCCTCGGGGTCTGCCTCACCGCCGTGCTCGTCATGATGAACTTCGTTCCCGCCGCAAGGCTCACTTACGTCCAGCGGCAGCTCGCATCGACCGTGCTGCCGAAGGCGCACTTCGAGGACAGCGTCGCCACGGTCGACGTCGTTGGTGGCCCTCCGCGCGCCCGCAAGCTGCTGATCAATGGGACGGGGATCACTGCCCTGACCATCGACACCAAGCTGCTGGCCTACATTCCGAAGGCTCTCAGGCCGAACGCCTCATCAATGCTCAACATCTGCTTCGGCATGGGCACGACGTATCGTTCATCGATCATTCTCGGCCTGCACACCGATGCCGTGGAACTGGATCCGACCGTGCCCTCGGTGATGTCCTGGTTCTACCCGGATGCGAGCCGCTACCTCCACAGCCCGCTCGGCCACGTCATCATCAACGACGGCCGCAACTATGTCCGCCTGACGAACAAGCATTACGACTTGATCACTATCGATGCCCCGCCGCCCGTCTGGAGCGCCGGGGCTGTTGTCCTGATGACGCACGAGTTCTATCAGGAGGCCCGTCAACGCCTGAGCCCCGGCGGTGTACTCGCCTCATTTATCCCCTACAGCAGGCAGTCGAGGCTGCTTCTCCGGACGTTTCGGGCGTCATTCCGCTACATGACCGTGATCCGCGGTCCTTCGCCCTATGGCATGTACATGCTCGGGTCGGACGCTCCGATGAGCTTGCGCGCGAGCGCGATCACGCAGGTGTTCGGTTCCCGTGCGGCTCGAGCGGACCTCGACAGCGCACCCGACTACGGCCCGGTCCCGGTCACGTCGTGGCCCTCGATCATTCACCGCCACGTGTGGCTGACCGGCGGCCAGGTCGATGCCTATACGGGATCGGGTCCGCTCCTCACTGACGACCACCCGCTGTCGGAGTACTTCTTGATCCGTGATTTCGGTCTTCGGTCGGCGCACGGCCAGCTGCGGTCCGAGCGACCCGCCCTTCAGCTGGCGCTCGTCGTGACCGGCCTGCTGGCTCTCCTGGTCGTCGGCGTCGTACTGGAGGCCCTGTGGCGGCGGCAGATGCGACCGCTGCCGGGCATGCCAGGCGCTGTCCAGCCGCAATGATTCGGTTTCTTGCTTCCGTGAGACATACGTCCGGGCCTACGATCTGTCCGGTCACGTCCTAGATTGTGAACCGCGCGCAGGCGACGATCATCACCGTCACGGCGGGCTCGGATACCGGCGGCATCAGCGCGGCGCTGGGGAACTGAGCGCTAAACAGGGATCATGGCAGCGTGGAGTCGCTGGCCGACGCGCTCGTCGACGACCTTGTCCGCGAGGGGCGGCTGCGCAGGATCCCAGGGTGGTTGTCAAATGAATACCAATCTGGGATGATCTGGCTTATGAGCATCCAGATCGCCGTGCGGCTGCCCGACAGCATGGTGGAGTTCCTCGACCGGCTCGTGGCTGAAGGTCAGGCGCCTAGCCGCGCTTCTGTTGTCGAACGCGCTCTGGCCAGGGAGTTCCGCCGTCAGATCGCGGCCAGGGACGCGGCCATCCTGGCCGAGGCCGACCCGGACCCCGACATGGACAGCCTGGCGGACTATGCTGCGCACGCCCCGCTGGACGTCGACTAGTGCGGCCGATCCACACCGCCCGGCTGGACAAGGCCCGGCCGGTCGTAGTCCTGACCCGGGAACTGGTGCGGCCACACATGGCGCGGGTGACGGTAGCGCCCATCACAACCACCATCCGCGGCCTTTCAACCGAAATCCCGGTAGGACCGGCAAACGGCCTCGATCACCCCTGCGTGGTCAGTTGCGACAACATTGTGACGGTTCCCAAGAGCACGCTGGGCGCTCAGATCGGTTACCTGCTGCCCGCGCAGGAGGCCGCCCTTACCGCGGCAATTCACGCTGCATTCGACCTCGACTAATCTGTCGTGCCAGCCAGAGGTTCTCGCGCCGCGGTCTACCAGCGGCCGCGGTGGTCGTCGTCTTCGACGACGGAGCTGTCCGGGTCACCGCCGTCGCGGTAACGCACGGCGGCCTAGAAGATGGCGTAGACCTTGCGGATCTGCTCGTGGATCTGCCAGGTGCCGGCCCAGCCCCGCGGGAAGACCGCGGTCTGGCCAGGGCCGATGTCCCGGGCCTCGCCGCCGTCCGGGGTTACGGTCATCCGGCCGGCCACGATGTGCACGAACTCGTTCGTCTGCAGCTTCCAGTAGGACGGGCCGGGGGCACATTCCCAGACTCCGACCTCCTGCTCGCCGTCCTGCCACAAGGTGAGGCCCGATGTCTGCATCGGCTCGCCGGTCGCCTCCTCCAGCGGGCCCCAGTCCTCGAGCTCGGCGATGTCGGCGGAGGCGAGGAATGGCGTGGTGATGTCGGTCATGGGCGGAGAGTCCCTTCGCAGAGTCGTCGGAGAATCGTCAGTCATCGAGAGCTCAGGAGAGCGTCAGCCTTCCGGGCGCGCGCTGGCCGGGAGCCTGCCGGGGCGCGGTTTGCTGTACTGCCTCGGGGAAGGGCAGGGCGATCGGGTCGGTCGCCAGGCGGCTGTTGCCCTGACCGTCGAACCGGTCAAGCCCGAGCTGTGTAGTGTCCGTCACATCGGAGCTGCCGGTCAGCGCGACATCGGCCGTCGCCCGGGCTACCGCCGGGCCCCACATCATCCCGGCGCCACCGGCACTGGCCACGGTGACCCCGTTCAGGGTGCGGTCCTTGGTGAGTGCCGGGCCGATGATCGGCAGGTGATCGGGGGTGTAGTCAATGGTGGCCGCCCAGACCCTGCGCAGGCCGAGCCCGGCCGTGACCGGAACCAGCCGGGCCAGGCGCCGCCGCATCAGCGCGAGGTAGGGCTCGTCGACCGCCCGGTTCACGCCGGGCGGCTCGTCGGGGTTGCTCATGCCGAACAGCAGGCCGCCCTCCTCGGGGCGCCAGTACAGGCCGGCGGACAGGTCGAAGACCATCGGCAGCCGGGACGGGGCCAGGTCCGGGTGCTGCTCGGTGACCGCTACCTGGTGCCGCACTCCGCCAGCTGGGACATTGACCCCGGCCAGGCCGGCCACCTCGGCCAGCTCAGGGCCCCCGGTCAGCACCACGATCGGCGCGCTGATCGGCCCGGCGGTGGTCTGCACTCCGGTCACCGTGTCGCCGTGGGCGACCAGGGCGGTGAAGCTGACCCGCTCACGCAGGTCGACCCCGCTGGAGGCGAGCGCTACCGCGTAGGCGGTCACGTTGCGCGGCGGGGTGAGGTAGCCGTCCTGCGCGCAGTACGTGCCACCGAGGGTAAGCCCGGGCGCCAGGGTCGGATTGAGCGCATCAAGCTCGGCCGGCTCCAGCCAGCGCACGGCCAGGCCGAGCCCGACCTGCATGGTCATCCGGTCCCGCGCGGCGGCGGCGTCTTCCTCGGTGAAGCAGGGCAGCAGGTAGCCCTGCTGGGTGAAACCGGAGTCGATCCCGAGCTCGTCGTGCTGGCTCAGGTAGAACCTGCGGGACCACTCGCCGAGCTGCACCGCCCACGGGGTCCCGCCCTGGGTCCGGACGATCCCGGCCGCGCGGCTGCTGGCGCCCTGGCCGAGAGTCCGCTTCTCCAGCAGGATCACCCGGTCAAGGCCGCTGCGGCGCAGGAAATAGGCACACCACGCGCCGATCGTCCCGCCGCCGACGACGACCGCGTCGGCGGTATCTGGGTGGCCCGATGCAGGCATTGGCACGCCGTCGATGCTGGCATAGACTGAACGTTCAGTCAAGGTCTGGGGTCTCCATTGGCGCTGACCTCGATGCCGGAGCGGCCAACCTGGTGAGGGGCGCGATGTACAGCTTGTCAGTGCAGGACCTGCAGATTCAGGCGCGTGCCGCCGCGTTCGCGGACGAGCTGATCCCGTTCGAGGTCACCGCGGAGCTGAATGACGGCGACCTGCCCAAGGACGTGGTGGCCGCGCACACGGCGCGGGCCAGGGAACTCGGGCTGCACGCGGCGAACATGCCGGCGTCACTGGGCGGCGGCGGGGCGACCTCGCTCCAGCAGGTGCTGATCCAGGAGCAGGCCGGCCGGGTCACCAACGCGCTCGCCTGGTCGGCGGGGACCCCGCCGTCCTGGCTGCCGGCCGTGGCCACGCAGTATCAGCTCGACCGGTTCGTCGTGCCGGCGATCCGGGGCGAGCGGGAGGAGTGCTACGCCATCACCGAGGAGGGGGCCGGCTCGGACGTCGACGCCATCATGGCCACCGCCCGGCGCGACGGCGACGACTATGTGCTGAACGGCGAGAAGTGGCACGTGACGTCCTACAACGGCGCGGACTTCGCGTTCTTCCAGGGCAAGCTGGTCGGCGGGGAGCACGACGGCGAGCACGCCATGTTCCTGGTCGACCTGCCGAGCCCGGGCGTCACGGTGGTACGCACCCCCGCCTACTCGCACACGATCAGCCACCATCACCCGATCGTTGCCTTCACCGACGTCCGGGTGCCCGCCACCCACCTGGTCGGCGCCGAGGGCGACGGCATGAGCTTCGCCTACGAGTGGTTCCGGTTCGAACGGCTGATGGTCGCGGCCCGGTGCCTGGGCGCGGCCGGGCGGCTGACGCAGGAGATGACCGCGTTCTCGATCGAGCGGCGGGTCCAGGGCCGACCGATAGCGGAATTCGGGGCGATCGCGGGGATGCTCGCGGACAGCCTGACCGAGCTGTTCGCCGCCCGGTCACTGACGTATGAGACGGCCCGCGCGATCGACGCCGACGCCGACATCAAGGTGCAGCACGCCCAGTGCTCGATGGCCAAGCTGTACGCCTCGGAGATGGCGGGCCGGGTGGCCGACCGTGCCGTCCAGGTGTTCGGCGGCCGCGGCTACATGCGGGAGAACGTGGCCGAGCGGTTCTTCCGCGAGCTGCGGGTCGAGCGGATCTGGGAGGGCACCAGCGAGGTCCAGCGCGCCATCATCGCCGATCAGATGATCAAGCGCGGCCCGCAGGCCCTGGCCTGACGAGAGCCACGGGCACTGGCACTGGCGGGTTATTTGCCGCATTTCTTGTATTCGTGCCGGGGGCGGGCGATCCTGTGTAGCGGGAGGCTGCGTACTGACGGCGAGAGGGCTGGGTGGCACCTGTGAGCCTTCTGCCGGGGTTCTTGCCGGACGCTGATCTTGCGCGGTATCTCACCCGGCAGAACGGCAGCCCGGAGCCCGGTATGCGCCGCGTCATGGAGACAGCCCGCGGCTATGCCTGCTGGCTGTATGAGGATGACGCATGGAGTCAGCGCGCCTTTGTCTGGGACCGCCTTGACAGCGTGCGACCCGGCCTTGACAGCGGGCCACCCGGCCAGGCCGACGACCCGGCCAGGACGGTTAGCCGGCCAGGACGGTTAGCCGGCCAGGACGGCTAGCCAGCCGGGACGGCTAGCCAGCCGGGACGGCTAGCCGGCCAGGGCTGCCTCGATCGCGTCCACCAGCTCAGGAGCCTCCGGGTCGATCATGGGGCGGAACCGCCCGACGATCCGCCCGTCCGGGCCGACCAGGAATTTCTCGAAGTTCCACTGGATGTCGCCGGCCTCGCCTGCCGCGTCGGGCACGGCGGTCAGCTCGGTGTAGATAGGGTGCCGGCCCGGTCCGTTGACCTCGATCTTCTCGAACAACGGGAAGCTCACCCCGTAGTTGACCGAGCAGAACTCACCGATCTCCTGCGCGCTGCCCGGCTCCTGTCCGCCGAACTGGTTGCAGGGAAAGCCGACGACGGAGAACCCGCGATCACTGAAGCGCTCGTGCAGCCGCTCCAGGCCCCCGTACTGCGGCGTCAGGCCGCACTTCGAGGCGACATTGACCACGAGCAGCGTCTTGCCGGACAGGTCGCCGAGCGATCCATGCTGACCCGACAGAGTGTTCACCGGGATGTCGTACAAGGTCACGTGACTGCTTCCTTCGCTGGGGGAGGTCGAGCATCGGTGCGCCATCGTCAACAGCATTGGCGGCCGGTCTCTTCCGTGATCGTGGTACCGGGAAAATGGCCGCGATCATGGCCTCCCTGGACTCTTAGCCGAAGGGGGCGCCGTTAGCCGACGGCGTGCGCCGAGGCGCCGGGATTCCAGACCGGCTGGCCGAGGTAGCCGCGCGCGACCATAGTGACGAACTGGTAGACCGCGTCCTCGTCCGGCGACAGCGGGCCCGGCTGTGCGTGCTCGGAGCTCAGCCCGCGCTGCACTGACTCGCACGCGTGCCAGTCCTGCTGATTGGTGATGTCCCAGAACTCCACGGCGTAGCCGGGGTCGAAGCCGGGCTGCGCCAGCGCCTCGGGCGCGAACGCCCAGCTGCACTCGATCATCGTCCGGTCCACGGCGAGCGGCGTCAGCCGGTGCGTCATCACATAGTCCGGATGCAGGCTGAGCAGCACATTCGGGAAGATGTTGACGTAGATCACGGTCCGCAGGCCGACGGCGTCCAGCCCGCGCAGCGGAACGCCGAGGCTCGTGCCATCCAGCGACATGGTGTCCATGCCGTCGCGCAGGTCCATCCAGCCGCCGACCCAGGTGCCCTGCGCCGGGTAGTTCTCGCCGCTCTTGGGCGGGCTGACCTTGCACAGCTCGGGATGGATCACCGGGCAGTGATAGCACTCGTGGTAATTCTCGGTGAGGATCTTCCAGTTCGCGGCGGCATCGTAGACATGCCGTCCCGCGATAGCGAGCCGCTCCGGCTCGTACGGCGCGATCAGCTCGTCCAGCATCCGCAGCGACTCAGTGATCGGCGCGGATCCGCCCCAGGCGTCCACGAAGATCAGCCCGTGCCATTCGGCCGCGGGCAGCTCGGCCAGGCCCCACTGCGACTCGTCGAATCCGGCCCGGCCCTTGAAGCCGGAGGCGAAGCGCAGGGTGCCGGACAGCGCGTAGGTCCAGGAGTGGTACGGGCAGATGATGGAGTTGCGCTGCGCGTCGGCGCCGCAGGCCAGCAGCTCATGGCCGCGATGGCGGCAGGTGTTGGCGAAGGCCCGCAGCACCCCGTCATCGCCGCGCACCAGCAGCACGCTCCCGGCGCCCGCGCGCTCGGCCCGTTGGTCACCTGGCCGGGCCAGCTGCGAGCTGAACCCGACGCAGGTCCAGCCGGAGCCGAAGAAGTGCTTCTGCTCCCAGGCGAACACTGCCGGGTCCACGTACGCGGCCCTGGGCAGCATCGTGCTCTCGCCGAAGGCCCGCAGTGACTGCGCGAGTCCGGCCGGATCGATGGGGGCAGCAGGAGACCGATCTTGACTGACCATACAGTCAAGGGTAGGGGCGGCCGGGCGCCGTGTCCAGCACGGCTAGGCGGCCGGACGGGGCCTTTGCTCACCGGCCATCTGCCGCTTCCCGCAATCGGGCCGACGGACACGTACCGGAGTTAGCCAAACACGGCCTGATCTGAAAACGTTCACGGTACTTTAGCGGAGAATCACAGCTTCGCGCCGTCAGCGCCAGCACGGGCGGCGGCCGGGCATCCACGCGCAAAAGGCGGGATCGAATGAGGGCTTACGCAGGTCAGCTCCCGAGGTACCGCCGGGCGTGGCATCCGCCGCTCACCGATTTCCCGATCGCGGCATATGTCTTCGCCGCGGCATTCGATGTCATCTCCGCTACCGGCGGAGAGCGTCACCACTGGGCCCGCGAGTTCTGGCACGCCGGAACGTTCGTGCTCATCGCCGGCGCCAGCATCTGCGTGCTGACGGTGCTGACCGGATTCCGTGACCTGCTGACGCTCCCCGGCGACGGCCCGATCCCCGTCCGCACGATCTGCGTGCACGTCTTAGTCATGGCCGGGGTCTTCATGGCCGGCATCGCGGACATCGCCTGGCGGCTGCGGGACTACCAGAGCCAGGCCTCCACCCCGCCGGGCATCCTGGCCTGCTCGCTGGTCGCCGCCGTCGGGGTGTGCGTCGGCGCGGCCTACGGCGGGACGCTCGTATTCCGGGAAGGATTCGGGATCGCGACGGCCGGTGCCGACTCCAGCACAGGACCCGGACCTGGCGCCGGTCCTGGTCCCGGCGCGGGCGCTGGCTCTGCGGCGCGGCCCGCTGGCCTGCTCAGCGGCGATGCGGCGGACCGGGCCGGGTCGCAAGCAGCCCGGCACCGGTCCAGGCGCAACGGGCCGGGCCAGTCCTAGCTGCCGCCCTCCGCTGCCGACACTGTCGGCGCCGACCTGGTCACCGCGCCTGCTCCGGACAGCCGGGCCGCCAGCACCACCGGAATGACGGTCAGGGCGATGACAATGGACACCACCGCGTTCACCTCGGGCAACTGCTG
>Ga0209871_1000146_pt1 | contig 22030 bp, 20 predicted proteins | sample OrgsoiDNA2013045_FD_185795 | JGI IMG/M metagenome (GOLD analysis project Ga0209871, IMG submission 185795) | Permafrost soil microbial communities from the Arctic, to analyse light accelerated degradation of dissolved organic matter (DOM) -... | ecosystem: Environmental > Terrestrial > Soil >... | reverse complement strand
GCCATCGGGATCGCCGCGCTGATTCATCCCGACCGGTGGTTGTTCCTGCGCTCGCCGGCGCCGTGGGTCGCGATCGCGACGCTTGTCGTTGTCATGGTTCCACATCTGGTCTGGCTGAAAGAAGTCGACTTCGTGCCGCTGACCTATGCCGGCGACGTCTACGGGCTGTCGAGCCGCGCGCAGAGCACTCAACTCGTCCTCGGCTATGTCGGCCACAATCTGGCGCTGCTCGCGGCACCGGTGGTGCTGGCAGCACTTGCGCTGGCATGGTCACCGCGATGGTGGATGACGCTGGCGCGGCTTCCATTGGCCCCGTTCACGCGCGGATGGTCGCGCGGGGAGAACACCGGCGTGAATGCCTCGCAGGCACTCAATATCTGGATCATCCAGATCGTGGTCGCGGTCGGTCCGCCGCTCGGCGGGCTGATTTTTTCGGTCTACATGAAAACCGATTGGGGTATCTCGCTGTTCTTCTTGACGCCGCTGGCGCTGGTCGCGATTCCGTCGCTGCGCCTTCACCGGATGGCGCTGTTTCATATTGCCGCGATCTGGCTCGTGATCACGCTTGCGGCGCTCGCCGCGTCGCCCACCATCGCTGCCCGCGAGATCGCCGAGAATCCCAATGGCACCTCAGGCTATGGCGCGCGCTCCGAACTGGCCCGCGAATTGACCGAGGCCTGGCAGAGCCGGTTCCACACGCGATGGGCCGTGGTCGCCGGCACCACGGAGATCGGCGAGCCCATGACGTTCTACAGTCCGGATCATCCGGCGCCGTTCACGCCCGGCGAGGTCTGGTCGTCCGGCCTGACCTCGCTGGAGGAGGCGCGGCGCCTCGGGTTTATCGGCATCTGCGATACGTCTGATCCACGGCTGCCGGTCTGCGACGCCTGGATGGCGGCGAATGCCGATCATGCCGAGCGTCTCGCCATCACCACGCAGCGCTTCTTCCACGGCCATCCCGGTCCGGCGATCAGCTGGAAGGTGTATATCGTGCCGCCGGCGAACTAAGGTCCAAAACCTGGCGTCATTCCGGGGCGCGCCAACGGGTCGCGCGAATGCGCGCCGGATGACAGGCTCCGCGCGAGCCCGGAATCCTAGGATTCCCCGATGTGCAATTGCACATCTGAGGTCCGGTCCGGAGCCTGTCATCCGGCGGCGCAAAGCGCCGACCCGTTGGGACCATCCCGGAATGACATCGCAAACGAAGTCGCGCCGCTGCGAAGCTAACGCTCGGATCTCTAGCTAGCCAATCACGCGCTTTCTTCGTTGAACTTGCTGGCGACCAGTTCGGTGATCGCATCGACGGCAGCTTGCGCTTCGGGGCCGATCGCGGAGACGACGATCGATGTCCCCGGTCCCGCGGACAGCATCATCAGCCCCATAATGGAGGTGCCGCCGACCGTCTCGTTGCCTTTTGTCACCCAGACTTCGGCGCTGAAGCGCTCGACCGTCTGGACGAATTTAGCGGAAGCGCGCGCGTGCAGACCGCGCTTGTTGATGATGGGAATTTCCCGGGATACCGCGCCCGACGGGACACTTGGCCCGCGATCAATTTCGGGCGACGCGTCGTCGTCGGTCATTTGCCGGCGAGAACCCGACTGGCGATGGTCACGTATTTGCGGCCGGCTTCCTGGGCCATGGCGATGGCGTCGGGTAGCGACCGCTCCTCGCGAACCTTGGCAAGCTTGACCAGCATGGGAAGATTGATGCCTGCGAGTACTTCGACCTTCGGCCGGCTCATGCAGGAGATCGCAAGGTTGGAAGGCGTGCCGCCGAACATGTCGGTGAGAATAGCGACGCCATCGCCGCTGTCGACGCGGTTGACGGCTTCAATGATGTCACTTCGACACAAATCGGAGTCGTCCTCGGCTCCGATCGTGACCGCTTCGATTTGCTTTTGCGGACCCATAACGTGTTCGAGCGCCGCCTTGAACTCGTCGGCAAGGCGCCCATGGGTCACAAGTACTAGACCAATCATCGGAAACTCCTCGCGGGTGCTTTTTGGTGCACCGCACGAACACGCGCCACTTTGACCATCCAGAGCCCCCGCGCAAGAGGGGATCTACTGGCTTCTCCCCGAATTTAGCGGGTTGAGGAGAGCCTGCATCGGTCTATTCGGTCGCGATAGTGTGCCTCATATGGTTACCAATCCCCTCCAAGCAATTGGTCGAAGGTTGGGTAGAAGTTGAACTCCCGGTTGTCGTCAGGGCACCGACAACCAATGGCAGTGCCGCGTACCCCTCGTTCACGGGGATACGCGGTATTTTTACACCGAAAATGCGCGCCATGAGCGCTTCCGGCGGCGGCAGGCGCTCCGCGTCGGCGGCGCAGAGATCGACCACCAGGCCCACGATGGCCGCGCCGGCGAACTCGCAGCGGCGGATACCGAGCCCGCGAACCTCGATCAGGCCGGCCAGTTCGCGCGCCGGCCGGACGACAATTTCTCCGTCATGTGTGTCAAGATGGACACGGTCATCGCCGACCAAAACGGCCTTGGGTATTTGCCCGGAACGCCCGGCCAGGACGAGATCGAACGCCAGCCGCGACTTGCCGGCCCCCGACGGTCCGCGGATCAGCACGGCACGATTTCCTACCAGCACTGCGGAAGCGTGGACGCTCGCCCGCGCGGCATCCGTCATGGCGCCGGCAGCCTGACCACAAAGCGCGCGCCCGCGATGGTCGTGGCGCCGTCGACGCCGGTCGGACCGACCCGATTCTCGGCCCAGATGCGCCCGCCATGGGCCTCGATGATCTGCTTCGAGATCGACAGCCCCAGCCCGGAATTCTGGCCAAAGCCCTGATGCGGCCGGTCGGTGTAAAAGCGCTCGAAGATCCGCTCCAGCGCATCCTCGCGAATCCCCGGCCCGTCGTCGTCGATGATGATCTCAATTTCCGCTCTCGCGCGGCGGCAGACGATGCGCACCTTGCCGCCGGCTTCGGAAAAGGACTGGGCGTTAACCAGCAGATTGGAAATGACCTGCCCGAGCCGCGAATCGTGGCCCGGCACCGAGAAAGTGTCCGCCAGACCCCGGCCTTCGAAACGGCACTCGACGGCAATGTCGTTGCCGAGCCGGGCCTCGTTGGCGACCGATGTCAGGGTCGTGAGCAGGCGGCGAAGATCGACCCGCGTCATATCCTGCCGTTGCAGCTCGGCATCGAGCCGGCTTGCATCGGAAATATCCGAGATCAGCCGGTCGAGCCGCTTGACGTCATGCTCGATCACCGCGAGCAGCCGCGCGCGGCTGGTGTCGCTGCGCGCCAGCGGCAGCGTTTCGACCGCGGATCGCAGCGATGTCAGCGGGTTCTTCAATTCGTGGGCGACGTCGGCGGCGAACATCTCGATCGCCTCGATGCGGTTATAGAGCGCATCGGTCATGTCGCGCAGCGCGCCGGAGAGATGGCCGATCTCGTCGCGGCGGCGGGTGAAATCGGGAATCTCGACCCGGGTGCGGATGCGGCGGCGGACGCGCTCGGCGCTGTCGGCGAGCCGGCGCACCGGGCCCGCGATGGTGCTCGCCAGCAGCAACGACAGCACGATCATGACTGCGGATGCGACGCCGCCGACCTTCAGGATCGCGAGGCGTTCGGCGGTCACCATCTGGTCGATGTCGTCACCCTGGGTCGAGAGCATCAGCGCGCCGTGCACCGCGCGGAAACGCTGCACCGGCACGGCGACCGAAACGATCACCTCGCCACGGTCGTTGACGCGCACCATGCTGCTTTTCTGGCCATTCAGCGCCTGCACGACCTCCTGATAGCCGTTGCCGTTCTCCGGCCCGAGTTCGCGGTAAAGCGGCAGGTCGCCGCGATTGAGCCAGGTGCGGACGGCGATCATCGTTCGCTCCGCGATACCCGGCTTTTCGATCGACGGCGGCGGCAGTTCGAACCGCAGCACGTCGCCGCGGCCGTATAGATTGCGGCTGTCGAGAATGAGGCCGCCGTCGCGGTCGAAAATGCGGGCGCGGGTCTTGGTCGGCGAAATCAGCCGCCGCAACACCGGCGCGACGCGTTCCGGATTGATCGGAAAATCCAGCCCGGAATATTCGTCCGGCGCACCGTAGGTTTCCCCCGGCTTCAGATCGAGCAGCCGGTCGGGATCGATGGTGATGCTGTTGGTGTCGACGGTTGCGGAGGCTGCGATCGCACCGGCGATGATCTCGGCCGATATCTGCAGGCTTTGCGCGCGGGCGTCGATCAGGCCGGCGCGGAATTGCGAGAGATAAAGGATGCTCGCCACCAGCGCGACGAGGCCGGCAAGATTCAGCGATACGATACGGCGCGTCAGGCTGGAGAAGCTGAGCGCAAAGAAAAACTGCCCCGCCCTGCGCAGCCAGCCGAGTGGCCGCTGCCAGCCCTGCGCGGGCGGGTTCTCGAAGTTGGCGCCATCCAGCACGAGCGACGACGAGGCGTCCTCGGCACTCAGGCTTGAATCAGGCTGCGTTCGATCAAGCAATGGCCAAACTGCCGGTTTGTTTCGATTTTAGTCTTTCGATGCGCGCCGCCTTCGCATCCTACCCCAGGCAATGGGGACGTTCGTTTACCAAAACGCGCCCACGCGCCCCCAAATCAGATTTCCTTGAAGCGATAGCCCACTCCGTACAGGGTTTCTATCATTTCGAAATCGTCGTCCACGACCTTGAATTTCTTGCGCAGCCGCTTGATGTGGCTGTCGATGGTGCGATCGTCGACATAGACCTGGTCGTCATAGGCCGCGTCCATCAGGGCGTTGCGGCTTTTCACGACGCCGGGGCGCGTTGCGAGCGCCTGCAGGATCAGAAATTCCGTGACCGTTAGGGTCACCGGTTCGTTCTTCCAGGTACAGGTGTGACGTTCGGGGTCCATGCGCAAAAGCCCGCGGTCGAGCGCCTTGGCATCGGTTTCCTTCGGCACCGCCGTGGGATCTTTCGGCGCGGCACGGCGCAGCACGGCTTTCACGCGCTCGACCAGCAGGCGTTGCGAGAACGGCTTGCGGATGAAATCGTCGGCACCCATTTTGAGGCCGAACAATTCGTCGATTTCCTCATCCTTGGAGGTGAGAAAAATCACCGGCAGATCGGACTTTTGCCGCAGCCGGCGCAACGTCTCCATGCCGTCCATGCGCGGCATCTTGATGTCGAGGATCGCAAGGTCCGGCGGACTGGTGCGGAAGCCGTCGAGCGCAGACGCACCATCCGTGTAGGTCATGATGCGATAGCCTTCGGCTTCGAGCGCAATCGAGACGGATGTGAGAATGTTGCGGTCGTCATCGACCAAGGCGATTGTGGGCATGAGCCTGCTTTCCGAAGATGTCTGAAACACGGGCAATTTCCAGCTATGCGCCGCATGAGTGGGCTTTGTAACGGTCAACGAGCAATGCAAGCTGGGCTGAAGTGTGACCGAGTTCCGTAATAACGAGCGAACGTCTATGTTCCCCGTCGATAGAGACGGCAGATTAGCCCGGAAAAGGCCTTTATTGCAATGAGATATGGAGATATCATCGATGCAGTCCACGGCTGATTTCGATCCGGCTAAATTAGCCCGGTCGTTGCTGCGGCGGAGCCGCCAGGGGGCCTTGGCGACCCTGAGGCCCGGCAGCGGCGATCCTTATTGCTCGCTCGTGAACGTTGCAAGCCATGGCGACGGCTCGCCGATTCTGCTGATTTCGCGTCTGGCGCTGCATACCCAGAACGTCCTGGCCGATTCGCGGGTCTCGCTGATGCTGGACGAGCGTGCCCAGGGCGACCCGCTGGAAGGATCGCGAATCATGCTGGCGGGCCGGGCGGAGCAGGCCAGCGGCGATGCGGTGGCGACTTTGCGCCGCCGCTATCTCAACGCCCACCCTTCCGCGGAGGCCTTTGTCGACTTTAAGGATTTTTCCTTTTTTCGGATCAGGCCCGCCGGCGCTCATTTGGTGGCCGGTTTCGGGCGGATCGTGGATCTCGAGCCTGAGCAGTTTCTGACCGAGACGTTGGATGCCGGGGCGCTGCTGGAGGCCGAGCAGGGCGCCATCGAGCACATGAACGCCGATCATCGCGATGCCATGAACCTCTATGCGACCAGGCTGCTCGGCGCCGAGCCTGCGGACTGGTGCTGCACCGGCTGCGATCCCGATGGCATCGACATGCAGGCCGGCCCAACCACGCTGCGGCTGGATTTCTCGGAACGGGTGACCGGGCCGGGAGAGTTGAGGAAAATGCTGGTGCGGCTGGCGGGCGAAGCGCGCGCGAAGGGATAGCGGATAATCGCAGCGAATATTGAACGGGTGCGGCAGTCGCCGCGACCCATGGCACGTCCGCAAGTCATCCGTCGCATTTGATCTCATTCGCGTGGTGAACGGCGCATCGGCGGCGCACGCAAGGCGGTATGAGGCACGCGCATCATGAAACCGGCAGTCGATTGGCCTTGCGGTTGGTTTTGGTTGCGTGGCTGGCGCTGATCCTGAGCGCCGGCTTCGGCACGCCGGCGTCAGCGCAAAAGAATGAGGTGGCTGCGCTCAACGCCGGGATCGCTGGGGATCTACGGGAAAGCGCTCGGTCCGGAGCATCCCGCGGTCGCGACCCTCTTGAACAATCTCGGTCAGGTCGAAAAGGCCGAGGGCCGCTATGCCGACGCCGAGCCACCGATCAAGCGGTCGCTTGCGATTCGCGAAAAAGTGCTCGGACGCGATCATCCCGATGTCGCGAGGTCGCTGAACAATCTCGCCGACCTTTTTGAAAGGCAGCGCCATTACGCTGATGCCGAGCCGCTGTACCAGCGGGCAGTCGCGATCCGCGAGCGCGCGCTTGGTTCCGACCATCCCGATCTCTGGACCTCGCTGAACAATTTGGCTTTCCTCTACCAGGCAGTGGGCCGCACCCCCGATGCCTTGCCGCTGGTGGAAAGGCATCGCCAGCGGACACGCGCAGCTGCGCGTTGCCCTTCCGGTGTTATCGGCCGCGCCGCGGCAGCAATTGATGCCGGCCGAACAAGCATTGGACGATGCGCTCAATGCGGTTCAGCGCGCTGGCGCGCGAGCGGTTTTGACTGGAAGCCGCTCTCGCGGACATCGCCGGCGTTTCGCCGGAGCCCGGTGTCGACAAGACCTTCAGGCGCGTTGACAGCGCTGCCATTCCGTCCAGCAGTCTGGGGTCCGTGCGTTGATCGGCGAGGGGGCGGCCCGATAGGTCGGGAGTGTGCACCGCAGCATCTGCGTTACGGAGGTTAATTTACAAAATTTGCGACTCTCGGCGGCGTTTCGGACGGCGATGGCTTCTCGCGCAACGTGCCGACCAGGTCCGCGCTGCAGCGAGTGTGAGCTGGGTCAATGACCCGCCTGGGAATAAACCAAATACTAGGGGATCGGCTTGGCAACTCCGGTGTTCATCAGTATTAGGGTTTCGGACCAAAGCCGGAAGGCTATATAGACGGTCACCGCGAGAGGCGCGTCTGGCGGCGTCGGCGCGTTCGGGTTACGCGGGTTCTGGGAGGATTATTCGGTGCAAGAGACGGGCGTACGCAACGGTGCCTTCGGTGCCGACAAATTTGGTTTAAGAAATCTCAAAGGCGTGAACTGGAATTTTGGCGCGCCGCAACTTTACGAACACTCCCTGGCTACCGGTGAAGCCGTGCTTTCCGCCGATGGCGCCCTGTGCGCGGACACCGGCGTATTCACGGGCCGCAGCCCGAAGGACAAGTTCACCGTTCGCGACGCCGTGACCGACAAGAACATGTGGTGGGCCGGCAACCAGTCGATCACGTCGGAACAATTCGAAGCGCTCTACGCCGACTTCCTCGGGCACGCCGAAGGCATGACGCTGTTCGCACAGGATCTCTATGGCGGCGCCGATCCAGTATTGCGGATCAAGACCCGCGTCTTTACCGAACTCGCCTGGCATTCGCTGTTCATCCGCACGCTGTTGCTTCGCCCGGAGATATCCGAGCTCGCGAGCTTCGTGCCGGAACTGACCGTCATCGATCTGCCGAGCTTCCGCGCCGATCCCAAACGCCACGGCGTGCGTTCGGAGAACGTGGTTGCGATCGATTTCGCCCGCAAGATCGTCCTGATCGGCGGGTCTTATTATGCCGGCGAGATGAAGAAGTCGGTATTCACCACGCTGAATTATTACCTGCCCGAAAAGGGCGTGATGCCGATGCACTGCTCGGCCAATGTCGGCCCCGACGGCGATGCGGCGATCTTCTTCGGTCTGTCCGGCACCGGGAAAACCACGCTCTCGGCCGACCCCAAGCGTACGCTGATCGGCGATGACGAGCACGGCTGGGGCGGCGACGGCATCTTCAATTTCGAAGGCGGCTGCTACGCAAAGTGCATCAAGCTGTCGAAAGAAGCCGAGCCCGAAATCCATGCCGCCAGCAAGCGCTTTGGCGCGGTGCTGGAAAACGTGGTGCTCGACGCGCACACCCGTGAACCGGATTTCGACAATGGCTCGAAAACCGAGAATACCCGTTCGGCCTATCCGCTCGACTTCATCCCCAACGCCTCGCGCACCGGCCGTGCCGGTCATCCGAAGAATGTGGTGATGCTGGCGGCGGATGCGTTTGGCGTGATGCCGCCGATCGCGAAATTGACGCCGGCGCAGGCGATGTATCACTTCCTGTCCGGCTACACCGCGAAGGTGGCGGGCACCGAGCGCGGCCTCGGCAAGGAGCCGCAGCCGGAGTTCTCGACCTGCTTCGGCTCGCCGTTCCTGCCGCGCGATCCTTCCGTGTACGGCAATCTGCTGCGCGACTTGATTGCCAAGCACGACGTCGATTGCTGGCTGGTCAACACCGGCTGGACCGGTGGCAAATACGGTACCGGCCGCCGCATGCCGATCAAGGTCACGCGAGCGCTATTGACCGCGGCGCTGAACGGCTCGCTGCGCAACGCCGATTTCCGCACCGACCGCTATTTCGGCTTCGCGGTGCCGACCTCGCTGCCGGGCGTCGAGCCGCATATCCTCGATCCGATCAAGACCTGGAAGGACAAGGCCGAGTTCGACAAGACCGCGCGCGCGTTGGTCGGCATGTTCCAGAACAATTTCGCGAAGTTCGAAGCTCAGGTAGACGCCGAGGTCCGCGCCGCGGCACCTGAAGTGAAACTCGCGGCGGAGTGATTGGCATCGTCATTCCGGGGCGCGCGGCAGCGCGAACCCGGAATCTCGACATCAGTTAATTAATCTCTAGATTCCGGATCGCTCCGCAGACGGAGCGTCCGGAATGACGGACGGGCGGCCTGCGAAAGGCCGCCTTTTTATTACGCCGCCACGTTGGACAGGAAGCGATCGACCGACGAGCGCAGTTCGGCGGCCTGACGGGACAGGCCGTGTGCAGAACTGAGCACCAGGTCCGCCGATCGGTTCGTATTCTCACTCGCCGCGGCAGTTCCCGCTATGCCCCGTGCGACGCCTTCCGTTCCGGCGGCAGCCTGACGGATATTTTCGGTTATTTCAGCGGTCGCGGTGTTCTGCTGATTCACCGCGGTGGCGATCGTCGCAGTGAACCTGTCGATCTCCCCCATGACGGCTGTGATGGCCCCAACATTGTCGACAGCCCGCTTTGTTGCCGACTGCACCTCTGCGATCTGAGAGGAGATTTCCTCTGTGGCCTTTGCGGTCTGGATAGCCAGCGCTTTCACTTCCGAAGCAACCACGGCGAAGCCGCGGCCGGCATCGCCAGCTCGCGCGGCCTCGATGGTGGCGTTGAGGGCCAGCAGGTTGGTTTGGCCGGCGATGTTTCGGATGAAACCTACCACCTCGTCAATGTGCTGGGCGGCGGTCGCGAGCGCTCCCATTGTTTCGTTTGCATCATTAGCCATGCTTGAGGCGCGCCGCACGATGCCGGTGGCTTCGTGGAGTTGCCCCTCGATGGCCTGTACGGATACTCCAAGCTGGCCTGCGGCGGTCGAGACGGTCTGGACGTTGGCGGATGTCTCTTCAGCGCTCGATGCCGTCTCGATCGATTGTTGACCGGCCACGTGGGCAATTGACGACAGCGTTCGCGCGGTCTCGGTCAACTCGCTCGTCATTGCATCTGCATTGGAAAGGACGGAAGTGACGGTGGAACGGAAAGCCTCGATCTCCGCCTCCATGCGCCTTCGTCGATTGACCTGCTCCGAGTTTGCCTGGTCCTTCGACGACATCAGGATGGAATCCTCTTCGGCGCGGGCCTTCAGGCCGGCTTGCATCACCGCAAGCGATTTCAGAAGGCGACCAAGCTCATCGCGCCGCCGCAGCTCGATCCGGTCGGTGAAGTTGCCTGCCGCCACATGTTCCGCAATCTGCATGGCGGCGAAGATCGGTTTGCTCATGGAGTGCGCGAAAGCGACCGCGAGCGCCAACCCGACGAGAGCCGTTGCAACCGCAAGCGCGAGCATGGTGGCGTGGTCTGCCGCGACCGTCGCCTCGGCTTCGGTGCGGTAGTCGAAGCCAAAAGCAGCGACCATTTCCACAAGATCGTCCACGGCCGCAGCGGCGGCATCGCCTTTCTTGGCGACCGAGAAAGGCATGGGAAGCACGGTCAGGCCGCCGGCCTGCGGTTTGAGGATCTTCAGCCCGGTTTCCGACCAGTCACGAAGCCTGGTTTCGGCCTGCTCCAGAGCGGCGACGACATTCTTGGTTTTGACCCGATCCCGAACGACTTTCAGATCGTCCGTGATCCCGGCGACCAGTTTTTCGATCTTCTCGACCGTCTCCTTCGGCGCTCCCGCGCTGAGGCCAGCCTGCATCAGAAGCCGCGCGCCGTTCAACGCGGCATGCGCGGAACGCGCGTGATTGATTCCCATCAGCGGTCCATCGTAGAGCCGCACCACAAGATCGCCGGAGGTGGAGATGCCACGCATGCCGTAAAACGCCAGCCCGCAGGCAAGGGCGATGACGACACTAAAGGCGCAAAAAAACTTGTAACGAATTGACATAGAAATTGCTCCGGCGAACTTCCAATGGGCTAGTCCGTAATCTTCACCGTCAGCTTCATTCGCGGATGAATCGCGCAGATGACGAGTGCCTCGCCAGGTTCCTTGAAGGTCACATCCGTCGCCGCGCCGGGCGGCTGCGATCCGAGATTGAACTCGTTCCCCTTGCTCGTCGAAATGATGTTATGGGGCACGCTGTCGTCGTTTGCGAAAGTCAGCGCCTCGCCCTTCTTGATCGTGACGGTTTCGGACGAGAAGACGCGGCCCTTCTGGGTTATCGTCAGATTGCCGGCCAGCGCGCCAACCGACAGGCCGGCGAGAACGACAAAAGTGAGAGAAGCTAGCTTGCGCATGGGATGTTCCTGCGGTTGGCGTTGACTGGTTCAGCGGGGGAGGACCGGCACGGTTGTCGGATCGAGATTGCTGGTCAAGGTTTTCAGGAAGGTGACCAATTCGGACCTCTCCTGCGGCGTGAGGCTGAGCGGTTTCACGAGGTCGGAGCGGCTCGGCCGCTCGACGCCTCCCTGGTCATAGTGTTCGACTACTTGTTCGAGCGTGGCGATCGAGCCATCGTGCATGTAAGGACCTCGCCTGGCGATTTCGCGCAGCCCCGGCGTCTTGAAAGCGTGCTTCATCTTGATGACCTGGGGCAGGAACTGGCCCCGGCCGACATCCGCGCTCGGAAGGCCGATGTCCTGGAAACCATCATTGGTGAAGTTCCAGCCCTCATGGCACGATGAGCACTGCGCCTTGGTGTTGAAGAGGACAAAGCCGCGCTTTGCCTCGTCGGAAATCGCTTGCTCGTTTCCCTCTATCCAGAGGTCGAACGGCGCCTCCTCGGAAACCACGGTTCGCTCGTAGGTCGCAATGGCCGCGGCGAGCGACTTGGGAGATAGGCCGGCGCCGGGAAAGGCCGCCGCGAACAGCGGCTGGTATTCGGCGATGGTAGCCAGCCGCTCCATCAGTTGCTCGATCGGCATATTCATCTCGCCTGGAGACTGGATCGGACCGAGCGCCTGCTCCTCAAGGTTCGCAAGCCGACCGTCCCACATGAAGATTCCACCCCATGCGGCATTGACGATGGTCGGCGAGTGCCGGCCGAGCTTCGCCATGCCGTGACCGACCCCGACCGCCAATCCGTCGCCCCAACCAAAGCCCGGGCTATGACAGCTCGCGCAGGACTGCGCCGAGGTGACCGAGATACGGGTATCGAAATAGAGTTTCTTGCCGAGCGACGCCTTGTCGGGGGTGTAAGGGTTTTCCTTTGGGAACGGGATCAGCGCCGGACGCCGGTATTCTGTCTTCATCGCGCCAATGGCTACGGCGGCTTTCGGGCCGGGTTCGGTGCGACGCGTCTCTCCAACAATCGCAGCACCAAAGCTAAGGTTCGTGAATCCGATCAAGCCGAGGACGACCGCCGCTACGACCGGACCGGACCGGGCGGAACGAATGAATTCGGATGCAGGCATGTTTGGTCCTTGAAGCGGGCTTGGCAGATGCCACGTCCAAGAAATAAAGATTGTTTGATAATGGTCTTATAATTTTGACACTCGTAAAACTACGCGGGAGCGCAAGCCGGCGCTTGTTTCGGACTAGCGATCCGCTGCCATCCGAATCGTCGATCAGCTTTCAGGTGCCGTCGGGAAGCACCGCGTTGCTGGGCGTCGGACGATCGGTGATCTGCAAGCCGAACAGGCTGCCGAGCAGTTCCACCGCGACACGCGCGGTGCGGCCGCGTTCGTCGAGGAATGGATTGAGCTCGACGATGTCGACGGAGCGCACCAATCCACAATCGTGCAAGAGCTCCATGACGAGATGCGCCTCGCGATAGGTCGCGCCGCCCGGCACGGTCGTGCCGACGCCCGGCGCGACCTCCGGGTCGAGAAAATCGACGTCGAAGCTGACATGCAGAACGCCGTTGCGCGCCTTGACCTTTTCGATGACCCTCCGGATCAGGACGCCGACACCGAACTCATCGATCGCGCGCATGTCGGCCACTGCGATGCGGCGATCGCGGACCAGATCCCGTTCAAGCGGATCGATCGAGCGGATTCCGAACAGATCGAGTTGATCGGGACTGATCGAGACCCGCGCCCCGTCACCCAGCAGGCCATCGAGGCCGGGCTCGCCGCAGAGGAACGCCGCCGACATGCCATGCAGGTTGCCGGTCACGGTCGTCGCCGGCGTATTATAGTCGGCGTGGGCGTCGAGCCACAGCACGAAAACCGGACGGCCCAATCCCTGCCAGTGTCGCGCGACGCCGTTTACCGATCCCATCGACAGGCTGTGATCGCCCCCCATGAAGATCGGAATGGCGCCCGAGCGCGCCAGCAGAAAGGCGCGTTCGCTGAGCGCGCGTATCCAACGCTTGATGTCGTCATAATATTTCGCGTTGTTTGGCGGCGGACCTTCGGGGGCCGATGCGGCCTCTACCGCAAGATTGCCGTGATCCTCGACGCCAAATCCCAATTGCTCGAGCACGCGGCCGATGCCCGCCGTCCGCAAGGCGTCAGGGCCCATCAGGGTGCCGCGTTGGGAAGCCCCGATCTCGATGGGAACCCCGAGCAAGGCGATCTGCGGCGAGCCGGGGCTTTTCGATATGCCGGACATGGTCGGTCTGACTTTCAAGGCTGGAACGGAAGCAACGCCCGAATGCGGCTAGGCCTTGAAGTACGCTATCTGATGCGTGGTGGCGAGCAGGCGGCCCTGCGGTGACCAGAGTTCCCCCGCCTGATCCCCATAACTCTTGTGGAAGATCTTGGCGTCGGCGACGGCGAGAACGCGGTTGATGTCTTCCGCCGCCGCAAGCTCCTCGGAGTCGGCGTGGAAATAGGTCGTCAGCGATACCGTGCCGAACGGAACCAGTTCGCGCCTGGCATGAAAGATCCGGCCGAAGAACGCATCCGACATCGACATCAGCGACAGCATGTCGATCTTTCTCGGAACCCGGTCGCCGATCCACAGCCTGGAGAAGGCGCTCGCCGGCCCATCCCCTTTCGCGCCAGAGAAATCCGGATCGCCATCGATGAAACGAAAATCATATTGCTTGACCCACGGCGCCGCCACCTTCGGATAGGGCTGGATCTGCTCGAACGGCGGACTTTTGGGAAATTCGACGCTTTGGTGCGACCATGACGGGCGGCGCTCGGCGAAGACGGCGGTCGCGAGCGTCGCAACCTCGGCGCCGCCCTGGCTGAGCTCGACGCACCAATGCTGCGTCGACCGGTTGGCCTTGATCAGGCGGACGTCGAGATCGAAAGCGCCTTCCGTGATCGGCGCGCAAAAGTTGACGGTCAACGACAGCGGATCGCCGGCCCGCTGCGGATGATCGATCAGCGCCCGCAGGATGGTGGCGGCGGTCGCCCCGCCGAACGGGCCGACAAACGCCCAGTAATCATCGCTGGTCCGCCCCTGCCAGCGGCTGTCACCGGCGGTCACCCGGGTGGCGTCGTCGAACAGGTGCTGGGTCTTGGTCAGCATGACATCCCCTCGATGCCGTCGCGCAGCATCGCGGCTCGACGGGCAAAATTCAATGACGTGCGAGGCAATGGTTTTTCGATAATGGATCGATCGGGATACGCCCGCCACGTCAGCGGGTTGCCTCGCGCTGCACGCCCGGCTCCTGCTGCCCCTGCGGCGAAGGCCCGCGCACCGGCACGTTCCAGATATCCCTGGCGTATTCGCGGATGGTGCGGTCGGACGAGAACCACGGCATCCGCGCGACGTTGAGGATAGAGGCCCGCGTCCATGCCGGCACCACCTGCCAGCGGGCGTCGATGCCGCGCTGGGCCTCGAAATAGGTGTCGAAATCCGCGCTGACCATGTAGTGGTCGAGATTGCGCAACGCGTGCCCGATCGATTCGAACCGGGCCGGATCGTCAGGCGAGAATTCGCCGCTCTCGATCGATTTGATCGCGCGCGAAAGATGCGGCGACCGCCTGATCACGTCGGTGGCGTCCAGCCCCTGCTTGCGCCGCACCACCACATCGAGCGCCTCCATGCCGAAGATCGCGATATTCTCGGCGCCGACGTGATCGCGGATTTCGATATTGGCGCCGTCGAGCGTGCCGATGGTCAGCGCGCCATTCAGTGCGAGCTTCATGTTGCCGGTGCCGGAGGCTTCCATGCCCGCGGTCGAAATCTGTTCCGAGAGGTCGGCGGCGGGAATGATCACCTCGGCGAGGCTGACATTGTAGTCGGCCAGAAACGCGACCTTCAGGCGGCCGGCGATCTCGGGATCGTTGTTGACGACTTCGGCGACGTCGTTGATCAGCTTGATGATCAGCTTGGCATAGCGATAGCTCGCCGCCGCCTTGCCGGCGAAGATCTTCACGCGCGGCACCCAGTCGCGCTGCGGCTCGTCCTTGATCGCGTGATACAGGGCTACGGTTTCAAGGATGTTGAGCAGTTGCCGCTTGTATTCGTGGATGCGCTTGATCTGGACGTCGAACAGCGCGGCGGGATCGACCACGATGTTGAGGCGTTCGCCGATCAGCCGTGCCAGTGCAAGCTTGTTGTGGCGCTTGACGGCGCGGAATTGCTGCTGGAACGCATTGTCGCTGGCGCTGGCTTCGAGACGTTCAAGCAGGCCGGGATCGTCGAGCACGGCTTCGCCGCAGGCCTCCCGCAACAGATCGGTCAGCTTCGGGTTGGCCAGCATCAGCCAGCGGCGGAAAGTAATGCCGTTGGTCTTGTTGTTGATGCGGGCGGGATAGAGATGATTGAGATCGTGGAACACGGTCTCCTTCATCAGATCGGAATGCATCGCCGAGACGCCGTTGATGCGGTGCGATCCGACGAATGCCAATTGTCCCATTCGTACCCTGCGGCCGGATTTTTCGTCGATCAGGGATACCGAGGCCTTGAAGTCGTCATCGCCGGGACAGCGCGCATCGGCCAGCGCAAGATGCGCGACATTGATGCGGTAAATGATCTCAAGATGACGCGGCAACAGGCGTTCGAACAGTTCGACCGGCCAGGTCTCGAGCGCTTCCGGCAGCAGGGTGTGGTTGGTGTAGGACAGCGTCGCCACCGTGATCTTCCACGCCTCGTCCCAGCGGAAGTTGTGGAGATCGCAGAGAATGCGCATCATCTCGGTGACCGCGAGACTGGGATGGGTGTCGTTGAGCTGCACGGCCGCCTTTGACGCCAGCCCGCGCAGCTGGCCGTCGGATACGAGATGGCGTTTGATCAGATCCTGCAGCGAGGCCGAGACGAAGAAATATTCCTGACGCAGCCGCAGCTCGCGGCCCGCCGGGCTCTCGTCATTCGGGTAGAGGAACTTGCAGATCGATTCGGCGCGCGCTTCTTCCGCGCTGGCGCCGAGATAGTCGCCGGTATTGAACACGTCGAGCTTCAGCGGGTCGGGCGACCGTGCCGACCACAGCCGCAGCGCATTGACGTGTTGTCCGCGCCAGCCCACGATCGGGGTGTCGTAGGCGACGGCCTGCACGGTTTCCGCCGGATGCCAGACCGCGCGGTCGCGGCCTTTCTCCTCGACGTGTTCGACGCTGCCGCCGAAATGCACGTGGTAGACCACCTCGGGCCGCTGGAATTCCCAGGGGTTGCCGAAGCCCAGCCACTCGTCGGGATATTCATGCTGCCAGCCATTGGCGATGATCTGGCGGAACAGGCCGAAATCGTAGCGGATGCCATAGCCGATGGCGGGAATAGCCAGCGTCGCCATGCTCTCCATGAAGCACGCCGCCAGCCGCCCAAGACCGCCATTGCCAAGGGCCGCGTCCGGCTCGCACTTGCGCAACTCCGAGAGACTGACGCCGAGATCGCCCAGCGCCGTCTCGAACACCGGCAATAGCCCCATATTGTTCAGCGCATCGGTGAACAGGCGGCCGATCAGGAATTCCAGACTGAGGTAATAGACCCGCTTGCTGCCGGCGTCGTAGCTCTGCTTATCCCCGGTCAGCCAATGGTGCACGATGCGGTCGCGCAGCGCCAGTGCGGCGGCCTTGTACCAGTCGTGCTTGGTGGCCATGCCGGCATCCTTGCCGATCGCAAGCCGGAGCTTCGCAAGAATCGCGCCTTTGATTTCGGCCAGCGCCAGCTCGTCGATCGGCTGGTTGAGCACCGGAAAACTCCCCTGGGAAGACTGATCTGGCAAATCGTGGATCCTGGACATTTGAGTCTCAGCCAAACAATACGCGTGTTGGGCCTGGATCGAAACCCGCTTTGGGGTTTCGTTTGTGCGGTCCTCGCACGGTTTATTTATGCAAGGACTGGGCCGATTTGCCGCAATCTCCCGCGCGCCGATGTGGTGGTAGGGTAAAATCCGCCGCCGTCGGGATCATTTTGAGGGGAGGACCGGGCCATGAGACTGGTGATCGAGATTGTCATCGCAGCACTGCTGGTGTCCTGCATCACCGCCACCAGCGCGGCCTTCGCCACCAGCGGCGGAACGGGCCGAACGGCCGACGGCCTGAGCTGCTCATTCAGCGTCCCCGCAAATGCCTCGCCCGCCGCGCGCTGCGCGGCCATCCGAAGGCAATGCGGCGGAAAATTTTTCGCCAATTATTGCGGCGACAAGCTGTTGTCGGCGATGTGAGTTTTCGCGTCGTCCCGGCGAAGGCCGGGACTCAACCACCGTGCTCAAAGTAGGTGGGACAGATCGCTCCAGTCGGGATTATCTTCTTCGATCAGCCGTATCTTCCAGTCACGGTGCCAGTTCTTTGACTGCTTTTCGCGTGCGATTGCTTCCTGCGGCGATGCGAACGTCTCCACATGGACGAGGCGGTGCACACCATATTTCTCGACGAATTCCGAGCCGCGACCGCTGCGGTGCCGCTCAAGCCTTGTCCGCAAGTCATTGGTGACGCCGATGTAGAGCGTTCCGTGGCGGCCGCTGGCGAGGATATAGATGTAGTAATTGCTGGCTCCGGGCATGATTTGGCACGACTTTGCAAGAACTCTGACATCGGTGGCTATGGGTCCCGGCCTTCGCCGGGACGACGTTGGATATTGATCGGAACAAATTAAGAACACTTTAGCAAGTCTTTGATATATCGTAGTGATTCGGCGCAGTGCCGATACAACATCTAGGGTCTATCCGAAATCTTGAGGACTACATGTCCACTATCGCCTTCGATCAATTCGCGCTCACCCGCATTGCCGACTTCGCCCGCTCGCTGTCGCGGCTGCATCAGGCCTCCCGCCGCCAGCCGATCGACGATGATGCGATCGACCGGGAGTTCAACGCCGTCTGCCTGTCGGTGTGGGGCTACACCACGGACGATTTCAGCGATGAGCTGTTTTCCGCGGCCGACCATGCCTGGCTCGATTCGCTGGACGAGGCGCATGCACGCATCTTCGCCGCCGAGCAGGGCTATGACCTCGTCGACGACGAGGGCATGCTGACGGACTGGTGGGGCTATTGCTGGATGATCCTCGCCGAAAAGCGCGGGCTGCTGACACCCGAAAACCGGTCCGCGGCGCGCGCGGCCATCGAGGAAAAATATCTGACCGCGCCGAACGTGATCGGCGTCATCGTCGGGCGTTGAGTTTATTCCACTTCCGCCCGCTTTGCCCGCGGCGAAACGGCCTTCGGTACCGAGACCGCGGGCAGCGCGACATCGCGGCTCGCTTCCGGCAACGGCGCGGCACCGGCGATCATTTCCGCAGCCACCGGTGCTACCTTCATCTCGCCTAATCGCGCGCGGACATCGGCGGTGAAGCCCGGATAAGACGCGATCGGGATAAATTCCGCAGTCTGGCCGGCGCAGACCCTGGCGCCGGAATACGCCACCAGCCCGTTGGTGGTGGCGATCATGTCGCCCTGACGCAGCGAGGCGTCGAGCGTCAAATCGACCGGCGCGAGGCCCGCCGGATCGTGGCCGTTGCAGGTGCAGTCCGCGCGTAGCGCCTTGCGAAAGGCGAAGGCGTTCTCGCTGTCGGCGTAGTGCTCGCCATTGCCGGAAGCAGCGCCCTCGATGGTGCTGCCGTAAAAGACTTTCGTGACGCTTGCGGGACAAAACGCCTGGCACATCGCAACCGGCGTCGCGTTGCCGCGCGCCATCAGCGGAAAATACTTGCCGTCGCAGCTTCGCACGCAAAATGCCGGCCCGGAACCGCTCGATGCGATCGGGCGCGGCGGTGCCGCGGGCTGCTGGTTGAGGCCGAACGGATCGGCGAACAAGTTCGCCTGCGGTGGGGCCTTTTGCAGCTGTTGTTTCTGGCCGCCGCCGAACAGAAAATCGAACAGGCCTTCGGCGGATGCCATGCGCGGCGCCAGCGCAACAGACGCTGTGAGTGCCGCAGTGGCGATAAGTGTCGCGCGGCGCCGCATGGGTTGATAAGGCAACTCTGTACGCAACGCTTACTCCACCCCACGCAACGGAACCCGTTGTGCCGAGAAGTATCTCAGCACCGCTTCACATTAGTGCGGGATGGTAAACGAGATGTGAGCAAGCGCCGAAAAAGCCGAAAAAGAAATGCGGATGTTTGTCTCTTCACCTTTCCCCGCAAGAGCGGGGCGAGGGAGAATAGAGAGTAGCGACTCCGTGCGGCAAACACGGCGCGACGGAGAAGATAAGAAATCAATCCTTGAGGAATTCGCCGGCCTTGTAGAGCGAGCGAAACGGAAGGCCGGCCTGCGCGAAGGTTTCGGTCGCGCCTTCGTCGCGATCCACCATGGTGAACACCAGTGCGACCTCGCCGCCGGCATCGCGCACCGCCTCGACCGCTCTTAGCGCCGAGCCACCGGTCGTGGTGACGTCCTCGACGATCACCACACGCTTGCCTTGCAGGCTCTCGTCCTTCGCGAGCCCTTCGACCGCGAGCCGGGCGCCATGTTCCTTCGGCTTCTTGCGGACAAAAAATGCCGCGATCGGATGGCCCTTGATCCAGGACAACTGCGCGATCGCGCCGGCCAGCGGCACCGCGCCCATTTCCAGCCCGCCGACATAATCGAGGTTGTCGTCCTTCAGCGCCTCGAAGGTCAGTTCCGCCAGCAAGGACGCGCCCTCGGGATCGAGCATCGTCGGCTTGAGATTGAAGTAGAAATCGCTCTTGCGGCCCGAAGCCAGCGTGATTTCGCCGCGGCCGAATGAACGCTTGCGGATGATCTCGGCGAGGCGGGCGCGGGAGGCAGATTTGGACAAGGTGTTGGCCTCAAGGTGGAGCGACCCGCAATCTATCGGCGGTTTCAGGCACATTCCAGCGCCGATGTCGCCCCGTCAACAGCGCGCCCCATATTCCGCGACGGACATTGTAAGGCCGAGGCGTTCCGGGTTACTGGATACCCCGCCGGAGTTTTATCATCGGGCCAGTCGAAGACTGGACCCGGTGACGGGGTATGAGAAAAATGACCATCGAACTGCACACCTGGAACACGCCGAACGGCCGCAAGATCAGTGTCGCGCTGGAGGAAATGGGGCTGCCTTACAAGGTGTTCCCGATCAACATCACCAAGGGCGAGCAGATGGCGCCCGAATTCCTGGCGATCAGCCCGAACAACAAGATCCCCGCGATCGTCGATCCCGACGGTCCCGATGGCAAGCGCGTCAGCGTGTTCGAATCCGGTGCGATCCTGCTCTATCTCGGCGAGAAGACCGGAAAATTCCTGCCCAAACCGCTCCCGGGGCGCATCCCGGTATATGAATGGCTGATGTGGCAGATGGGCGGCTTTGGGCCGATGCCGGGGCAGGTGCATCATTTCATTGCGCTGGAGAACGAAACGGACCGCGCCTATGGCCTGAAGCGCTATATGGCGGAGACACTTAGGCTCTATGGCGTGCTGGATCGCCGCCTCGCCACCCGCGAATTCGTCGCCGACGCGCTATCGGTCGCCGACTTTGCGATCCTGGGCTGGGCGTGGCGGCACGAGCGCCACAAGGTGTCGTTCTCGGATTTCCCCCATGTCGGCCGCTGGTACGACGCGCTGATGACGCGCCCCGGCGTCAAGCGCGGCATGGAAGCGAAGCTGGATTGAGATTGAACGAAGCCACGTTCCTCGCACTGCCGTCATCGCCCGGCGATGACGGTTGAGCGCTTTGTGTCGCCTTCGCTTCTCACGCACGCTTCGCCTCTGGACCAACCAGGTCGGAGTATGAGCCGGCGTCCTGTCGATTCTCGATTCACGACGTTCGATCAATCAGCGGTTAGGATGAATAGATGCCGGCATAGATCTTGCGCAGTTCTCGCTTCGAGAACTTGGCCGTCCCGGTCCGCGGCAGCGCCTCGCGGAAGACAACGCGGTCCGGCAACCACCACTTGGGACAACGCTCGGACAGCCAGGCTTTCAGACTCTCCTCATCGACATCCGTTCCAGGCCGACGCACGACCACGGCGAGAGGACGCTCGATCCACTTGGGGTGATCTGCAGCTATAACCGCAGCTTCAGCCACGCCGGGATGACCCATGATGGTGTTTTCCAGATCGATCGATGAAATCCATTCGCCGCCCGATTTGACAAGGTCTTTTGCGCGATCGACGATCCGCACATAGCCCAGTTTGTCTATCGTGCAAACATCGCCGCTGCGCAGCCATCCATCAGCCGTGATGGCAGCTCGGGTTGCATCGGGATTCTGAAAATAGCCGGAGGCTACGAATGCGCCTCGGTAGTGAAGTTCGCCAGGCGTGGAGCCGTCGCGCGGAACGAGGCGACCGTCATCATCCATGATGCGCCAGCGTGTTCCCGGCAGCACACGACCCTGGGATAGTTTGGCAGACAGGCGTTCATCATCTCCAAGCTCGTCGTGAACCGGCTTCAGCCTTGCGACAGCCGATAGCGGCCCGACCTCGGTCATTCCGAATGCCTGAAGTGCGGAAGTCCCACGTTTTTCGAGATCGGCCATCAATGACGGCGGCATCGCGGAACCGGCCACAATGACGCGGTTCAGCGCTTTCAAATCCCGACCGGAAGCGACCAGTTCGTCACGAACGGCAAGCCAGACGGTGGGCACGCCCGCTGAAAATGTAACGCCTTCCGTCTGTGCGATATCGACGAGCCGTTTGGCTGCCATGTCTTGTCCAATCATCACCTGCTTGGCACCCGTCATGGCGCACATAAACGGCATGCCCCAACAATTCGCATGGAACATGGGGACCACAGGCATCACGACGTCTCGCGCCGAAATCCCGAACGCATCGGCCAGGCATCCGTTCAGGGCGTGCAAGACGGTTGAACGATGGGAGAACAGCACGCCCTTCGGA
>Ga0209871_1000145_pt1 | contig 22040 bp, 21 predicted proteins | sample OrgsoiDNA2013045_FD_185795 | JGI IMG/M metagenome (GOLD analysis project Ga0209871, IMG submission 185795) | Permafrost soil microbial communities from the Arctic, to analyse light accelerated degradation of dissolved organic matter (DOM) -... | ecosystem: Environmental > Terrestrial > Soil >... | reverse complement strand
AGACCCCGGACTGCTCAGCTGGCTCGCCAGACTGTGAGCCCGAGCCTCCACCGAAAAGGTTATGCGCAGCGCTCGCTCGCCGATCCGGCCCCCACCAGGGCCGGCAGGCCAGCGCTGCGCATAACCCAGCACTGCTCATTAGGCGGGTTATGTTCAGCTGAACATAACCCGCCCTGCGGGGTCCCTGCCAGTGTCTCTTCCCGGTCCCCGAGTTCTATCATGACCCCGGATTTCAGGAACGCCTTCACCAGCGCACACACGCGCTTGTCCTTGATCCTCACCCGGAGGCGGTCCATCAAAGCCACATGCGAGATTTCATCGAAGCAGGCTTTGATGTCAGCCTCGAATACCCACCGGTAATTGATGGGCTCCGATGCCAGGTGGTGGATCTCGGCGATCGCATCATGCGCGCGGCGTCTCGGGCGGAACCCATACGAGCATGGCTTGAAATCCGCCTCGAAGATGGGCTCGAGCACCAGTTTCAGGCTTGCCTGGACCACGCGGTCAGCGATAGTTGGAATTCCCAGCCTTCGGAATTTCCCTGACGTTCCCTTAGGGATCATCACCCGCCGGACTTCGACCGGCCCGAACCCGCCAGACTTCAGCAGGTCCCGGATCTGGCCCAGGAATACCTCGACCCCGACCCAGGTCTCGATCTGGGCCACGGTGGCCTTATCGATACCCGGAGTCTTGGCGCCCTTATTGGTGGACACGCGTTCCCACGCATGCATCAGGAACGCCGGATCATAGACGAGGTTGAACAGGTCACCAAACCGGCGGAAAGGATCTTCTCCCGCCCAGCGGTGCAACTTGATCTGCATCCTCTGTACCGCGAAGTACGCCGAATCTGGATGCGGCCACTCCACGGCGCCGGTATTCACCGGCGCATCTTCGGACATTGCATTCTCTCCTTGACTGACACGCTGCCGCCCTTCCCCATGTGCGCGGCTCTCCCGCGCTCGGAGTACTACGGCGGCTCCGCCCCACCCGCGCCTTCGGCAGGCGTCGCGCCTATCCCCGCCCCGCCACCCTGGCCCGGATGAAAGGCGTGGAACGCACGCGGGTGGTTCCCGCGTTCACTGCTATCCGGTCAACGGGTTAGGCACCCGGCTCTGCCCCTGCAGCCTCGCCACGGTTACGCCGCAGTCCATTCACCGTGGCCTCCAGGCCCAGGCTACGAAGACCCTGCCCGAAGTTCCCCGACCTGTCATGAAAGGACGGGTACGCGCCGCAAACCAGCCCGCATCCGCCGGATTAGAGCTGGCACCAGATCAAGAGGCGTAACAACACCGGTTCCTCGCGTATACCTTCCCGTCTCGCTCACCGCGCCCGGCCCATCCGGCAGTGCTGAGCCGGCGCGACTTTGTCGAGGCTGCTCCCGCCCTCCCCGGCGATCCCCGGCTCGGGCTGCCTCCAGCTTCACCCCGCCGCTACGACGGCGAGGAGATCGAGGTCTTCCACCTCCATCCGGATACACAGCGCCTCGTGGCGCACTCGTAGTTCTGGTACCGGTCATGGACGACGACGGTGCCGGCCAGGTCGGGCAGCACGAACGCGGCGAACGTCGCCAGATCGCGGTCGCCGAGCAGGTAATAGGTGTACAGGCGGGTGCAGGCGACCAGCAGGTACCGCTTGCGGGACTTCGGGCCGGGCCCGACCCGGATCGGGGTCTCATCGGCGCAGACCACATGCGCCAGGATGATCAGCGCCCGGATCAGCTTGCTCGCGTCGGCGACCTGGCCGGCGGCCCGGGCGAGCATGGCGTGCACGAACCCGGCTGAGGGCCTCGCGCCGGTCAGCGACTCGATCAGCTCGGCGCAGCGGTGCACCGGGATCGCGTGGGCGACCACCAGGAAGACGCACCATGCCTGCAGGTTCGGGCCGTAGGACACCCGTGCGGCTCCCACCCCCTCGGGCCGCGCCGCCTGGTGCACCTTCCCGCAGCCGCACGCCACCGCGTGCAGGTCGTGCTGGATCACCCGCGCGGACGCCAGCGGGATCTCCACCTGCTGATGCGACGCCGTCACGCCCAGATCGGCGGCACCGGACAGCGCCGCGCCGCACGCGCATGTCCCGTCCGGGAAATGCGGGACCGTGTCGCTTGGGTCCTGGCTCCACGCCAGATGGGATCCGGGCGCTCCCGGCTGCTTGCCCGGCTTCCGCTTCCCGGTCTTGCGCCCGGCCCTGCCCGGCGGCCGCGCCCGGCCTGGCAGGTCATCCGCTGACGGCGGCATCGAGGAGTTCCCACTGTTCCGCGAGATCAGCCGCTCCAGCCGCTCCACCCTGGTCAGCAGATCCTCGATCACCGCGTCACGGGCAGCGCAGCCAGCGCAGGTGTCGGCGGGCGGCAGGCTGGGCACAAGCCACCATGATCAGGACATCCGGAATGTAATCAAGCCGACACGCTGGGCCGACCTTGCCAAGATCACCACGAATCCCGACGATCACGCCGCGTCAGCAAACGCCACCCAGCCGCACAGGAGCTGAATGCTTACCCTCAGGGCTCCGGCGGTTGATTGGACAGTTTCCATGAAGCCAAACGCGAGTTTGCCTTTCGGCCTGATCGGATAGTAGTTGCTACCGAGCGCTGCATCGAGTACATAGCGTTGTCGATAGGGTGCAACGCGTGGCGTGCTCTTTTGACCGCCTTGGGCGTCACGGCTCGTTTCACTGCACGTCCTGGGTGCATAGCGCGACGGACACTGCGCGGAACGAACAGCCCGGAGAAGAAACCCACTTTGACCCCACCCTAACGGTGAAATCGGCCCTCACTGAATGGTGCGCCCGCTAATGGTTCCGGCGTTGAAGAATCGAACGGCCGCTGATCGAGAGCTGGATCGCGGTCAGGCCGGTTCCCAGCGCCAGCCGTTGTTGTCCTGGCAGACGATGCGCTCGCCGTCGCCAGCCACGCCCGTCATGCCGTGGTCGGCCAGCGAGCAGAACTCGCCAGGCTCATAGCAGTTGCCGCTGGCGGCGGTGGGATAGCAGGACGCATGCGGCGGTGCGGCTGATGGTGACGGAGCTGGCGCAGGAGCCGCGCTCGGCACGGCTGGTGTGCTCAGGTATTGGTGATAGGCGTGCGCCCAGTTTGTCCTGATCGCACGCTGCGCGCTCGCCAGCGTGATCTGGCCTGCACACACCATCGAGTGCAGCGTGTTCTCAAGGCGATCCTTCGCGCGGGACGCTCCGACAAGCTGCGGCCATAGGTTCCCGATGGAGTTCCTGCCGTCCAGTTCCAGCGGCACGAGATGGTCGATGCGGTAGAGGTAGCGCTGGCCCGCCAGGATGCCGTACTGGGCATACACCTGATCCTTGACGGCTGTGCTGGGACGGCGTGCCTCTAGCGCAGCGCTTACGAGCGGGCAGATGACTGCCAGGCTGTGACCTGCTGCGCCGGGTGTGACGGGCCGGGGTGGGCGGCTTCCCCAACGGGCAGGCGGCGCGGCGAGCACCGCCGCAGTGGCGGTGGGCGTCGCAGGAGGCGATGAAGATGAGGCTGTAGCGGTTCCGGCGGAATGGCTGGCAGGAGACTGCGTGACGTTAGCAGTAGTGCACCCTGCCACCGCCAGCACAGCCGCACTCACTAAAATTGTCTTAAGAATTTTGCTCATCCCCCATTTCACTTCCATTGTTGCACAGGGCCCAGTGGTACCGGGGATGCGCGAACCTCCGCGCAGCGGCTATGTGCGTATCCGGGCTATGTGCGTATCCGGGCTATGTGCGTATCCGGGCGAGTGCCTGGAGTGCCTGGCGCTGCGCTCTTTTTGCCCGGCGTGCTTCCAGCCTGGCACCGTCCAGGCGCCGACGGGCATCGGCGAGCTGCTGCTCGAGCAGCTGGACGGCGCCTTCCTGCTTGGCTTCGGCCCGGGCCGCGGCGGCGGCGCCCCGGTCCGCCGCGGCCGCCGCCCGCTCAGCCGCAGTGACAGCCTTGCGGTAGCGGTCCCGTTCTGCCTTCGCCCGGGCCGCCGCGGCAGCGGCGGCGGCGGCGGCATCCGCGCCTCGATCCGGCCGGGCGGGGGCAGTCGCCGCGCGCGCGTCCGGGATCCGGCGCCTGTCCGGGGCACGGTCGCTGGCCCGGGCACGTTCGCTGGCCGGGGCACGTTCGCTGGCCGGGCCGCGGTCGCTGCCGGAGCCGCGGTCGCTGCCGGAGCCGCGGTCCCGGTCCGGGGCACGGTCCCGGTCCGGGGGGCGCGGCACGGGGGTCAGGGTCTGCGCCGCTGCGGAGCCGAAGCCGTCCCAGCGCGCCGCGCGCACCAGGGTTCCCGCCTGCAGCTGCTCGGTGATCTGCGGATCGGCCAGCGCCGCGCTGAGGGTGGCGGTCACCTCCTCGCGGAGCGCGGCCGAGGGCGCATGCTGATCGGACACGGCGAACGCCTGCCTGGTCAGCGCCTCGATCAGCTGGCGCCGCACCAGCGACAGCTCCCGGATCCTGGCGCCATCCATCAGCCCCTCCGCGGCACGCAGGTCATCTCCCAGTGCCGCCAGCCGGGAGGCAATGCCGGGCTCCGAGCGGACCAGCTGGTTGACCACCCAGGCCGAGCGCGTCGGCTTCCGCAGCCCGGCAATCTGCTTGCCTGCCTGGGACTGCCCGCCAGCGCGCGCCCGGGCCGCGAGAACGCCGCGGCGCTCGGTGAACTCGTCGGGGTCAGCGGAGTAAAGCTCCGCCACCGCCTCGCTCAGAAGGTCGCCTTCGGTCACCCGACCATCGTGCCTCATGGCCCATCGCGATGCGCAACGACGTGGTTGTCCATCTACTGCTGAAAGAAGAGCGACAGTAGATGGACAACCACGTCGCTAGCCGCGGCCGAGCAGCCGGGCGGGTTCGTCGCTACCGCTGGCCGATGAGGCTCGCCACGTAGCTGCCGAAGCGGTCGAGGCTGGTCAGGAAGCCTTCCTGAGCCTCCGGCGAACCGAACATGGCCGGCACGTTCGTCTGGTGGGTAGTGATCTCAGTGCGGCCGTCACCGAGATCGACGAACGTGAGGGTCGTGGTCATGCCGCCTTCCACGTCGGGCTCGGTCCACGCCAGCCTGGCCGGCCGGTCCACTTCGACGTAGACGGCCCGCATCGGGTACTCGCCGCCGTCGCCACCGATCATGACTGCCTCGAACGCTCCGCCCGGCCGCAGGTCGACGGTTATCTTGCTGATCGGGGTCGTGCTCCCGGCCGGGCCCCAGAAGTGCGTCAAGTGCTCCGGCTGGGTCAGGCAGTCGAAAAGCAGTTCCCTGGGCGCCGAGTGGATCCGCCGGTAGGTCATCTCGCCGACGTTGCTCGTTGTGTCGCTCATGTTCTTTCCTCCTGCGGACCGGGCCCTTCGCGAAGGGCGGTGAGGTGATCGTCAAGCCGGTCGAACCGGTCGGCCCAGTCCCGCCGGTGGCGGGTAATCCATTCGACGGCGGTGTCCAGCTGCTGCGGTTCCAGCCGGCACGGCCGGTGCTGGGCGGTACGCGATCGGGAGATCAGGCCGGCTCGCTCGAGCACCTTGAGGTGCTTGGAGATGCCTTGCTGGGTCATCGCGAAGGGCTCGGCCAGCTGGCGGACTGTCGCTTCGCCTCCGGCCAGCCGGGCCAGGATGGCCCGCCTGGTCGGATCGGCCAGGGCCGCGAAGGTGAGGCTCAGATGGTCGTCGGTGACCGTCATTACCCGGCGCTTCCCGCCCAGGGGCCTGCACCGTCGCCGCTGAGGGCCCCCTGCGGGACGCGGCGCCCGGTGAGCAGCAGAGCCAGGTCCTGCCCTCGCCCGAGTACCGGCGCCCCGCTGCCGAAGGACCAGTCGAGGTCGACGGCCCGCAGCTCGACGCCGTCCACGTCGGTCCCGAAGAACCGCCGGCTCTTCGGGGCGGTCACCGTGTCGAGCACGGTCCTCATGGGCTCGGCCGGCAGAACGCGCTCGATCCCGAGCGGGCAGGTGATGTCGAGGCTGTGGATCACGTCATGGGTCAGCGCCCCTTCGTAGCCGCCGCCGGGCGGCTTCCACGGATGCTCCGCGTTGTCGCGCACCGCCGCGATCAGCCGCTCCGTCGGCCACATCGCGTCCCGGCGGGCGACGCCGTCGGACATGCGCTGGAATCTGCCGCCCGCCTGGACGAGCTCGAGCAGGAAGCGGGACCTGGAGTACCGCAGCGGCATCGTGAGGTGAGCCACCACATGCCTGATGGTCCAGCCAGCGCACAGCGAAGGCACGTCCCACTGCCCCGCGCTGAGCTCGTCCAGCAGTGCCGCCAGTTCCCTGCGCTCCGAGGCGATCCAGTCCCTGATCATGATCTCTGCCCTTCGACAACCTATCAGTTGCACAACTGTATGGTACTTATATAGCCGCGAGGGAGCGCATGCGTCAAGCGCGTCTGGGCGGAGCGCACCGTCCACGCAACTCGCCCGCGAGAAGCCGCCCGCCTGACCTGGCTACGGTGCGGCCGCACTACAGCCCCGCCGCACACGGCCGGGCCGCACTACAGGCCCGCCGCACTACGGCCCCGCCTCCGCCCCCCGCTGGCTGCCGTTCCTCAGTTTCCCGGCACCTGGAGCACGATCCCCTTCGGCAAGGCTGACTGCGGGGAGATGGTCCCGCCGAACACGCCGTTGATGAACGCCGCCACGTCACCGGGGAACAGCCCGTCATGGATCGCGGTCATTCGCAGGATCGCCGAGGGCGCCGTCTTGTGCTGCGCGGCTAGCTGCAGAAGGGAAAGGCTGCCGTCGCTCGTCCAGGTGACCTGGGCGCGGCCGCCGTCGCCGCCGCCGCCATCCGCGCGAATCGCCTTCGCAAGCTTGATGATGTCGTACCGCTGAGCGGCCCGCGGCCCGGGGTTCGGGCACGTGTGACCGCCCCAGGCGCCTCCGCCCATCTCGTGCGTTCCGTAGCCCTTCTCGCTGACCGAGTCGGTGACCTGGAGCGGAAACCCGGCGAACCTGCTGAGCACCTCGACCAGCTGCGCTGAGGCGGCGAGCTGCGCGTCGGTGAGCGGATTATGGGTGTTGCCGTTGTCGGCGTGCTCGATCGAGTACCAGGCCGAATTGCCGTTCATTTCCGCCCATGCGACCCACCCTTTGCCGATCGGCCCGAACTGGTGGACCGAGCCGTCCTGGGCAATGCCGAAATAGGCACTGACCTGCTTCGCGGAGTCATTGAAGACCTCGATGGTGCCGGGCAGGTTCCCGACCATCGTGTGCATTATGACGCCCATCATGGCCCCGGATCCCTCGGAGCCGTTCACGGTCGGAAACGGATTGTTATAGCTGATCGATATCGGGCCGCTAACCCGGCCGTCCGGGTCAATCTTGAGCCTTCCGGTCATGGGGGATTGTCCTTTCTAGCCGCAGCTGAATGAGACATTGACGATGGCGGCCGTGATGGCCAGCAAGAACTGCCAGCGCACGGGCCGGATGGCGCATCGAGGCATGAACGGTCAATCAGCGTCTCGCGCAGGTCAGCAGCGGCCGCCTCGCGCCTGTCCCCTTTGCCCCTGGCGGCTAACCAGTGGTGCGGCAGCGCGCGCACGTGCCGGGCCCTGTCCTGTTCAGGCGTCCATAGGACCTGCCCCGCCGGGCTCACAGCAGCGTTCCTCCTGCTTGGGGGATTTATCATCCTATCCTCGCAGGCCGCCCCGGCAAGGGTTTCACCATGAGTCGTGCAAGGTGCGCGACCGCCGTGCCTACGCCGTCCAGGCGATCGGCAGCCGCTTGACGCCGCGCTGGAAGTTCGAGCGCAGGTAGGACGGCTCACCCGCGTAACGGAGCGCTGACGTGCGGGCGATCACCTCGTCGAACAACGCGCGCATCTGGGCACGGGCCAGGTGGGCACCAAGGCAGAAATGCGGGCCGTGGCCGAAGACCAGATGCGGGTTGGGGTGCCGGCGGAGGTCGAACGTGCCAGCGCCGGCGAAGACTGCCTCGTCGCGGTTGGCCGAGCTGAAGGAGACGACCACCTTGTCACCTTCGCGGATCCGCTGCCCGGCGAGTTCGCTGTCGGCCATCGCCGTGCGCCGGAACGTCATCACCGGCGTCCACCAGCGCAGCATCTCCTCGACCGCCCTCGGTAGCAGCTCGGGATGGGCGCGCAACTCGTCCTGCGCGGCCGGGTGCTCCATGAGCGCGATGCACGCCCCGGGCAGGCCGTTGCGCAGCGTCTCGTTGCCGGCTACGGCGAACAGCCAGAACATGTTCTCGAACTCATCGACAGACACCCGGCCGCCGTCCTCGTCGACCTGGGCCAGCAGGATCGACATGACATCATCACCGGGGCGGCGCCGTTTCTCGCGGGCCAGCAAGTGGGCGTAGGCGTAGAGGTCCAGCATGCCCTCGCGGGTGCGCGGGTCGGGCAGGCCGCCCCCGGCGTCCGGCGCCGGCCGCAGCAAGACCGCCTCCCTGGCCATCGGCGTTCCGCCGGACGGGTCGAACTCTGCCGACGAGGCGTAGTCAGGGTCCTGGTAGCCGATGACGCGGTTGGACCAGTCGAGGAGAAGCCAGCGATCCTGCTCAGGCACGCCGAGCACGTCGGCGAGCGTCAGCAGCGGCAGGTCGGCGGCAACGTCCTTGGCGAAGTCGCACTCCCCCCGCGCTCCGGCGAATGCCCGCTCGCACAGCGCCCGGGCGTGCCTGCGGATCCGCTGCTCAAGCTGGGCAACCGCACGCGGGGTGAAGGACCGGCTCAGCAGCCGGCGCAGCCGGGAATGCTCCGGCGGGTCCATGTTGAGCATCATCTGGCGGACATAGCCGAGCGCCTGCGGCGTCGCTGGATCGCGGATCTGCGTCGCGCCGAGCCAGGAGGAGAACAGCCGCGGCCGCCGCATGACCGACTCGACGTCAGCGTGCCGGAGCACGAGCCAGAAGCCGGGGCCGCCCGGCCAGCCGAGCACGGGGTTCTCGTCGACCCACACGACGGGGCTGTCCCGGCGGAGCCGGGCCAGGGCGTCGTACGGCACCGCGTCGACGTAGGTCGCGGGGTCGAACACGACCACGGTGTCCGGCCGGGCCGCCATGGTCATCCTCGCCCCAGCGCCAGGACGCGATGGCCACCCGGGCCGGCGGTGACGTGCGAGCCAGCCACATGGACCTCCCTGTCCGCCGCTGATGCAGCTTGCCGCCGAATCTAGCGGCTGGGCGCGCAGCACGGGCAGAGCCGGCCCCGCGCGCTGGATTCAGGGCCGCAGGGCCTCCATCGCGCGCCGGGCACGGTCCTCGACGCCCGGGCCCAGCAGGTCGGCATCGCCGCGGCCGGTGCCCATGGCCCTGGCCGCGTAGCGGACGTAGACGCCCTCGAGGATGCAAGCCAGCTTCCAGTGCGCGAAGGCGACGTAGAAGCCGAGGTCGGTGAGGTCGCGCCCGGAGCGGGCGGCGTAGCGGCCGGCCAGCTCGGAGCGGCTGGGAAAGCCGGGCAGCGCGGTGGCGGCGGCCTGCGCGATGATCGGCGTCGCTGACCGCTGCGCCGGGTGCCCGGCCCAGTACGCCATCAGCGTGCCCACGTCGGCCAGCGGATCACCCAGGGTGCACAGCTCCCAGTCCAGCACCGCCAGGACCCGCCCCTGCGCGGACAGGATGGTGTTGTCGATGCGGTAGTCGCCATGAACGATGGCGGCGCCGTGCTGCGCCGGCACCCGATCGGCCAGCAGCCGGTAGACCTCCTCGACAAGCGGCACCGGTCGGTAAACGCCGGCCTCCCGGCCCTGGTCCTGCGACTGCTGGAACTGCCCGTGCCACCGGCGCAGCTGCCGCTCGATATAGCCGTCGCGACGCGCGAGGCCGCCGAGCCCGACGGCGTCGACATCCACCTGATGGATCGCGACCAGGACGTCGATGAGGTCCTCACCCGTCACCGTGCGGGCTTCCTGGTCCAGGGTGGCCCGCGTCTCTGGCACCTCGCGCAGGATGTGCCCTTCGACGAAGTCCATGACGTAGAAGGGCCGCCCGTTGACGGCCTCGTCGCCGCAGTAGCCGAGGGCGGCGGGCACGGGGACGGGCGTGGCGCGCAACGCGGAGATGATGCGGTGCTCACGGCCCATGTCGTGCGCGGTCGGCAGGACGTGGCTCATGGGCGGGCGGCGCAGCACAAGCCGGCGGCCGACCGCGTCGGTCACCGCATAGGTCAGATTGGAGCGGCCGCCCTTGATGAGCTCGAAGGTGAATGGTGCCGCGACGCCCTCGACATTGCCGAGCAGCCACGCCGTCACCTGTGCCGTGTCGATGCCTTCCGTCATCGGGGGCTAGCGCCCGCCGGACAGGCGCGCCTGGAGGCGGCGCATGCCCCGTAGCCAGCGCTCCCGGTCATCGGCCCGCCTGCGCTCGTAAGTGGCCACCTCCGGATGCGGCAGGATCAGGAAGCGTTCCTGCGCGATTGCCTCGATGACGCACGCCGCCACCTGATCTGGCGTGAGGACGCCGTCCACCGCGGCCTGCGGTCCGGCGCCGCGATCGCTCCACGTCGTCGGCGTGTCCGCCCCGACCTGACGCCGGCTCGTCGCCCCCAGGTTGGTGCTGACCGCCTGCGGGCACAGGCACGATACGCCGATGCCCTGGTCCGCATAGGTGATGTAGAGCCACTCGGCCAGCGCGACCAGAGCGTGCTTGGTGACCGCATACGGCGCCGAGCCGAGCTGGGTGAGCAGGCCGGCGGCCGACGCCGTGTACACCAGGTACCCCTCGCGCCGGGCCAGCATGCCAGGCAGGATGGCCCGCGCCAGGTAGACGTGACTCTGCACGTTGACGGCCCACATGCGGGACCAGGCCTCGTCCGGGACCTCGACGCCGCCGCCCACGATGATGCCGGCGTTGGAGCAGAGCAGGTCGATGCGCCCGAACGCATCCTGCGCCCGCGCGACCAGGGCCCGCGCGTCAGCCGCGCTTGCCACATCTGCCGTCACCGCCAGTGCCCGGTGGCCGCCGGCCTCGATCGTGGCCGCCACCTGCGCCGCTCCCCCGGCATCGACGTCGGCGACGACGATGGCGGCGGCCCCCTGCTCGGCGAGGGCGAGGCAGAGCGAGCGGCCGATGCCGCTCGCGCCGCCGGTGACGACCGCGACTCGCTGCTGGATGTCCATGATCAGGGCCGGACCGTGGCGGCCCGCGCGGCCCGGTCGGCCCACGCGGCGAGGTCCGGGTCGGCGGCGAGAAGGCTGGCGTACTTCTTTCTCGCTTCCTCGCGCTTGGCCGGGAAGTACTCGGACGGCCACAGGCCGGCCTGCGGCTCGTAGCCCTTGAGCACGTTGCGGGCGACGGTGACCTTGTGCACCTCATCGACCCCGTCGGCGATGGCCATGGTCGGCGCGCTGGCCCACATGGCCTGCAGCGGCGTCAGGTTGGTGGTGCCGAGCGAGCCCATGATGTGCAGTGCCCGGTAGCTCACCTCGCGCAGCACCTTGGCGCAGGTGTACTTGCAGGCGGCGATCTGGGTGCGAGCCTGCTGGGTGCTCGAGTTGTCGATGGTCCACGCTGTCCACAGCACCAGCAGCCGAAGCATGGTGATCTCGGCGTAGGAGTCGGCGATCGCCTCCTGCACCATCTGGTGGTCGGCGATCACCTTGCCATGTGACTCGCGGCTGAGGGCGCGCTCGCACATCATGTCGAAGGCCAGCTTGACCTGCGCCACGGTGCGCATCGCGTGGTGGATGCGGCCGCCGCCCAGGCGTCGCTGGGCCAGCACCCTGGCGCCGTCCTCGGGACCCAGCAGGTGGCCAAGGGGGACCCGCACGTCGTTGTAGCGGATGTGATTGTGCAGGGCGGGATAGTCCATGATCTGCACCCCCGGCGTCTGACGCGGCACCACGAACATGCCGTTCGTGCACATCACGAAGATGATGTCGGCCCGCGCTCCGGCGCTGGTGAACCACTTCTCCCCGTTGATAACCCACTCGTCATCGTCTCGCACCGCGTGGGTCCGGAACAGGCTCGGGTCGGACCCGCCCTGCGGCTCGGTCATCGAGTAGGCCGAGAAGATCTCCTGGTTCATCAGCGGGTACAGCCACTGCCGCTTCTGCTCCTCGGTTCCGTACGCCGCCAGCATCTCCATGTTGCCGGTGTCGGGGGCCGCCGTGCCGAAGATCACCGGTGCCGAGCGGTAGCGGCCCAGGATCTCGTTGAGCAGGGCGAGCTTGAGCTGGCCGAAGCCGGGGCCGCCGAGCTCGCGGTCGAGGAACAGCGCCCACAGGCCCCGGTCCTTGACCTGCTGCTTGAGCGGGTCGGCAAGCGCCCTGGCCTTCGGCTCGCGTGCATACGCCGCGCCGGGGAAGACCAGGTCGAGCGGCTCGACCTCGGTGCGGCAGAACTCCTCGACCCAGTCGAGTTGCTCCTGGAACTGCGGCTCAGTCGAGAACTCCCACGCCACGGCGCCCTCCCAAGGTGGGATCGCGTGCTGACAGCCGGCGCACCGGCGGGACCAGTCTATTAGAATACGATTCTAAAAGCTCGTTCGGTTGTCATCGCCGGGCGGAGGACCGCCCGGCGCCGCTGCAGCACCAGGATCCTGCGTTCCGCGATGTGATGCGTGTGATGACCGAGCCGCATGCACGTCGCCTTCCAGCGGAAGCCATTCCTCCTACCAGGTGCCCCATTTCAGGCTGGGCTCGGGCAGCGCCGGGGGGTCTAGGAATGCGGGCGGCCCGGCGAGGTCCAGCGCATCCAGAGGGGAACTCGCGGCGGCATCCCGTGCGGTGAGAGCGGGCAGATTCCACTTCTGCTCGACGAGCTTGAGCACGGAGGTGTGGTCGAGTACCTCGCTGCAGACGTACTCCGGCCGCGCGTACGGTGACACGATGACAGCGGGAACCCGGAACCCGTACCTGTCGTAGCTATGCGGTCCCTTCGTCAGATTCTCCTCGTTCTCGACCACGCCGGGGAACAACGGCCGCAGGAGAGCCTGGAGCCGGGTCGGGCTTCCCACCAGGCTGCGCCCCTCGACGTCATCGGGCGGGACGGCAGCCGGCGGCGAGACATGGTCGTGGTATCCGCCATGCTCGTCATACACCCAGATCAGCAGGGTATTCGGCCACCCCTTGCCGTGCATGACCCTGTTGATGACCTCGGCGGCGAAGCTCTCGCCCTTGCGGATGTCTTGCGGATTCTCCTCGGAGTACGCGTCGAAGTCGGGGTCGATAAGGCTGAACGCGGGCAGCGTGCCGTTGTCGGCGTCCGCGAAGAACTGGCCGGTGCTGCGGACATGCTGCATATACCGGCCGATTCCGAGCGGAAAGACGTCGGCGGTGAACTGCAGATCCTTCTGAACTCCCTGGGTCACGGACCCGACCGCCCGGCCGAGGGACAGCAGGCGCCGCCGCACCATCTTGCGCTTGTGATGCGCATAGTGCCGCACCCTGGACCGGTCCTCGGCGACCGGGCGGTAGTTGGCCCAGGAGATGCCGTGCCTGGTCAGCATGTCGAAGATCGTCCCGGCGGGAGGGTAGTCGAGCAGGTCATAGGGCGAGTCATCGATAAGGCCGTGCGCCGTTCCCGCAATGAGGAAGCGGCGATTAGGGAACGTGGGACCCAGGCACGAGCTAAACCAGTGATCGGCCAGCGGGAAGGTCTTGGCCAGCCCGTAATAGAAGGGCAGGTCACCTTCAGACCAGTAGCCCATGCCGGTGACCGCCGCCTCAGCCGCGCTATCAGCGCCGAAGTCCAGGCCGCCCGGGCCGGCCTCGGACAGCACCGTCTGGGAACTGGTCACGAACCCGTCGCACTTCCCGCCGCCCCACTGCAGATGAGTCGCGTGCCAGCTCTGCGACGGCAGCTTCGGCCGCTGAATCGTGGACGGGAGATGATATGCGCGAACAGGCGCGCCGTCGGCGTCCAGATTGGACACCTCAGGCTGACCATCGGGTCCCAGCGGGAAGCCCTCGCCGCGGCCCTGCAGCATGCCCAGGTAGTTGTCGTAGGAGTGGTTCTCCATCATCAGGACCACGATGTGCGCGATCTGCGGCAGGACATCAGTGCCGGCAGGCAGGGACGGCCGCGGACGCGGCCCCGGTTCGCTGGCCGCGCTGCGCCGGGACCAGCGTTTCAGCTCATACCGCTCGAGCAGTTCCCACATCATGCACCGCCTTCGGGCTGAGTGTCCGGGCTCCGAACTCCCCGTTCCGGTGGCCCTTAACCCACGATGCCGCTCACGAGATCATCGCGGATCACGGCGGTCCGCCTCATCGTGCTGCAGGTCCTTGCGGGTGATGGCCAGGTAGGCGACCAGGCAGGCGATCACGGCCGTGAGGACCAGGGTGACCCGCCCGTCGCCCAGTCCGAGACCACTCACGATCTTGGGCTTGCCTACCCAGTCGGCGAACGAGGCGCCGATCGGGCGGGTGACAACGTAAGCGAACCAGAAGGCGAGGATCGGGTTCCAGCTGAACCACCGGTAGCCGACGACGGGGATCATGATCACCCCGGCGAAGAGCACGAGGGAGAAGAAGTAACCCAGGTGGAAGGTGACCGCGGTCAGGTCTCCGACCGCGGTGCCCATCGCGAAGGTCGCCACGACGGCTGCCCAGTAGAACAACTCCCGGCGCGGGGTGTCGATGCTGTGGATCGAGAGGGTCCGCTCCGTCCGCTGCCAGGTCACGAAGACAGCGACGAGCACTATCGCGTACAAGATCGACGATGCGATGTAAGGGACGCCGAAGCCGACGTGGAGCACGTCCGCGGCCATGGTGCCAAACACGCCGACCATCACGACCGCGAGCCAGTAGGTCCAGGCGAGGTAGCGGCGCATGGAGAACTGCAGCGCCAGCGCGACCACGAACCCCACGAACCCGATACCTACCGCGAGAACGGGAGGCATGACGTGCACGAGAAAGTCCGAGGTCGACTCGCCCATCGCGGTCGACAGAGCCTTGATGACCCAGAAGTAGACCGTGATCTCCGGAACCCTCAGGGCTCCGCCAGACACCGATAGTGAGCGCTGGGCTGCCCCTCTCGCGCGAGAGGCATGCCGCGGAGCAGGCCCGGAGGGCTGCCGCGGAGCGGGCCCGGAGGGCTGCCGCGGAGCAGGCCCGGAGGGCTGCCGCGGAGCAGGCCCGGAGGGCTGCCGCGGAGCAGGCCCGGAGGGAGGGTGGTGCATGTCAGATCCCGTCGCCGAATCCGAATTTCGCTGTCACCGGGTGCTTGAGCTGCCCGCCGGGCAGTTGATCACACCTGCGGCTTACCAGAATGCGAACCTGATGATGCTGATCAGGCCGGCCGCTGCACAGTACACGGCAAACGGCGTCAGGGTCCGGGTTCGAAAATACCGTGCCAGGAACAGCACTGCGACCAGTGAGGTCGTCGCGGCGGCGACGCTGCCGACGATGACCTGGCCGCGGATGCCGCTCCCGAGCGGGCCAGTAAGGTCAGGGACCTTCAGCACCCCGGCGGCCAGGATGACCGGCGTGGAGAGCAGGAACGAGAATCGCAGGGCATCCTCATGGCTCAGGCCGCGGACCAGGCCGCCCGCCATCGTCACGCCCTCCCGGCTGATGCCAGCGAAAAGTGCCAGGATCTGCGCGGCCCCGATCCACAGGGCCGAGACCACCCCGACATCCGCCAGCCGATGCTCAGCAGCCTGATCCAGTGCTATGTCAGTATCCCGGTCGCCAGCGTCCGTTTTATCCGAGGCCGCCCCACCTGGACCCGGCCCGCCGTCCTGCGCTGACGGCGCGGACTGAAGCACGGGGCCGGGAGCGATCAGATGACCGTCCCGGCGGCGATAGCGCTCCCCCAGGTACAGGATGCCCCCGTTGATGGTGAGGAAGATGGCCGCAGCCTCCGGCTTGGCGAACAGGACCCGGAAGGTGTGCTCAAGAGCCAGCCCGGCGATACCGACCGGAATGGTGGCAATGACCAGAAGCCACGCGAGGCGCTGATCGTCGGAGTCGATGCGGCGGCGGGCGATGCTGGTGAGCAGTCCGCGCACGACCCGCAGCCAGGTCCGCCAGTAGTAGGCCAGCAGGACCACGGCGGTGGCCAGATGGAGGCCGACCACGAATGCGAGGTAAGGACTCCCGGAACGGCTCTCCTGCCGGACCAGGGTGCCCCACGTGCCGCCCAGCCAGGCCGGCACCAGGACGGTGTGCCCGAGGCTGGAGACCGGGAACAGCTCGGTCAGTCCCTGAACGAGCCCGATGACAATCGCCTGCAGGTAGGTCATGTGGTAGAGGGAATTCATTGTCGCTCCTCACCGGCACGCTTGTGGCCGCCGCGGCTGTGCAGCAGCTCGATGGCGACCGGGATGAGGGAGACCACCACGATGAGGCCGATGATCGGCAGGAGGTAGCGGTCGATGCCGGAGACCCTGGAGCCGAGCTCGTATCCCGCGATCGTAACGCCCAGCGACCACGCCAGCCCGCCGATGACCTGCCAGACGGCGAAAGTACCGGCCGGGATCCCGATGGCCCCGGCCAGCGGATTGAGAGCGGTACGCACGACCGGGATGAACCGGGCCAGTACCACCGCGCGGCGGACGCCGTACCGATCTATGGCCGCCCGCGCTCGCCTGAGGGCCTGCCGGAGGCGGGGCCGCTCTTCCCGGTCCAGCAGCGCGCGGCCGGCCTGCCGGCCGATCAGGTAGCCGACCTCCGCGCCCGCCAGCGCGCCCGCACCGGCCGCGAGCAGCACGGTTGGCAGGCTCAGGTGCACGGCGGAGTGCGGGCCGGTCGCACAGAGCAGGCCGGCAGTGAACAGCAGCGAGTCGCCGGGGAGGAAAAAGCCGATCAGCAGCCCAGTCTCCGCGAAGATGATCAGGAATATGCCCAGAGCGCCGGCGCTGGCCAGCAGGCTGTGCGGATCCAGCAGGTTGAGCGCGAGCGGAAGCTGGTGGGCAGCGGGCATATCGTCCTTCCCGGTGATCCAGGAGGCCCGGGACCTGCACCGGGCATGAGAAGATTGACTACGAGAACCGTCGTACTACAAATACAGTAGTAGATAAACAGTAGTAGATGCGAGGTGAGCTGTGCCGCCCGAGGCCAGGGGACGGCCGCGCGGTGCGCTGGAGCGGGAGATTCTTGCCTGCCTGGCGGCGGCCGCCGTCCCGCTTTCGCCGGCCGAGGTCCGTGACGAGCTGGGTGACGGGCTGGCCTATACGACCGTGATGACCACGCTGTCCCGGCTGCACGCCAAGGGCGCGGTCTCCCGGCAGCCTGCCGGACGCGGGTATGCCTATGCGCTGCGCGGCGGCCCGGATGAGGCGCAGGCATCGATGACGGCGCATCGCATGCTCAAGCTGCTCGATACCGGAAGCAACCGGGCGGGCGTGCTATCGCGGTTCATCGCCGATCTCAGCCATCAGGACGAGCAGTTGCTCAACGACCTGCTGGCCGACAGCGCCCGGCCGGGTACGGACCCGCCATGATGCTGCTCGGCCTGATCCCGCTGGCGGCCAGCGTCCTGCTGGCCCTGACCAGCGGCATCCTGTCCCGGCGGCTGTCCCCGGGCGTGGCGGTGGCGCTGCTCACGCTGCTGGCGCTGGCCACGTCGGTGGCGACCGGCATAGTGCTCTGCCTGGCGGCGTTCAGCGCGCTGGCCCGGCAGCCGCTCGTGGCGGCCGCGGGCGGCTGGTCGCGGGCCACCTGGCGGTCGTGGGATCAGCTGCCGGTTGGCTGGGGCGTGCTGGCCGCCGCTGTCGCCGCGGGGCTGCTGGCCGGTGCGTGCGTGTACCTCGCCCGCGCCACGCGCGAGCTTGTGCGCGCCAGCAGAGCCTGCCGCCGCCTGGTCGTCGGCCACCACAAGCTCGTGATCACCCGCGACGAGCGCCCGACGGCCTACAGCGTGCCCGCCGGAACCGGTGCGATCGTCGTCTCAACGGGCATGCTCCGGCTCCTGTCCGCCGGCGAGCGCCGCGCGCTTCTCGCCCACGAGGCTGCCCACCTGCGGCACCATCACGCCAGCTATCTGATGCTCACCCAGCTCGCCGCCGCGGCCAACCCGCTCCTGCGGCCGCTCGCACGGAACGTGCGTCTCGCGGTCGAGCTGTGGGCCGATCAGGTCGCGGCCGACGAGGTCGGCGACCGCCGCATCGTCGCCCGGGCGCTGGCCCGCGCCAGCCTGGCGGCAACCAGAGACGAGCCCAGCCCGAGCGTTGCCATGGCCATCGCCGAGACCGAGGTCAGCGCCCGGGTACGAGCACTCGTGGGACGACCGCGCCGCCTGTATCCGGTGGCAGTCGCGGCGGCGCTGACGCTCACCCTGGCTTCCAGCACGACCGCGGTCGCCCTCACCTGGGCCACCCACCGGCAGATCGAGATCGCGCAGCTCGCCTACATGCAGGCGCAGGTCCGCGCGCGCTAGCCGCAATGACCGGCGAGCCAGGCGATCATGCGGGCGCTGTCGGCTGCCCGGGCCCGCTCCCGCTCCCCGCTCCCCGTCGTCCGAGCAGGCCGGTTGACATCGAAGTAACCGATGTTGAAGGATCTAGATCACGAGTATCCGTGCGACTGCGCACCGGACGGGTGGGACACCTGCTGATGCACCCTCTGCGGTGGCTCGGTCGACGAGATCACGGTCTTGCCGGGCTGCGCCGGGCCGGGCGAGCTGCGATCGTCATGCCGGCCATGATGGCCGTGGGCGACAAGGTGATCGGCAATCCCGCGGTGGCGACGTTCGCGGCGTTCGGATCGTTCGCGATGCTCTTGCTGGTCGATTTCAGCGGCCCGAAACGCGACCGGCTGCAGGCGCAGGCCGCCCTCGCGGTCGTCGGCGGCCTGTTCGTCTGCGTTGGCACGCTGGCATCACGTACCGCCTGGCTCGCGGCGGCGGCGATGGCCCTTGTCGGTTTCGGCGTGCTGTTCGCCGGGGTGGTCAGCTCCGTGCTGGCCGGGGCCACGACGTCGCTGCTACTGGCGTTCATCCTGCCGGTGTCACTCGCCGGACCGCCGTCATCGGTGCCGGATCGGCTGGCGGGCTGGGGCATGGCGTCGGGCGCCGCGTTTGTCGCAGTGGCGCTGCTATGGCCGGCTCCGGCGAGCGACCCGCTTCGCGGACCGGCGACGGCCGCCTGCCGGGCGCTGGCGGCGCGGCTGCGCTCCGACGTCCGGTACATGCTCGACGGCCAGGATCACGCGCCGACGGCCGGGCATGAGCAGGCCATGGCGCAGGCAACCGCCGCGGTCGGCGCGCTGCGGCGCGGATTCCTCGCCACGCCGTATCGCCCGACCGGGTTGAGCACCGCCACAAGGACGATTGTGCGCCTGGTGGATGAGCTGAGCTGGCTGAACGCCATCATGGTACAAACCAGGCAGCTGCCCGACAGCGCGGGCGTCAACCGGGCCGCCTACGCAGTCAAGTCCGCCTGCGCTGCGGTGCTCGAGCATGGAGCGGACCTGCTGGACGCACCGCAGGCCAGTCCCGAGAAGCTACGCTCGGCGCTGGTCAGCCTGCGAGAAGCGCTGGACACGCTGGAACGGAACGCGACCGGCGAGCTGCCGGTGCGCGCGACAGCGCACGGCGCCGGCTCGGTCGCCGTCGAGGAACCCATCAGTGAGTTCATCACGTCTCTGGACGTGAGCTTCCGCGCGCAGGAGCTGAGCTTCGCAGTCTCGCTGATCGCGCGCAGTATCGACCTGACTGCGGCCGCCGAGCGGCGCAGCTGGCTGGAGCGGCTTCTGGGCCACCAGCCCGAGGGCCTGGCCGGACCGTTGCCAGCGGCGCGAGAACGCGCGGCGGCCCACGTCGAGCGGCACTCGGTGTGGCTGCACAACAGCGTGCGCGGTGCCGCCGGGCTGGGCCTGGCCGTACTCGTGGCGAATCTGACCGGCGTGCAGCATTCGTTCTGGGTGGTGCTCGGCACGCTGTCGGTACTGCGATCTAACGCCCTGAACACCGGCCAGACCGTGATTCGCGGCCTGCTCGGCACCGTCGCCGGATTTGTCATCGGCGTCGCCGTGCTGTCGCTCATCGGCACGAACACCACGCTGCTGTGGGTCCTGCTGCCGCCGGCAATCCTGCTCGCTGGCATCGCTCCCGCCGCGATTTCCTTCGCGGCGGGGCAGGCCGCGTTCACGCTGACGCTGGTGATCCTGTTCAACATCATCCAGCCGGCCGGGTGGCGGATCGGGCTGCTGCGGGTGGAAGACATCGCGCTCGGGTGCGTGGTGAGCCTGGTGGTGGGGCTGCTCTTCTGGCCGCGTGGCGCACGGGCCGCGCTCAACCGGGCGCTCGCCGAGGCTTACGCCGACAGCGCGGGTTACCTGGCCAAGGCCGTCGAGTTTGGCATGCTTCGATGCGACGCCAGCAACAGCAGCAGCACCCCGGCCGCCCTTGTTGCCCCGGCCGGCGAGGCTGTCCGCGCAGCCGCGGCATCGCGGCGGCTGGACGACGCCTTTCGCGGTTACCTGGCCGAACGAGGCGCCAAGCCCATCCCGCTGGCAGAAGTAACCAGCCTGGTCACCGGCGTCGCCGGCCTTCGCCTCGCGGCTGACGCGGTTCTGGATCTGTGGCAGCGCGACGACGGCGAGGCCGCAGGGAACCGGGCCGCGGCCCGCCGCGAGCTGCTGAGCACCAGCGAGCTCATCCGAGGCTGGTATGAGGATCTCGCCATCAGCCTCACCAGCCAGCACCAGATGCCGCAGCCGCTCCGCCACGACAAGGTTGCCGACGGCCGCCTGGTCGACGCGGTGCGCCACGATCTGCGTGGTGCGGACGGGCGCGCCAGCGCTACCGCCGTGCGGATGATCTGGACGGGGGATCATCTCGATGCCGCCCGCCGACTGCAGGCTGCTCTCGTCGGGCCAGCACGTGCGGCCGCCGAGCAACGCGTGCTCAGCCCGCTCGATCCGCTCTTTTCGGGCCGTTTCTCGTGGCGACGAGCAGCACCATAAACCGAGTGACCCTGCCTTCCGTGGCCGGGTCTAGCGTCCGCCGGCCAGGCGGCGGTCACGCTGCTCCGCGCCCATCTCTCCGTACGGATAATCGGCGGCTTGCGGGTCGCTGGCGGCGTCGAGCGCCTCGGCTTCCGCTGTGGTCAGATGCAGCTCAGCCGCGCGAAGGTTGGTCTCCAGCTGGCTGACTGTGCGGGCGCCGAGGATGGTCGAGGTCACCGCCGGGCGGCCGGTCACCCACGCCAGCGCGACCTCGGCCATTGACACGCCCCGCTCGTCGGCGACCTTCTGCACGGCGTCGATGACGTCCCAGGTGCGCCGCGAGGCTCGCCTGTCATAGGCCTCCATGCCGCGGTCCGGATCCTCGCCCAGGCGGGTGGTGCCGACCGGGCGCTGATCGCGCTTGTACTTGCCCGACAGCCAGCCGCCGCCGAGCGGGCTCCACGGCAGCAGGCCGAGGCCCGCGTCCATCGCAGCGGGCACGATCTCCCACTCAGTCTCACGCACCAGCAGGCTGTACTGCGGCTGAATCGTCACCGGCCCGGCGATGTTCAGCGCGCGGGCCAGATGCACCGACTTCGTCAGCTGCCAGCCGGTGAAGTTCGACAGGCCGTAATAGCGGATCTTGCCCGCGCGGACGAAGCCCTCCAGCGTGCGCAGCGTTTCCTCCATCGGCGTCCACGGATCAAACGCGTGGACCTGATACAGGTCCACCGCCTCGAGCCGCAGCCGGCGCAGCGACGCGTCCAGTGCGCGGGTCAGATGCCGGGCGGACAGCCCAGCACTGTTCGGAGAGTCCTGCAGCGGAAAGCGGCCCTTCGTGGCGAGCACGACCGGCTCGGTCACCTCGGCCGGCCGGCTGGCGAACCAGCGGCCGATGATCTCCTCCGACATCCCGCCGCTGTACACATCGGCCGTGTCGACCAGCGTGCCGCCCGCCTCGACGAAACGGTCAAGCTGCCGGTGCGCGCCCGGCTCGTCGGTCTCCGAGCCGAAGGTCATGGTCCCCAGGCAAAGGCTCGATACAGCGCAGCCGGTGCGCCCCAGAGTGTGATAGTCCATATTTCAACCTACGCCAGCGGGCCCGCCGCAGGGAGGCACGTGGAGGTCTCTGGCCACCCGGTCCATGACCTCCGGCGGCGCCTGTCCTTCAGGCTGGTAGATGCTGAGCAGGTACTGCGTCATCCCGTCTCCTTCTTCTTTCCGCTCCCGGCCTGGTCAGGCCGGCTGGTAGGTCGCGATCATGACGCCGGTCGTCGTGGTCACGCTGCCGCGG